>Ga0197142_1002299_pt1 | contig 16819 bp, 26 predicted proteins | sample GBS60_MetaG_FD_148614 | JGI IMG/M metagenome (GOLD analysis project Ga0197142, IMG submission 148614) | Sediment microbial communities from Great Boiling Springs, Gerlach, Nevada, United States - GBS 60_MetaG | ecosystem: Environmental > Aquatic > Thermal springs > Hot (42-90C) > Sediment...
CATGTCCTTGACGATCTCCAACAGCAACTAAAGCAGAAAAAGATATATAATTACCACCGGGAGTTTTTTTTGATACCCGACGAACCATCAAAACTTTTTCTTCAATTTTTTTTTCTTCTTGATTTTGTGTTTTTACCATTTTTAAATCAAAAACTTATATTTCTATACCTCCCTCGCGCAATCCCAAAGCTATCGTTGCCACTCGGCCATGATAATAATACCAACTGCGATCAAAAACGGCTTTCTTGATCCCTAATTTTTTTAACTTTTCAGCTAAATCTAAACCAACAATTTTTGCTTCTTCTTTTTTTGTTATTTTTTTATCAATTTTTTTATTTTTCCTTAAAACCAAACTGGAAGAAGCAGCTAACGTACATCTTTTTTCATCATCGATTGCTTGAGCATAAATATAACGATTTGATCGAAAAACAGAGATTCGCGGTCTTTCGCCGCTACCAAAAATATTAGCTGAAACCCGTAATTTTCTTCTTAACCGTTGATTCCGATTAATTTTTCTCATAAATAGATTTTTAAATTTTTAAGCGGCCGCTCCGCCTTTAACTTTTTTAGTCGGTTTAAGCTTTATTTTTTCTCCTTCGTATCTTATTCCTTTGCCTTTATAAGAATCTGGTGGTTTTAACATTCTAATCTTATAAGCCAATTCACCCACTTTTTGTTTATCAACACCTAATACTGAAATAATTGTATTTTTTTCTACTTTGAAATCAATTCCTTCAGGCTTATTAAAAATCACCGGATGAGAATATCCTAACTTAAAAATTAACTTATCTCCTTCAAGTTTGACATTATAACCAGTACCAACAATCTGAAGTCTTTTTTCCCATTTTTTTTGCACTCCCAAAACGCCGTTGGCTAAAAGTTGGCGATAAAGTCCCCACAAGGCCTTGCTTTCGTTAGTTTTCTTTTCAATAAAAACTACTAAATTATTTTGGTCAATCTTTGCCCCAATCTCTTCGGGTAAAATAAAAGAAATCTCACCCTCTGCACCCTTTATCAAAACATTTTTTTGTTTGATTTCAACCACCACTTTTTCTGATAAAGGAATTGGTTTTTTGCCTATCTTTGACATAATAATTACCAGATATCAAATAAAAGTTCACCGCCAACTTTTAATTTCTTTGCTTCCACATTAGTTAAAATTCCTTTTGAGGTAGTTAAAATAGAAAAACCTAATCTATTCAAAACTGGTTTTAACTTTCGATATCCTCGATAGACTCTTCTTCCCATTCGGGAATGAATCTTAACATCTGTTAAAGCCGGTTGATTATTAACATACAAAAGTTCAACCTCAACCATCTTTTCATCGCCTTTTTCTTGAAAATCTTTAATATACTTTAACTCCTTTAATTTTTTTAAAATAATCAAATTAAATTTAGACCACAAAACTTCAACTTTTTCTTTTTTTGCCAAATATCCATTTTTAATTCTTATTATAAGATCGATAAAGCTGTTTTCCATATTTTTATGTTGGCTCAACTATTCGTTTTGTTACCTTACCATGGCTTCTAAAAGTTCTAGTTGGGGCAAACTCGCCCAATCGATGACCAACCATGGTCTCAGTAACAAAAACTTCAATAAACCTTATTCCATTGTGCACCGCAAACCGATGTCCCACAAATTCTGGGGGAATCTGAGAATCTCTTGCCCAAGTCTTAATTGGAGTTCGATCACCGGTTTCTTTTTGTTTTAAAACCTTTTTTAACAATTTTTCATCAACATATGGACCTTTTTTACTCGATCTGGCCATATTTTTTTTATAAATTAATTAATAGATAATTACCAAGAAATTTTTCGCACTCCTGGGATTTCTCCTCTTAAAGCTCTTTCTCGAAAACAAATGCGACACATTCCAAAACGTCTCAGATAAGAGCGGGCCCGGCCACAAAAAGGACAGCGGTTACGATACCGTACTTTATATTTCTGTTTTTTTAAAAATTTTACCTCATCGGATTTTTTCGCCATAAAAAGGAATTCCTAAAAACTCAAATAATTTTTTTGCTTTTTCTCGATCTTTAGTGTTAGTTACCACCGTTACTTGCAATCCTCTTATTTTATCAATTTTATCAAAATCAATTTCGGGAAAAATCGTCTGTTCAGAAAAACCTAAATTTAAATTTCCCCCCGGATCTAAACTTTTTAAATTAATTCCTCGAAAATCTTTCAAACGGGGAATAACAATTTTAATCAATTTTTCCAAAAAATGATACATTCTTTTTCCACGCAAAGTCACTTTTACTCCAATGGGAATCCCTTTTCTTATTTTAAAAGCTGAAATAGACTTTCTGGCTTTGGTAATAACTGCTTTTTGCCCACTAATCAAAGCAATTTGCTCCTGAATTTTTTCTAAAACTCCTTTATTGGTAATCGCTTCTCCAACGCCGACATTTAAAACAATCTTTTCCACTTTAGGAACAGCCATCGGATTTTTGATACCAAACTCTTTCATTAGTTTTGGTTTTACTTCATTTTGATAAAAAGTTTTAAAATCCATATCAAGTTTAAAATAAATTTATATTTTGCTCTCACATTTTTTACAGACCCGAAATTTTTTCTTCCCTTCTTTTAAAAATCCCACACGTGTTGGTTTCTTACACTTTGGACAAATAAGCATTACTTTTGAAATATCCAAGGGTCTTGGAATATCAATTATCCCCCCTTGCGGCATTTTTTCATTTTTCTTAATGTGTTTTTTATATAAATTAACTCCTGGAATCAAAACTTTATTGGCTTTTTTATACACTTTTTCCACCACCCCTTCTTTTCCTTTATCTTTTCCGTAAATTACTTTGACTTTATCGCCTTTTCTAATTTTCATAAAAAATTTTTTTTAAAACTAATAAATTTCTTCGGCTAAACTGGCAATTTTTGCAAAACCAGCATCTTTTACCTCTTTAGCAATCGGACCAAAAACTCTTGTGCCTTTTGGATCTTTCACTCCTTTTCCGGCTAAAATCACGCAAGCGTTATCATCAAATCGAATGTAACTACCATCAGGACGCCTTTTTTCTTTTTTTGTCCGAACAATCACTGCTGGCAAAACATCACCTTTTTTTACTAACGAATAAGGCAAAGCTTCTTTAACAACTACCGTAATCACATCACCAACATAGGCTACTTTTCGATTCCCTTTTTTTGGCAAACCAATCATCATAGCTTTTTTAGCCCCAGTATTGTCAGCAACAGTCAAAATTGTTCTTAGTTGAATCATAAAAAGTTTATTTTGATAACTTTTCTATCACTTTAAAATGTTTCTCTTTTGAGATTGGTCGAGTTTCAATAATTTTTACCACATCCCCTTCTTTTAGATCAAAATCTTCATTATGGGCTTTGTAATTTTTGTGACGAGTGATTACTTTCTCATACAACGGATGACGAAACTTTCTCTCCACCTTTACCACAACTGTTTTTTGCATTTTAGTTGAGATAACCGTTCCGGTTAAAATTTTTGACATAAGAAAACTACTTAACTTTTAACCTTTCTTCCTCTTTTTTCTCAGTTAAAACTGTTAATAACCGGGCTAATTTTTTCTTTTTTTTTCTTAAAAGATTGGTGTCTTTTGGCGGATTAACCCTTGTCTCAATTTTTAACTTGGCAATCTCTTGCCTTAAATTACTAATCTCTTTCTCAAGTTCTTTTGTATTTTTTTGTTTTAATTCTTTAATCTTTTTTTTCATTCTTCTTTTTTTACTATCTTAGCTTTAACTGATAACTTAGCAATGACATTTTTTAAAGCTTTTTTTGCCTCATCTTCTTTTAAACCATCAACCTCAAATAAAACTCTTCCTGCAGAAACTGGCGCCACATAATAAGCAACATCCCCTTTTCCTGCGCCCATAGTCACTTCAGGTGGTTTTTTGGTGTAGGGTTTATCAGGAAAAGTTCTTATCCAAAACTTTCCGCTTTTTCTTGTTGCTCTTGCCAAAATTACTCGCGCCGCCTCAATCTCTTTATCTTTAATCCATCCCGCCTCGACTGCTTTAATCCCTATTGTTCCAAAATTCAACTCATTGCCTTTTGTCGCAATTTTTCTAAAAACACCTCGAAACTGTTTGCGATATTTTTGTCTTTTGGGAATAAGCATAATCTTAAAAAATTATTTAGCAATCCAAACTTTTACCCCAACATAACCCGACCGGGTTAATGCCGGATAAGAAGCATAATCAATCTCTTCGCGAATGGTTGAGGTGGGAACTGTCCCTTGAAAATATTTTTCCCGCCTTGAAATTTCAGCTCCACCAATTCTTCCACCAAGTTGAATTTTTACCCCCTTGGCTCCTGCTTCCATCACTCGATCAATCGCTTGATGCACTACCATCCGGTGAGGAAAATTTTTCACCAGTTTTTCAGCGATTGATTGAGCAACATAATAAGCATTGAGATAGGGTCGCTTTACTGGCTCAATCTTAATATCAACTTTTACTTCTTTTTTATTTTTTGAATTAGGAAGAAATTGTAAAATAAAACTCTTAACTTCTTCTAATCCTTTCCCTCCCCGGCCAATAATCACTCCTGGCTTAACCGAAAAAATAATCACCGTAATTTTTTTGATTGCTCTTTCAATATCAACTTGGGTGACTGCCGCATAACTTAACTTTTTCATTAATCCTTCTCTAATTTTGGCATCAGAAATAAGCATATCTCGATAATTCTTTTTTGACGAAAAAAACCAACGGGAACTCCAATTAAAAATAATTCCCAACCGAAAACCTTTTGGGTGAACTTTCTGGCCCATAAATTAACTTTTTTTCTTAATTTTTAATTGCTTTTTTTCCTTTTTTTTCCAGTTTTTTTCCTACTATTTTCTTATTATTTAACCTCTTCTTTCTTCTTTTTTATTGCTTCTTTTTTTGTCGGGCTCTTTTTTTCCTCATCTGTTAAAACAATAGTTAAATGAGAAAAACGGCGAACAATTGGTTTTACTGTTCCTCTTCCTCCCGGACGAAAACGTTTTAATTTTCTTCCTTCGTCAACCGCTAAAGTTTTAAATTTTAACTGATTTTCTTCTATTTTTAAACTTGATTTTACGGCGTCAACCGCTGACTTAATCGCCTTCCTTAATATTTTGGCACCCTTTTTTGGCGTATAAAAAAGATAATCTAACGACTTAACTGGTGAAATTTTTCTCAAAGGTGGCAATAAAAATCTTAATTTTTTTGGTGAAATTGGCAAATTTTTAAAAACAAATTTTTTTTCCATAAAGATTTTTTATTTTACTTTCTTCTTTTAACAATTAACTTATCACTCCATTTATTTTTCTTTCTTGTTTTTTTGCCACGAGCGGGTTTGCCCCAAGGTGTTTTTGGCGACATTCCTTCGCCGGTTCTTCCCTCTCCACCCCCATGAGGATGACTTCTTGGGTTTTGAGCCATTCCACGCACGGTTGGGCGAATACCCATCAACCTTTTTCTTCCCGCTTTACCAATAACTTCATCTTTATGCTCCTCATTCCCAAGTTGGCCAATGGTCGCCCAACAATCATCCAAAAATTTTCTTACCTCACCTGATGGAAGTTTTAAATGAACATATTTATCTTCTTTGGCTACCACCATCGCTGCTGTCCCTGCCCCACGAACAATTTGAGCACCACTTTGCGGATAAAGCTCAATATTGTGAACCAAAACACCAACGGGAATATTTTTAAGTGGTAAAGCATTCCCTGGTGCAATCTCTGCTTTTTCTGAGGCGATAATCTTTTCACCAACCTTCAAATCTTTTGGCCAAAGAATATATCTTTTTTCTTTATCTTCATACTCCACTAAAGCAATAAAAGCATTGCGATTTGGATCCTTTTCAATCCGCAAAACCTTTGCTTTGATGTCTTTTTTATCTCTTTTAAAATCTATTATCCGATAATATCTTTTTTGCCGCCCCCCTCGATGACGAACAGAAATTTTGCCACTATTGTCACGGCCAGAATGTTTTTTTAAGATGGTAATCAAACTTTTTTCTGGCTCTGTTTTTTTATCAACAACTTTTTCTGTCATAAATTTTTATTTAGGCTTTGGGAAAAATTTCTAAACTTCCCTCTTTTAACTTAACATAAGCAACTTTAGTATCGGGTAACTTTTTTTCACGCAAAAACCTACCCACTCTTTTCTTTTTTCCTTTTCGATTAACAAGGCGAACCTTAGCCACTTTCACTTTATATAAAGACTCTAACACCGTCTTTATTTGAAACTTATTTGCCTTTTTATTAACTAAAAAAGTATAAATATTATCTTTTACTAAATTGGTCGTCTTTTCCGTAATTAAAGGACCGATAATAACCTCATTAATTTCCATATTTTTTGACCAAACTTCTAAGCGCTTCTTCTAAAAAAATTAGTTTTTTAGTATTCAAAATCTGATAAGTGTTTAAACTTTCCAAAGAGGTAAACTCTAAATTAGTAATATTTCTTCCTGCCAAAAATAAATTATTCTTTTCCATTTTTGGTAAAACAATAAGTTTTTTTTCTGAAACTAAATTATTTTTGATAAAAAAATCAAAAAGCTCTTTTGTTTTTGGTTTAATCGTTAAAAAACTATCATCAAAAACTAAGACACAATTATTCTTAAACTGATAAGTTAAAGCTCCTAAAAATGCTTGTTTTTTTTGTTTTTTGTTTATCTTTAAAGAGTAATCACGTGGTTTTGGACCAAAGACCACACCACCACCAACAAAAATTGGCGCTTTGATATCACCGTGTCTTGCTCGACCGGTTCCTTTTTGACGATAAATCTTTCTTGTCGAACCAGAAACCTCACTGCGGGTTTTGGTTGAAGCGGTTCCTTGACGTTGATTGGCTAAATAAACGCGGATGTATAAGGCCAAAATTTTGGGATTGACCGACACATTAAAAAGATTTTTTTCCAAAATCACTTCTTCTTTTTTGCCATCGGGATAAAATTTAATCGTTTTAAGCTCATTTTTTTCTTTTTTCTTTGCCGTTTTCCTTTCTTTTTTTTCTTCTTTTTCTTCCTCCTTTTTTTTAACCGTTGTTTTTCTTGGCATTGGTTTTTAAGAAATTAAAAAGAGACAACTTCTAAAAGACCACCTTTTGCTCCAGGAACAGGACCGGAGACAACCAAATAATTATCTCCAACCTCTATTACTTTTAGATTTTTAACCGTAACTCTTTCCCCTCCCATTCTTCCAGCCATTCTTTTTCCTTTGTAAACACGTCCTGGGGTTGTGGTTTGACCAATAGAACCAGGCGCCCGTTCGCGATCGGATTGACCGTGAGTGCGAGGACCACCGGCAAAACCATGTCTTTTAACAACTCCAGCAAATCCTTTTCCTTTACTTTTTCCAGAAATTTTGACCTTATCGCCCACTTTAAATATTAGCTTTGGATTAATTTGATCGCCTATCTTTAATTTTAAATTCAAACTCTTAATTTCTAACCCATTGACTTTCCCTTCCTCATCTTTTAAAAATAAGATATCATTTAAGGAATCGGGAAACCTTATTTCTTTTAAAAAACGAAGCGGGGTTTTCACCCCCGCCTTCGTTAATTTACCTAATACTGGTTTTTTGATGTTTTTGACGGTTTTAAAACCAAGAAGACAAGCAAAATAACCATCCTTCTCCTTGGTTTTAATATCAATAAGATAACAAGGAGAAGTTAAAATTTTAGTCACTGGCCAACGAATGCCTTGGTCATCAAAAATTTGACTCATCTCGCCTTTTTCACCTAAAATAAAACCTGTCATAAAAACAAAAAAAGCCCCAGGATTGGGGCTTAAAAACTGCCGTCCAATCCGGCTAAATTTTTAAAAAGAATTGAAAAATAATACCATTATTTTTGCCATGCAAAAACTAAATTAATATTATATAACATTTTTTATAAAGTGCAAATGAAGTTTTTTTAAATTTAAAAAAATTTTGATATAATTTTAAAATCAGTTAAAAAAGTTATCAAATAAAAGATTTTAAGCCGAGGTAGCCAAGGTGGTCACGGCGGGGGTCTGAAAAACCTCAGATGGCAGTTCGACTCTGCCCCTCGGCACAGGGTAAGCGGGTGTAGTTTACCGGTAAAACGTCTCCTTGCCAAGGAGAAGACAGTGGGTTCGATTCCCATCACCCGCTCATTAAATTTTTTGTGTATTTTACCGGTAAAACGCCCCGTCTTTGGTGCAAAAATGGCGGGTTTTTATCTTGCAAAGGCGGGACGATTTATCTTGCCTGGTTATTTTTTTATGAAAAAACAAATTTTTCCCGTGGTTATTGGAGTTGTTAAAAAAGATGATAAATATCTTCTTACCAAACGCCAGTCGCCAAAAAAAGAGTGGAACAAGTGGCAGTTTCCAGGAGGAGGAGTAGAATTTTTTGAAACCTTAGAAGACGCAGTAAAAAGAGAAATAAAAGAGGAAACGAGCATAGAAATTTTAAAAGTAGAATTTATCCCCAAAGTTTTTGAGATTATTCGTCCCAAAGATAACTGGCATGGACTTTTGTTTGCTTTTCGCTGTTTCCCAAAAAAAAATAATTTTTCTGTTAGAATAAATAACGAAGCTTCAGAATATGGTTGGTTTACATTTGATGAAATTTTGACACTTGATTCTCTTTTGGGAACAAGAGAAATCGTGAAGTTTATTGAGGAAAATAATTATTGAGAAAAATAATTTTTGAAAATTTCTAATACTTTTTCAAAAGCTTCCCTATCAGATTTATAAGTTAAGGTTTTTTTAACTTCTTCTTCTAAAGCAAACTTAGCATCGCTGATTTCCCAATCATGATTTTTAGGATCACCATCAAGATACTCCATTAAAAAATAGTAAACCTTTTTTTTAACCAGTATCTTTTCTTCATTTTTTCCCGCATGAGGTGATCCTTGCCATTTATAGTTATAAGAAACTTTAACTGGTTTATTACTTATAATTCTTGCCTTTACTCCTCCTTCTTCTTCAACCTCTCTTAAAGCTGCCTCTTCCATTTTTTCTTTTGGATTATTATCACCAACCAAACCCTTTGGAAAAACCCAACCTTTATGATATGAATGTTGGCAAATAAGCCAAAAAATTTTTTCTTTTTCTCTTTTAAAAACAATTCCTCCAGCTGAAATCTCGGTTTTGGTTTTCATAATAATAAGACTATTTTACTATAAAACTATTGAACACATGGTAAAATATTAAATAAAAGGCGCAGTAAATAAAAGGCGCAGTGGCGAAGTGGAAACGCAGCTGTCTGCAAAACAGCTATTGCAGGGGTTCGATTCCCCTCTGCGCCTCTTAATTATTTTTTTCAATTTTGATTTTTAATATTTGATATTTAATATCTTAAGGAGGCATGCCGGAGTGGTTGAACGGGCTGGTCTTGAAAACCAGTATCCGCCTCAAACGGCGGATCAGAGGTTCGAATCCTCTTGCCTCCGCCAAGTTAAAAATTAAAAAGATATTAAATGAAAGATTCCACTCTTAATTTAATCCTCAAAAAACTTGAGGAAATCGATGAACGAGTAAAAAAAATTGAAAGTAGGGCGATTAAAATTGAGAAAAAAGAAGAAGAGGAAGAAGAAAAAGATCCTCTGTTTTTCCAAGCTCTAAAAATCGTTGAAAAAAGAGAAGAAACGCCATCCTCAATTTTAGCTAAGGAATTAGGTATCGATCAAAAAAGAGCCGAAAAAATCTTAGATCAGTTGGCGCAATTTGGTTATGGAGAAACTTATTGGGGTGAGGCATAAAAAATGGGAGATTATTGAAGAAGAAAATATTGCCGACGTTTTGGTTGTTGTTTACGGAAAAACAAAAAAAATATTGTTAAACCATCTTCTTGAAGCCTTTGGCTCAATTATCACTGAAATCAAAAAAATTAAAAATTTAAAAGAAAAAATTACTTTTAAAATTGAAGCCGATGATTTTTCCGAACAAGTCTTTTTGTTCGCTGAAAAATTAATTTATTTAAAAGACACTAAATACTTAATTTTCAAAAAGGGGAGTTTTATTTTCAAAAAAAACTCAATTGAAATCACTCTTTTTGGTCAAAAATTAACTAATTTACCAATAAAAGTTGACATTAAAGCTTTAACAAAACACAAATTTGACTTAAAAATAAAAAATGGCATTTATCGGCTAAGTTTAGTTTTTGATATTTAACTATGATTGATATTAAAAAATTTAATTTAAAAAAAATTAGTCAAGCAGAATGGGTAATTGATGATAAGAATCTAAAAAGAAAGATAAAAATCTTTGCCACCGAGGACCTTTTAAAAGAAATGGATGAGGAAGTCTTTTACCAAGCAAGAAATGTTGCCTTTCTTCCTGGCCTTTTTGGTGATGTCTATGTGATGCCCGATGCCCACTCGGGTTATGGAGCACCCATTGGTACCGTTTTTGCCATGGATGAAAAAGAAGGCTATGTTGCTCCAGGAGCCGTAGGATACGATATCAACTGTGGTATGCGATTAATAACCACTAATCTAACAACAAAAGAAATTTTGCCCTTTATTGAGAAATTAGTCAACAAACTTTTTGAAAAAATTCCAGTTGGGATAGGAAGGTCAGGTTTTTTAAAAATTAACAAAAACGAATTAAAAAACTTAGTTGAAAAAGGCGTTCCCTATCTTATCGAAAAATTTGGTTTAGGCTGGGAAGAAGACATAAAACATATCGAAGAAGAAGGGGTGGTAAAAAACGCTGATTTTTCAAAGGTTTCAAAAGAGGCAATTGAAAGAGGTATTTCTCAACTTGCTACTTTAGGGTCGGGTAATCATTATTTAGAAATTCAAAAAGTCGATAAAATCTTTGACGAAAAAACAGCCAAAAGCCTTGGGATTTTTGCTAAAAATCAAATCACCGTAATGATTCACTGTGGATCACGTGGTTTTGGTCATCAAATCTGCAGCGACTATCTTCGACTTTTTGAAAAAAATCTCTCTCATTTTAAAATCCAAATATCTGATCGGCAGTTAGCCTGTGCGCCAATAAATTCTTCTTTAGGAAAAGATTATCTTTCGGCCATGAGTTGTGCGGTCAACTTTGCTTTTGTCAATCGTCAGGCAATTACTTATCAAGTAAGAAAAGTATTTGAAGAGGTTTTGGGAGAAGATTCAAAAACTTTGTCGATGAATCTGGTTTATGATGTGGCTCATAATGTGGCTAAATTTGAAACGCATCACCAAAAAAAGCTTCTTATTCACAGAAAAGGCGCCACTCGTTCTTTTCCTGACCAAGCAGTAATCATTGGTGGCTCAATGGAAACAGGAAGTTTTTTACTTTTAGGAAAGGAAGAAGCAATGAAAAAAAGCTTTGGTTCAACCGCTCATGGTTCGGGTCGGACAATGTCGCGAGCGAAAGCAAAAAAGTTAATTGGTGGAGAAAAATTAATTAATCAATTAAAAGAAAAAGGTATTTATGTAAGAACTGCATCATTTTCCGGGTTAGCAGAAGAAGCCGGTTTTGCTTATAAAAATATTGAAAAAGTGGTAAAATCAGTAGAACTAGCTGGTTTATCAAAACCTATCGCTTATTTTAAACCAATCGGCAATATTAAAGGATAGTCTTAATTTAAAAATTTTTCCTTTTGAGCTTTGAGTTTTCTTATGTATCACAGTCCAACTTACGGTATAATTAACATCAATCAACTCAAAAAAATAGTAAATACTTTTATGGCAAATGATAAAAAAAGACTTTATGAAATTATTGTTGGTACTGATTCTCAAAAATTAGGCAAAGATTCTTTTGATTTCGTTTCTGCTTTAATTATTCATCGGGTGGGTTTTGGAGGAATTTATTTTTGGAAAAGAGAAGTTTTGAAAAAAAGAATGTCTTTAAAAGAAAGAATCTACACAGAAGCTACTATGTCTTTGCAAATCGCTGAGACTTTTATTGAACTTTTAAAAACCAATGGTATTTCTCATCTAAATATTCAGATTCATGTGGATATTGGCCATAACGGCGAAACAAGATCTTTAATTAACGAAGTCGTTGGTATGATCCGCGGCAGTGGCTACCAAGTAAAAATAAAACCCGAAGCATTTGGTGCTTCAAAAGTAGCTGATAGATATACTTAAAATTTAACCTAAATATTTTATAAAAAATCTTCTTATTTTCCTTAAATATCGCTGAAGATTACCTGTGATAGAAACATCTTTTATATTTTTATATTCTTGACCTCCCATTGAATACTCAAAAATCTTTTTATCAACTTTTCCTTTGGTAATAAAGTAGATGGCGGCGTAAAGATATTTATAAAGAAGTTTTAACTCCCCTTCTTTTTTTAAACGACGAAGTGAAAATATTACCTTAACCTGATGAAGAATTTTAGGTTTTACCCCCCAAAGACTAACTTTGTAAATTAAATTATGGTCTTCTGCTAAGTAAGCATTTTCATTAAATCCACCAATTTTTTCAAAAAAATTTTTTTCAATAATAATGGAACCAGCAGCAGAAAAAGGTCTTGTTAAAGATTGGGACAATTCAATAAAAAAATTAACTAACCTAAAGATTAATTTAATTTGGGGTGATTTTTTTTCAGGTATTAATGTGGGAATAAAAATCAATCCTTTTTTTTGATTTATTTTTCGAGTTAAAATTTGAGTAAAGTTTTTGTAAATACGACTGTCGGCATCTAAAAAAATTAAATATTCACCATTTGCTTTTTTTGCTCCAAAATTTCTTTGAAAAGAAACATTTCTTTTTTTAACTTCAAAAAAACTTATCGGAATAGACCAATTTTTTTTTCCAATTGCTTTTGTATTATCGTCAGAAAACCCATCAACAATAATCACTTCAAAATTTTTTTCATTTTGATTCTTTAAATCGCCCAAAAGCCGTGGCAAAAATTTTTCCTCGTTTAAAGTTGGTATAATAAAAGAAAAGAAATAACTCATACTCTAAATTATAACTAAACTTTATGAAATTATCAGTCATTATTCCAGTTTATAATGAAGAAAAATATATTGCAAAATGTCTTGAAAGTATTGTTAATCAAACTCAAAAACCAGACGAAGTAATTGTTGTCAATAACAATTGTACTGATAACACTATAACCATTACTAAAAAATATAAAAAAAATCTTCCTCTCAAAATTATTAAAGAAAAAAAACAAGGAATAGTTTTTGCCAGAAATACAGGATTCAATAAAGCAAAAAATGAAATCTTAGCTCGTTGCGATGCTGATTCGATACTACCTCCAAATTGGATTAAAAAAATTAAAGAAAATTTCTCAAAAAATAAGATAGATGGGTTAACCGGTCCTCTTATTTTTTACGATTTATTGGTAAAAACACCGATTTTTACTAAAAGCTATCTTTTTTTAATGAAAATTTTACAAAAAGGAGAAGTCTTACTTGGCCCAAATATGGCTATCACCAAAAATATCTGGGAAAAAATCAAAAACGAAGTCTGTCTTAACGAAAAAGATATTCATGAAGATATTGATTTATCATTGCATATTTTAAAAAATAAAGGAAAAATTCATTATGATTGGAATTTAGTTATTTATGCTTCAGGACGAAGAATTATTAAAACTCCTTTTATTTTTTTCATTAATTATCCTTGGCGCCTAGTTAAAAACCTAATTTCTCATCGCTTTTGACTTTGATAAAGATTTTCTAATTCAGAAAGAGTAGTTATGTCTGATGGATTTTTATCATCACGAAAACGTTCAAGCCGAGGAAAACGTAAAGCAAAACCAGGAATATCCACTTCTTCGGCTTGACCAGTTTTTGTTGGTTTCATTTTTCTTCCCGCTGTATGAACAGGTGATCGAGTAATCTCATCCGCTCGAATCTCAACTACTATTTTTGGCATAAGCCAAACATCACATTCCATCATTTTATCAACTACATAACTTTTTGGTTTATTTTTTAACCTTATTTTTTGGCATTTTTTAAAAAGTAAACGCCACTCTTCATCTGATAATCCGGTACCAATTTTTGCTACTGTGACATATGAATCATTTTCCTCATCAAAAACTCCAACTAAAAATGCTCCAATTCCAAAAGTAACCCTTTTCCCTTTGCCAACATCATAACCCATAACTAAACAATCAACTGTGTCTTCAATTTTTGAAGAATAACTTCTTTTTAACTTGATCCAATTCCATCCTCTGGCTCCTGCCTGATAGACTCCATCTAATTTCTTAGCCACAATTCCTTCAAGACCCCGACTTACCGCATCATCAAAAAGAAGGTCTATGTTTTTCTCTTCTGAAACAATCTCTTGCGATGATAAAAGAATAGTGTCTTGAAAAATGTCTTTTCCTTGACCAATAACTTTTTCTAAGGCTTTTCTTCTTTCCTTAAATGGACGATGAATGAAGTTAGAATCATCTAAATATAAAAGTTCGTAGGCAAAAAGTTTGAGAGGAATTTCTTTACTTTTCTCTTCCACTCCATATTTTCTTTTTCGCTGAACCGTTTCTTGAAATGGCAAAAAATCACCGGTTTGAGGATTAAAACCAATCGCCTCTCCCTCAAAGATCATATTTTTTACTTTTATCTCATTTTTCACTCCCAAAACAATATCAGGGTACATTACCGAAACCTCTTCTAAATTGCGAGAAAATATTTTTACTTCATCTTTTTCTTTTGAATAATGAATCTGAAGTCTAAACCCATCATATTTTGATTCTACCGCACAAGGACCAATTTTTTCCAAAATTTCTTTGGCTGAGGAAAGCCTTTCTGCTTTCATCATCAAAATCGGCGTAAAGACCGATGGCGTAATTTTCTTACAAAAATAAACGCCTTTTTCTTGAATCAATTTGGCAATATACCCCAAATTGGGTCTGACGTGATAAGCCGCTTCAATAACATCACGTAAACTCTTATCCCCTTTTTCCATCCATGATAAAGCATCCAAAATCGTCATATCAGAAAAACCCAAGCGCAAAACACCAGTAGGAATTCTTACCAAATAACGACAAGATAAAGGATCAAGTTGCCGGATTAAAGAAGAAAGAAGACTAATTTTTCTTTCGTAAGAACCTTCACCAGCTTCTTTTGCTATTTTATCTAAAGAAAAAAATACTTCTTCAATTTTCAATTCTTTTTCTTCAAAGGAGGAAAATTGTTTTTTAAAGTATTCAACTGTTTCTCCCAAATCGCCAATTTTTTTATACTCTTTCATAAAAAATTTAATATCAATATTCAAAGCCAAAACTGCTGCTTTAATCACCATTTTCTCTGCCATCCCCAACTCAACTTTTTCATACAAAGGAGCCACTCGTCCTTGAAGCAAAAAGACTGTCATCTCCAATTCTTTTGCCCTTAACTTTTTAAAAAGTTGGGCTAAAAGCTTAGTTATTTCTAACCTGCTATTAGTTTTTTCAATTTTCTCGAAGTAAGAAACTAACTTTTGAAATGTCATACCATTATATAACGGGCTTTTTTAGTTGAACCAACTTTTTTAATAATACCCTTATTCATCAACTCTCTTAAATCACGCAAAATACTATCTTCGGAAATATCAGGAAAAAGAATTTTAAAAGCTTGATTTTGAAGAAAGCCAACTTCTTGAATATACTCAATAATTTTAATCTGTCTTTCGGTTAAAAATATTTGCTGCCCGCCAATTTTTTGCTTAAGTTTGACATCTTTAGAAAGTTTCAAAACCTTTTCTTTTATTCTTTCAAACTCTGTTGCTGCCCCTAAAGTAAAATATTCCAACCAAGAAGTTAAATCACCAGAAGAAGCTTTTTGTAAATTTTCATAGTATGAAGCAGCATCTTTGTCGTAGTACTCCTCTAAAGAAAAAAAACGTCTAATATCATAACCTCCTAACAAAAGAATCAAAGTTGCCAAAACTCTAGCTACTCTTCCATTACCGTCTAAAAAAGGATGAATTCTTACCAATTCATGATGAGCTATCCCCGCTTTTAAAACTGGATGAATTTTTTCAAAACCCCAACTATTTAACCAATAAACAAACTCCCTCATTAAAAAGGGAACTTCAATTGATGGGGGTGGACGAAAAGTCACCTCTCCTGTTTGAGAATTACGAATAACTACCTGTTTTTTCCTATACTCTCCTTGTTCTTCTGGTGGTAAAATCTTATCAACAATAATTTTGTGAAGTTTTTTTATTAACTGTTCGGTAATCTTTTCAATCTTTTTCTTGGCCTCTTCATCAATAAATTCAATAACCTTTCGATAATTAATCACTTCTTGAATATCACGAGAACGAGCAGCCACCTCTTTTCCCAAAAGAACGTCTTTGGCCTCATCTTTATTTAAAAGATTACCTTCAATGTGAGTTCCATGATAAACAGCACGAATAATTGCATCTTGTTTAAACTGTTTTTCCCACAAAGGAAGAAGGGGGGCATTTTTTATTATCTCTTCTGCCGCTTCAATTTTAGCAATGTTAGTTAAAATTTTATTAGTAATAGTAAAAGATGGAAGAAACATAGAAATATTATACACCAAAACGTCTTTGTCTTTTTTTATATTCCTCAATACAATTTTCCAAATCAGAAGAATCAAAATCAGGAAAATATTTTGGATAAAAGATCCATTCAGAATAAGCAGTCTGCCAAATCATAAAACCTGAAGTTCTTATCTCACCACTAGTTCTTATTACCAAATCTGGATAAGGATAGGGAATATCTTTGGTATCTAAAAATTGATTAAATTCATCCTCCTTTAAAATATTCAAATCTACATTAGCGTTCTTAATTTTTTTAATCATACGAATAATTTCATCTCTTCCACTATAATCTAAAGCAACAGCTAAAAAATATTTATTAAAGTTTTTTGTTTTTTCTTCTGCTTCCTTTATTTTTTTTCGAAGATTTTCTCCAATTCTATCTTTTCTTCCAAGATGAATAATTTTTATCTCCTCTTTTAAAGCTTCATCAAGATTAATATCAATCAT
>Ga0197142_1002300_pt1 | contig 16819 bp, 19 predicted proteins | sample GBS60_MetaG_FD_148614 | JGI IMG/M metagenome (GOLD analysis project Ga0197142, IMG submission 148614) | Sediment microbial communities from Great Boiling Springs, Gerlach, Nevada, United States - GBS 60_MetaG | ecosystem: Environmental > Aquatic > Thermal springs > Hot (42-90C) > Sediment...
AGTCAAATGTCTAACACCTTGACTAATTGTTTTATAAGAGAAACAACAACCGGTGGTGGCATTAAACTATATGACAAAACACCGTTATCGTCTATTATCTGCCAAGCCGATTTTTCAATCTTTACCTTTCTCTCTTTTTCATCCCAATGATAAATAAATTGAGGTGTGATTTCGTAATCGTCAACCAACTCCTGTGCTTTATCTATAGGAAGAGAATTTCTTAATAAAATCTTTGGGATTCCTTCCAAAGAAAGAGCTTGTTTTACTAATAATTCATCTTTTGTCAATCTCTCTTTAATTGGTTCAATGCCCAATTCATCACCCTCTTTTGTTACCATTCTCGCTCCCCCGCTTTCTTTGTAAGAACTGCAAGAAGGATTGTCACAAAGTAAATAAAATTTATTTTCCCTTTCATCATATTCAATTTCTTTGGTGGGGAGAAGTTTTAGATTCCGGGATGTTTGGCAAGCAGGGCACACCACCCTTGATTTAATTCTCTCGTTGATGACCATTGTAGGTACATCTATTAAAACAAAAACATCCGGATCATCACGATAACCAATAAGATCTCTAAAAAAGAGAGAATATGAAACCTGATCAAGATCGCGGGGAAATCCATCAATAAAAATTGCTTTTCTCCCTATCTTTTCAATTTCTTTCTTGGCAAGAGTCAAAATCAACTCAGTGGGAAGCAATTTCGTAGTACTTCTCTCTTCCAAGGCCTTCACTACCTCAGAAAGAGGGAGATATCCACGATAATTTTTTTCTAATAAAAAAATTAATTCCTTTTTTGATTTCTCATCTTTTACCGTTTCGTCAAACGATCTCACCATATCGCCGATTGAGAAATGAACAACCCTTTCCTCGCTTTCTTGTTCATTTATTATTTCCGCCAGCATTTTCGAATAAGTGCCCTTACCCGAGGATTTCTTTCCCAGCAAATAAGCAATAAAGGTGTTTTTCCTCAAAAATTCTTTTAATTTCTTAATTTCTTCTCCTGCCTTATACTCAAAATATTCTCGTCGCGATTTCGGGTCTGTTAGATCAAATCTTTTATAAATATCCGATTTTGTTTTAAAAAGAGGAAATTCTATCTCCTTCATTTTATATTAAAAAACAGCCAATTATTTTTCTGTCTTTACTATTAATCTCTGGCTATCCGATAAAATTAGTATATCACCATTTTTGTCGGTCCTCAAGATCCTAACGCCCACCTCCTTTAATCTCTCAATCACCTCATAAGATGGGTGGCCATAACTATTTTTACCAACACAAATTACTCCAATCTCTGGTAAAACTTGCTTTAAAAAATCAAGAGAACTCGAATATTTAGAGCCATGGTGAGCTACCTTTAAAACCTCTGATCTTAAATTCAACCCCTCTTCCAATAACTTTTTTTCCACGCGAGCAGAAATGTCGCCGGTGAAAAGAATCCGATTCTTCCCATAAACAAGACGAAAAACCAAAGAACTATCATTAATGTCTCTTGTCCCTTCTTTTATTTCTTGCAAAGATGGAGAAAAAATTTGAAACAAAAGAAAACCTGCTTTTATTCTCTTGTCTTTATCAGCCAAAACAACCTTTGTCCCATTTCTTTTTTGCTCCTCTAATAAATAAGTCCACTTCTCATATTCTGCGCTTTCTTTTTTTACTCCAGTCCATAAAATATAATCTGCTTTGTATCTTTCCAACACCCCCAGCAAGCCTCTGATATGATCTTTCTCTGGATGAGTAAGAATGATTAAATCAATTGTCTTGTCCCAGAAGGGCATTCTTTTTTCTATTTTTCTCAAAACACTATTATCTGGCCCGCCATCAATAAGAATCTGGTGTTGCTGGGGGGTGATAATAAAGATAGCGTCTCCCTGTCCTACATTCAAAAACTCAATCTTTGTTAAATCGTTATTGAACTGCTCAAAAATTTCCTGCCAACAAATAATATTAAGTGCCAGTAAAAAAATAATTAAAAATCCTGAGAGAAAAAATCGCATTACCTATTAGCTAAAAACACCCTTTATTCTTTTTAAAAGGGTGTTTTTCGTTTTAAAAACGCTTTATTTTTTTAAACCTAAAATTTTAAACATCTTTGTGCCGCAATCTCGACATTTACCCTTTAAAACTCTCCTTAGTTTTCCTCCCTTTCCCTTAATCTCTCCCTCCTGCGCCTCAGCAATTTCTTTCTTTGCTTTACACTTGACACAATAAGCTTCAACCATAATTTCATTTAATTTTTAATAATATCTTCAAATAAAATTTTATCTTAATCTTAACGCCAGTCAAGAGCAAAACGCCAAACAAAATCCAATTAAAGAATAAAACCACCCACTTAGACCTCAAATTAACTCGTTGATGTCCAACCACCATCTACAATTATTACGCTTCCTGTCATATAAGAGGAGGCAGGGGAAGCCAAAAATAAGACCACATTAGAAATCTCCTCAGGTTTTCCTATTCTCTGAAGAGGAATTTTCTTTATTAATCCTTCAAAAGCTTGAGGATCTTTTTTAAGAGGATCAACCATTGGTGTCTCAATCGCACCTGGGGAAATAGTATTTACCCGTATTCCCAAGGGTGCCAACTCAATTGCCATTGCTTCTGCCATAGCTACAATTCCTCCCTTGGAGGCGCAATAATGGGTTAGGGTAGAAAATCCCATTCCTACCTGGCCCATAGCAATAGATGCAATGTTGATAATCACTCCTGACTTTTGTTTCGCCATTTCTCTCGCTGCAGCTTGAGCGCAAAGAAAATATCCTTTAAGATTAACTCTTATCACTCTCTCAAACTCTTCCTCTGTCATCTCTAAAAATGGCTTGAAGGGACAGATTCCTGCATTATTGACCAAAATATCGATTTTTCCAAATTTTTCTATTGTTTTGGCAATCAATTCATCCACCTCCTTCTTATTTGCCACATCACACTTTATAGCCAGGGCTTTTCCTCCTATTTTCTTTATCTCTTCTGCCACCTTTTTAATTCCATCTTCCAAAACATCGCTCACCACTACATCTGCCCCTGCCTGTGATAAAGTCAGGGCGTGTGTTCTACCCATCCCTCGACCAGCGCCGGTTACAATAGCTACCTTGTCTTTAAGATCGTAAATTTTTCTAATATCATTTAATGAATTCTTTTTTGCCATCTCTTTTTTCTCTTTTTGCCCTTCTTTCAAAGAGCAAAAAAAGAATCTCTTAATTTTATTTTTTAAATTATAGCATCGAATATTTACTTTTTTCAAATTTTTAGCCTATAATCCCCCCTCCTAACACCTCGTTTCTCTTATAAAAAACTACTGACTGACCAGGAGTGATTGCTCTTTGAGGAATAAAAAGAGAGACAACCACCCGAGAACGTCCTACGCTCAAAATTTTCGCTGACACTAAATCACTTTTATATCTTATTTTCACTTTGCAATAAAGTGGAAAAATTGGCTGAACCAACCAATTCAAGGAATGGGCTGTAAACTCTTTTCTCATTAAATCTTTGGAATCGTTGGAAACAATTAAAACATTTTTTTTAACATCTTTCTCTACTACATAATAGGGCCCCTGTGGCAAATTTAAACCCCTGCGTTGACCAATTGTGTAAAAAACAATTCCTGAATGCCTACCAACCACCTTGTTTTCGTTACCCTTTAAAACAATATCGCCAGATTGAGACTTAAGATGTCTCTTTAAAAAATCTTCTGTTTTCCCAGCAATAAAACAAAGTTCCTGAGACTCAGAAACATCTGCCGTGGGTAAACCATTTCTTTTAGCTAATTTTCTTACCTCAATCTTTGTGTAATCTCCCAATGGCAAAAGAATGTGTTTGATTTGATTGGATTTCAACTGCCATAAAAAATATGACTGGTCCTTTTCCTTATCCCGACCCATAAATAATCTCCCATTCTTTACCCTGGCATAATGACCAGTGGCAACAAAACTACCCCCAAAAGAAAATGCTTTCTTGAAAAGTAAAGAAAATTTTATTTCTTTATTGCAAACCACGCAAGGATTGGGCGTTCTTCCTTTTTCACACTCGTTCAAAAAATAATTAACCACCTTTCTCTTAAATTCCTTTCTTGCGTCTATTACATAAAAAGGAATCTCTAACTTTTGGGCAACTGCTCTTGCTCTTATCTCAGATTCATTAGAACAACACCTTTCTTTTTTGTACTCTTGGGCTGACCCAAACTTTAAAAAAATACCCACCAAGGAATATCCCTTTTGTTTAAGCAAAAGAGCGGCTACCGAACTATCGACACCGCCAGAAAGACCGATTACTACTCTTTTATTTCTGGAGAATCTAACCATTTTTTATATTTTTCTTCAATAATTTCTTTTGACTTCTGAATTGTCTTGTGTCTTTTTTCCAAAAAGAGAGGAATCTTCTTTTTGTTCTTAACATAGTAATCATAAATTGCTTCTGTTAAAGCATCTATTGCCAAAACTGAACAATGATATTTTATTTTGGGCAACCCCCCTAAAGATTTAATAATTTCGTCTTTAGTAATCCTAAGGGCTTCTTTGATTGTTTTCCCTTTTACTAAGTCTGTAATCGTAGAACTTGTGGCAATGGCTGCCACGCAACCGAATGTTTCAAATTTTATATCTTTTATAATCTCTTCGCCTTTTTTGTTTCTGCCAACTTTAATATAAAGCCACATTACATCACCGCAAACAATATTCCCTACCCGACCAATACCATCAGCGTTTTTTATTCTTCCATAATTACGCGGGTGTTGAAACGTGCTTAACACCTCTTTTGTATAAAAACCCCGATAAAGATTATCATCCCTTTTTTTACTCATATTTAAATGGTGAAACTTCTCTTAATTTCTTCACAATGGAGGGCAAGACCTTTAATAGGTAATCTATTTCTTTCTTAGTGGTCCAACGACCCAGTGAGATTCTTAAAGATCCATGAGCCTCTTGAGGTTTTAATCCTATTGCCAAAAGAACATGACTTGGCTCTAACTTTAAAGAAGAACAGGCTGAACCTGTTGAACAAGCAATTCCATAAAAATCCAATTGCATCACCAGTGATTCGCCCTCCAAGCCTGAAAACCAAACATTCACAATGTTTGGCAAGCGCTGAGTAGGGTGACCATTTAAAAAAGCACCTTTTATTGATAATATTCTTTTTATTAAGTAGTCTCGAAGTTTAATTATTCTCTCATTTTCTTTTCCTCTCTCTTTCTGGTAAATCTCTACTGCTTTGGCAAAACCAACCACAGCCGGCACGTTAACAGTGGAACCCCTCAATCCTCCCTCTTGTCCTCCGCCATGTAATAACGGATCAATTTTAACATCTTCACGAACAAATAAAATCGCAGCGCCTTTGGGTCCATAAATTTTATGAGAACTCGCGGTTAATAAATCAATTTTCATCCTTCTAACATCAATAGGAATTTTCCCGAATGATTGAGAGGCGTCGGTGTGAAAATAAATTCCCTTCTGATGACAAATCTCTCCGATCTTGGCAATGGGTTGAATGGTTCCAATCTCGTTTGAAGCATGAATAATAGAAACCAAGATGGTCTTTTCAGTAATAGCTTGCCACAGATCCTTTGGTTTTACCAAACCATATTTATCTACTTTAATTTTTGTAATTTTAAATCCCTGCTTCTCCAACCATCCGGCTGTTTCAATTATACAAGGATGTTCAATGGAAGAAATAATAATATGATTTCCCTTCCCCCTATTGGCAAAAGCAATGCCTTTTAAAGCAAAATTATTACTTTCAGTTGCTGAAGCGGTAAAAATAATCTCGCTTAATTTTGCATTGATCGAATCAGCTACAATTTTCCTGCTGTTCTCCAATGCTATCTTGGCTCGCTGGCCAAAACTATGAAGAGACATAGAATTGCCAAAATCTTCTCCAAAGTATGGCATCATTGCCTTCAAAACTCTTTTGTCAAGGGGTGTGGTAGCGGCGTAGTCAAGATAAATCTTTTTTTTTGTCATTGGATTTATTTGGTTATTTTTTTTAATGTTGTTGATTGAAGGACTTGATTTACGGTCCTTTCCAACCTCAGCCAAACCTTTTTGCTTAAACATTTTTTATTTCTTTTACAGACAAAACAATCTCTTAACTTTTTTTCATCCCCAAGGGCCCAAATAATATCCTGAACTTTAATAGAATTTGGCGAACGAGAGAGAATGTATCCGCCTCCCTTTCCTTTTTTTCCTCTTACCAAACCTCTCTTTTCAAGTTGAGAAACAATCTTTTCCAAAAAATCAAAGGGTATCTCTTCTCTCTCTGAAATTTCTTTGATAGAAAAAAGCTCTCCCTTTTTGTGATTTTGAGCCAAAAAAACAAGGGCTCGCAAGGCATATTTTAATTTTTTGGATATTCTAAACATAAAAACCGACTATTATCGTCGGTTTTTATCTTATCAAGACAAAAATCGTTTGTCAATTATAATTTTGATATATTAAAAAAAGAAGAGAACTTCTCTTCTTTTATATTTTTACCCCAACTTCTTAGGCCAAATAATATCTAAAAAAAATTTAACTGGAAGTGCAAGAGTATATTATAACTATTAGAAAAAATATTATTAGATAAATTATTATTCTTGATATACACCCGGAACTAAATTTAGCCTCTTCTTCCAATCTTCTTTTTTCTTCTTGGCTGAGAGGATGGCCACAGTGCGGACAAACCTGGGCGTCATGACTAATTTTTCCCCAACATTCTGGACAATTAACCAACATTTCTCAACTCCTCCTTTTCGGGGTATAGTGAAATGAAAAGAACCTTTTTAAGAAAAATAACAACAAAGAAAATTTTTGTCAATAGTTGAAGAGACGAAAAACTAAACTCGCATTTATTTCTTAACAGTCCCAATCTTCTCTCACGACTCTTTTTTCTTTGAGAAAAAGAAAATATAAAGAATCTCTAACAGTCCCGCGGTATTGATACATAATAAAACAATGAACCAAATCTTCTGATTATATCTTGCTGCTCTCCACAAAGCAATGCCCTTCCAAATTAAAGACCAAATCGTCAAGACCAGCAAAAGAAAAAGAAAGGAGGGATTAAAAGAGTAAAAATCTTGATAGTTTAACAAAAATGGATATTGTAACATGTTTTGAAAATTATTTTAAATTATTTTCTAAATTGATTTAAATAATAACCTGCAACTCCAAAAGCCACCGTCACATTCAACGACTCCTTCCTTCCTAACATGGGTAAAAAAATAATATCATCGCATTTCTTTAATAATCGAGGAGAAATGCCCTCAACCTCATTTCCTATAATTAATGCCAAAGGGAAAGAGGGCTTAAATTTTGTGTAAAGGATCGCCCTTTTTGTTTGTTCCAATCCCACCACTCTTATTCCTTCTTTCTTAAGTCTCTTGATTAAAAGACCTGTATAGCGGAAATATTCCCAAGGAACCGTCTCTTCTGCTCCCAAAGCGGTCTTTGAAATTTTGGGATGAGGTGGTTTTCCGCAAATTCCGCAAAGAAATATCTTTGAAATTGCCAAGGCGTCAGCTGTCCGGAAAATGGAACCGATATTTTCCAAACTCCTTATATTATCACAAACAAGATAAAAATTTTGTTTCATCTCAAAGCAACCTCGTTTTATTTATGACCAAACCAAATTGATAATTCAAAAATTCTGCTGCCTTTCTACAAAAAATCATCCGATCAGTAAAAATTTCAAAATATTCCATTATAGGAACAAAATTGGTGTCAATCCTTAAATTTAAAGTAATTCTCCTTTTTTGTTGATTTATCTCAAGACGATTTTTGGTAGTAGCATAATTCACTCTATCGTGAATGCTTAATTTTATCTGCTTTAAATCTCTTTTAATCACCCTCGATCGTTCTACGTCCGACTTATCTGCTAATACCACCACTGCGGAAATAGGACTCACAAAATTAATATCCTCCAATTGTTTGTCATGATTGGAAATGGCTTGCATAATAGTTGTTAATTCTTTCTCCGGAATTTTCCCTTGAAAGACCTGACAGAAGAGAAGCGCCCCAAAATAATTATGATGACTTCTACTTAAAAAATTACCCATATCATGACAAAAGGAGGCAATGGCGGCTAATTCTTCTTCTCTTTTATTTAACCCAACGCTCTTTGCAATATAACGGGCGCGTTTTACTACTAAATTTAAGTGTCTTAAGCCATGATCAGTGTACAACAAAGCAACTAAGGTTTGATCCGATTTTCTAATAAACTCCAAAATAAGAGGATTTTCTTTTACTTGAGCAAAAGAAAGCATTATCGCTTCTATTATTTCATTTTTTAAAAAAAAATAAAAGAAAGCCCCCACTTTTAAAAAAGCGGGGGCAAGGGGTTATTTCTTCTTTTTCTTTTTTTTCTTTGCCATTTTTTTCTCTTTAAATTTTTATTTCAAAAGTATCCTGCAATAGTCGACCACTATTGCCTAAGGATTTTATTATTTCAAAAATCATTATTTCATTATCCAAAATTTAAAAGAGCAATGTCAAGTGTGAATAACTACCTAAACAGAAAAACTAAAAAAACCAAAACCGCTTTTTCTTTTTTAGTTTTTACTTTGCAATTTTTTTTCTTTAAAAATTTGACATCTCAAAAAATTTATAATAATATAAAAAAACTAATAAGTCGAATATCTTAATATTCTTATTAAGTATTGCGACTTATTAGAAAAGGTCGTTTTACTTAATAAAGAATATAAGATGTTCGACAAACACAATCATAATCGAAAATTCGGATCTCGACCAATGGTACAAGGAAACTGGAAATGTTCTGAATGCAACGCGGAGATTACTGAGCTTCCCTTTCAACCCGCACCTGACAGACCGATCTATTGTAAAATCTGTTGGCAGAAAAAAAGGCCATCGAGATTTAACAAATAGAATTTTTCGAAAACAAAAAACCATCTCTGCTCGAGATGGTTTTTTGTTTAAAAATCAACAGTAAATATTTGTTTGAATTAACTCCTTAACCAGCTCTTTTCTTATTACCCCGGGAAAAAGTGGTTTTGCCCCTTCCAAAACTTCAATTCTCAAAAGATCAGAAAAGAACCAGGGTTTTTTGGGCCATCCAAAATTAAAGGGAAGATTAAATATCCATTTATCTTCGTTTCCTATCTCATAAGGCTCTAATCTGCTAAATAAATCAGTAATTAAACAGCCAGACCTCAGGATGTTTTTTTCCACTGCCAAATATCTCTTTTTTGAAAAATCAACCGCACTAATTCCAAGATAACCTACCCCTCCTTCTTTTTTAATACACTCTATTCCCCGCGAGAAAAATAAACTATTTCCAAAAACCGTATCGGGCGGTTCGGTAACAAAAACATCGTATTTGTGTTTTAATGCCTGAGGAATGGGTTTTAATAAATCCGCCTGATAAGCCTTGGCTTTAACTTTCAATGCTTTAAAAACTTCATTTTCGTAATCAACAATATCTTTGTCAATATCTAAAACAGAAATCTCTAAAGGCGAACCAGTTAATGCCAAAGCAATTCCCGCCATATCGTCATCTCCCAAACAAATAATTTTTTTTCCTTCCAAATCGCCCTTCGACTTCATAACTGAAATTTTTCTCATTATTCCAACCGGTAAAATCGGGAGTTGATCGTATTCTTCTTTGAAAAATCTCTTTTTTCTAAGTTTCGTGAATTTTTTTAGTGACTCCTGATCTATTTTTATTGAAGTAATAACATTGGGTAAATCGCTACCAACAATCCCCAAGGTTTTAATTTTCTCTCTTCCTTTTTTTGTTAAAATAATACACCCGCCCTTTATCTCTATTAACTTCTCGTTCTCTAATCCCTTTAACATTTTGACGGTCTCTACGAAAGGTTGGCTTAAATAAGGAACCATTTCCCAGAAATTAAGCCTATCTTTTTTAGCCAAATACGAAAGAATTCTCTTCTCTATTTTCTCCATTTAAAATTTTAATTAACTTGAGCAATTTTTAATCTTCACTCCTCTTTTAATTTCTTTCATCTTTACCAATTTAGGTTTAAACTCTTTTTTTAAATATTCCAAGGCTTGATAAGGATTTGATTTTGCGCCACAACTAAAAATATCCAATCCTACATAATTAATCTCAGGCCAGGTGTGAATGGCAATATGTGATTCTGCTAATAAGAGTACTGCTGTTAATCCTTGGGGGTTAAATTTATGAAATACAATTCGGAGGGGGGTGTTGTTTGAATTTTCACCTGCCTTCCAAAGTATTTTTTTTATCTTTTCCTCTTTTTCAATTATTTCGCCAAACCAAAAATCGACTATCAAATGAATTCCTGCATATCTTCTCTTTTTGAATAAATCAATCTTGTCATCGTATAAATGACTCTTTGGTTTCTTCATCTTTTAATATGTTAACTGCTTACCCTTGGTTCATCATTCATAATGATGAACCATAGCTTCTGTTCGCCATTTTCTGACGAACTAAAAACAAAGAGCGAAACAAAAAGCAGTTAACTTTTAATTCTAAAATTACAAAATTTTTTATGAGCTTATTTTTCTATTTTTTAAATATAATAAAAATATTCAATAAATACAAGCTGTGGATAACTTCAAAAACTTCTTCTCCTGTTTTTTTTATTCTTCTATTCTTCCACCAAACATCTTACTTCATTATTTTTTCTCACCTCTAAAAAGCCAGACTTAATAGAAAAAAAACGTTCTTTTTTTTCTCTGTTTTCAAGAACTTCAATTACTCTAAGGGTGCCTTTGGAAAGAAGACTAATGAGGGTTTGATGATTATCTAAGATGGTAATTTCTCCCATTGGGGTTTTACAATTTAAAAGATCTGCCCTTCCCTGAAACAAAATTCTCTTTAATGAATAAATAGATAATTTCATGCTTGTTCCTTTCTTTTTTAAAAATTTAATTTATAATAAATAAAAAATTCTCTTTTACAAAGGAGCGCTTTTATGTATAAATGTCCTGGCTGCAATTCTTGGGTTCCAGAGTATTCAACATTCTGTCAATCTTGTCAAAGAAGATTACATCGACGCGGCCTCTGCAATCTCTGCCTCAATAAGAATTTAAAACCAGGAACCAAAATTTCTCTTCAACCTACTTTCTGTCAAGGATGCCCCACCATTGTCCGTCCGGATTTTTCGCGATCTTTTCATATTCTTATCTCTCCTAAACTCCATCGCCCCTTTTAAAACTTCTGTTCTTATAATTGTCAAGCCACTGCTTGGCAATTTTTACTTTTTATTTATTTCAAATTACTTCATCAATACTTCCTTTCAAATAAAAATTTTCTTCTGGAACCTCATCGTATTTTCCATCCAAAATTTCCTCAAATCCTCGAATGGTATCTTCGAGTTTTACATACTTGCCCGGCCTACCGGTAAAATGTTCTGCCACAAAAAATGGTTGTGACAAGAATCTTTGAATCTTTCGTGCCCGGTTAACGATTTTTTTGTCTTCTTCTGATAATTCTTCAATCCCTAAAATCGCAATAATGTCTTGAAGATCTTTATAGCGTTGAAGGGTTCTTTGAACTTCTCGTGCAACCCTATAATGTCTTTCTCCCACTATCTTTGGATCAAGAGCAGTAGAACTTGAGGCAAGAGGATCCACAGCCGGATAAATCCCAATCTCGGTAAGAGCACGAGACAAAACAATGGTAGAATCTAAATGACAAAAGGTGGTGGCAGGAGCAGGATCAGTAATATCATCAGCTGGTACATAAATTGCCTGAACAGAAGTAATGGATCCGTTTTGGGTAGAAGTAATTCTTTCTTGAAGTTCAGCCATTTCAGAAGCCAAGGTAGGCTGATATCCAACTGCTGATGGCATTCGACCAAGCAAAGTAGAAACCTCAGCCCCTGCTTGGGAAAATCTAAAGATATTATCGATAAAAAACAAAACATTTTTCCTTTCTTGGTCCCTAAAATACTCAGCCATTGTCAAGGCAGAAAGAGCTACTCTTGCTCGAGCTCCCGGTACTTCATTCATCTGGCCAAAAACCAAAACCGTTTTCTCCAAAACTCCGCTTTCTTTCATCTCTCGGTAAAGCTCATTTCCTTCTCTTGTCCTCTCTCCCACTCCGGCAAAAACAGAAACCCCGCCCATTTCTTCTGCCACATTCCTCATCAACTCCTGTAAAAAAACAGTTTTCCCAACGCCTGCTCCTCCAAACAATCCTACCTTCCCTCCTTTTACAAAGGGAGCGATAAGATCCACCACCTTTATTCCTGTTTCAAAAATTTCGGTCTTTGTTGATTGCTCGACAAGAGGAGGGGGTGGTCGGTGAATAGGAAGATATTTGGTGAATTTCTTTTTACTTCCATCTAATGTTTCTCCAAAAACGTTAAACAAATTCCCTAAAACTTCGCTTCCAACAGGAACTCGAATCATATCACCAGTATCTTCAACTTCCATTCCTCTTTTTAATCCATCAGTTGGCTGAAGAGAAATTGTTTTCACTCTATTCAAATCAATGTGTTTAACCACCTCCAACCTAATTTCTTCATTGCCTTTCTTTACTTTTAAAAGATTAAAGATTGAAGGTAATTGTACATCTTCCTCAAATTCTACATCAACAACGGGTCCTATAATTTGAATTATTTTTCCTTTCTTCATAGTAATAAAAGCGATTCCGCGCCAGCAGTGATTTCTGTAATCTCTTTTGTAATCACTGCCTGACGCGATTTATTATATTGTAAATTTAAAATATCTTTTAATTTGATTGCATTATCAGAGGCATTCTTCATAGCCAATCGTCGAGCTGCGTGTTCAGAAGCGTTTGCCTCTAAAATCAGCTGATAAACCTGAGTGAAAAAAAGATGTTCTGATAATTTACTTAAAACTATCTTAGGATAAGGCTCAATAAGATAATCTTTTAATTCGTTTTTATTTGGAACAAAACTTATGTTCTGCTCTTTTATTAATTCAGCGAATTTACCTCTTTCGGGAATAATCTCTACTATTGTTTCTGCTAAATGATCAAAATCAACAGGAAGAATTCTTCTTACATGCGGTTCTTGTTTTAATGCTGAGCGAAAATTCATTGATATGATAATCACCCTATCCCATTCCCTATTTAAATAACCTTTCATTAAAAATTCTGCCAATGGTTTTGTCTGTTCAAAACTGGTGTAATCGCCCACCTGGATAAACTTTTTCAAAACGGGAAATCCTTTTCTTTTCAAATAAGAAAAAGCTTTCTCTCCCACTGCCACATATAATTTTTCTTCCTTTTTCCACTCTTCTTTTTCTTTTTGCCGATGCCTTTCGAATTTTTTAAAAACAATGTTATTGAACGCTCCCACCAATCCCTTATCTGAGGCTACCAATACAAACAATACTTTTTTAATGTCCTCTCTTTTTTGAAAAAGAGGCGGTAGATCCTCTTTCCTTATCTCTTCTATAATTGAAAGATTAGCTAATAATTCTAATGCCGCAAAACTATAAGGTCTCGAGTCCAAAGCAATCTGTTGAGATTTTCTCATCTTCGTAGCTGCGACTAATTCCATCGCTTTTGTGATCTGATGAATATTAGAAACCGCCCTTATCCTTTTTTTAATATTTTGTAAACTTTCCATCTTTTTCTCAAATTTAACTTTACTATTTCATTTTCTTTAAAAATGTGGTAAAAAAAGATAATCTTATGGATCTTTTAAAAACTTTCCAAGGAGGAAAAAAATGAAGCTCTTCCTTCTCTATCTTACCGTGGGCCTTGAAAAAAATCCCCTCCTTCCTCTCGGCCTCGTCCAAGCAGAAGCTCTTGATGAAGCCATTTCTAAAACCGGATTAATCCCAAACGGGAAGGTCCCTCCTTATCCTTTCAGTGGTAAATACCTAACAGACCAATTCGGCGCTCTTTATTTTCTGCTCGAGCTGAGAGAAATCAATTCTCCTGCTGATCTTTTCCCTCCTCCTTTAAATACCTAAAGTGCTCCGAACCTCAAAAAACCATTGCGTTTTTATGAGGTTTTTTGTTTTTATTACAAAATCTCCATAAAGGCACTGATTGCCCTTTGAATATCCTTTTCGATCTCTGAACTTAAATCTCTTTCTTTTTTAATCCGTTCTAAAATATAACTTTCTTTTCTTTCAAAGTAATCCAAAAATTTTTTCTCTATTTCTCTCACCTGCTCTGGTTCAAAATTATCAAAATAACCATTCAGAGCCGCATACAAAAGTACTACCTGTTGCTCAAATGGCAAAGGATCCAAATCTGTCTGTTTCAAAACTTCAGTAATAATTTTGCCTCTCTTTATTCGCTGTTGAGTAAGCGGATCAACATCTGAGGCAAATTGAACAAACGCCTGCAATTCTCTAAACTGAGCCAATTCTAAACGGAGTTTGCCCGCCACCTTTTTCATTGCCTTTGTTTGAGCAGAAGAGCCAACACGAGAAACAGAAAGCCCCACATTAATGGCTGGCCTAATTCCCTGATAAAATAAATCTGACTCTAAATAAATTTGACCATCAGTAATAGAAATCACATTGGTGGGAATATAAGCAGTAATATCCCCTAATTGAGTTTCGATAATAGGAAGAGCTGTTAAAGATCCTCCGCCTTTTTCCTCTGATAACTTGGCCGCTCTTTCTAATAATCGAGAATGAAGATAAAAAATATCACCCGGATAAGCTTCTCTTCCCGGCGGTCTTCTAAGTAAAAGAGAAATCTGCCGATAAGCCCAGGCATGTTTTGATAAATCATCATAAATCACTAATGCATCCTTTCCTTTGTCTCTAAAATATTCTCCAATAGCGCAGCCAGCAAAAGGAGCAAGATACCAAAAAGCAGCTGAACTCGAGGCAGAAGCAGAGACAACAATGGTATAATCCAAAGCCCCCTTTTGTTTAAGAATATCTACTATCTTAGCTATCTTAGATTCCTTTTGTCCAATTGCCACGTAAATACAAACCACTCTCCTCTCTTCCGGTTCTCTTAATTGATTAAGAATGGTATCGAGTGCAATAGCTGTTTTTCCTGTTTGTCTGTCTCCAATAATTAATTCTCGTTGACCTCTTCCAATAGGAATCATCGCATCAATCGCTTTAATACCAGTATGGAGAGGATAATTAACCGGTTCTCTTTCTAACACATTCGGCGCCTGTCCTTCTAGAGAATAAAACTGCTTTTTCTCTTTCTCAGAGAAAACAGGTCCCTTTCCATCTAAAGGTGTAATCAGAGGATCAACCACTCGGCCCAAAAGTTGTTCGCCTACTGGAATAGCTAAAACTCGGCCTGTCCTTCTCACAATATCGTTAGCTTTTATATATTCTGTAGGTCCTAACACCAAAGCACCCACCATATCTTCCTCTAAATTTATAGCCAAAGCTTTAATTTCATTTTTGCTTGACCCCCTTGCGTCTAAAGACTCAACTATTACCACCTCTTGCGCCTCTACATTTTCAAGCCCTGAAATTTTTAAAATTCCATCCCCCACCTCCACAACCCTTCCTACCTCTTCCCATTCTGGCGTGTGTTTGTATCCTTCTATCGCTTGTTTAATTTTTTCTATAATTTCATTCCTCATAACTAATCTTAGTTAATATTAACAAATAACTCTCGAATTTTCCTATCAAGAGATAAATCCAACTGTTTTTTTCCATCAATGGTGACTCTCACCCCGGCCCCCAGCTGACAGTTAATTTTCTCTCTTAACAAATCTCCATCTTTTAGCAAAGACTTTAATAGGTTTCTCTTAAGCGAAGGATTTAATTCTCTTGCAGTTTCTATCAACACTTTCTTGTTCCCTTTTTGTCTTAAAATAAAATCCTCGGTAAGATCAAGAATTTTTCTTATATTTTTCAATTGACGATCTCTGATTAACAATCTAATAAAATTATCTGCTATCTTTTTTATCTCTTTCTCTCCTCTTTTATCTTCTAAAATCACTTTACCGAGAGCAATGGCATATTCTTTTATCTTCCTTTTCATAAACTCTCTTTTTTTATAACTTGTATTGCCTTATTTACCAAGGCTTCGTCTATTTCTCCTGGTTCAATTTCAACAGTTTTCATAATAATCTTGCGGATCAAAGAAGCACTCTCAGCAAATACAATCTTTTCATTCTCTTCTAATTGTTTCTTTAACTGTCTTTGCGCCTCCTCCAATAACTCTCTGTATTTCTCCTCTGACCTTTTTCTCACTTCTTGCTCAATCAGTTTTGCTTTAACTTCTGAATCCTTTAGGATATGACTTGCTTCTTCTTCTGCCCTTTTAAGTTTTTCTTTTCCTATCTTGTCTATTTCGCTTAATCTTATCTCTGCCTCCTTTGCCTTTTCCAAACCAATTTCAATTTCTCTCCTTCGCTCTTTAATTACTCTCAACAGGGGTTTGTAGACAAAAAAGGTTACCACAATCAATAAAAGGAAAAAATTAAACGCCTGACCGATTATTAGTCCTACTTCTATTCCTAATTTTTCAAATAACTCAATCATATTTTTAAAAACCCTAAACTATTCCACGAACTTAAGAATTAAAGAAATTACTAACGCGTAAATGGCTAAGGCCTCAGCAAAAGCAATCGCCAAAATAGCCAAAACTTGGATTTTGGGTGCAGCCTCTGGGTTTCTTCCCACTGCCTTCAAAGCAGTCGAACCCATCCAACCAATAGAAACACCTGGCACTAAAGTGCCCAAAATAATAACTCCTCCTATTATTAGCATCTTTATTATTTCTGGTTCCATTTTTTTGGAGTTTTAAAATAAAATGAAGAAAAATTCTTTCGGCATTTTATTTTAAAACTCAATTATTAATAATAAATTTTAATGCTCTACTTGACTTGTGTGAAGAGCAATGGAAATTAGGGTTATCATAGCAAATATAAATGCTTGCACAATTCCAACAAAAATTTCTAAAAATAAAAAAGGAAGGGGAGCAAAATATGGTAAAAGAAAGAAAA
>Ga0197142_1002301_pt1 | contig 16818 bp, 13 predicted proteins | sample GBS60_MetaG_FD_148614 | JGI IMG/M metagenome (GOLD analysis project Ga0197142, IMG submission 148614) | Sediment microbial communities from Great Boiling Springs, Gerlach, Nevada, United States - GBS 60_MetaG | ecosystem: Environmental > Aquatic > Thermal springs > Hot (42-90C) > Sediment...
GACATCGCCCGCCATCGCCCGGGCGCGCGCGATCGGGACGACGAAATGTCGCGGGCGCGTTACCGCTTCGACTGGAACCGGCAGTTCGAGCTGGCGCTCGATCCGGAGACGGCGCGGGCCATGCATGACGAGACCTTGCCTGGCGAGGCGTTCCGCGAAGCGCACTACTGCTCGATGTGCGGACCGAAGTTCTGCTCGATGAACCTCTCGGCGCACCTGGAAGAGACGCCGGTGACGCCGTAGGAACGGCTTTCACGGCGCCGCTGCGCCGGAGCTCAGGCCCGCGGCTTGCGGCAGGCTACGATGCGGATGTCGGCCGGGCCGCCCGCCACTGCCTTCACTCTCAGCAAGGCCTCGAAGGGAACGATCGGGCCCCGGGGCGGGATTCCTGCCGCCTGGAGCAATTGCTGGCAAAGATCAGGGCGGCACACGGCTTCGCCCGCCGCTTCGGTTCCCGAACTGGTGAGGCCCGAGAGAATCAGGACCCAGCCGGTGTTGGCCAGATTGCGCAGCAGGGCGGACGAGGCATGTAAGACCGATCCATGTAAGCTTGCAGGGCTGGGGACCGTCGAAGCCATGGGGGGACTGGACGTTCCCTAGTGTCCCGTAACTAACGCTTGTTTACAATGCCGGACTTTGCGGATGATCTGGGAAGCGGAGGCGGTCCACACAAAAGGACGGGCGTGCCGGTTGTGCTCCGCCACATACTGGCGAATGGCCCGCTCCAGCTCCGGCACGCTGCGGAAGCTGCCCCGTCGGATGCGCTTGCGCGTCAGCTCGGCAAAGAAGCGCTCCACTTGGTTGAGCCAGCTGGCCCCCTTGGGCGTGAAGTGGAAGTGGTAGCCGGGATGGGCCTCCAGCCACTGCTGGACTCGGAGATGGGTGTGGGTGCCGTAGTTGTCCAGGATCACATGCACGGCCAGGCGCTTGGGAGTCTGTCGCTCGATCTGCTCCAGGAAGGCCAGAAACCCGGTGTGGCGGTGTCGAGGCATGCCCGTGCCGATCACTGCTCCCAGCAATACCCGGCTGCCCGGGGTTGGCGGTTATGCCGATCGCTTGCGGTCGGGATACTTGCCTCCTGAGGAGCGCACGCTCGATCGCTGGTTCGACACCGGGGCATTCGCCACGCCGGCGCTGTATACTTTCCCGACCGGCTCGCGGACCGAGCCGGACGTCCGCACGCCCGGCATCAAAACCTTCGATATGTCGCTCAGCCGCATCCAGCGAATCGGCGAACGCGTGAGCCTGCAATTCCGCGCCGAATTCTTCAACGCGTTCAACACGCCGCAGTTCGGCGCGCCCACGAGCTCCGTGACCAGCGTGGACTTCGGCAGGATCCTGTCCGCCAGCGACGCGCGCAATATCCAGTTCGGTCTGCGGCTGGCCTTTTGAGGCCCGGCCGCAGGCCCGTTTCTTTTCGGGTACGCTGTAGTTGACGAGTGGAACGCGGAGGCAGGTAAGTCATGTCGTTTCGTTATCTGATCACTGCATGTTTGCTGGCTACGCTATCCTGGGCCGCGCCGGTGAAAATTCCCAGGCACGTGCTCGCCTTTTACTACGGCTGGTACGGCAACCCGCAGGTGAGCGGCAAATGGGTCCACTGGAAGGACGTGGATGAAGCCCGTAAGACAATCGCGAACTCGACGAACTGGCCGGTCCTCGGCGCGTACGACAGCCACGATCCCAAAGTGGTGGACCAGCACTTCCGCTGGGCCAGGGAGGCCGGACTTACCGGTTTTATCGTTTCCTGGTGGCGGCAGGGCGATTTCCACGACGAGGGGATGCCGCTCATGCTCGACACCGCCCGCAAGTACGGCATGAAGGTCACCATTTACTACGAGACCGTGCCGCCGCGGGGCGACCCCAAACCGGAGGGAGCCGTCAACGACCTTCTTTACCTGCTGAACAAGTACGGCAAGCACAATGCCTGGCTTACTTTCCAGGGAAAGCCGGTTTTCTTTATTTACGGGCGGGCTCTCAACGAGATCAAGCTGGACGGCTGGAGACAGGTTATTGCCGAGGTGAATCAGAAGTATCCCGGCGGAGCCGTCTTTATCGGCGATCGCATTTCTCCGGAAGCCGCGCAGATTTTCGACGGGATTCACACTTACAACGTGACGGGACGAACCAAAGGGATGACGCCCGAGCAACTGCGCATCTGGGCGAAAGAGTATTACCCGATGGTGGTCAAAACGGCGGGAGAGAAGATCGCAGCGGTTACCGTAATTCCCGGCTACGACGATCACAAGCTGGGCCGGCCCGAGCCCCGTCCGATCACTCCGCGACACAACGGTGAGACGTATCGAATACTCTGGGAGGAAGCCATCGCGGCTAACCCCGACTGGGTGTTGATCACGAGCTGGAACGAGTGGCACGAGGGCAGCGAGATCGAGCCGTCACAGGAAGACAGCGACCGCGCCCTCAAGCAAACCGCAGAGTTCACGCGGCGGTTCCTGAAGTTGGCGCCGAGGCTGGTTCAAAAGGCCCGGGACTGAGGGCGGCGCCGACCTGGCCCTGATTGGCAGCCGCCGCGCTCAGCCTTCGACCGGTGCGGAACGGCGCTTGGCCGCTCGCAGGCGTTTCACCGCCTTTTCCACCTCCACGGCGAAGAATACGACGGTGGAAAGCAGAAGCGCCGTGGCCAGTTCGGCGGCCGTCAGCGGCGCGGTCTTGAAAATCGGATTCAAGAACGGCACGTAGATGGTGGCCATCTGGAGAGCGAAGGTCAACAAGACGGCGCCGAGCAGCGGCTTGTTGGCGGGTTGCCGGAAAAAGGAATCCCGCTCGGAGCGAATGGCCAGGACGTGGCCCATCTGACTCAGGCACAAAACGGTGAAGACCATCGTTTGCCAGTGAGCCTGCTCATGGGCTATGAACAGCGCCTGCGTCAGGAGGGAAACCGCGCCCATCAGCAATCCGACCCAGACGATGTGCGCCGCCAGGCCATGGGCGAAGATGCTTTCCCGCGGATGCCTCGGGGGACGGCGCATGACGTCTCGCTCGGCGTGCTCGGCGGCAAGGGACAGTCCGGGAATGCCGTCGGTGACCAGATTGATCCACAGGATGTGAATGGGTAGCAGGGGTATGGGCAGGCCGAGGAAGGGCGCGAAAAAGATGGTGGCGATCTCGCCCGAGTTGCTCGTCATCGTGTATTTGATGAACTTGCGGATGTTGTCGAAGATGCGCCGGCCTTCCCTGACGGCGTTGACGATGGTGGCGAAGTTGTCGTCGAGCAGGATCATGTCGGCGGCTTCTTTGGCGACGTCCGTTCCGGTGAGGCCCATCGCCACGCCGATATCGGCGCGTTTCAAAGCCGGTCCGTCGTTGACCCCATCGCCGGTCATGGCCACGAAATGCCCTTTGTCCTGGAGGGCCTCGACGATCTTGAGCTTCTGCTCGGGGGCCACGCGGGCGTACACACGCACCCGTTCGACCTGCTCTTCGAACGCCGGCAACGGGAGCTGCGCCAGCTCCCGCCCGGTCATGATGAGCTCGTCCGGGCCGCGCAGGATGCCGACGCGTCGGGCGATGACGGCCGCTGTCAGCGGATGGTCCCCGGTAATCATCACTGGGCGGATGCCGGCGGAGCGGCACATGGCGACGGCTTCGGCCGCCTCCGGCCGGGGCGGATCCATCATGCCCACCATCCCGATGAGCACCAGATCGTCTTCGGCTGTCTCCGGCGCAATCCGTTCGGGGAGCGCATCCCAGACGCGCATGGCGAAGGCCAGCGTTCGCAGCCCCTCGGCGGCGAACTTTTCGGCCGCCTCCAGAACTTCGCCCCCCCGAACATCGCGCAAGCCATCGCCGCTGAGAATCTTTGTCGAGCGCGCGACGACCTCCTCCACCGCGCCTTTGGTGAAGGAAACGATCTGCCCGTCTTGCCAGGGATGAAACGTGGTCATCCGTTTACGGTCAGAATCGAAAGGAATTTCAGCAAGCCTGGGGTATCTGCCATCCAGCATCTCCCGCAGGAAACCCTTTTCCCGGGCCAGATGGAGCAGGGCCGCTTCGGTGGGATCGCCGATGACGGTCCCGGAAGGATCCAGACGGGCGTCGTTGCAAAGAGCCATGGCTGTGAGCAGCAATCGGGTCGGACTCTCCGGGAAGGTCGAACCGTCAGGGCTTTCTTCGTCCTCCAGCCGCGGCAAATCTCCGGAGGGAAGGATCCGGCCGCCGGCGTAAGCTCTCTCCACGCTCATGCGGTTCAACGTGAGGGTTCCGGTCTTGTCCGAGCAGATGTAGGTCACCGAACCCAAGGTCTCGACCGCGGGTAACTTCCGTATCAGGGCGCGTTGCTTGACCATCTGCCTGGCGCCCAGGGCCAGCGAAATGGTAATGACGGCGGGCAAGGCCTCCGGGATGGCCGCCACGGCGAGGGAGATGGCCGTCAGCAGCATCAACAGCGGTGGCTCCCCGCGCAGCAGACCGGTCACCAGCACGATGCCGCAAAGAGCGAGCACAGCCAGGGCGAGTTTCTTGCCGAAAGCGGTCAGGCGTTTCTGAAGCGGGGTCTTGCCTTCATCCTGCGCCTGAAGCAGGGTGGCGATGCGGCCGAGTTCCGTTTTCATCCCCGTGGCCACCACCACGCCCCGCCCGCGCCCGTACGTCACCAGCGTGCCCTTGTACGCCATGTTGTTGCGATCGCCGATAGGCAACTCCGCTTCGGGGAGGGCCACCGTTCGCTTTTCCACGGGCACGGATTCGCCGGTCAGAGCCGCTTCGTCCACGCGAAGGTCCACCGCCTCCATCAGCCGGAGGTCGGCCGGAACCACGTTGCCGGCCTCGAGAATCACCACGTCGCCGGGCACGAGCTGCGCCGCGGGCAAGCTCTCGGCCTGGGCGTCCCGAAGGGCGGTGGCCATGGGTGCGGCCATCTTCTTCAGCGCGGCCATGGCCTTCTCGGCGCGGTATTCCTGTACGAAGCCGAGCACCGCGTTCAGGACCACGATGACCACGATGGCGATGGTGTCCGCCGGTTCGCCGATCAAGCCGGCCACCACCGCCGCGGCGAGCAGCACAACGATCATGAAGTCCTTGAACTGATCGAAGAACATCACCCACGCCGACTTGCGTTCTTTTTCGATCAGTTCGTTAAGACCGAAGCGCTCGAGCCGTCGCCGGGCCTCTTCCCGGGCAAGGCCGGTCTCGGAGGATTGCAGTCGTTGCAGCGCCTCCTTCCACTCCAGTTGGTGCCAGTGCGCGAGGCCGGTTTCCGCCGTGCTCGTTGCGCCCGTGGCTTCGCTCTTGATTCCCCGCAATCCTTGCTGTAACATCGTCAACCGCTCGTCTCCCCGTCACCGGTCATCCTGCGGCCTCGAGGGGAAAGGCAGGTCTGGTGCGGGACACGATGATTATCCGTGCCTCCTACCAGTTTGCAACAGATGGCGAGACGGACAGAAAGCCGCGCCGGCCTTCCGCGAGAACCGGCCGCTGTTGGCCGACTATCTCGGGCGGACGTTATTCCCCGCTCATCGTCGCCAGCACGCGCGCGCTTTGCTCTTCCAGATCCGCGTGCAGGCTGTTGCCGTGGGCGTCCATGGTGACGATGGTCAGGAAGTCTTTCACTTGCAGATGCCACATGGCTTCAGGGATGCCGAATTCCATCAGGTAGACGCCCAGCACCTTTTCCACCGCGCGGGCGTAGAATTGCGCGGCGCCGCCGATGGCGTGCAAATAGACCGCGCCGCATTCTTTCATGGCCGCGGCGGTGCGGGCTCCCATGCCGCCCTTGCCGATCACGCCGCGCAAGCCGTAGCGGCGGATGATCTCGCCTTGGTAGGGCTCCTCGCGATTGGAAGTCGTGGGACCGGCGGCCTTGGTGATCCAGCGATCTCCCTCCTTGAGCATGACCGGCCCGCAGTGGTAGATGATGGCGCCGTTGAGGTCCACCGGCGGCGGGTTCTTCATCAACCAGGCGTGGACCGCGTCACGGCCGGTGAAAATCTCGCCGTTGATCAGGACCACGTCGCCGACTTTGAGTGCTCGCACCGCTTCCTCGGTCAGCGGCGTGCGCAGGATGATCTCGCGCCCGGTGAGCGGGAAGCCGGTTTCCCTGGCCATCCGCTCCACGGGCCGCGAAGGATCCCGGTAAAGCCAGCCCAGGATCGCGCCTGAGGACGGATCCAATCGCACGCCGAGTCGCCGGAAGGCCCAGCACTCGTAGGCCACCGAGACGAAGAAGCTCGCGGGCAGGCGATTGGCCGCCGTGATCTTGCATCCGATCAGGGTGGCGCGCCCGCCGAAGCCCATGGGGCCCACGCCCAGGCGGTTGGACTCGTCCATGATGCGCGCTTCCAGCGCCGCCAGTTGCGGATCGGGATTGACGTCGTCCAGCGGGCGGAACAGTTGGTACTTGGCCAGCGTGTAGCCGTGGGCGCGATCGCTGCCGATGCACACGCCCACGACGCCCGGGCCGCATCCGTACCCCTGCGCTTTCCAGACCGCGTGCAGGATGCACTTGCGGACGCCTTCCAAATCACGATCGGCGCGCCCGAGATGATCCAGTTCGCAGGGCAGCGAGTATTGCGCGTTCATGTTCTCGCAGCCGCCGCCCTTGAGGATCAGGCGAACTTCGATCTCGTCCTTGTCCCACTGCTCGAAATGGAGGATGGGCGTTTCGGTCCCCAGATTGTTGCCGGTGTTCTTGCCGGTGATGGAGTCCACGGAATTGGGCCGCAGTTTGCCGCGGCGGGTCGCTTCAGCGACGGCCTCGCGCACGGCGGCGGCGATCTGGAGCTGGTTGACGCCTACCGGCGTGTGGATGACGAAGGTGGGCATGCCGGTGTCCTGGCAGATGGGGCCTTCGTCGTCGTGGGCCATGTCTATGTTGGCTGCGATGATGGAGAAGGCCTGAGCAGCTTTGGTTCCGGGTTCCTCCCGGCTTATGGCGTCGCCCATGGCGGCGCGCACGTCGGGCGGGAGATTGACGGAAGTCTGCGTGATCAGCTCGAGCAAACTGTCGAACAGGAATTGCATGACGCCTCTCCGGAGACTTTCCCATCCTAGCGTGGATTGACCTGACGGGGGATGGGGTGTATATTAAAAGGCGTTAAGGCTGAGTGGGGCCAGTCGCCAAGACCGGTCCCAAGTATCAATCTAACCCAGCAGATACGCCAAGGGCTTTCTGCCGGCTACAGGAGGGCTAGGGATGAGCAAGTTCGCGCAGTTCGGGATTCTCAGCTTCTTTGTAGCGATAAGCGCGGTATGGGCGCAGCCGCGTCTGAGATCGGAGAACCCGGTTGTCAACGGCGCCAGCTATTCCAACCGCATCGCCCCTGGTTCGATCTTCGTGGTTTTTGGAACGGACCTGGCGGGCGATGCGATCGTTCAGGCAACCGAGTTGCCGTTGAGGACGAGCCTGGGCGGCGTATCCATCCGGTTCACGCCGGTGGCCGGCGGCCCCGCCATTGACGCGTTGATGGTTTATACGACACGGAATCAAATCGCGGGCCTTCTGCCCTCGACGGCGGCGCCCGGAGACTACAACGTTACCGTAACCTACCGCGGCCAGACGTCGGCGCCGGGGCGGGCCCGCGTCGTCGCGCGCAGCATCGGAATCGTGAGCGCTGACGCTTCGGGCACCGGGCAGGCGCAGGCCCAGATCTATTACACGGCCACTCGATGGAGCTTGAATCGCTTCACCGGTGGGCAGTTGGGTCCTTACACCACGGCTGTGGCCCAGCCGGGTGACACGATCGTGCTCTGGGGCACGGGTCTGGGCGCCGACCCTGCTTCGGATTTGGCCGGCGGCACCAGCGGTGACCGGACGGCGGCCGCCCGGGTGCGCATCCGCGTCGGAAATGTCGAGCACACGCCGGCCTACGCCGGGCGAGCGGGTGGGTTGCCCGGGACGGACCAGTTCAACTTCACGCTCGCAAGCGACGTTCCTACAGGCTGCTTCGTTCCGGTTCAGATCGTTGCCGAGGGGGGCGCCAGCAACGTGGTGACCCTGGCGATTGCGCCCCGCGGGCAGAGCGCATGCGATCATCCTTTCCTCGCGGAGGCCGAGCTCCGCCGCTTGTCCGAAGGGGGAACGGTCACGGTGGGAGCCTTCACGTTGAGTCGCTCGACCACGGAGATGACGGTGCCCGGGATTGGTTCTTTCGAGATGACGTCGGAGGGTCTCGACGGAGGGTTCGCGCGTTTCACGGTAGGCAATCTGGGCGCATTGACCGACTACCCTGGATTGCTGACGTTCCAGATCGGCCAATGCTATGTCGCGCGCCTGCAAACCAACCAGACGGACTTCGAAGAGTTCGGCCTTTTCCTTGATCCCATTAAAGACCTGGATGCCGGCAGCCCGTTGCGATTGAACGGCCCGAACGCCAGCAACCTCGCGGTCCCGTGGGATAGCAAAACGGGTTCCTACACGCTGGATCTCTATCGTTCGGGTTTTCCGGGGATGCCCGGCTCGGGCAGCGGCCGTCCTGTCATCGCGGCGGGCGAATATACGCTCACCGGCCCCGGTGGCCGTCACGTCGGGGCCTTCACGGCGCGGGTGCGCGTCCCCACGGCTCTGACCTGGACGAATCGCGCAGCGATCACGAGCGTCAACCGCGCCGAAGGCGTCACCGTGACCTGGAGCGGCGGTGAGGGTTCTGTCAGCATCGTCGGGTACTCGGCAAACACGGTGGGCGGCACGCCTGCTGAGCCTCTCCTCGAGATGGGTCTGTTTGTCTGTCAACAGCGGGCCGCCGAGGGCAGGTTCACCGTGCCTGCCTCGGTGCTCAACCTGCTGCCCCCATCGGTTTTGATGGAGGGCGTTCCTGCCGGCCTGCTGAGGCTGTCGAACGAGGGCTGCGAGCGTTTCACTGCGCCGCTGGTGGCAGGCGGCAGGGTGGACCACGCCGAGTTCTGTTACTCATTCGACAGCGCAAAGATGGTCGGCTATCGCTGAGCGGAACCGAATTCGCCCGCGAGTCGCGCGGCGGCGCGGGGATTCAGGCGAGGCGTAAACCGGAGCCGGTCCCACGGGTGAACCGGGAGGAAGAATCGTGATACAGGAAGCCGCTCAGCGGTCCGCAACGCCCGCGCCGTGCCCTTCGTAGGCCATCTCGCCCGCGGGAATCGCGATGGGCAGGCGGTTTTGAGGCGGCGGCAGCGGGCACGTAGTGTACGGCGTGTAGGCGCACGGCGGGTTGATGGCGCGATTGAAATCGAGCACGACCCGCCCGTCGCGCGGCGCGTCCGCATACAGGAACCGGCCCGCTGCGTACGTCGTCTTGCCCGCCGTGGCGTCGCGAAACACGATGAACAGTCGCTCGCCGGAACGCGCGGCTTCCAGGCGCCAGGTTTTGCCCTCGCGTTCAAACTCCACAAAGCCGGCGCTCTCCATTTCTTCGGTCGTGCCAATGATCGTTTCCAGCACGAGCTTGCGCGAGCCGGGGGCGGGCAGGTAGCGCGCCTCGATCCGCCACTCTTCCTGAACCGGGAACCACTTCAGGCCGCGAAAGTTCTTGCGCAGCGCGCTTTCGGGGTCCCTCATTCGGATGGCATGGCGAGAGCCGCGTTTGAGCAACAGCAGCTTCAGTCGGCCGATTTCGAGTACGTCGGCCTGCCCAACCGCGTCGGAACGAAGCTCGGCGCTATGTACGGGTTTGCCATTGAGACGCGCTTGCACGCCGGGGGCTGCCGTGAAGACGGCGCGGCCCTGGTGGAACCGAATGACGCCCGCTTTCGGCGGCGCCGCATCCGAGGGGAGCCGGACCGCGCTGCCGGGCGCCGATCCCACCAGGTTGTCGCCCTCTTCCAGCCAGAACAGACCCGTTACTGTCAGCCATCCGTCCTCGGAACTTAGCGATGCGGCCCTCTGCTGCCGCCATTTCTCGATCGAAACCCGGTATTCGGACCCCAGCGCCGGGAAGATTACGAGCGCCGCCATCCAACCCGCAAGCATCACTATGAGTGTAGGCTCTCCGTTGATCGGAACGCAAAATCGCCTCCCAGGTGGAGCCCGGCGTTGAAACATGTTAATTTGGGACGGTACGTGTTATACTCGATCCCGCGGATTCAGGAGCCATAAGTCCTGTTTTCGGCGGTGAAGGGTGAGTTTTTATGGATCATTTGCTCATCGTACGTATCCTGTTGGTTTTACTGCTGGTCCTGGCGGCCTATTTCCTGAAGCCTTTCGGGCTGAGCGGACCGCCGGCGGCGGCCGTAGGGCTTGTTCTCGGCGCGGCGATCGTGCTGTTCGAGAGCCGCGTCAAGGAAATCAGCATGAAGCGACTGATCGGCGGCGCCGTGGGTTCGATCCTGGGCATCCTGGGCGCCTACCTGATGTCGCTGGTGCTGGGCAGCGCCATGCAGGGCCACGCCAGTCTGCCCTTCTTGCAGGTGGCTTTGTTGCTCTGGATGACTTATGTGGGGCTTGTGGTGGGCGTGAGCAAGGGCGACATGCTCAACCTGGCGGCGTTCGGGGGCATCTTCGGCGGCGAAAAGGCTGCGCAGCAATCCTTCAAAATTCTGGACACCAGCGTGATCATTGACGGGCGCATCGCCGACATTGCCGAAACCGGTTTCCTGGACGGCACGCTGGTGATTCCCCAATTCGTGCTGCGCGAGCTGCAACTGGTGGCCGACTCGCCCGACGCCCTCAAGCGCAACCGTGGCCGGCGCGGTCTGGACATCCTTCAGCGCTTGCAGAAGATGTCCCACCTGAACGTGCAGATCCTGGAAGATGATTACCCGCACGTGCGCGACGTGGACATGAAGCTGATCGAGCTGGCGCGGGAGTACGACTGCAAGATTGTCACCAACGACTTCAATCTGAACAAGATGGCGCAACTGCACGGCGTGGAGGTCCTCAACATCAATGAGCTGGCCAACGCCCTCAAGCCCGTGGTCCTGCCCGGCGAGTCCATGCGCGTGTTCATTCTCAAGGAAGGCAAGGAGCATAACCAGGGGGTGGCCTACCTGGACGACGGCACCATGGTGGTGGTGGACAACGCCAAGCGCATGATCTCGAAAACCATTGATATCACCGTGACCAGCGTGCTCCAGACCACCGCCGGCAAGATGATTTTCGGCAAGTTCGATGAGCGGATTCACGCCGTCTACGACAAATCGGCCCTCCCGGAGAAACCGGAACGGCCGGAGCGAGGACCGCATCGCGAGGCGGGCGTGACGCCCTCGCAGGGTGGGCGGTCGCAGGCCTGAGGTCTATGTCGCCGGCGCGGACGCGCAGCTCCCGGGCGGGCTGCTGTGGCGCCCGGCCCGGCGGTACAATCGTAACTTCCGCGCCCGCCCCGTGGGGAAGCGCTCGTACGAGTCGCCATGAAGGTCGCCGCGATTATCCCGGCTGCCGGGCTCGGCACCCGCATGGGTCGCAGCTCGGCGGAGACTTCCGGCGTCAGCCGCAAGCAGTTCATGCTGCTGGACGGCTCGCCCATCCTGGTTCACACCTTGCGCAAGTTCCTGGCTTGCCCGCTGGTAAGCGAAATCCTCATCGCGCTGCGTAAAGAGGATATGGGCTGGTTCTCCCAACTGCTGGAGCGCGAGGCGCCCGGCAAGTCCGTCCGGCTGGTGGTCGGCGGCAACAGCCGTCAGGAATCGGTCAGGAATGCGCTCGAAGCTGTGGCGCAGGACACCGATCTGGTGGCCGTGCACGACGCCGTCCGCCCCTTCATTGACCCCGCCACGCTGGAAAAGGTGATCCTGGAGGCGGCGCAGAGCGGGGCGGCCATCGTGGGCATCGTGCCGGTGGACACCGTCAAGCAGGTGCGCGGCAACAAGGTCCACGGGACGCTGCCGCGCGAGCGCCTGATCCTGGCGCAGACTCCGCAGGTATTTCGGTATGCCTTGCTCAAGGAAGCCTTCGAGCGCGCCGCCCAGGATGGTTTCATCGGCACCGACGAGTCCAGCCTGGTCGAGCGGCTGGAGCGTGTCGAGGTGAGCGTGGTGCCGGGTAGCGACCGGAACATCAAGATCACCAGGCCCTCGGATATGGAACTGGCGCGGCTCTTCCTGAGCGAGGAAGCCGCGCGACGAAAGGCATCCTGAGTGTCGGCCGCGGGACTTTGCACGGGCATTGGATGGGACATTCACCCGCTCGTGCCCGGGCGACCGCTGATCCTGGGCGGCGTCGTCATCCCCTCGGAGCTCGGGCCGGCCGGTCATTCCGATGCCGACGTGCTCGCCCACGCCATCACGGACGCGGTGCTCGGCGCCGCGGCGCTGGGCGACATCGGCCAGCATTTTCCCGACAGCGATCCACGCTGGAAGGATGCCGACAGTCTGGCGTTGCTGAAACAGGCGCTGGAGTTGGCGGCGGCGCGCGGACTCGGGGCGGTGCACGTGGACGCGACCGTGATTCTGGAACGCCCGAAGCTCGGTCCATACCGTGAGGCGATTCGCCGGAAGTTGGCGGAGGTTCTGGGACTTTCCCTCGAGCAGGTCTCCGTGAAGTTCAAGACCGCCGAGAAACTGGGTCCCGTGGGTGAGGGACGCGCCGCCGAGGCGCTCGCCGTCGTCACGCTGGCGCGCCTCCCCTGAAGCCCTCCGGCCTGTGCCAGCATAGCTTTACGATGCGGATCGAGTTTTCCGGGGACGGGATTTACCTGCCGGATCTGGATCTCTGGCTCGATCCCCGGCGCGAGTGCCGTCGCGCTTGGATTTCCCATGCTCATCGGGACCACGCGGGCGCCGTGCACCGGGAGGTTTTTGCGACCGCGGAGACGCTGGAGTTCTACCGCCTGCGGCACGAAGGGGCGCTGGAGAACTCGGCGCTGCACGCCGTGCCTTACGGGCAGGCCCGGGAGCTGGCAGGAGCGCGCCTGACGGCCTACCCGGCGGCGCACATCCTCGGCGCCGCCCAATTGCTCATCGAGTGGCGCGGCGAGCGCCTCCTTTACACAGGGGATATCAAACTGCGATCGCCGATCTGCGGGCGAAGCACCGAGCTCGTTCGCGCCGATCGGCTCATCATCGAATCCACTTTCGGCCTGCCCGTGTTCCATTTCCTGGATCGCCAGCAAGCGCGCGACCGTATCGTGAGCTTCGCGCGGCAGTGTCTGGAGGAAAATCGCGTGCCCGTTTTCCTGGGTCACGAGCTGGGCCGCGGCCAGGAAATCGCGCACGTGCTGGGCCAGGCCGGGGTCCCCATCCAGGTGCACCCGGCGATCGCGCGGTATCTGCCGGCCTACGCCGCGGCGGGCTTTCCGACGCCGGGCTGGAGCGTCTACGAGGGTGAGGTCGCCGCCGGCGCCGCGCTGATCCTGCCGCCGCGCCTGCGGTCTTCATTGCCCTCGGGCAGCCGACGCCTCCGGGTGGCCTACGTTTCGGGCTGGGCCGCGCTGGACAACGCCCGGGCCCGCACCGGGGCCGAGGAGCTGATTCCATACTCGGACCATGCCGACTTCGATGAGCTGATGGCGATCGTCGAAGCGGTGGGCGCCCACGAAGTTGACGTGGTTCACGGCTACACCGACGCGTTCGCACGGATCCTGACCTTGCGCGGATGGCTGGCGCGCGCTCCCCAACAGGCGCGCCTGGAGGAACGAAACGGCTGATGGACGCGCTGGCGGCAATCGCGGAACGGGTGGCAAGCCGCAACAGCCGGCTCGAAAAGATCCGCTGCATCGCCGGGTACCTGAGCTCCCTCAGCGACGAGGACCTGCCGCGCGCGCTACGTTTTCTGAGCGGGCGTCCGTTCGGCCCGCGCGACGCCCGACGCCTCGCCGTCGGCCACGCAAGCCTGCGCGAGGCGGTGGTGGCGGCCGGCGGCTGGGATCCTGAGACGGTGCGGCTGTGCATCCGGGAGGTGGGCGATATCGGGGAGGCCGTCAGCCTTCTGATGCGCGGCAAGACCGAAGGTCAGCCGCTTTCGCTGGGCGAAGCCGAGCGCCTTTACGCGGAGCTTGCCCGGAGTCGCCGGGCGGAGCAGAAGGAAAACCTGTTGCGCGAATGTTTCCTGCGTTATCGTCCGCTCGCGCTCAAATACTTCGTGAAGGTGATCACGGGCGATTTGCGCATCGGCCTGCAAGCGAAAATGCTGGAGGAGGCCGTGGCTCTGGCCGCGGGGGCCGACCCGGCCGAGGTGCGCCAGGCCGTGCGCCGCACGGGCGATCTGGCCGAGACCGCGCTGGCGGCGCGCCGCGGCGAACTGGAACAAATATCGCCGCATTTGTTTCGCCCGGTGGACTTCATGCTCGCCCGGCCCATCGCTTCCGCCGCCGAAATTCCCGATCCCGAAAACTGGCTGATCGAGGACAAATACGACGGCATCCGCGCGCAGGCCCATGTGGCGGACGGGCGCGCGGCTTTGTTTTCGCGCGGGTTCGCCGAAGTTACGGCGGCGTTCCCCGAGCTGGTGGCGGCGCTCGAACGGCTGCTTGGCAGCGCCATCCTGGACGGCGAGATCGTGGCCTGGCGCGGGGGCCGCGTGTTGCCCTTCAGCGCCTTGCAGCAGCGGCTGGCGCGCAAGGAGGTCCCGCTGTTTTTGCCGCTCGAAACCCCCGCCGCCTTCATCGCCTACGACCTGCTGTTGCGCGACGGGCGCGAGCTGCTGGACCGCCCTATCGAGGAGCGGCGCGTCGAGCTGGAACGGCTGCTGGCCGCGGCAGGCGAGCCGCTTCTGGTCGCCCCCCAGTTCACCGTCGCCGGCCGGGACGAGCTGGAGCGGCTGTTCGAGCAGGCGCGAGCGCGAGGCAACGAAGGGCTGGTCTTGAAGCGGCGTGGCAGCCGTTACGAAGCGGGTCGGCGCGGCGGCGCGTGGCTGAAATGGAAGCGCCCGCTGGCCACCCTCGACGTCGTGATCACCGCGGCCGAGCAGGGCCATGGCAAGCGCGCCGGCGTGCTAAGCGACTACACCTTCGCCGTGCGCGCGGGCGACCGTTTCGTGAATGTGGGCAAGGCGTACTCGGGCCTTACCGATGAAGAAATCCGCGAACTGACCGAGCGCTTGCGCGAGCTGGCGGTGGCGCGCGCCGGGCCGCTCCTCATCGTGCGGCCGGAGATCGTGCTCGAGGTCGCCTTCAACGGCGTGCAGAAAAGCGCGCGGCACGACAGCGGCTTTGCCCTCCGCTTCCCCCGCATCGTGCGCTGGCGCCGGGACAAGCGGCCAGACCAGACAGACGACCTGGACCGCGTGCGAGAGATTTACCGGCGGCAGTCTTCGGTTTCCGGCCCCTGAATTCTCCGCGACATACGCCGGCGCAGGGTTCTCCGGCCGATCACCACGCCAGCCGCAGGGCCAGTTGCAGGATCCTCGGGTCGAACGCCGATGAAATGCGGTTAAAATTGCCCGAGTTGCGATTGGAGTCGGGCGCTCCCAGGTTGACGCGGTTGAAAACGTTAAAGGCTTCGAAGCGGAAGTTCAGCGTCACCCGCTCGGCCAGCGGGAAGTCCTTGTGCAGGCCCATGTCCACGTTGGCCAGTCCCGGCATCCGCCACATATTTCTTCCCTGATTCCCGAAGGTCCCCAACGCGTTGGGCGCGAACGCATCGGGATTCAGCCAGCGCAGGATCTTCTCGCCGCGACTGCGTCCTTCGGGCAAGTAGGGGTTGCCGACCAGGTCCGCCCGCTGGCCGGCGGCGCCGGTTGTGGGAGTGCCGGAGCGGGCATTGTCCAACCCGCTGTAAACCGTATAGGGCGCGCCGCTTTGCAGGCTCAGGATGAAGTTGGTCTTCCACCCTCCCAGCAACCACCGCGCCGCGCGCCGGTTGTAGCGGCCAGGGATGTCCCACAGTCCGGAAACACTGACCACGTGCGTGTGGTCGAAATCGGACGGCCCCTTGTCGAACCTTTGATTGAACGGGTTCGAGCGGTTCTGGCCCGTGATCTTGTTGGCGGAGGCGTCGTCAATGCTCTTGGACCACATGTAGTTGGCCAGCACGGAGAAGCCGCCGCGCAAGCGCCGCTCGGCCGTCAGTTGCAGCGAGTGGAAGGTGGAGTTGCCCACCGGCTCGACCAAGGTCACTCCCGCCAACCACGGAAACAGGGGGCGTCGCTGGTTGGTATCGGCCGTGGTTGCACCCGGCCGGTAGATGGCAGGGTTCATTTGGCGTCCGATGGTGAGTCGGGTGCCCTTGGACCCGGCATAGGCGATCCGGCCGAGCACGCCGCCGCGAATCTCCCGCTCCACGGTGAGGTTCCACGCTTGCAGGTACGGGTTGGCCATGTGCTCTTCATACAGGAACGCGGTGTGCGGCAAGATGAAGCGGAAGTCGCCGGGCGGATCCAGCGGCGCGGGGAAGGGATTCACCGTGCCAGCATACGGATTCCGGAAGCTGTTCTGCATGTTTCCGTAAACGACCACGGTTGTCGCGAACGGCGCCTGGTTGGCTTGCGAGTTGGTCATGATGATGTTCATGCGGTCGAAGAAGATCCCGTAGCCGGCGCGCAGGCTGGTGCGACCGTCCCCGAAAACATCCCAGGCCAGGCCCAGCCGGGGCCCCAGGTTTTTCCACGCGGTCCCGAAACCGCCGCGCGGAACGCCGGGATCGCCCGCGAACAACACGCCCGGAGGCGCGTACTGGAAGCGTGTGGATTGCCGTCCCGGTCTCCATACCGCCAGCCGATCTTTCTTGTCCCAGTACGGCACGAAGGGCTCCCACCTTACGCCCAGCTCGAGGTTCAGGCGTCGTCGCACCCGCCAGGAGTCCTGCACAAAGAGCGCGAAGACAGGGTACCGATTGTCCTTGTACTCGCCCGCGCCCTGCACCAGCTGCTGGAACTTGCCCACCATGTAATCGGCCAGCGAGTCGGTGGTGAAAGGCGCGGCGCCGCTCCAGGTAAATTGACCGTTGGCCCGGAAGTTGTTCCGGATGTCCTGTTTGCCCCGGCCGGCCTCGGCGCCCAAGGAAAGCTGGTGCGCCCCC
>Ga0197142_1002302_pt1 | contig 16813 bp, 11 predicted proteins | sample GBS60_MetaG_FD_148614 | JGI IMG/M metagenome (GOLD analysis project Ga0197142, IMG submission 148614) | Sediment microbial communities from Great Boiling Springs, Gerlach, Nevada, United States - GBS 60_MetaG | ecosystem: Environmental > Aquatic > Thermal springs > Hot (42-90C) > Sediment...
AATAAAGCAAGAAGAAAAAACAATGATTTAAACAGGGAAAGAGAAGAGATGAGATGAGAAAAGATAAAATTAAAATGAGATTAGATAAAATGGAAAAGAATGAAATGAAATCAAATTGAAATAGAAAAAGAAAATCAAAATAAATGACCGGTGGAGGAGAACAAATGAGATCTTTAAGAAAGAGCTTTTATTTTCTGGTTATTTTTTCAGTTATAGCCGGGATTTTTCTCGTTCTCTCACTTATGGCTCAAACAAAAATTCCCAAGGCAAGTCTCCCTGTTCTGACAACTTCAGCTGGACAAAGTAACGATGTCAATACGGTCAATATCATCCTGGAAGAGGCAGGCATAAAATATGATTATTGCGATGTCCCTGATGTTGATCTTATTAAAAGCGGCGTTGGCCTGGCTGACAGGGAATCGGGGCCTGGTTTTCATGTTGAGGTTTATACTGATTTAAGCAAATATCCCAAGGGAACCCCCTATAAAACAATTATTTTTGCCATTGGGGCCAGCCTGAAAGGAATGGGAGCTTCAGGCTTAACCGTAGATGCAGAAGAAGCCAGACTGAAAAGAATCATAGATTATTGCCTGAAGAATAACATATTTATTATAGCTGTTCACGTGGGCGGTTCAGCTCTGCGAGGTGCTCCAGGCAGCGATAACGAAAGAATGATTGATGCTGTAGCTCCTTACGCTAACTACATTATTGTCACCAAAGATAGTAATAAGGATGGCCGGTTTACCAACATCGCTAAGGCCCGCAATATTCCCCTGACTGAGGTCGATTACGCCCTGGACCTGGTCAATATTTTCAAACAGGTTTTTCAATAATAGGAGGATAAAGTATCTTCCCTCTTTGACCTGGCGGCGCTGTAGGTCTTTCTGGAAACAGAAAATAGCTGGTATCGTTAATCAGCCATTAAAAATTTCTATTATCGGGGGGAGAATTTCTTCTTCATCAATAAATAATCTAAAAATTTCTATGAAGGTTCTCGGGTCAAAGCGAAAAAATTTAGCCGAAGTCAAGCTTGTCTTTTAGGGAATTGATCGAAGTTTCAGCCTGGTTAAGATCTCTTTTAATTTTTTCTATAAAAAGGCGGGCTTTAAAATTAACTAATTTTCGCTTCCCCTTTTTCTGGCTTTCAAATTGTGCCTCAACGAAATTCTTAACTTCCTCCACATCGAAAAATCGGCCGATAAGTTCATCCTCTAAAAGTTCTTCTATTATTTTTTCCTTGTCTTCACTCTTAACAAGAAGCCGCAGCCTTTCCAGGCTTTCCTCTCGTTTCTTTTCGAAATCACTGGGAGCGTAAGCCGGTGGGGGACCAAAAAGGTGCCTTGCCTCTTTTTTCACCTCTTCAAAAACCGCTTTCGCTTCGCGGACCTGATTTCGTAAGCGATAATACTCATGCGGCTCAATTTTTGATTTTTCACTCAAAGCGCTAATCTCTTTGAGCGAAGTTTGTAATAAATCGAGGCAACGATTGACCTTGGCTCTAAAAACATCTTCTATCATGTTTTTTTTATTACCATATTCAGCTGACAGGCAGCAAGTCTTTTCTGGCCTCTGAGATAGAATTTTTTCTGGATTTCAAAAAAGATCGCGGGCTGAAGGCAGGAAAATCCTCTTTCCCCGGAGGAAAACCTGAGTTAAAATATAGATCCTGATGGAGGTAATAAAATGAAGCTGGGAGAGATTTATCGTCGCGCTGTGGCCATTGGTATTGACCATGATTTAAGGGGTCGAGAAGAAATTAACCGCCTTCTGGCCGAAGAAAAGGATAGGTACGAAAAATTAGAGGAAAGCGAAAAAGCCTCCTTTGATCTGGATCGTCTCTTCAATCCTTTTGCTGATTCCAGAATTCTCTGGGGTGACCCGGAAACTGAGGTGAAAAAAGTCCTCGTTGGCATTGATCTCGAAGTGGGTGAGGTTCTTCTCGCCTATCTTCTCAACCGCGACCGGGGAGAGAAAATCGACTGCCTTATCGCCCACCATCCTGAAGGCCGGGCTCTGGCCCGCCTGGCCGAAGTGATGAAGCTTCAGGTCGATCTTCTGAGTCAGTACGGCATTGCCGTGAGTGTGGTCGAACAGCTCATGGAGAAAAGAATAGCTGAGGTGGAGAGGCGTCTTCTGCCCGTAAATCATAATCGAACCGTTGATGTGGCTCGCCTGCTCGGTCTTCCCTTCCTCTGCCTTCATACCCCGGCCGACAATTGCGTCACCGCCTATCTTAAAAAAAGATTTGACCAAGAAAAGCCTCTTTTTCTCCGGGATCTGCTGAAGATACTGCGCAGCATACCTGAATATGAGGCTTCGGCCAGACTTGAGGGGGCGCCCAGAATCCTGCATGGTTCGGAGAACAGTCGTTGCGGCCAGATTTATGTGGATATGACCGGTGGAACTGAGGGTTCAAAAGAAATATTCGACAAAATTGCTACCAGCGGCATTTCCACCATTGTCGGCATGCATTTCAGCGAAGAACATCTGGAAAAAGCAAAAAAGGCAAATTTAAATATTGTTGTCGCCGGGCACATTGCCAGCGATACTCTCGGGCTCAATCTGCTTCTCGATGCTCTTGACCCGGAAAATGAACTCGAATATATCTGTGTTTCTGGCTTTGAAAGACGTCGTCGCCCGGCTTCAGGAGAAATCCGGTCATGAAAAATGTCCTCACCCTTATTCTGGCCGGGGGTCAGGGAACCCGACTTTATCCCCTGACCAAAATTAGAAGCAAGCCAGCCGTCCCCATTGCTGGCCGATTCCGATTGATCGATATTGCTATCAGCAACTGTCTGCACTCAGGGTTGAGAAAAATTTATGTTTTAACCCAGTTCAGCACAGAATCCCTGCACCGTCATATTTTTCTCACCTATCGTTTCGACAACTTCAGCCCCGGTTTCATCACTATTCTGAGTGCCCAGCAAACCCTTGAAAACCGCAACTGGTATCAGGGGACAGCCGACGCTGTCCGCCAGAATCTCTTCTTCATCGAGGGTAAAGGTGATTATGTTCTTATTCTCTCAGGCGACCATCTCTATCGCATGGACTATCGGCCCTTCATTGAATTTCACCGGGAGAAAGGGGCTGACGTGACCATTTCTGTATCTCCAGTAGCAGCCGAACAGGCGCCTGAACTTGGCATCATGAAACTGGATGAAAATTCGAGAGTAATCTCTTTTGTTGAAAAGCCCAGGCCAGGGCCTGAGCTTGAAGCTATGGCCATTCCTCCTTCCTTAGCTTCAGGCTGGGGCTTCAAAGAAAAAGAGACATGTTACCTCGCTTCTATGGGCATCTATGTTTTTTCCTGGCCCGTGCTGCGCGATTTGCTCAAAACCACGCCCTTCGAGGATTTTGGCCGCGGAGTCATCCCCTTTGCCATTCAAACTTACAATGTCTATGGTTATGTATTTAAGGGATACTGGAAGGACATCGGAACCATTAAAAGCTTTTATGAAGCCAATATTGAATTAACCAGGCCTTTGCCTCCCTTTAATTTCTATGATGAAGAAAGACCGATTTTCACGCATGCCCGTTTTTTGCCTGGCTCTAAAATTATCTTTTCTGAGGTGGAAAATTCAATTCTCTGCGAGGGAAGTATCATCAATCGCTCCTGGATTAAGAATTCAATTGTCGGCATCAGATCAAGAATTGGCGAAAATTGCGTCATTGAAGATTCAGTTATCATGGGAGCCGACTATTTTGAATCTGCAGAAGAAATTGAAGCCAATGCCCAGAGAGGAATCCCTAATATTGGCCTTGGCCGAAATTGCGAGATCAGACGAGCCATAATCGATAAAAATGCCCGCATCGGCGACAATTGCCGCCTGGTTAATCTCAGAAATGTCCAGAATGAAGACAATGAAAATTATGTCATCCGGGATGGAATCATTGTTGTGCCCAAGCATGGAGTTATTTACCCCGGAACAGTGATTTAATTAGGCTCTTCAGACTTTTTTATGACTGAAGAAGATAGATTTTAGGGCACTCAAGAGCTGATTGAATGCGGGCCAGTTCATCGTTGCGGTGGACGATTAGAGAAATATCCATAAGATGCACAATATATGGCTTCGACTGGCCTTTAAGGATTTTTCTGCAGGTTCTGGATAAGCTGGAGGAGATTAATATTTCCTTAGGTCTTCCCATTAAAATCCTGGAAGAGCCTTTAATTATTTTTAGTAAAAATCGATTATTTTTTGAAGCTGGCCTTGTCGCTTATCTGATTGAGAGTCATCCCCCCAGCTCTGAAATTCCCAGAAGCTCGATTCAAAGGGGCTTAAATTTCCAGCGTCTTTGTCCATCCCGGATTAACCTTTCAAATTAGACTTTATCAAAGGGAGAAAAAGCAGATGATTTATTTAACCAGTTATCGTTTTTATGAAAATCAGCAGGATGAGAATGGCCAGGGGAGCCAGGAAGCGGACATTAAAGACCCAGAGAGTCTCCAGGCGAAATCGGGGGCATCCGGCCCTGATTTCTTCGAGGGCTGGCCTTATTCCCCAGAAGTAAACAAGAAAAATCAGAACACCCAGACCCCCAACAGCCAGCAGAATATTGCCGAAGATAAGGTCCATTTTGTTGAAAAAGCCAAACCTGGTTAAGGCCGGGGAAGCACCAACGGAAAGGGCGGATGGAATGCCCAGGAGAAAAGAAAGGCCGCCCAGAAAAAGGGCTGCTTTCGGCCGAGACCATTTATGCTCATCAATCAGAAAAGAGACTGGAACTTCCAGAAGTGATATAGTTGAGGTCAGAGCAGCTACCTGAAGAAGAACAAAAAAGAGGAAACCAAAGAGAAAACCGCCTGGGAGCTTGGCTATTACCAGGGGAATTGTCTGAAACATCAGACCAAGGGAGGGCTCAAATTTTTCCGGCGTCAGATCGGGAGTGGCAAAAAGAGTTGGATAGATGATAATTCCAGCCAGAAAGGCAACCAGAGTCGTTGAAAAACAGACCCAGCCGGCTGAAGAAACAAGATTTTCGCCCTTGGAAATATAACTTCCATAGGTAATCATGATGCCCATCCCCAGGCTCAGGGAATAGAAAGCTTGCCCGATAGCAAAAAATAGAACCTTAACATCAATTTTGCTGAGCTCAGGTTTGAGATAAAAGGCTATGCCCCGGCTTGCCCCGGGCAGAGTTAAAGCTCTAAGGGCCAGAAAAACCATCAAAATAAAAAGGATGGGCATTAAAATTTTAGCGAATCTTTCAATTCCAGATTGTACTCCCCGCGAGATAATGTAAGTCGTAATTCCCATGACCACCAGGAAACAAAAAAGGGATTCCCAGGGATTGGCCACAAAACGATTAAAAATAGCTGCTGAAGATTCCCAGGTAATATTTCGAAAAAGACCAAAAATTGTCTTATAGAGATAGCCGAAGGCCCAGCCAGCAACAACAGCATAATAAGAAAGAATGGCAATGGTTGTGACTACTCCAGCATATCCCAGGTATTTCCAGCCAGATCGGGGCCGAATAGCTTCAAAAGCGCCAACCGGGTTTTTCTGGGTATGGCGGCCTATGGCCAGCTCGGCCAGCATTTCAGTAAAGCCAATAAAAAAGACAGCCAAAATATAGGCAAAAACATAGACAGCTCCGCCCATCCGGCCGACCATGATGGGAAAACGCCAGAGACTGCCCAGACCGATGGCTGAGCCGGCAGCTGCCAGAATAAAGGCAATTTTTGAACCCCAGGTGCCACGACCGGAAATTTTTCTTTCGGCCATGCTATCTACTCCTGAGAACTAAATATTAACTTGTTTTTTACCAAAAAATAAGAAAAATTAAAAGGAAAACCAAAAGAAAGTTATTTCTTAAGCAGGGATTTTTGAGCTTAAAAGTAAAGGCATTTCTTATTAATCCCATCGAAAAAGTAGAATAACCAGCATGAATGAGATAATGAAGCCAGGACAGGACAGTAATCTCAAGACAATAATTTCAATACGGTTCAGCTTGGGACCTTGCGACGCCAGAACCACTCCTTAGAGTGACCACATGAGTTAAGAATAGGAAAAACGGTTTAAAACCCGGATATGAAGTGAGATCACTTTGAAAGGAATTATCGTTCCTGTCAAAAATCGCTACTTTTTAAGTTCCATTATTACCTCCGGAGTTATTTGTTTCGTTCTGAAAAGCAACCAGACCTTTTTGAGTATTGAGGAGGGTCGTTTCAGGTTTCTGGCCGCCCAAACTCTATTTATTTGTCAAATCCTTATTCGCTTATCTTTAAAAAATGTGATTCTCTCAGAACTTTTTAGCCCTGTATTCAAAGTTATTTCCCCAGGAAGAACTAATTTTTGCTGACATGGCTCGATTCTCTTTCGACTCTTTTCCAGAATTAGGCGCAGATGAGCTTAAAAGCAATTTGAAGACGGAGACACCAATTGACCCCTAACTTATTGATTTTAAAGGGGATAAGGGCGGGATAAGGGAGCGCGCCCGGAGGGACTTGAACCCCCGCCCTTCTGATTCGTAGTCAGACGCTCTATCCAATCTGAGCTACGGGCGCGCTTTGAGGCAACCATTATGAATATACCGAATCAGGCCTATCTTTTCAACTTGAAACAGGCGATAATCAACCAGAAAAAACCCGCAAGAAAACTTTTAGCCATGACCACCTGGCTTTTAGCGGTTTATCACCTGTTGAAAATTTTCCCATTGTTGAAGGTTCGGGTAGTGTCAGGCATTCGGGATAATATCAAATGCAGCCCTTTGCCCAGGGATGCTGACTTGAGCCAAATAAAAACCTATTATCATCAGGCTTACCGAATTAAGGCTGATCACGGTCGGCAAACCTTTTTCTTTTTAGCAGATTTTTATCCAGCATCCCTGGCTGAAAAGCCTTTTTCTTTCAGCCTTTATCTTGAGACTCGAACATACTTATGATATTATGCCCCAGCAAGGAGAGGAAGATGCAGGAATTTTATCAGCAACTCAACATCTGGGTGACCAAAATTTCCTTCCAAATCTGGAGTTATATGCTCTTCATTCTTTTTGCCGCTGGCTTCTGGCTCAGTCTCCGCACCGGCTTCATTCAATTCCGAAGACTCGGGGACAGTTTCAAATTGATGTTCGCCGGACTCCTGGGGCGGCGATCAAGGATTAAAAGAGAGGGTGATATTTCGCCCTTTGCTGCGCTATCGACAGCCCTGGCAGCGACCGTCGGTAACGGCAATATTGGCGGGGTGGCTACAGCCCTTTTTACTGGCGGCCCTGGAGCTATATTCTGGATGTGGGTCTGCGGTTCCGTAGGCATGGCGACCAAATTTTCTGAGGCTCTTCTTGGGGTTATGTACAGGGAAAAGTATCCTGATGGCCGGATTGCTGGCGGCCCGATGTATTACATTAAGAATGGTTTCAAAAACGCCACCTTTGCCCGCATATTAGCTCCGACCTTCGCCATTTGCGGCGCCTTTGCCACCCTCTTTGGTACAGGCAATATGATGCAGGCAAATCAGATAGCTCTGGCCTTTAACAGTCAGTTTGGTATACCCAAATTAATTATCGGGATAATCATCACCACCCTTGTTGGTCTGGTAATTATTGGAGGGATTAAAAGAATCGGGGCTGTGGCTGAGAAAATCGTGCCAACCATGCTTTTCGTTTATCTCATCTGCGCTATTATTGTTCTTTTAGTTCATATAACAGCCATTCCCAAAGCTTTTGCTTTAATCTTTAAACATGCCTTTACGCCGGCTGCCGCAGCTGGTGGTTTTCTTGGCGCTACCGTTAAAAGTGCTCTTCAGATGGGCTTTAGAAGAGGTCTGCTCTCGAACGAAGCCGGCCTCGGGAGTGCGCCCATTGCCCATGCAGCAGCTCAAACACCCTCCCCTGTCCACCAGGGCCTCATGGGGATAGGTGAAGTCTTTATTGATACTCTGCTTGTCTGCACCATGACAAGTCTGATCAATCTTACCACAGGCACCTGGCAGAGCGGTCTGAATGGCACGGCCATGACTGCGGCTTCCTTTGCCAAGGTTTTCTCCCATTTTGGTGGCCTGGTTGTGGCTCTTTCTTCTTTTCTCTTTGGCTATACCACACTTATTGGCTGGTATTATTATGGTGAACAATGTATGAAATTTCTTTTTGGTTTAAAAGTGACTTATCCCTATCGCGTAATCTATGTAGCTCTTTGTTTCATTGGCTCCATAATTTCCATTGAACTTGTTTTTTATATCGGTGACATCGCCAATGCTTTTATGGCTCTGCCCAACCTGATTGCTCTTTTTGTTTTGAGCGGAACGGTAGCGGCTACAGCTAAAGAATTCTTCCGTAAATACCCAACTCTTGAACATTTTGAAGAAGCCCAGGATAAACAGACTTTTAGCTCAAAATAAAATTTAAACAATCAAATATCTCTTAAGGCAGAAAAAATAACAATAAGGTAGATTTAAGCAATGATAATCAGTAGATAATCAGTGTGCGGGGACAGAAATAACATCGATCTATCTGGATTCTTCCAGCGCCATTGAACATCAAACACTTTTGCCTGAAAAAAATTTTAGCCTTTTACAAGACAGATATTCCAGCCATTGAGTTATCGACAACAAGGGACTGAGAGGTTAGCTGCTAAAAAATCCCTAATAAAAGGTTAAATGACAGATTGGTTTTTGAAAAGGGGGTTCTTACGCGAAAAGTCTGGTGATTTATCAGGCAAAAAATGGCTTTATTTCTTTTAAAAACAAAGAGAGATAAGAAATTTTAAGGAGGCCAAACATTTTTTAAAATTTGAGGCCGATCTATAATCATCCCGATTTTTAAAAAGCCAAGACAGGTCTTTCTAAAGCCTTTTCTCCCTGCTCAGGAAAGTTATACCGGATGAAAAAAAGCCGAACAGAATTCAATAAAGAACCATGGCTGCTACATACATTTCAAGAAAGTCTGCCGACGCCTTTTGGCAGGAAGCAGGAGCGGGCCCATGGCTGCTACATACATTTCGAGAAACCCGCAAGGGGTAAAAGCTGAACAAAATATGATAAAAAATCAAGGGGGTACCGCACTTTTGAAGGATGAGCCCATAATTAGTTGACAAAACAAGAGAGCCTGAGTTATAAACGAAGGCGTTTTGTTCGATGCTTAAACTGGACCTTATTCAGACAGTGGCTTTCGCCGGCGTTGTTCTCTATTTAGGTCACGCTCTTATTCGCCTTATCAAACCTTTATCCAGATATAACATTCCAGCGCCTGTTGTTGGTGGACTGGTCATGGCTTTCGTCAATCTTTTTGGTAAAATGGCCGGCCTGAATTTTTTTGAGTTTGATATGACGCTGCGCGATCCCTTAATGATTGCTTTTTTTACGACAGTCGGTTTTAGCGCCAGCCTCTCCCTGCTCAAAATTGGAGGACCCCAGGTTCTCCTTTTCTATGGCCTGGCAACAGGCGTTGTCTTTTTACAGAATGTCCTGGGAGTTGCTCTTACCTTTCCCTTTAAAATCCACCCCTTGTACGGGGTTATCAGTGGTTCCATGACCATGACCGGTGGCCCGGCTACAGCCATGGCTTTCGGTCCGGTCTTTGAACAGGCAGGCGTACCGGCTGCTACCAGTGTCGCCATAGCCGCAGCCATTTTCGGTATTATTGCTGGAGGACTTATTGGAGGTCCGGTGGCCACTATAATCATCCAGAAAAGGCAATTAAAATCCAGGGCTGGCCTGATAAAAGAAAATAGGTCCGCGAAAATAGAGATAATTCCAGCTGAAGCTGACATAACAGCCGAAGAAATTGAAGAAACCATCAAAGCCCGCGATTTTATTAAAAATGTGGTCGTCTTGCTTCTAGCCATGGGCGTTGGCGCCTGGCTGAGCCGTTTGATTGCCAGAACCGGAATTACCCTGCCCGCCTATATCGGAGCAATGATTGTCGCTGCTTTACTCAGGAATCTGGATGATTTTACTCATATCTTCGGTCTTTCCGAAAAAACGCTGGAAACAATTGGTCATGCCTCTCTGGCTTTATTTCTGGCCATGGCCTTGATGACTTTAAGACTATGGGAGCTCGCCGGTCTGGTCCTTCCCCTTCTGATTATTCTCATTTTTCAGGTCATTCTTGTAGCCCTGGTGGCCATCTGGCCTATTTTCCCCCTGATGGGCAAGGATTATGATGCTGCCGTCATGAGCGGAGGCTTCTGTGGCTTTACTCTCGGAACAACGGCCAATGCTATGGCCAATATGAAAGCCCTGGTTGACCGCTTTGGCCGGGCCCCGAGAGCCTTTCTGGTAGTACCTTTAGTCGGTGCTTTTTTTATTGATTTTACCAACGCCCTGATTATTACTCTTTTTCTTAATATTTTCCGGTAAACTCGCTCGAAAGAACGGCTTTTCCATTGCCATCAATCAAAGAAATTTCTGAATTTCCGGCTGACTTATATTTTTTATGGCCATGTCTGGAAGAGATAGCAATGGGCCAAATAGGTCTTTTAATAAGTTTGTCTTCGATGAAAAAGGTAAATTCTTCAATATCGAAGTGAGAACCTCTGGGAATAGAAATACGATAACTTCAAGCAACTAAAAGCAAGCTTATCCCTTCTGAATTTATTAACTTTAAGGCTGATCAAGTGAATATTAACAATGAGACCTAAATCAATATAAATAAGACACAACTTATATAAAAATAAAATTTATCCAAAAGACCCTATGAAAAATCTCTCGATAAACTTTAAGATAGCTTTAGCTCTTCCGGCTTGGCAGGATAGAACTCAGAAGGACTTTAATTTTATTCAAAATCATGATTGAGGTGATCTTTAAAGAAGGGCCTGACGTTATATCTTTTATTTTTCGAGTATTAGCGGCAACACCTAAGGATTAGATGGAGCTAATTTTTGTCGCCGGAAAAAGATTTTAAAAACTAAGAAGATAAACCCAGCTGCCAGAATGATTAAAATAATATCGGCCGCCATTAAAGTATAGTTATGAGCGCGTTTATAGTTACCAAGCAGAATTATTAAAGAAGCTATCGTTGTTGCCAGCATGAAAAAACCTGGAATCAGGGTAAAAAGATTTTTTTTGCGACGGAGAAGAAGCCAGGCCGAAGCAGTCATAAGGGTTAAAGCAGCCAGGAGCTGGTTGGCTGTTCCGAAAATCGGCCAGAGAGCACTGAAGGCATTGGAATAGGCCAGAATCCACATGAGAAAAACAGCCAGGGCTGAATTAAACCAGTAGTTACGGAGAAGTCGTGGAGGCTGAGGGAAAAGGATGGCCCAGAGCTCTTCAAAAAGATAACGATTGAGCCTGACCGCAGCATCCAGCGTCGTAATAACAAAACCTTCAACCAGAAGGATGCCGAAGACAGCTGCCAGGGCCACATTAATTCCAAGGGCCCTATTAAACAGATGACCTGCTGCCAGTGAAAAACCGAGAATCGGATTAGATTTTATGGCCGGATCCGAAGGCCAGACAATGGATTTATAATCACCGAAATCCATGGCACTTCCCAGGGCAACAATAACACCAAGAGCCAGAATAGATTCGAGAAGCATGGCATTGTAGCCAATTCTTCTGGCATCCGACTCTTTCGATATCTGTTTACAGGTTGTTCCTCCAGCCACAAGAGCATGGAAGCCGCTGATGGCACCACAGGCAATGGTGCAGAACATCATGGGCCAGATCAAACCAAGATGGGCCACACCTTCACTGAGATTAAAGCTGGGTATAGAAATTTTTAGTCCAGATAGGCCCGAGGTAAAAATAGAAACGATAAGAAGGGCAATCCCGCCATACAGAATTTGAACATTAATAAAATCACGGGGCTGAAGAATTAACCACACCGGAATCCCGGCTGCCAGAAAAACATAAAAAGAGAGAATGACCATCCAGGTAGTGGCCGGCAGGCTGACCGGGTAATGAATACCAATTAAGAAGGAAATAATGGCGAGGGCTGCGGCCAGAAAATAAGCATAAAGGGTTTTCAGATGGCGACGGAAGATAAGCCAGCCCAGGAGAGGCGAGCAGAATGTAATAAAGATGACCGAGGTCGAAGCAATGCCGCCAATTCGGCCCATGACGACTCCATTAATCACAACTGTCTTAAGAAAAGTTTTTCCTTCCTCCACACCAATTTTGCTTAAGGGCCAGAGGGAAGTTAAAGCCATGGCGGTGGCATTCAGAAAAGAAGAAGTAACCAGAGTTATCATGATAATGGTAAAACCGATAAATAAATTGAAGCCCAACCGGCCAAGGGTTTTGCGGGCAATCTCAGCAACAGAACGCCCTCCTTCCCTGATGCTCATAAAAAGAGCCGTATAGTCATGAACAGCGCCGATAAAAATACCGCCGAGAACAATCCACAGCCAGGCAGGAATGAAGCCATAAAGAATGGCCATGGTAGGACCGAGGATGGGGCCAGCGCCGGCAATGGCGGAAAAATGATGGGCAAAAACGACCGAGGTTCTGGTCGGGACAAAATCGCGGCCATCAGAACAGATTATGGCAGGCGTAGGCCTCGTCGGGTCCTCGCCCAGATTTGTAGCTAAATACCGGGTATAATAGCGACTGGCCAGAAAAAAAAGGAAAACAGCTACCAAGAGGACCACCAAGACATTCATCCCGGGCCTCCTCTCGAAAATCAGAAGGCTTTTGTATCATACCCCCTTGAAGTTGTCAAAAAAACAAATAAAAATATCCAATCAATGGAAATAAAAGAAAATAATTCTTCTCTTTTTGATTTCTGGCGCCAGCGTATTGCTTTCGGGCTCGGGCCTTTAATCTTTCTTATAATTCTTTTACTCCCCTTCCCTTCTCTTTCTCCCGAAGCCCATAAGCTGGCGGCTGTTGTTCTCTGGGTTGTTGTCTGGTGGATTGGCGAACCCGTACCTCTTCCCATGACGGCAGTTCTCGGAGTTATTCTTTGCGTCCTTTTAGGCCTGGCCGAGATTAAAGCAGCGCTGGCACCTTTTTCTGACCCGGTTATTTTTCTCTTTATGGGAAGTTTTATCATTGCCCGCTCCATGACGCTTTATGGCCTTGACCACCGCTTAGCTTTTCACGTCCTTTCCTGGAAATGGGTAAAAACAAGCCCCCTCAGGCTCCTTTTCATGCTGGGTCTTGTCACAGCTGGCCTTTCCATGTGGATAAGTAATACAGCCACGACGGCCATGATGTATCCTTTGACCATGGGTTTGATTTCCATGCTCCAGGGAAAAGATCAGGAAACAACTTCATGGTCAACCCGGCCTTCAACGCCTTTTGCCACAGCTATGCTTCTTATGGCTGGATACGCCTCAACTGTGGGCGGCATTGGCACTCCTGTGGGAACGCCTCCCAACCTGATAGCCATAGCTATGTTGAATAAGCTGGCTCGGGTGAGATTGAGCTTTTTCCAGTGGATGCTTTTCGCTGTTCCCCTTCTTATCTGCATGTACTTTGTTCTCTTTGCCTTTCTTTTCCTTCTGCATAAGAGAGGTCTTAAAGAAATTCAACGTGGCTTAGCCCAAATAAAAAATCTGAATAAAGGGGCTAATTCTCTCAAGCCCTGGTCAAGAGGTGAAAAAAATACTCTTCTTGTCTTTTTAACAACGGTGATTCTCTGGGTTACGCCAGGTCTTGTTTTAATGATATCCGGACAGAATTCACCCTTAAGTCAGTTTGTAACGAGCCGCATCCCGGAGGCAGCGGCAGCTCTTGTTGGCGCCCTCTTGCTTTTTATTATCCCCATTGATTGGAAAAAAGGGAAAATGACCCTGAGCTGGAAAGAGGCTGTTGACATTGACTGGGGAACGCTTCTTCTTTTCGGTGGCGGTTTAAGCCTCGGCGACCTCATGTTCAAAACCGGGCTGGCCGAAGCTGTTGGCCAGAGCATAATTAAAATAACAGGAACCAGCTCTGTCTGGTTGCTGACTCTCATAGGAATTTACGTAACAATTCTGTTAACAGAAACCACTTCCAATACCGCTTCGGCGACGATGATGATCCCGGTGATGATATCTATAGCTACCGCTTCCGGCTTTAATCCTTTGCCTCCGGCTCTGGGCAGTGCCTTTGGCGCCAGCTTAGCCTTCATGCTGCCTGTTTCCACTCCACCCAATGCCATTGTTTATGGTTCAGGATTTATTCCCATTACTAAAATGATCAGGGCTGGAATTTTAATCAGCCTCTCGGGCGGACTCATCATCTGGCTGATCTTGCGTCTTCTTCTGCCCGTTTATGGTCTGGCTTGAGTTGAGAGAACCCAAACAAATATGGCTTTAACTAAAAGCTTCTTTTAAGTTCGTCGAGAAAAATAATTTAAATCGCTAAAATAAAATTAACCTGGAAAGCTTAAAAAAGTTGTCAAAAGCGGATGGCCTTTTTATAATCTTTTTTCTTTTAAAGCTAAATATCAGGGAGAGGCCATGAAATACAATCTATGGCTGACAAAGGCTCCTTCTCAGCTTCAGGAAGCCTCAGAAAAAACAGAGTTGAAGAAAACGCTGCGAGCGATTGACCTGGCAGCTCTCGGAATTGGCTCTGTTGTCGGCACTGGCATTTTTGTGGCCACCGGCCAGGGGGCCCATCTGGCCGGTCCAGGCGTTCTTCTATCCTTCATTATCGCCGCCATAACCAGCGGTTTCTGTGCCCTCACTTATTCTGAACTGGCCTGCATGTTTCCTGTAGCTGGCAGCACCTATTCTTATGCCTATGTGGCTTTCGGCGAAATGATTGCCTGGATAATTGGCTGGGATTTAATGCTCGAATACATGGTTTCAGCCAGCGCCGTAGCCTCTGGTTGGTCTGCCACTTTTGTGGGCCTGCTGGAAACTGCCGGAATTCATTTGCCCAAAGCCCTGGTTACAGCTCCCTTAGCTGGGGGAATTGTCGATCTTCCGGCCATTATTATTGTTCTGATAATTACCTGGATTCTCTATATCGGCATCAGAGAAAGCTCAATGACCAATAATATCATTGTCGTGGTAAAAATCGGGGTTATCCTGCTCTTTATCTTTCTTGGCTTTTCCAAGGTCAAGCTGGAAAATTTTCATCCCTTCGCTCCTTTCGGCTGGAAGGGAATTATGTCCGGCGCAGCCATTATCTTCTTTGCCTATATTGGCTTTGATGCTGTTTCCACCGCGGCGGAAGAAACAAAAAATCCAAAAAGGGATGTTCCTCTGGGACTGATGCTCTGTCTGGCTGTCGTCATCATCCTTTATGTCTCTGTCGCCTTCGTTTTAACTGGCATGGTTCCCTATAAAGAAATTGACCTGGAAAATGCTCTGCCCGCAGCCCTGGCTCGCTATGGCATTCGCTGGGGTGGCGCCCTGGTGGCCACAGGCGCTATTGTAGGCATGATCTCAACGCTCATCATTACGATTTATGGCCAGGTAAGAATCTTCATGGTTATGGCCAGAGACGGGCTCCTCCCGGCTTCTTTTTCCAGGGTTCATCCGGTGCATAAAACACCTCATATCTGTACCTGGATAACCGGAATTATTACAGCCTTTATTGCCGGCGTTCTGCCCCTCTCCATGATTATTGACCTGGTTAACATTGGCACCTTATTTGCTTTCATTATTGTTTCCCTGGGAGTAATAATTTTAAGGAAAACCAGACCTGACCTCGAACGCCGTTTCCGGGTCCCCGGCGTCCCCTTTACACCTCTTATCACCATAGCTTTCTGTCTTTATCTTATCGCCAGCCTCCATCTTACGACCTGGATTCGCTTTGCACTCTGGCTTCTGGCCGGTTTATCCATCTATTTTCTTTATGGCCTGAGGCATAGCCAGCTCCAGAGGGAGTATCAATTGAATCCTGATCGATCCCCTTGAGTCCCGGCTGATTGAGATAGAATTCTCCCCAAAAAGTCTGATTTAATTTTCTCGAGAACAAAATAATTTATCCTGAAAATTTTCTAAATCTTTTTTCAAGTCCAATTGAGCTTATTTTTAAAATCCATTATCCGAAAGGATAGGTTTCATTCGAAAGACGGGTTGCTTTCACCTCAAAACTTTTCTATTGCGAAAAAAAATAATTTTTCTTATAAATTCGAAAGTACTAATTCGAAAGAATCAAATAAAGGGTGAAAAGTGGCCAAAAATAATTTAGCTTCCAAGCATCAGGTTAAACAGGCTGAATTGCCGAGAGTGCTGGGTGTCTGGGACGTCATTAGCATCATTGTTGGTGGGGTAATTGGCTCAGGTATTTTTATTGTTCCGGCAGCGGTGGCGGCCAATGTCGGCTCACCCCTGCTTATTATGTCCGTCTGGATTTTTGGCGGCCTACTCTGTTTTTTTGGTGCCCTGGCCTTTGGTGAGCTGGCCGCCATGTATCCTCACGCCGGCGGAATGTATATCTACCTCCGGGAAGCCTATGGCTCACTTCTTTCCTTTCTTTTTGGCTGGACTCTTTTTTTGGTTATCGATTCAGGGGCAATTGCTACTCTGGCCGTAGCTTTTTCCTCCAAATATCTACCCCATTTCTTTCCTAATCTTTCCTTCATTGCCACGAAGCTTATTGCCATCGGTCTGGTCATTTTTCTAGCCATCGTCAATTATGTGGGGGTCCGCTGGGGAGCCCTGCTTCAAAACATTCTGACCTTAATCAAATTTGGCGCCATTGTCGCTATCTGTGCCATTGTCTTCACCGTCGCCAGGGGCAATGTAGCCAACTGGTTAAGACCGGCGCCGTCTTTTTCCACAGATCTAATTGGCAAATTCGGACTGGCTCTGGTGGCCACCCTCTGGGCTTATAAAGGCTGGGAAAGTTCCACTTTCAGTTCAGGTGAAGTCAAAAACCCCCAGCGCAATCTTCCCCTGGGATTGCTCGCCGGAACTTTAATTATTATCGGCATTTATCTTCTGGCTAACCTGGCCTATCTTTATGCTTTCCCTTCAGACGAGATGGCCCGGAGC
>Ga0197142_1002303_pt1 | contig 16811 bp, 15 predicted proteins | sample GBS60_MetaG_FD_148614 | JGI IMG/M metagenome (GOLD analysis project Ga0197142, IMG submission 148614) | Sediment microbial communities from Great Boiling Springs, Gerlach, Nevada, United States - GBS 60_MetaG | ecosystem: Environmental > Aquatic > Thermal springs > Hot (42-90C) > Sediment...
CTCGGAGCCGCCGCCCTGCCCCTGGAACTGCAGCCCCCGTACCGATGCAGCCGAGTTGGCAGAGCCCGCGGGAGCTGGAGCGAGTCAACCACGACCTGGCCAAAGCGCAGCGGCACCTGGCGGAAGCCAGCTTCTTCGCTCAGCGGGGATCCACCCGTCTCCTGGAGCTGAGCCGCCAGAGCTTGGCCGAGGCCCAGAATACTCTGCAAAGGGGGAATGTCTTCGCCGCCCGCGAGCAGGCCAAAGCGGCGGAAAACCTGGCCAAAGCTGCCAAGGCGCTCTACGAAGCGGAGTTGGGCTTTGGGAGCCGTCCTGGCCGTTCCTTCTTTGAGGCCCCCTTGCGCGCCCAAGAGTCCCTCAGCCGGCTGCAGGCGGAGATGGCCTTCGCCAACATCACCGCCGGCCCTGTGGCCGAGCTGCAGCAGCAAGCCCAGCAGTTGTTGAGCAGGGTCAATACCGATCCGGGCAGCTACACCTTCGCCGACTACAGCCGCAGCAAAGCTGCCCACCACTCGGCCCGCGCTGCGCTGCATCTATTGGCGGCAGAGCGCCTCCTGGGAGTCAGCTTCTAGGCGGTCAAGCTGGAGGCGGCGGATCCCTGAGCGTTTCCACCCTGGAGAAGCCTCAGAGGGTGGGGAGGGTTTCATTTTTCGGGCTAGGCAGGTGAAGCCCAGAGTATTAGCCGCAGCTCATAGGGATCGTACATATCGGGATGAAACGGCAGTAAGCGGATGGCCAGCCCCTGCAGGCCACTGGCCTCATAGCGGATCTGACCAGAGAAGATAGCGCGGTCCTCCACTGTCTCCACGTAGCGCAGGGGGGTTGCGCGGCCGTTTTGGATCTGGCCGTTGTCGTCCACTGGGCCGTGGTAGGCTTGGACAATCACATCCTGGGGCTGCAGGGATCCCAGCTGCACCTCCACCGTTACGGTGAGGGGTTCCCGGGCCATCACCACCTCCTGGAGCTGGCTACCCTGGCCAGAGGAACGGTTGCCGGCGGGCTGCCTTGGATTCTCAACCCGGACGTCGAGAACCCGGATGTTGTACCAGTTTTCCTGCACATGGTTTTGCCAACGGGTCAACTGGCGGGCTGCCTGGAAATCGTTGCGCCGCATGCGGTCAAAGTAGTTACTCAACGGAATGTAAGCCCGCTCAGCATACTCCCGCACCATGCGCTGCGTGCTAAAGCGAGGACAGTTGAGGCGGATTGCCTGCTTCATGCGCTGAATCCAGGCGTGGGGTAGACCATCGCTGCCGCGTTGGTAGAAAAGGGGAGCTACTTCCTTTTCCAGGAGATCGTAGAGGGCGTTGGCCTCCACTTCGTCCTGGTAGGCGCGATCTGCATATTCCTCGCCGCGACCAATGGGCCAGCCCGTCTGGTAGTAATCTGCCTCATCCCACCAGCCGTCCAGGGTGCTAAGGTGCAGTCCCCCGTTAGCCGCTGCCTTCATACCGCTGGTACCGCTGGCCTCGCGGGGGCGGAGGGGGGTGTTCAGCCACACGTCCACCCCTGCCACCATTAAGCTGGTGATGTACATGTCGTAGTCTTCGATAAACACCAGCCGCTGGCGGAACTCTGGCTGGCGCGACACCTGCACCACCTGGCGGATCAACTCTTTGCCGGCTGTATCGCGAGGGTGGGCCTTGCCCGCAAAGATAAACTGCATCGGGTACTGGGGATGGTTAATCAGAGCTTTGAGCCGCTCTAGGTTGTGGAGCAAGAGAGTGGCCCGCTTGTAGGTGGCAAAGCGGCGGGCAAAGCCAATCGTGAGGACTTCTGGGTTGAGGGCCTCTGCTGCTTGTTGGATCTCCCCTGCCGAGGCCGCCTGCTTCTGCAGCTGTTCCACCAGGCGCTGGCGGGTGAAGTCGATGAGGCGGGAGCGGCTGCGCTCGTGCGCCCGCCACAATTCCGCATCCGGGATCCGCTCCACCTTCTGCCAAACCGGATCCGAGGCAGGGGCCTCCGCCCAATCTGGCCCTAGGTAGCGGTCGTAGAGGGCTTGGTTTTCCTCCCCCACCCAGGTGCGGGAATGCACGCCATTGGTGATGGAGGTAATCGGCACCTCCTCTTGCGGGATCCCAGGCCACAGCTGGCTAAACATCTTGCGCGAGACCGCCCCGTGTAGCTTGCTGACCCCGTTAACAAACGAGGCCATGTTGATGGCCAGCACCGCCATGCTGAAGGGGGACTGGAAGTCCCCGGGATTTTCTCGACCTAGGGCCAGAAAGCGCTCCCGACTCAGGCCCATCTGGTTGTAGTAGAAGCTCAGGTAGTAGTCAATTTTGTCCGGCGGGAACAGGTCGATCCCGGCAGACACTGGCGTGTGGGTAGTAAACATCTGGCTGGACTTAGCCACCTGCCAGGCCTCCTCAAAGCTTAGCCCTTGCTCCACCATCAACAGGCGGATCCGCTCTACCGCCAAAAAAGCCGAGTGCCCCTCGTTCATGTGGTAGACAGTGGGGTGGATCCCTAGAGCGCGCAGAGCCCGCACCCCGCCAATCCCCAGCATGATCTCCTGGTGGATGCGCACGTCCTGGTCGCCGCCGTAGAGCTCATCGGTGATGTCTTGGTCGTACTGGCTGTTGGGCTCGATGTTGGTGTCAAGGAGGTATAAGGGCACCCGCCCCACCATTGCCTTCCAGATGCGGGCAAACACCTTGCGGTTGGGGTAGTCCACCTCAATGCGAATCTCGCGGCCCTCCGCGTCCCTTTGCAGCTCCAGCGGCATGTTAAAGAAATCGTTGATGGGGTAGCGCTCCTGCTGCCAGCCGTCGGGGTTGAGGTACTGGCGGAAATACCCCTTTTGGTAGAGCAAGCCCACGCCCACTAGCGGCAGGCCTAGGTCGCTGGCTGCCTTGAGGTGATCCCCGGCCAACACTCCCAAGCCCCCTGAGTAAATGGGCAGACAGTCAGCTAAGCCAAACTCAGCTGAAAAATAGGCATAGCACTCTCCCTCCACCGCTTGGGCCAAGCGATACCGGCGGTACCACGTGTCTTGTTGGAGATAGCTGTGCAGTTGCTGGCTAGCTCGCTCCAGTTGGGCTAAAAACCCAGGATCCTCTGCCAATTCATCCAGCCGTTCCTGCCGGATCTGGCCCAAAAGAGCCACGGGGTTGTGCCCGCAGGCATCCCACAGATCCGGATCCATGCGCCGGAAGAGGCTGCGGGTTTCTATATTCCAACTAAAATGAAAGTTGTAGGCCAAAAGGCGCAGGCTTTCCAAGGCAGGCGGCAGGTAGGGGGTTACCCTAAACGTGCGTAACGGCTTCATAGGCAGGACGAGTGCAGGTTGCCACTGCCTGCTAAGCTAGCCCAAGCGCGGCTGAGGAGCCCAGCTTTTTTAGAATCTTTCGAGCTGAAGGCCTAGCCCCTGCCTAGGCAGCAGCTGTCGCGTCCGGGAGGGAAGGCTCGCGCTCTGCTTGCCCTTGTAGACGGGGGGAAGGCGCTCCGCACCCCCCTTAGCCCACCCTGCGGCTCTGGGCGCTCACGTCGTGGAACATTCTCGAGGACGGGTTAAGGTAGGGCATACCGGGAGTAACGCCTCTGGACAGGACAACCGCTACCTGCAGCTAGCGATGGGTGAGGACTCGGTTCTGCTGACGCAAGCAGGTCAGTTGCCTGGAGGAAGGAGGAACCCCGCCCTGTCTGCCTAGCCACCCTGCAGGAAGCAAGCTACAGCGCCCAGGAGGAGGTCGGGTATGGATCGAACTGCACCACTGGCCGACACCATTGCTGCCATTGCCACCGCCGTGGTGCCCGAGCAGGGCAGCATTGGCATTGTACGCCTTTCTGGCTCGCGGGCTTTGGCCATTGCCCAGGCCATCTTTACCCCCGCCCGCCGCACCGCCACCTGGGAGAGCCATCGCCTTCTCTATGGCTGGATCCACGACGAGAAGGGCCGCCAACTGGATGAAGCCTTGGCTGTGTGGATGCAGGCCCCCCGCTCCTACACCCGTGAGGATGTGGTGGAGTTCCACTGCCACGGTGGCATTATGGTGGTGCAGGCTACCCTGCAGCAGTGCCTGCGCCAGGGAGCGCGGCTGGCCCAGCCGGGGGAGTTTAGCCTGCGCGCTTTCTTGAACGGTCGCATCGATCTAACCCAGGCTGAAAGTGTAGCCGATCTGGTGGCGGCCCGCTCCCCCCAGGCAGCGCAGATGGCGCTGGCGGGTCTGCAGGGCAAATTGGGCCAGTCCATCCGCGCCCTGCGCCAGGAGCTGCTGGGCCTATTGGCCGAGATTGAGGCACGGATTGACTTTGAGGAGGATCTGCCCCCCCTGGATGTCCCCGCTTGGCAGGCGCGCCTCCAGGAGGTCCAAGCCCAGATACAAACCCTGCTAGATACCGCCGAACGGGGACAACTGCTGCGCAGCGGGGTGAAGGTGGCCATTGTTGGACGGCCCAATGTGGGTAAATCTAGCCTGCTCAACGCTTGGTCAGGGCAGGATCGGGCCATCGTCACTGACCTACCCGGCACTACTCGGGATGTGGTGGAATCCCAGTTGGTGGTGAGAGGGATCCCCGTTCAGCTCCTGGACACTGCCGGTATTCGCGAAACCGACGATCCCGTGGAACGGCTGGGGGTGGAACGCTCCCAGCGCTTGGCCCAAGCTGCTGATGTCCTGGTGCTGGTGATCGATGCCCAGGTCGGCTGGACAGAAGCGGATGCGGCCATCTACGAGTCCATCCGCCACCGCCCCCTGATCCTGGTGATTAACAAAACTGATCTTGCCCCCGCCGACAAGATCCCTCTCCCGCCCGAGATTGCCTACCGCGTCCCCACAGTCGCTGCCCAAGGCAAGGGGATCGCGGAGCTGGAAGAGGCGCTGGAGCGGCTTGTTACCCAGGGGCGGCCCCAGCCCAACCTGGAGGTAAGCCTTAACCAGCGCCAGGCTGCCGCCCTCCGCCAGGCCCAGGCTAGCCTGGAACAAGTGGCCCAGGCCATGCAGGAGCAGCTCCCCCTCGATTTCTGGACCATCGACCTGCGGGGAGCACTGCACGCCCTGGGTCAAATTACCGGCGAGGAGATCTCTGAAGCAGTGCTGGATCAGATCTTCAGCCGCTTCTGCATTGGCAAGTAAGCTAACTCATACTCATTCTGAGTTTGTGTTAGGATGGCCTAGGAGGGGATCCCGCTCCCCAGACCATGGAAAGACGGTTAGGAGATTGGCTATGGTGACCGCTGAAAAGACCCGCCTCTACCCCACCCAGATTGACTTGCCGGCTGAGGCCCGGGCGCAACTGGTGGAGTTGCTCAACCAGTCCTTGGCCGACACGCTGGATCTCAAAACTCAGGTGAAGCAGGCCCATTGGAACGTCAAAGGCATGAACTTCATTGCCCTGCACGAGATGTTTGACACCTTTGCCAGCACGCTAGAGAACTACGTGGACATGCTGGCAGAGCGGGTTACGGCCCTAGGCGGCATCGCCCGTGGCACTGCCCGCATTGTTGCCCAAACCTCGAGCTTGCCCGAATACGACCTAACGGCTGAAGACGGTCGGACTCACCTGCAGGCTCTAGCGGTCCGCTACGGCCAGTATGCCGCTGCGGTGCGCCGCAACATCAGCCGCGCCACTGAGCTGGGGGATGCCGACACTGCCGACCTGTTTACCGAGATCTCGCGCCAAATCGATAAAGATCTCTGGTTTATTGAGGCCCACCTGCAGGCCTAAAGCCAGCAAAGCCAACTAGAAAAGTGGGGTAACAAAATGGTTGCCAATGCTTCCCTCCTTTACTTGGCAGCTTTGGCAGGCATTCTGGGGGTGGTGGGGTTCTTTGTCCTGCGTGGGGTGCTGCGCCTACGGGCCCAGGAAAAGGTCATCCGGGAGCTGCAACCTCGCCTAAGCAAAGGCAAGGGATCCCCACAGGAGCACTACGAGTTGGGCAGCGTCTACCTGCAAAAGGGTCTCTACGAGCAGGCCATCGTCCAGCTGAAAAAAGCCCTAGAGGTGGCTGGGGAGAACATTCCGCCCGTCTGCAATGCTCTGGGCTTTGCCTACTTTAGCCAGGGGCAATACGATCTAGCCATTCGCTACTACAAGGATGCTGTTGCGGCAGATCCTGCCTATGTAACTGCCTGGAATAACCTGGGCCATGCCTATGAGAAGAAAAATCTCTACGGCCCCGGCCTGGAAGCCTACGAGACCGCGTTGAAGCTGGACCCGCAAAATGCCATTGCCAAGCGCCGCGCCGAGTTGCTGCGCAAACGTCTGCAGCCCAGCCCCCGCAGTTGATGCGGTAGATACGTATTAAGACCTAGAGTAGCAAGTTGAAGGAGAGGGGGTGAGAGTTTTTCTTCTCCTTGAAAGAGGGAGGCCAATCTTGAGCAGAAGGGAGGGATTCAGTATCGTGTTACCGGGGCTGGTATCATGTTTTGAAAAACACGAGAGTCCATCTCATGGATGCACAATTGGTGGCACCAGTAGTTCTGGTCATTCTAGATGGCTGGGGTTATCGCGAAGCCCTAGAAGGCAATGCCGTGCTAGCCGCCCGAACCCCTGTCATGGATAGTCTGTGGGCTACCTATCCTCATACCCTGCTGCAAGCTTCGGGGCGAGCCGTGGGCCTACCCGAAGGACAGATGGGCAACTCCGAGGTGGGCCACCTAACTCTAGGAGCAGGGCGGGTAGTGCCGCAGGAGTTGGTGCGCATTAGCGACGCCATTGAAACGGGATCCCTCTTCCAGGAGCCTCTGTTGCTGGAAGTTTGTCGTCAACTCAAGGAGCGGGGGGGCCGGTTTCATTTCATCGGTCTCTGCTCGGAAGGAGGAGTTCACTCCCACATTGACCACCTCTACGGCCTGCTGCGCCTGGCAGCCCAGGCAGGGATCCCTGCTTACGTGCATGCCATCACGGATGGCCGCGATACCCCCCCTTGTGAAGGGGCAAAAGTTCTGGCTACCCTCCAAAAAGAGCTGGAATGGCTGGGCAATGGCGTCATTGCCACCCTGAGCGGCCGCTACTACGCCATGGATCGGGATCGCCGTTGGGAGCGCACCCAGAAGGCCTACGAGATCATGACGGAAGATGGCCCCGGGTGTGGCCGCAGCGCTGCCGAGGTGATGGAAGACTTTTACGCCCAGGATATCACCGACGAGTTCATTCCCCCCACGCGTTTGGCTCCGGGAGCGGTAAAGCCGGGGGATGCGGTCCTCTTCTTCAATTTCCGCCCGGACCGGGCCCGCCAGCTCACCCAGGCTTTCGTCTGCCCTGACTTTTCTGGCTTTCAGCGGCGTCTGATTCCGGACCTCACCTTCATCACCATGACCCAATACGATCCAACCCTGCCAGTGCAGGTGCTCTTTAAGCCCCAGAACCTGGATCACCTGCTGGGCCAGGTGGTGAGCGAGGCCGGCCTTAAGCAATTGCGCATTGCCGAAACGGAAAAGTACGCCCACGTCACCTACTTTTTCAATGGCGGCATTGAGCAGCCCTTCCCAGGAGAGGATCGCATCCTGGTCCAAAGCCCACTGGTGGCTACCTATGACCAAGTGCCGGAGATGTCAGCAAAGGAGGTAACCGACAAGGCCATCGGAGCCATTGTCCGCCGTGAGTACAGCCTGGTGGTGCTTAACTACGCCAACCCCGACATGGTGGGCCACACTGGCAACTTTGAGGCCACGGTGCGAGCGCTGGAGACGGTAGACCAGTGCCTAGGTCGCCTACTGGCAGCGGTGGTGGACGTGGGGGGCACCACTCTCATCGTTGCAGATCACGGCAACGCCGAGCTGATGTGGGACGAGCAGGGCAACCCCTGGACAGCCCACACCACCAACCCCGTTCCCTGCATTCTGGTGGAGGGGGAAAAGCGCAAGATCCCTGGTCGCGGCGGCAACGTCAAGCTGCGCGCTGGCGGTACCTTGGCCGATGTCGGCCCCACCCTGCTCGAGATCTTGGGCTTGCCGCAGCCCCCCGAAATGACCGGGCAGTCCCTCCTGGAGCCAGCAGAATACACCCTTTTGCAGCGGCCGCCAGCACCCGTGGGGCGCTAAAGCCCTTCCTCACTCGGCTATTGGGATCCCTTCTTGGGCTAGCCAAGCTTTCAACTCCTCCCAGGTTTGGTAAAGGGCCAGCACCTGAGAGCGTTCAGGGTGATAGGGAGCACTTAGGCGCTCTAACTGTAAGAAGCGAGCCTGGGGAGGGATTACCGCTACTTCAGGATCGGCGGGAGTGGGCCGGCGCAGGGAGCTGCTGTAGCCGCGGTAGATGAGCACCAAGTCAGTTTCTCCCTCGCTTTCCACCTCCACCCGCAGCACCTCCTGGGGGTGGCTCTGGCTGTAGCGCTCCAGAGCCAGCGGCCAAGGGAGGGGGCTCATGCTGCCACCTCCCCTTTCTCCCCACGGGGCCGCAGCCGCCAGACGAAGTAGACGCTGTAGAGCAGGTAAACCACCAAGCCCCCGGCCCCTGCACTCCCGAGCAGCTCTGGCGATAGATTGGGGTGGAAGATCTCCCGAAAGCCCAGCGGCGGCTCAAACCAGGCTCGACACTCCGGCGGCAAAGAAGCTTGGAAGGCGCAGGGCACAAAGGCTCCCGAAAAGAGGAACCCAACCCCCATGTAGCCAGTTACAACCCACCGCCAGAGCAAAAAGGCCCGCGCCGCCCAGCTTCTTGACTGCTCAAGGGCAGCACTCCAATCCCGCCAGAACCAAAGGCTAAGCGGGATTAAAAGCCGTGCCATCGCCCCGCTTAGAAAACTGACTGGCAGGCCACCAATCATTAGGTACACGGTTACCGCTAACAGGCTAGACACCCGCCAGTAGGCAATCAAGATTTGGATCAAGGGACCCAGCCCTACCGCAAAAGCCCAACCTAAGAGCGCTAACGGCACCACCACCGTCAACGCCACCGCCAGGCTGTAGTCTGCCCAAATGGCCTTCAGCAGCCAACTCAGTGGGATCATCCTCACCCTTTCTCCTCCCTGACCCTAGTATGGCGGGATCCCCAGCGGGATCCCACAGGGTTACAGGATATTACAGATCCCTGGCCACTCCCCACGAAACCTTGCGTCGTTGGGAAAGTTTTTCAACTCTTGCCGTTGCCTATCCAGGAAGGTGGTAGATTCTTAGAGGAACATCCGCAGACCAGCCGGAAAGCAAGCTGTCTTTCTGGAGGGCAGACAGGAGTTTCCTAGGACCTTAGCTTGGCCTAGCTTGTTAAGTATTGTTACTTTGCCGTGTTATTTTGGGTTAAGGCCAGCTCCTAAGCGGTAGGAATTTGCTTCCATGCCACGTTCTTCCGGACTTCTCTCCCACAGTCCCAGGCGCTGGAAGGCAACCCAGTGGAAGCCCAGACCTCTGCCTCCCTTGGAGGACGTGCCTCTTTCCCAGAAGGGCGAGGAAGAGGAGGGCTGCCAAGGGTCGTTGCAGCCAAAGACAGCCTCTGGCAATGGCGAGGGGAAAAGCTATGCCGACCTGCAGCTATGGCTAGTACTGGTTACTCTGGGTGTCAGCCTAGCCATTGCCCTGGGGGTGGCGTTGGTTTACTCGCCAGGGGTGGCAGGCAACTACTTGCTGGGAGCACTTGCCGGTGTGGTCTATCTGCGCATGCTGGGCCGCGGCGTGGCAGAGCTGGGCAAAAGTCGCAACCGCCTAGGAGTGATGCGCTTGGCTCTGTTTGTTGGGCTGATGGTTTTAGCTGCTGAGGTGAAGTCCTTACAGATTTTGCCAATCTTCTTTGGGTTTATGACCTATAAGATCACCCTGCTCATTCACCTTGTCCAGACGTTGAGCCGTTTGTCTTCCTCCTCGTGATGCTTATGAACCCGTCCTTCTCCCCTCCTCTTCTCCTAGCAGAACTGGAAGTTGGCCATCACCTCTACTGGCACCTGGGCAAATTTACGGTTCATGGCCAGGTTCTGATTGCCAGTTGGATTGCCATTGCCCTGATTTTGACGGTGGTGCTGTTGGGCACTCGTCAACTGCAGCGGGAGCCCGCTGGCCTGCAAAACTTTATCGAGTACACCCTGGAATTTGTCCAGAGCATTGCTCGCGCCCAGATTGGCGAGAAAAACTTCCGGCCTTGGGTACCCTATGTTGGCACCTTGTTCCTGTTTATTTTTGTCTCCAACTGGATGGGCAATCTCTTCCCCTGGAAGTTGATTCCCCTGCCGGAAGGGGAGCTGGCTTCTCCCACCAACGACATTAACACCACTGCCGGCTTGGCGCTGCTGACCAGTATCATGTACTTTGCAGCTGGCATCAGCAAGCGGGGGCTGTCCTACTTTAAAAAGTACATCGAGCCCACGCCAATTCTACTGCCCATCAACGTCCTGGAAGATTTCACCAAGCCCCTCTCCCTAAGTTTTCGTCTGTTTGGCAACATCTTGGCAGAGGAGCTGGTGATTGCAGTGTTGGTGTTGCTGGTGCCGTTGTTGATCCCGGTGCCAGTGATGGTTCTGTTCTTGTTTACAGGAGCCATTCAGGCTTTGATCTTCGCAACCCTCTCAGCGGCTTACATTGGAGAGGCGCTGGAAGGGCATGGGGGTGGCGATCACCACGACTGACTGCTGGGGATCGTTACGGCCCCTACCCAGTTCAAGGCCCAGCTCTTCCGATCTCTCCAATGGGTTGTCGCAAGGGATCCCTTCTCTGGTAAGGTTTGTTGGGGCCGAGGGCGTAAGCCTGGAGGCCACCGACAAGGGGGGCGACCGGCTTGGATACTCAAGCTAGAGCACCTCGAAGCTCAAAACCCTGTTGTAACGACAAGGAGCATCTTGCTATGGCTATGGATCCGTTAACCTCTGCTGCTTCTGTTTTGTCTGCTGCTCTGGCCATTGGTCTGGGATCCCTGGGGCCGGGGCTGGGGCAAGGGAATGCCGCTGCTGCTGCTATGGAGGGGCTGGCCCGCCAGCCAGAGGCGGAAGATAAGATCCGCGGCAACCTGTTGGTCAGCTTGGCCTTCATGGAAGCTCTGACGATCTACGGCTTGGTGGTGGCCCTGGTGCTTCTGTTTGCCAACCCCTTTGCCTCTTAGTGCCGTTGTTTTGGGGGGCAGTCCGGATGCCGGCTTGCCCCCAGATCTTGCTTCGTCTCAGAATTCCGTTTTTGTCGGTGGGGCCCCATGATCTCCTCAACCCTTTTGGCTGTCGAGGCCGCCGAGAAAAATGGCCTCTTCGATCTGGATGCCACCTTGCCCATCATTGCCGTTCAATTCTTGTTGTTGGTAGCCGTGCTCAACTCTCTCTTCTATGAGCCGGTTACTCGGGTTATCGACAGCCGCAACGACTACATCCGCACCACTCAGGCGGAAGCCCAGGAGCGGTTGGAGAAGGCCACGGCTCTAGCCCAGGAGTACGAGGCTGAGATTAGTCGAGCCCGCCTCCAGGCGCAGGAAGTGATGGCCGAGGCGGAAGCAGCTGCTGCGCGCATTCGTGCGGAGAAGTTGGCAGCGGCTCAGGCGGAGATCCAAGCCAAACTGGAAGCGGCGCGGCGGCAGATTGAGCAGGAAAAGCAGGCGGCCCTTGAACAACTGCAGCAGCAAGTGGATGCTATTGCTGCCCAGATCACCGAGAAGTTGCTAGGCAGCGTCCGTTAGGTAGTCAATTTCCTAGGGAGTAGTTTGTGATGCTGGTGTGCAGCTGGATGTCCGCTTGGCTCCTAGCCGTTGCTGAGCCGGTAGTGGAAGCCGCCGGGGTGTCGATCCTGGAGGCAATTCTGGAAAGCAATCTGGTCAACATTGCCATCATCTTGGCTTTGCTGTACGTTTTGGGCCGCCGAGTGGTGGGGGAAGCGCTGGCAAAGCGGCGGGAAGGCATCCTCGAGGAACTGCACCAGGCGGAGCAACGCAAGCAGGAAGCCATCACAAGGTTGGCGGAGGAGCAGCAAAAGCTGGCGCAGGCCCAGCAGGAAGCAGAGCGCATTCGCCGCGAGGCGGAGGTTAACGCGGAAGCTCGCCGCCAGGAGCTGTTGCAGCAGGTGGAGCAAGAGATCGAGCGGCTGCGCGCCAGGGCGGCAAGGGATCTCGCTGCTGAGCAGGAGCAAATTCTCCAAGAGCTGCGCCGCCAAATTGTGCGCCAAGCTCTGAGCAAGGTGGAGCAGGAGCTGCCGCAGCACCTCAATGAGGAGATTCACCATCGCCTAATTGAGCAAGGGATCCAAATGATTGCCCGCTAGCCGAAAAGGAGAAATAGAGACCTATGATGACTAGAAAAATGACCCTCAGGCTGGTGGATCCCTACGCCGAAGCCCTACTGGCTCTGGCTTCTGGGCAAGGGCTGCTGGACACCTTTACCGCCGATATTCGTTTCCTTGCTGCCGTTTTGCAGGCCACGCCGGAGCTGGGCGAGTTTCTTGCTAGCCCTCTGGTTAAGGCGGAAGCCAAGAAAAAACTCCTGCAGCAGGTGTTTGCCGCTCAGATCCACCCGCTGCTGCTCAATGCTCTTCAGTTGCTGACCGACCGCCGCCGTATCATGTTCCTTGAGGCTCTCTGCCGGCGTTTCCTAGAGCTGCAGCGGAAACTGCAAAACATTGTCCTAGCTGAGGTAACCACCGCCGTGCCCTTGACGGAGGCCCAGCAGCAACTCCTCCGTGAGCGGGTGAAGGACTTCACGCAAGCTAGCGGCGTAGAGCTCCAGATTAGCCAAGATCCCACAGTGCTAGGCGGAGTAATCCTCAAGATTGGATCCCAGGTCATTGACCTCAGTTTGCGCGGCCAGTTGCGCTCGCTGGCCCTGCGGTTGGTTTAAGTTTTGTTTTTAGATTTCCCTGAGAGGACTGCCATGCCTACCATTCGCCCAGATGAGATTAGCACCATCATCAAGCAACAGATCGAACAGTACAACCGGGAGATGCAGGTCTCCAATGTCGGTACAGTCCTACAAGTAGGAGACGGCATTGCCCGAATCTATGGCTTGGAGAAGGTGATGGCCAGTGAGCTGCTGGAGTTTGAGGATGGCACTCTGGGCATTGCTCTCAACCTAGAGGAGGACAACGTCGGCGCCGTGCTGATTGGCGACGGCCGCAGGATCCAAGAAGGATCCACCGTCAAAGCCACGGGTAGAATTGCCAGCATTCCGGTGGGGGAAGCCCTGCTGGGCCGCGTGGTCGATCCCCTGTGCAATCCCCTCGACGGCAAAGGACCGATTCACTGCACCGAAACTCGCCTCATTGAGTCCCCCGCTCCCAGCATTATTGATCGCCGCTCCGTGTATGAGCCGCTCCAAACCGGCATCACTGCCATCGATGCCCTGATTCCTATTGGGCGGGGACAACGGGAGCTCATCATCGGCGACCGCCAAACTGGTAAGACCACCCTTGCTGTCGACACCATCCTCAACCAAAAAGGCCAGGATGTCATTTGCATCTACGTGGCCATCGGCCAGAAGCAGAGCAACATCGCCCAGGTGGTGAACATCCTCACCGAGCGGGGGGCAATGGACTATAGCATTGTGGTGGCTGCCGGCGCCGACAGCCCGGCCCCACTGCAGTGGCTAGCTCCCTACTGTGGGGCCACCATTGCTGAATACTTCATGTACCAGGGTAAGCACACCCTGGTGGTCTACGACGACCTGTCCAAGCAGGCAGTGGCCTACCGCCAAATGTCGCTGCTGTTGCGCCGTCCACCTGGCCGGGAAGCCTATCCGGGAGATGTGTTTTACTTGCACTCGCGGCTATTGGAGCGGGCGGCTAAGCTCAACAGCCAGTTGGGTGAGGGCTCCATGACAGCCCTGCCAATTGTGGAAACCCAGGCCAATGACGTATCGGCCTACATTCCCACCAACGTTATTTCCATTACTGACGGCCAGATCTTCCTGGAGTCAGATCTGTTCAATGCCGGCATTCGCCCTGCCATCAACATCGGGATCTCCGTCAGCCGCGTTGGCTCGGCGGCCCAAACCAAGGCTATGAAGAAAGTGGCTGGCTCGCTGAAGGTGGAACTGGCGCAATATCGCGATCTAGAAGCCTTTGCCCAGTTTGCCTCCGACTTGGATGAGGCCACCCAAAAGCAACTGGCCCGCGGTCAAAGGCTGCAGGAGATCCTCAAGCAGCCGCAGTACTCGCCGCTGTCTCTGGATCAGCAAGTGGCCATTATCTACGCAGGGACGCAGGGCTACCTGGACGACATCCCGCTGGAGAAAGTCTCCAGCTTCAAGCAGGGCTTGCTGTCCTACTTGAGCACTGCCCATCCCAAATATGGCGAGATTGTCCTCTCCACCAAGCAGCTTACTGAGGAAGCGGAGGAGATCCTCAAAACCGCCATCGCGGAGTTCAAGCAAAGCTTTGTGGCGAAGGCGGCCTAACGGAAGTTACCCCAGCAAGAGGGACTGGTTATGGCAAAGCTAAAGCGGATTCGCGACCGCATCAAGGCAGTGAAAAACACCCGCAAAATTACGGAAGCCATGCGCCTGGTGGCGGCAGCGCGGGTGCGGCGGGCCCAGGAGCAGGTGATGGCCAGCCGTCCTTTTGCCAATCGCTTGGCCCAGGTTTTCTATCGGCTGCAGACACGGCTGCGGTTGGAAAATGTCGAGCTACCCTTGCTAAAGCAGCGCCCTGTTGAAACGGTGGGCTTGCTGGTGGTGGCTGGGGATCGAGGCCTATGCGGTCCTTACAACGCCAATGTTATTAAGCGCACGGAGGAGCGAGTGCGCGAGCTGCAGGAAACGGGGCAGCGGGTGCAGTTCTACCTAGTGGGCCGCAAGGTGGTGCAGTATTTTCAGCGGCGCTCTGCCCCTATCGCCAAGACCTACGTGAATCTGTCCCAGATCCCCACTGCCGCTGAAGCTGCTCAAATTGGGGATGAGCTGCTCTCCGCTTTCCTCTCCGAGAAGGTGGATAAGGTGGAGCTCATCTACACTCGCTTTGTCTCGCTGATTAGCTCGCGGCCAGTGGTGCAGTCGCTGCTTCCTCTGGATCCCACGCGCCTGGCTGCTCGCGACGATGAGATTTTTAACCTGTTGGTGCGGGGGGGAGAGTTTGTGGTCGAGCGCAGCAAGATCGTCGCTCCTGTCTCTGCCCCGCCACCAGACATGATCTTCGAGCAGGATCCCGTGCAAATCTTGGATGCGCTCCTGCCCTTGTACATGAACAATCAACTCCTGCGGGCTTTGCAGGAGGCAGCAGCCAGCGAGTTGGCGGCGCGGATGACAGCCATGAGCAATGCCAGCGATAACGCCACTGAGCTTATCCGTACCCTCAGCCTTGCCTACAACAAAGCCCGGCAAGCAGCGATTACCCAAGAGATCCTCGAAGTGGTAGCAGGTGCTGAAGCCCTGTAGGAGCCTACGCCGAGAAGCCCAGATTACGCCGCTGAGCCATTTGCGAGCTGAGCAGGATGACGGGTAGGATCCCTACGAAAACAATTGCCAAAGCAGGGGCACCGGCCTCGGCAAGGCGCTCGTCGGCCGCTAGGCGGTAGGTGTGGACGGCTAGGGTGTCGAAATTAAAGGGGCGCAGCACTAGCGTCGCCGGCAGCTCCTTCATCACATCTACAAACACCAGCAGCATTGCTCCTAGGATCCCGCCTCCCATTAGGGGGAGGTGCACCCGCCACAGGGTACCTAGGGATCCCTCCCCTAAACTGCGGGCTGCCTCGTCTAGACTGGGGGGAATGCGCAGCAGGGTCACCTCAACGGTGGCCAAGGCCACTGCCAAAAAGCGCACCAGATAGCCAAACACGAGGGCAGCAATGGTACCGCTGAACACTGGCCCGGGTGACTGCTGCAGCAGCACCTGCCGCAAGTAGCTCAGTAGTTGATCCAGTTGCCCCAGGGGAATTAAAACCCCTACGGCAATTACTACTCCAGGCAAAGCATACCCCAAGGAAGCCAACCGCACCGCTAGCCCCAGGCCCCAGGCCGATCCCCGCTGTAGTCGCAAGCCGTACAGCACCACTACTGACACCGAAACGGCAATCACCGCTGTAATCGTGGCCAGAAGGAAGCTGTTCTGGGCGTAGCTCCAAAAGCGGTGGTGCAACTCCCCCTGGCGCAGAGTCATCTGGAGGAGGATGAGGGCAGGGACGACAAAGCCCAGCCCAATGGGGAGCCCACAGGCTAGCCATGCTCCTAGAGCGCGGATTCCTTGGAGGCGGTAACGGGTTGGCGTGGGCCTGAAGCCTTGGCGATAGTAACGCGCCCGCCGGCGGGAGAACTGCTCCAGGCCCCTCAGCAGCAATACCCACAGCAACAGCAGCGCCGAGAGCTGAGCTGCTGCCACCGGATTGCCCAGCGCCGTCCAGGTACGGTAGATGCCGGTGGTCAAGGTATCGACGCCAAAATAGCTAACTGTGCCGAAGTCATTCAGGGTCTCCATCAAGGCCAGTAGGCAACCCGCCATGATCCCCGGCCGCGCCAAAGGCAAGGCCACTTGGAAAAAGCTAGACCAAGGCCCATAGCCCAAAGAGCGGCTCACCTCTAAACAAGCCACCGACTGTTCTTGAAAAGCCAGCCGTGCCGAGAGATACACATAGGGATAGAGGGTAAGGACGAGCAGCAGGATCGCTCCCCACAGGGAGCGAATGTTGGGGAACCAGTAGTCGCCGATCCCCCAGCCGGTAACGCGCCGCAGCCAGATCTGGAAGCCGCCGGTTACTTGCAAAAAGTCAGTGTAAGCGTAGGCCAACACATAGGTGGGCGCCGCTAGGGGCAGCACCAGCATCCACTCCAGCCAGGCCCGCCCCCAGAATTCGCACATCGTCACCAGCCAGGCGGTGCCGCTGCCCACCAGGATGACTCCCACTCCCACCCCTACCATCATCAGCAGACTGTTGCGCAGGTACAGCCCCAAGACCGTGTCGGCCAAGTGCTCCCAAACCTGCCGCTCATCGGCAAAGAGGCTGAGGAGAACCGTGAGGACGGGAACGAGGATGAGACCGCTGAG
>Ga0197142_1002306_pt1 | contig 16810 bp, 9 predicted proteins | sample GBS60_MetaG_FD_148614 | JGI IMG/M metagenome (GOLD analysis project Ga0197142, IMG submission 148614) | Sediment microbial communities from Great Boiling Springs, Gerlach, Nevada, United States - GBS 60_MetaG | ecosystem: Environmental > Aquatic > Thermal springs > Hot (42-90C) > Sediment...
CCCTGGTGGGAGAGGCCGGTTTGGCCGGAGGCAACGGCGAAGGCCGAACCATGTGAGGGGGACATCCTCGGAGGGACCTGCTTGTCAGGTCCGCCCACGGGCACGACAGGCGTGCCCCTCCATTTGGAGGGACCTGCTTGTCAGGTCCTTCTCTTTGCCTCTCCCTGGTGGGAGAGGCCGGTTTGGCCGGAGGCAACGGCGAAGGCCGAACCGGGTGGGAGCAAATTTCCGTACCGCAGACGTCTCGTCTGCTTTACCTTGCCTTTCCCCTGGTGGGAGAGGCCGGTTTGGCCGGAGGCAACGGCGAAGGCCAAACCGGGTGAGGAGCCAATCATCGGGCACAACAAGCGTGCAAGGAGGCAATGGATGTCCGGGGAGCCGGTGTGTTTTCTTCATGCGGCTGATTTCCACCTGGAACAACCAGGCGCCCTAAGCCTGGAGATGCCCGATGCGTTTCGGGACCAATTACTAGAGGCCCCTTATCGGGCCGCAGAGCGGGTGGTCGATTTGGCCCTGGCGCATCGGGTACAGTTTGTCGTGCTTTCCGGGGACCTGTTGGATCCGACGTGGACGGGACCCCGAGGGCCGCTGTTTTTGGTCGAGCAATTTCGCCGGTTGGCCGAGGCCGGCATTTCGGTCTATTGGGTGGGCGGCCGGTCAGACTTGCCGGAACTTTGGCCCAGCTTGCTGAAGCTGCCCGAAAACGTCCACCGGTTTTGCCGAAGTAAGCCCCAAACCCGTCTCCATGAACAAAATGGCATTCCGGTAGCCCGACTGGTGGGGGCAAGCCGACACAAAGGGCGCAAACTCCGGCCCCGAGATTTCCGTCAGCAGCCGAGCGACCTTCCGACCATTGCCATCGCCTATGGCCGGGCCAATCCGGAGCAATTGCACGTCGAAGGGGTGGATTATTGGGCGCTAGGAGGCCGGCACCAGCGGACCACCGGGCGCAGCCCATCGGCCATGATCCATTATCCCGGCACCCCGCAGGGCCGGGGGCCAGACGAACCCGGTGCGCACGGATGTACCCTTGTCTGGTGGCATCCGGAGCGTCGGTTTCGGCTTGCCTTTTTGGCCGCCGATTCCCTGCGCTGGCAGACCGAACGAATTCCCGTGCATAGCCGGACCAATCGGGAAGCCCTCGAAACGCTTTTGCGGGGCCGTATCCATGCCCTTCGCCAAACCGCTCCCCTGCTCGATTGGATCGTCCAGTGGGAGATTGTGGGTGAGGGGCCGTTGGTGGATCGGCTTCGGCGAGGTCGGCTCGCAGAGGAGCTGTTGCAGACCTTGCGCCGGGAGTTCGGCCAGGAAAAGCCGATCTGTTGGAGTAGCGGCATCCGGGTCGTCCAGGAACTGCCCCAGACGGCGCCAACCGAAGGCACGCCGTCACTTCGGGATGCATGGCTCCAATTGGTCCAGGAAGCAAAGACCCAAACCGACCGGATCGATCTGAGCGAATATGCGACTGGCTCCCCCTGGGCAGGCCAACTGGGCCCCCTGCTTTCCGTGGAAGACCCTACCCTGCGAAACCAACTCTGGCAAGAGGCCGGCCTGCTGGGCGCCGATCTGCTGGAGGGCGAAGGACTGGCGGGATGGTAAGCGGCAGAAGCCGTCGCCAGTTTTGGGAACATAAGTCGTACCATTTTAGCAGAATGGAGGATAGATGAGGTGTCATTCCTGCGCAAGCAGGAATCCAGGCTGCTTTGTGCCTGCTGCTGGCTTCCTTCTGCAAGCGGCAACTGGAAGATATTGTCTGGATTCCCGCTTTCGCGGGAATGACACCCTTCAGCCGGTTTCGGCTCCCCCTCGGCTGGTTTCTCCCACCAGGGGAGAGGAGCGGGAAAGCAGACGAGACGTCTGCGGTACGGAGAAGCCCCCTCACCCGGTCAGCTGAGGCCTGTGCGGTCTCTCCCATCGGGGAAGATGGGTAGGGGGGCAGACGAGACGTCTGCGGTACGAAGAAGCCCCCTTGGATGTCATTCCCACGAAAGTGGGAATCCAGTGATTTCTTTCCTGAATTCCTGCTTCCGCAGGAATGACACGGGGCCCCCTCACCCGGTTTGGCCTTCGGCGTTGCCTGTGGCCAAACCGGCCTCTCCCACTAGGACAGAGGCGAATAACATCGGAGGGGCACACTGGGCGTGTCCGCCGGACCTAAGGAGTAGGTCCCTCCGAGGATGTCCCCCTCACCCGGCCAGGCTGGAGCTTGGCCGGCCTCTCCCACTAGGGGAGAGGTGAAAAGACGGACCTGACAAGTAGTTCCCTCCAAATGGAGGGGCACGCCTGTCATGCCCGATGGACCTGACAAGCAGATCCCTCCAACGGAGCCGCATTCGGCTAAAGGATTACCAAGTTCGGAACAGCCGCTGAGGCAAGCCTGTAGCAGGAAAGGAGGCCTCGGTGAAACTGAGGGCAATATATGTCGAGGGGTTTGGGGTTTGGCACAAGTTGCGCCTGGAGGGGTTCCAGGACGGCTTGAACCTGATCTACGGCCCCAACGAAGCCGGCAAAACCACACTGCTGGAGTTCGTCCGAGCTATTTTGTACGGATTTACGTTATCCGGGGAGGGGTATCTGCCTCCCCTTCGGGCCGGCCGAGCCGGCGGCTGGTTGGAGGTCGTCTGTCCAGACGGCCTGTTTCGGATCCAACGCCTGCTTACCGAAGAAGAGCTTCAGTTATTCGGTTCGGCAAGAGCGGATCGCCCAGAGGACGCCGTTGCATTCCCGGCCGAAATGCACCGGGAGGCCAGTTCGGCACAATCGCCGGGGGTACCTATCGGCGTGCCCAACCCCCAGCACCCTCCCGGCATCCCGAATTCGTACCGGCCCAACGGTGGGCCGAACCTGGCGCTGCCCACCGGCATCCCCCACCCCCAGGGTTCCAAAGACATCCCGAACCCCCAGCGGCCCACCGGCATTCTGAATCCGCAGCAACCTAACGGTGCATATATCCTCCCCTCCGACTCGGCTGCCCGGTTAGGCCAACTGCGCATTCTCGGACCGCACGGCATCGTGGAGGAAGGCGGTCGGTTGGCCGGTTGGCTGGGCGGCGTGGATGAAACCATCTTTCAGAATATCTTCGCCATCGGGCTTCGGGAACTGCAACAACTGGCCCTGCTCAGTCAGACGGAGGCGGCCAGTCTGCTGTATGCCCTGTCGGCCGGGATGGACCGAGTGAACCTGCTGGAGGTCACCAAGGAATTGCAGCAGGCCCGGCATCGGATTTTGGCGCCCGGGGATGGGCCGTGCTTGTTGGCCGATCTTTTTGCCCGGCGGGAAAAACTCCGCCGACAGATGCAGTCGGCCCGGCAGTCGGCCGCTCAATATCCCCAACTTTTGGCCCAACGCCAGCAGGCCGACCAACAGGCCCAACAGCTTCAGGCCGAGCTGACCCAGTTGCAGCAGCAGATGCGCCTGCTGGAGACGGCCCTGGCGGTTCGGGACCGTATTCGGCTTCGTGAACAATTGGACGCCCAATGGGCCGCCCTGCCTCCGGGAAAACCCGTTTCGGCCGAAATGCTCCGGCAATTCCAGACCCTCCAGCAGGCGATTCAGGAACATCAGGCGGAGCTTGCCCGGCTTCGGGCGGAGCTTGCCCAACTGCGGGAGCAGGAAGCGGCAACGGCGATAGATAAACAAATCATTATGCACTCCGCCTCCATCCAGGCCCTGGTCCAACAATTGCCCTGGCTTCAGACCCTGGAAGAACGGCTGGCCGCCTTGCAGGAAGAAATCCGCCTGCTGGAAGCCAAATTGGCCGAACAGACAGAACAGCTCGGCCTGCCCGAACCGGAAGGGTTAGAAGAACTGCATAAACAGACGAATACAAATGGTGAGCCTCGGCTGTGGGAACGGCTTCGAGAGCCGGCCGGTCGCATCCGGCAACTGCGGCGTCAGGTACAGCAGGCCCAACAGCAGGCCGCCGCCGCTCGTCAAACCGCCGAAGCCCTCCAGGAACAACTCCAACAGGCTCTGGCCGACCGGGGCTACCAAGATCTTGGCGACGCCCTGGCGCAGACCAGCCAGCAGTTGGCCAACCTGCGCCGACGTCAACAGATCGACCAGCAACTGGCCCAAATCCAACGCCGGCAGCGGGAATTGGCCGCTCAGCTCCAGCACCGCCACGCTCACCCCAGCCCATCGGTGGCCGAACGGATCGGCTGGGTCGCCCTGTTGCTGGTGGGGATTGGGCTGGCCGGTTGGGGGGGGATACTGCCAGGGCTCGGCTTCGGCGCATGGAACCTTCTGTGGGCAAGTCTGGGCGTGGTGCTCAGTGTCGGCGCGGTGCTGGGAAACCTGCTGCTCCAGCAGCATCGCCGCCGCCACTTCCAAACCTGCAACCAACAGCGGAAGATGCTCCAACGCCAGGCTAGCCAATTGGAGGAAGAACGTCGGGCCTTGGACGCGGCCATTCCGCCGGGCAGCGGTTCTTTGGCGCAGCACATCGACACCCTCCAGCGGGAACTGGCCCTGCTGGAACAACTCACCCCGTTGAACAACCGCCGGGAAGCAGCCTGGCAAGAGGTGCAATGGGCCGAGGCCCATCTCCAATCCTGCCAACAGCAGCTCCAAACGGCCTATCAACGCTGGCAGGAAGCCCTGCAACTGCTGGGCCTGCCGCCAACGCTTTCTCCTGCCCAGGCCCTCCGCTGGCAAGCCCAAGCCGATCGGCTTGCCGAACTCCACCAACGCCTTCAGCAAACCCGTGGGCAATACGCCCAAGAGCAACAGCAATGGGAAGAGCTTCGGGATCGGATTCGGCAATTGGCCGATCATCTCGGCTTGCAACCTGCCCATCTGAATCCTGTGGAACTGGTTCGCCTGATGGCCGAAAGACTCCGGGCGGAAGAAGCCCAGCTTCGAGAGCGGCGGCAGTGGCGTCGGCAACTCCGAGCAGTCCGGCGCCAGGAGCAGCGGCTTCGTCGGCAACTGGCCCGGCTAGCTCGGCAACGGCGTCGGCTCTTCCGCCAGGCAGGTGTCCGGTCCGAAGAGGCGTTTGGCCAGCGGGCTGCCCTGACCCAACAGGCCGAGCAACTCGCCCTCCAGCGCCAGCAGGTCCAGCAGGAAATCGAAGCGATCCTTGCTGGCCGGGTCCGGGAAGAAGATATGGCCCCTTATCTGGACGCCGATCTGGACCTGGCCGCCCAACAGGCCCAACTGGCCGAGCAAATCGCCCAACGCACCCAACAACTTCAGGCCTGCCATGAGCGCCGAGGGGAACTTGCCGAACAGATTCGCCGACTGGCCGAAGACCGCAGCCTGGCGGAACTTCGGGCCGAGTGGGACCAATTGGAACGGGAAATTGCCCAGACGGGCCGCCGCTGGCAAGTCTTGGCCTTGACCAGCCGTCTGCTAGAGGAACTGCGACGCCGGTATGAACGTCAGTACCAGCCGGAAACCCTCCAAGAGGCCTCCGAATACTTCCGCCGGATGAGCCAGGGCCGATACCAACGGGTCTGGCGGCCGTTGGATCGGGAGGAATTGTGGGTGGACCTGACCGAGGGGGGTAGCCTGCCGGTGGATCGGCTCAGCCACGGAACAAGGGAACTTTTGTACCTTAGCCTCCGGTTGGCCCTGGCCGCCGCCTACGCCCGCCGCGGCATCCGCCTGCCCATGATCCTAGACGATGTGATGGTCAACTTCGATGCCGGACGAGCACAGGCTACGGCCGAACTGCTACGGGATTTTGCCCTCCAGGGCCACCAGATTCTGCTCTTTACCTGCCACCAGCATCTGCAAGCCCTTTTCCAAAGTCTTCGGGTGCCCCAGGCCACCCTGCCCGATTGGTCCCAGCAGCCGACGCCCAGGGTACGATTGGAAATCCCTTCGGCCCAATCCGTGCTGCCCGTGCCAAAGAACCGGCGGCGCAAAACGCTCGCTCCGCCCCCGGCCAAGCCGGAAGGACCGGAGGATTCGTCTGGCACGGAAGAGTCGTTTGGCCCCCAGATGGCCGGAGCACCATCGGAGTCCGCCGAACTAGTTTGCACCGAAGCCGAACCGGTCAGTGTGCTCGACGCCGAATCGGTACGATCCGCCCAGGCCAAACCGAAAACAGGCACCCAGTCCGAAATGAGAACAGACGTGCCGACCGAATCCGAACCAGTCGGCCAGGCCGAACCGGAAACGCTGGCTCAAGCCGAGCCGCATACAGACGTCCCGTCCGAACCGGCTTGTTCTGCCTGCTCCGAACCCTCGGAGGCTTCCAACCCGGACGACGATTTCCAATGGTATGACCGCTTGGTGGACGAAGAGGATGGCTGGCCCCACGACGGCTGGCCGGGGCAAACCGGACCGGAGGAAACTTGGCTAAAAGAGGCCGTCCCACCGTTGGCCCAGCAGGATTCCGATATTCCTCCCGATGATGGCCCGCCCCCAGTGCCCGGCCCGTCCGGAGGCAGCGCAGACCCCAGGCACTCCGCAGAAGCCGAGCAACAGAATCCCCCTGCTAGAAAGCCTGCTGTTTCTCAGAAGCCCGAGGCCTCGGAAAAGCTCGCCGCATCTAAGAAGCTCGCCGCCTCAGAGCACACCGCCGCATCTGAAAAGCCCGCCGTTTCGGAGAAGCTTGGCACCTCTGGGCACAGCCCGACTCAGGAACCGGACCGTTCCGCTCCGGCCCGCTCTTCCGCTCTGCGCCGGAGCGCCGAAGCCGCTTAACGAAACTCTGTTCCTTTTATTCTTGTAATACTTTACTTAAACTGTAAATGAAACGGCCTGACACCGGCGAAAAACCAGGAAAAAACGACCGATTCGGCCCCCCGAACTTAAGGAATTGATCCACCAGTAAAACGCAATGAACTCCTTACTTTGCAATAAGTTATGGCCAAAAACTCGCTTTTCCATTTACAGTTTGAGATACTTTAGTCGAATGAAGCAAACCGCCTCTCCCCAGGTGGGAAAGGACGGCCTGGCCAAAGGCCAGGCCGAGTGAGGGTGCAAAAAAGAAGACGACCGTGCTCTGATGATTGCCCCCCTCATCCTACTCTCTCGTCACCCAGGTAAGAGGGGAAAACATCGCCTCTTCAATCGGCTAAAATGTTAGTTATTCTTCTGTAACACTTTAGCCGAATGGAGGGGGCTATGTGTCATTCCTGCGTAAGCAGCAGTCCAGGCTGATTCCCGCTCAGGTGGAAACCCAGGCAATAGGAGGTGTTCCTTTCTGGATTCCCGCTTGCGCGGGAATGACACAAAAGGGGGCCCCTCCCCCGGGCTGGCCTTCGGCCAGGGGGCCTCTCGACGGCCGGAGCAAAGGCAAGTCGCTTCCTTCGGCGAAAGTGTTACCAATCCTGTTTCTTTTATTCATCCGGGAACTCTTGGCGGATTCCCGGCGGTGTTGGCCAGCGGCGCTGTCTATCTCTGTGGGGAGGGGCCAAACAGCAGTTGGCCGAACTGCGGCAGAAGGTCGTATTTCTTCTCCCAGGTGGTGTACATAAAACCTCGCAGGCCGGGCAGTCCTTCGGCCGCCTTCTGCCATTGGACCACATCCTGTAGATTCTGGGCGTCGTAGTAGCAGGCCACCAGGGTTCGGAAGCCTTGGTCGGCGAAGAAGCGGAGGCTTTCCGGTCTGGCCTGGCCGCCCCAGACGGCGATGATCAAATCCTTCGGCACATGCTTCCAAGAGCCGGTAAAATCGCCCGCTACCAGGTAATACTCCTTGCGGGCGTTATGATGGGGATCGAGCATATCGGACCAAATATACACTTCGATGCCGGGATTGTGCCGGCGGAGTGCTTCCACCTGTTGGGTGATACATTGGCCCAGGAGTTCGGCCATGTTTTTACCCTGGCAGGCCGCACAGGTCCCGCCCATCCGCACCTCATCCATGTTCAGCAGCGCCTTTTTCGGACGGAGGTATTTGGCCAACAGGGCCGCCTCATGATCAAAAATTTCCTTTAACTCCGGCTCCGCCATGCAAACGGTAACCTGAGACTCGTAAATCTTTTGCGAGTGGTACCAACTAACCCGGAGGCGTTGGCCGGGCTTGATCCGGCTGCCCGCGGCAAGCCGCAAGACCGGCGCCGGCCGATCCACCCAATACGGACTATACTGCGGATCTTCCAGGGGCAGATAATCCCGGCCTTCTTCGTAGCTATTTTTGCCGTCCTCGCTTCGGACCACGATCGGTGTGCCGGGCCGACGCAGCACATTGATCGGCCCCATCTCTTCGATGGACCAGTCATCCAGCCAGAATCGGCCTGCCCGGCCCTGCCAAGTGCCTGCATAGACCCGGACCTTATCGTATTGATGGCTATTGAAGATGAGCGTCAGTTTCGTCCAGTCCATGGTAGGCTTGAGCGGGAATTGCACTGGTGCCAGTCCCCGATTGCCCGCCAATACCTTCACATCAAAAGCCGAGACCGGCTGAAGTCCTTCCGTCTTCACCCAAACGGAAAGTTTATAGCAACGATAGGGGTGCACCTGCACTTCCTGCATGACTCGGCCATGGCCGTGCGGATTCCGCCCGAAGTTTTCCATGCGTAGGGAGGCCCGGCCGGAATGGAATATTTGTGTATCTATAAAACTAATTTCACCAGGCTGATCGTGGAAGTTCCAGCCGACGGCCCGGTTGCCCCGAAACTCCTCGAATCCGGGGTTTCGGAGACTGACCGGCGGATCGGGCACAAGCCGGGCCGTTTGGCCTTCGACCACAAACAAGGCATCTCGTACCGGCAACCCCTCGGCCAAATAGCGATTGTGGGCCAAAATGCCCCCGCCATACCCGACCGAAAAGACCGACGGAATCAGCTCCAGGCGCAGGCGCTGGCAGGCAGCCTGCACCGCTTGCAGCCGCCGGAAATAGTCCTCCGACTTTTTGCAGAGGCTATCCAGGCCAAAAGAGACCACCGCCCCGTTGTAGCCGTTCTGCGCCGCCTGCTGGAGGACCGTTTCGATTTCCGGCACATCGGCGTCCCGGCCAAGTCCCCAGCCAAAAATCCAGACAAACCGGTCGGAATACTTTTCCGTAGCCGCCAAGTGGGAATCCTTTTTTAGCGTCGGCCCATGGGAATCCTTTTCGGCTGCCGGCCGGTCGGAATACTTTTCGGCTCCCGGCCGGTCGGACTCCTTTTCGGCTGCCGTGGCCGCAGCCGCCAGGGCAAAGAGCATCAACCCAACCGCCAAACCTTTCCAGAGCAACCGGCAACACATGTTCATCCTCCTCGCCAACCGGACCGAACAAACACGGGCATTTACTCATCGGCACACGCCCATTGTAACCTCACCCACCTCCGATGGCCAGATGGGCAGTGGTTGCGTTTCTAGGGGGGCGGGTATGTTCCCGGAATCTTTGGGGAACAGAGGAACCGGGGCGATTCTAACAGGTTAGCCGAATCAAGCAACCTGCCTTTCCCCTGTCGGGCCCAAACCAGGGTGACCTTGCCGCGCAAGCGGGAATCCCGCATGGCCGCTTCTGCCCTGGCCGTCGAGAGGCCGGCCTGGCTTTTGGCCAGGCCGGCTGAGAGCCCCCTGGGGTGAGAGCCCCCTGGATGGTCCTTCCCGCAAAAGCGGGAATCCCGAAAGGTATCTGAGAGTTCCCGCTGGCCCTGCCGCAACACCGCAGCAGGCACCAAGCAGCCTGGACGGCTGCTTCCGCGGGAAGGACACATCGCCATCCTCCATGCGGCTAACATGTTACCACCCTTCCCTCAGCGAACCGCTCCCCCCGAATTCCTTCATACGGCTAAAAAGATTGACTGTATCTACCGGAGCTAATTACCACAATCGATGGTGTTCGGACCGACTCGTCGCCACTACATCTGGTAGGGACCGGTTCCAGTAGATACAGTCAATATAGTTACCTTTTTAGCTTGACTGTATCCACCGGGGCCAATTACCACCATTTGTAGTGTTCGAGCCGATGTTTAGTCCCTATACAAGTGGTTGGGGCCTGGCCGGGCGGATACAGTCCAACTAAATTGACTGTATCTACCAGGCCCAATTACCACAATCTGTAGTGTTCGAGATGATGTCTAGCCCCTACAACTGGTAGGGCCGGTTCCAGTAGATACAGTCAATCAATCTAAAATCTAAATAGGTAACATTTTAGCCGAATGGAGGATATATGAGGTGTCATTCCTGCGCAAGCAGGAATCCAGGCGGGTTTGTGCCTGCTGTGTTCCTTCTGGATAAGCGACAACTCAAAGATATTTTCTGGACTGCCGCTTTCGCGGGAATGACACCTCTCATCTGGCCTCTCCCGCCAGGCCAGCGGCAAGTTGCTTCATTCGGCTAAAGTGTTACCTAAATAGTTACGGCGAGCAAAGGAACTCGTCTGCCCCCAACGGGGTAAACCCAGCGTCTGATTCCCGCGAAAGCGGCAGTCCAGGAATCTCCCAAAGTGGCCGTTTCTCCAGCAGCAACAAGTGGCACACACAAAGCAGTCTGGATTCCTGCTTGCGCAGGTAATGACACTTAGGTCTTCGTCATTCGGCTAACATGTTACGAGTTTTTGAGGGCTCCCCAGCCCGGGCGAGGCAAAACATCCATCGGCGGCAAGGGATTTGGCAATAGACGGCGGAAAACCCAACCCCAAACCAAAACCAGAGGGAGGGATCCGTGGGGAGATGCGGGGAGAACGGGGTTGGGCGAAGGATACAGAAGTTTATGTGCCCCAACGGTGGATCAGTTCGTTGGGCACGTGCAGGTGATCGCAGATCCGGGAGACGATGAAATCCACCAGATCCTGGACGTGCTTTACGTCGTGGTAAAAGGCGGGCATGGCGGGCAGCAGCACCGCACCGGCCTTCAGGGCCCGGCGCATGTTTTCCAACTGGGGTAGCGAAAGAGGCGTTTCCCTGGGCACAAGGATGAGTTTGCGGTGTTCTTTTAGATGCACTTCGGCGGCCCGGTGGATGAGGTTGGCCGTGGTGCCGTGGACAATGGCGCTGAGCGTGCCCCCCGAACAGGGACAAATGACCATCCCATCGGTAAGAAACGATCCGCTGGCAATCGGCGCCTGCATATCCCGATAATGGTGGTAAAACAGATCGCCGGGCGAACCGATCGGAATGGAAAGCACCGTGCTGGCTTCGCTGGAGATGCCGGCCAACTCCCGGACGCGCCGAAGTTTTGGGTCCTGGACGCTTTGGCCGGCATCTAATCGGAGCGAGCCGGGGTGGAAATTGTCCAAATCCACACTGAGGGTCAGCTCCTGTTTGAGGACGGTTTGGGCGGCGGCAGATATGGTCAGGTGAACATCACAACCGGCAGACAAAAGCACCTCCACCAGCCGCACGCCATACGCCACCCCACTGGCCCCGGTAATCGCCACCACAAAGGTCCGCTTCGCCACCGCTACTTTCCCCTCACCACGGGTTCCTGGCTACTTTTTCGCTAACTATTTAACTCAAACTGTAAATGAAACCGGCCACCGCCGGCAAAACCAGCAGAAAAACGACCGATTCCGCCCTCTCGAACCGAAAGAATCGATCCGCCGGCAGAATGAAATTAACTCTTCATTTTGCAATAAGTTATGGCAAAAAACCGGCGTTTCTGTTTACAGTTTGAGTATTTAACCGAAAGGATGCCTCCTCTCCCCTGGCCATCCAGAGGCTGTCCTGCGCAGCAGGCCGGGGCACGACGCCGCCGTGTTTAGAGCCCATCCCAAAATGCCGGCTCCCCTGTCCCATCCCTCCAAGCCAGGGAGCTTGCAGGGGCCAGGATAACTCCAACCCACCGTGCGCTCAGCCTGATTGTGGAAAAGGCATTGAGTGCCTGCACAAGTATCCATCCAGGGTTTCTCCCGCGAAAACGAGACGCCCAGCAACATCAAACCGCCGAAATTCCCCCCACCCGGCCAACCTACGGTCGGCTGACCTCTGAACGGCCAAGGGGAAGGCCCGTCGCTTCCGTCGCCTAAAGGATGACGAATCTATTCTCCCATCGTGAAGGGGAAAAAGAAAGATGGTAAACAAAAAAATCTCTACCGGAGATAACCCGACTTGCCGTTCCATGCAAGGTGGGAATCTTAGAGGCTGTCCCGAAAATCCGTGTTATCCTATCCCAGCGGTTCCAGCCTGGAGCCGGAGGATCTCGGAAAAACCCTGTTTTGGAAAGGTTTTAGCAACTGGATGGGGAGCCTCGGTTGGGGGCCAATACCCCGATTGGGCAATTTCGGGACAGCCTCTTAGCTCGACTTTTGCCATTTTGGGGTACCTGGCATCGGGGCAATGGCCTAACTCTTTGTGAATTTGGGAGTTAGGAAAATGTATGAACAAATGGAGTATGATTTGTAACTTTCGATAACAAAAAGAGTTACAGAAATTGGCAAAAGTCGAGCTTAGGAAAAGTTTTACCCACCCTTTTGCCCTACATACAACGTAGCGATGCCGAAAGTGAACGGTTCGGCGCAAACGTGCCCGAGCCCGGCGGCGGTCATCTGTTCGGTCCAGTACTGCTCGGAGGGAAACTCCCCCACACTGACAGGAAGATAATGGTAGGCTTCCCACTGGTTGGGGGCCAGGGCTTGGCCGATCCAGGGCAACACCCATCGAAAATACCATCCGTAGAGGGTCCGTAGCAGCGGGGGACGGGGCATGGAAAATTCCAAGATCACCACCCGGCCAGCAGGTCGGCACACCCGAACCATTTCCCGTAGTGCCCGTTCCGGCGCATGGATATTGCGCAGTCCGAAGGCCACACAGACGATCTGAAACAGGTTGGCGTCAAAGGGCAAGGCCGCGGCGTCCGCCTCGATAAGCCGCACGCCAGTGCCCTCCACCGGTCCGCCTGAAGGGCACACGTTTTGACTATCCGGTGGGACAAAGGGAAACTTTTTCGGCCTTTTGCGGAGCCGTTGGCATTTTGCCAAAGCCTCTTGCAGCATGGGCCGACAGAAATCTACGCCCACCACGGCAGCGGCAGCCCGTCCGGCACGCCAATAGGCCAACGCCAGGTCAGCGGTACCGGTACAAATATCTAGAATCGGCAGGCCCGGCGCCGGCGGCACCCGCCGTACCACCTCCTGCCGCCACCGATAATCCATCCCCAACGACAACAGATGGTTCAAGAAGTCATACCGCCAGGCAATCTCGGCAAACATCTGCCGGACCCGCCGGCTGCTCTTGTCCACACCCATCAACCATCCCTCGAAAATAACAGGAACACTTCCGTCGAATGGAGGAAACCTATTTTTGTAACATTTTAGCTTGACTGGAGCCACCGGGAGCAATTGCCCCAATCTATTTTGACGGTATCTACCGGGGAACCGGCCCCTACCAGTTGTAGGGGCTACCAGTCGGCTCGAAGACCACAGATTGGGGGAATTGGGCCCGGTAGATACAGTCAATCTATGGAGTTCCAGCCAGTTTTAGCCCCTATATATGGTGGTGGCCTGACCGGGTGGATACAGTCATAGCCAAATGCAGGGGCGCGCTTGTCGCACCCACCCAAGCGTCATCCAAGGCAAATACCCCCAAGGTAGCGGACCTCCGAAGCAGGTCCCTCCAAGGGTGTCCTCATTCGGCTAATTTGACTGTCTGCAAACGGCTAGGCCACCCCAACATATCGGGGCTGAACCTCGGTGGAACTCCACAGATTGGGGCCATCACTCCCAGTGGATACAGTCAAGCTAAAATGTTACGAACTCAAACTGTAAACGGAAACGCCGGTTTTTTGCCATAACTTAGTGTAAAATAAAGAGTTAATTTCATTCTGCCGGCGGATCGATTCTTTCGGTTCGAGAGGGCGGAATCGGTCGTTTTTCTGCTGGGTTTGCCGGCGGTGGCCGGTTTCATTTACAGTTTGAGTTACGAACTTTTTTGAAAGACCCGGCGTCAAGGATATCTTGGCGTAGGGCATGATCTCTTGGAGGAGCCAATGGACAAGGAAAAAAACCGTCGTTGGAATGGTATGTAAGTGTGCAGAAGACCCTTACTGTCGAGGGGGTTCCAGTGGGCCAGGCCACCGGAAAAACCCCGTGAAGGGTTAATGCCTTTCTTGATAGATGAAGCTGATTGATGATGGCAAAATAGGGTAGCGACAAATCTTTCGCCTGCCAAGTGCCTGGGGAAAATTTTGGGAAGATTTTTCTCCCCATGCTTGACAGCGCCGAGGGGGACGGGGATTATACTGATATGCTAATGCTGCGTAGTATTTAGTTCTTTTGGGCCTTTCGGCCTGCCTGGGGCCGCTGAGAAGCTGTCCCGAAATTGCCAAATTTGGGTGTTGGCAACCCACCGAGGTTCCCCATCTAGTTGCTAAAACCCTACAAAAACAGGGGTTTTCCGAGAACCTCTCTCTCCAGGATGGAACCGTTCGGAAAGGGTAAAAACGGAATTTCGGGACAGCCGCTGAGTTTGACGCCAGAAAAGGCCGACACCCCAAAGAACACGAAAAAGAGGAATTATTCAGAGCTTCCTTTACTTTTTGGATTCCCGCTTTCGCGAGAATGACACGCTGGGTTAGCCCCCGAGGGAGAGGCGAGTAGTTGCATTCGGCTCAAGGGGTAGGAAAAGGCCAAAACCTCCAAAGCACCAAAAGAAGGAAATTGTTCAGAGTCGCCATTCTCTTGGGCGTCAGGGGGGGTGTGCTGCCTGAAGCCTCCTCTGTTGAGGGACGGCAGAGCCATCCTTCAAACGAAAGACCCGTTTTATGACAAGATCAACATTCCTATTTCCGCTCCTGCAAGCAGTGCTAGCTTTACCGCTGGAGAAGTGAGAGGTTTTTTGGGGACGTGTGGTTTTTGGACTATTGCCGCCTTGGGGAAGGCCAAACCAAGCCGATTCCGTTTCCCCTGGGATTGTCAAAGGAGCAGAAGCGATGAATACGGACATTTGGTCCGTGATCGGGGGGTTGGGTTTTCTATGGGCTGCTGGGAGCCTGGCGGGGAAAGACGCTGTCAAGGAGTCAAACGCAAATCTGATCATTTACCCAGCGGCAAGCGGTTCTCCCATCAGCGATGATTATCAAGTCGCAGTAAACGGCCGACCTGTCCCGGTTTACACTGCCGGGGTTGAAACCCGGGGCAAGGCCAATCAGAATCACCCCTACTATTTTTGTTATTTTGATCTATCGGGGCAAGCGACGGTGCAGGTGCGTTCCAAGGTCTATCCGCTCCGGAACGCCATCCTGCATCCCCAAGCAGATACGTTCTCGCCGGTGATCGAGGCCGATGGCTCGTTAAAGTTTACCGTCTCGAAACCTGTGAAAGTAACGGTTCTGCCTAAAGGATTTGAGGAGTTGCTGCGGGTGTTGCACATTTTTGTCAATCCGATAGAACCTATTCCGGAAGGCCCGCAAGTGCGAGTGCTGCAAGGATGTCCTCCTGTACAGGATCGCATCTATGTGAAACCAGGAGAAACGCTCTATGTTGCCGGGGGAGCGTTTATCCGAGCTAATGTAACTGTCATGGGGCCTGGGGCGCGGGTCATGGGCCGGGGCATCATCGACTTTTCCACGTGGCCGCACTTCCAAGGTCCCCCAGGCGGCCCCTTCCGCGTAATCGGCGCCGATCCGGACCAGCCCGTGGTCATCGACGGCGTCATCCTCCGGCAGGGTTGGCGGGCCACGATCAGTACAAGCGGCCGAGGAATCCGATTACGCAATGTCAAAATCGTATCCAGTTCCGTCGTGAACGACGATCCGATTTGGAACAGCGCCTCGGATGTGATCATGGAAGATTTATTCATCCGTGGAGACGACGACTGCATCGGAATCAAAGGCAATCAAGGCAACGTCCGCAATGTCCTGGTCCGAGACTCCCAACTCTGGAGCGACCGCGCACGCAACATCATCTTCGGACCAGAGTCCCAAGGCGATCTCATCGAAAATATCGAGTTCCGCAATCTCGATTTGTACCGCCACATGACCGCCAATGACACCAGCAGCTCGAAATGCTTGGGGTGTTATGCCATTTGCATCCATGCCGGAGGTAGGTCCTTTGAACACCCCCAGCGCATCAAGAATGTCCTCTTCGAAAACATCCGTATTCACTGCGAAAAGTATCAAGGCAGTCTCAATCTTCTAGAGATCCGAGCGGTTATTCAAAAGCAGTGGGGCGTTCATGCCCCCGGAACGGTCGATGGCCCGATTGTCTTTCGCAATATCTACTACACCGGCGATCCGAATGCGAGAATCGTCATCGATGGGTATGACGACAGCCATCGGGTGGAAAATGTGAAGTTTTTTGGGCTTTTCCGAAACGGGATTTTGGTGGATGCACAGTCCAAGAATGTAGTGCTCGGCCCGCATACAGGCCACATCGAGTTTCATAAAGAGTAACACTTTAGCTTGACTGGATCCACCGGGACCAAGGACCACATTCTGGCGAGTTCGAGCCGATGTTTAGCCCCTACAAGTCGTAGGGCCTAGCCGGGTGGATACAGTCAAATTAGCCGAATGAAGATGCCCTTGGAGGGACCTGCTTGTCAGGTCCGCCGGGCATTGCATTTGCCCCCTCACCCGGCCCACCTACGGTTGGCCGTCCTCTCCCATGGTGGGGAGAGGCGATTTTCTTCATTCTGCTAAAGTGTTACGAAAAATAAGTTATGGCCAAAAACTGGCGTTTCCGTTTACACGTGGAGATGGTACTTCCTCAGAAGTTTGCTTACCGGCCGTTGGAGGTTAAGGGAACCTTTTTTCATGTGTATTCGGTTGGAGGAGGTGAGCCATGCGGCCAACAAAGGCAACCAGACGGAGTAGGCGGTGGGCGTTTACGCTGGTGGAGCTGTTGGTGGTCATTGCGATCATTGGGATTTTGATTGCGCTTTTGTTGCCGGCGGTGCAATCGGCCCGCGAGGCAGCCCGGCGTGCCCAGTGTGCCAATAACCTCAAACAACTGGGCTTGGCCATGCACAACTTCCACCAGGCTCATGGA
>Ga0197142_1002308_pt1 | contig 16803 bp, 12 predicted proteins | sample GBS60_MetaG_FD_148614 | JGI IMG/M metagenome (GOLD analysis project Ga0197142, IMG submission 148614) | Sediment microbial communities from Great Boiling Springs, Gerlach, Nevada, United States - GBS 60_MetaG | ecosystem: Environmental > Aquatic > Thermal springs > Hot (42-90C) > Sediment...
GGGTATCGCTGAAACGGACAAGAAAAAGGAACCTCTGAATAAAGCAGGGCATAAAGGAATTTGCGTTCTTGGGTTTATTTTTTTCACTTCTTAGGACTCTCAGCAGGCGGAGGGGACGAGTCAGGAGGCGCCGACAGCTTTTCTGGGTTGCCTGGTTTTCCTGTTTTACTCTGTTTTGGCCCGCTCCGCGCGCACCGCCAGCGCATCAGCCAAAACACAAGGCCGCACCGGCCCTCCCAAGCGACTCCCGAACATATTCCAACAGACGCCTCCGATGATGATAGATGTTCACACAGGCCGCTGCCGCATAGGCATACTCGGCATTTTTGACTAATCCCCGAAATCGCACCTTCCGCCAACCAAAACGATGTTTCAACGTGCCGAAGACATGTTCCACCTTTGCCCGAATGGCGTTTTGCCACCGATTCCACTTCTCCTGCCAAGCCGAAAGGGGATGGCCCCGGCTGGCCCGCTTCAGAATGCAACTTCTCGCCTTCGGCGCTTTCTCCTGGATGGTCGCCTCCTGGCCCACATAAGCCTTATCCCCATGAACTTCCTCCTCCTGCCCATGCAGCAACTGCCCAAGCACCTGACTATCATGCACGTTAGCCGGGGTTACCTGCATGGAGTGGATCAGCTTTGTCTGGCTGTCCACGCCCACATGCACCTTCATCCCATAATACCACTGATTGCCCTTTTTCGTTGCGCCCATCTCCGGGTCCGGTTGGCCCTGCTGGTTTTTTCGGGAGGTGGGCGCTTGGATGATCGTGGCGTCGACGATCGTGCCGTTTTGGACCCGAATGCCTGCAGCCGCCAAATACTGATTGACGATCTGGAAAATCTTTTCCCCCAACCGGTGCTCTTCCAACAGATGCCGAAATCGGCAGATGGTCGTTTCATCAGGCGGTGTGTCCCGGCCCAGATCCAGACCTAAAAATTCTTGGACCGCATGGGAGTCATGCATCAATTCTTCGGTTTGTGGATCGGAAAGGTGGAACCAGATTTGGAGAAAGTACAGTTTCAACATCCACAGAAGCGGTTTGGTGGGACGGCCTGGGCCGTCTTGTTTGGGCCAATAGGGTTCGACCAACTCCACCAGGGCTTCCCAAGGCATAACCTGGTTCATGGTTTGCAAGAAGAGGTGTCGTCGGGTGGCTTTTCGTCGGCAGTCCCAGCCGCTGCAAGAGGCGAAGGTCTTCTGCCCGGAGAGTTGCTCGAATTTTTCGCCACGCATTGTTTCCCTCCTTTTGGGGGATCCCCTCTGAATAATTCCTTCCAAAAACCTTTCTTTTAGATGAACCTAACTTACGACGGCAAAATAGGTTAGCGAAAAATGTTTCGCCTGCCAAGTGCCTGGGGGAAAATTTTGGAAAATTTTTCTCCCCATGCTTGCCAGCGCCGGAGGGGGGGTGATTATACTAACAAGGTGATGCTACGGAGTATTTCGTGCTCTTGGGGCTTTCGGCCCCGCTAGGGCTTGTAAGCCTAACGTGGGAAAGGACCGAAACCCCAAGAAAGAAGGAATTATTCAGAGGTTCCAAAAATCTATCCCTTCTGCTGTCTTTAGAGGTTCCACGAGTATTCTTGAGTATTCAAGAAAACGCTCCCAGACTGTGAACGGTTACGTTTAGTGTCGCGACAATTTGCGAAGATGGTAACTATGTAGTTTGACTGTATCGACCGAGGCCAATGCCAACAATCTGTGGTGTTCGAGCTGATTCCTAGCCCCTACAACTGATAGGGGCCGGTTCCAGGAGATACAGTCAACCTAAGAGGCTGTCCCGAAATGCCATCTTTTCCCCCATCCGACCGGTTCTACCCGATGGCAGAAGATATAGAAAAACCCTGTTTTTTAGGGTTTTACCAACTAGGAGGGTGCGTCGGGATGTCGGCCAACACCCGGATTTGGCAATTTCGGGACAACCTCTAAACTCGACTTTTGCCATTTTGGGGTACCCGGCATCGGGGCAATGGCCTAACTCTTTGTGAATCTTGGATTTAAGAAAATGCATGAACAAATGCGGTATGATTTGTAACTTTCGATAACACAAAGAGTTACGGAAATTGGCCAAAGTCGAGCTAAAGTGTTACCGATCCCTCCCGCCTTGCGAAAGAAACTGGCCATGAAATAACTCCTTACCCCTTCTTGACCCGCCCTACATAGCGGAAACCCAGGGAGTTTAGTGTCTCGACAATTTGCGAATCACAAGGTTTCTTTCAGGCCCACCAATTTGCGGATTTCCGGTTCTTCGAGGCGTTGTTTGGTAACCACTTGGACGCCGGTATCGTAGAACTTTTCGACCTTGTCGCCCCGGAGATGTTTGACCAGGACTTCGACGGCCATATAGCCCATTTTGTAGGGATTTTGGACGACCAAGGCGTGGATATGGTCTTTCTGAAGGGCCTCGATGAGCCGGGGCGTAAAATCGAAGCCTACGAATCGAACCTGGATCTGGACGCCGCTTTTGGCCAGGTCCTGGAGGGCTTCCAGAACGCCCATGGTGGAGCGGTCATTGCAGGCGAAGATGCCGTCGAGTTCGAGTCGTCCTTGTTTGACGAGGCTTTCCAGGGTGTTCAGGGCGGTCTTTTTGCAACCGGCCACGGTAGCGTCTTCGGCGTGCGGGTGGGCCAGCACGGTAAGGCCGGCTGCCTGGGCCGCTTCCAGGAACCCTTTGGCCCGGGCCTCGGTGCTACCAGTACCTTGAACAAATCGCATGCACATGACCCGACCCTTGCCGCCGAGCAGTTTGGCCAGGTGCTCTGCGCCAAGACGGCCGCCTTGTTCGTTGTTGGTGGCCACAAAACTGACATAGGCGTCGCTATCCAGCTCGGAATCGAAGACGACCACCGGCACCCCGGCCCGGACCGCATTTTCCACGGGTTTGCGAGAGGCTTTCCGATCCAACGGGGCGATGGCCACCCCTTGGACACCCCGGCTTATCATGTTTTCCAAGATGCTGTTTTGAGCGGCATGATCGGTTTCGGTAAGCGGCCCCTGCCACTCGATCTGAACGCCTAAATCCGCGGCAGCAGCCCGGGCGCCCTGTTCGACGGTACCCCAAAAATCTTCGCCCATGCTTTTGGGAATGACGGCAATGGTTAGCGTGGAGGTTTTCTGGCCGCAGCCGACCAGCCCCCAGCATAACCCCACCACCAAAATGCTCCCCATCCCCCAAAATCTTACCCACCAACGTCCGTCAGCACGTTTCATACCTTTCATGCCTTTTGGCTCCTTGAAAAAAAGTGCAGAGAACCGGCTTTATACCTTTCGGTTCCTTGGGAAGGATGCAGAGAACCGGCCGAGCTGGAAGTTTGCCCGGCCGAACTACCATAGCCACCAGCCCCAGCAGGAGTAAACCGATTGTACCCTCAGAGAAGCTAAAAAACTACCGGGACACCGGTTGTTTTGCCACATGCACCCCAGGGAGCTAAAAAACGACCGGCCTATCCGGATTGGAGCGGGAGAAGAAGACCGGATGGGTTTTTCGCAGACCGCCCGTGCCATTGCACGAGGGTTTGATACTGAAACAACTATGCCGGGCTTTGGACGCCGCCCCAGATGGTTCGGAGAGGCGGAAGAAATCCCGTAACACTTTAGCCGAATGAAGCACGACTGGAGAGATCTGCTTGTCAGGTCCGCCCCTCCAGGAGGTATTTGCCTTGGATCGGCGTTTTTGCGGGCACGACGAGCCTGCCCATCCATTTGGCTAAAAAGTGTTCCATTGCTTCAAACGGCTAATTTGACTGTATCTACCGGAACCGGCCCCTACCAGATGTAGGGGCTACGAGTCGGCCCGAACACCACAGATTGTGGTAATTAGGCCCGGTAGATACAGTCAATCTAAAGTGTTACGAAACCCCTTTGTTCTGAAAAAATTCGGAACCACTGAATAATTCAACGTGGACAGAAGAAAAAAAAGAAGAGAAGTAATTACAGGAGATTTTTCCGAACACACCCCATATATCGAGCTGCTGTCCATGCGAGCATACAATCCATTGTGGATACCTTCGGCAACCTCAGAGGCCGACAACATAATTAAAAGGCCACCTAGTTCTCTATATTTTCAGGATTTTTCAGAGGTTCCATTCCATATTTCGCTTATTTCTCTGAAGGCGGCTCTGGGGAGTCATACCGGATATGGAGGATTTCAAACCGTAGCAGGCCGGCGGGGACCTGAATCTGGGCGGTCTCGCCCACCCGTTTGCCCACCAGGCCTTGGGCCAACGGACAGGTTACCAGAATTTTGTTAGCACTGGGATCATCTTCCCCGGCTCCGACCAGGGTAAATTCTTCCTCTTCGCCCGTATCCAGGTCTTTGACCCGAACGGTAGCGCCCAGTGCTACCTGGTCCCGGGGCATCGCTGCAGGATCGACCAGATACGCCCGGGACAAGCGATCCCGATAGTCCCGGATTCGGGCTTCCAGAAGCAATCGGGCCTCCTGGCTGAATTGATATTCGGCATTTTCGCTCAAATCCCCCTCTTCGCGAGCCTTGGCCAGGCGATCCAAAACCTTCGGCAATTCAACGGTTTCCAGGTGCCGGAGCTCGGCTTTGAGTTTTTCATAGCCGGCCCGTGTCATCGGAATCCGATCCATGGGCAATTTCCTTTCCAGGGCTTTCTTATTTTCAAACTTTGTGATATTTTAAGTATTTTATATCGGTTGGGATAGGGCCCTTATAGAGGTCAGGAACATTTTCGAATGAAGCAACTCGCTTCTCCCCCGTGGGAGAGGTCGGCTGAGGGAAGCGAAGCCGGCTGAGGAGACTGCCGGGAGTGCGGGCCTTCGGCCCGCAAATAAGCGGACGGGACGTCTGCGCTCCGGGGATACCCTAAAATTTAATACTGAGGTTAGCTCGTTTTGGCCAGGCTCTTAGCGCCTGAACTGATCGGGGCCCGGAGGGAATCAGCATACCCCCAGTTTGGTGCTTTGGCCCCAATCATACCCTATCCGAAGAGGGGCCGACACCCCTTTTAGGGGGTTTTGGCCTGCAGAAAGGAACCCGTCTTACTTTAATTTGACTGTATCTACCAGGGAGGCCCCTACCAGATGTAGGGGTTAAAAATCGGGTCGAACACCACAGGTTGTGGTCATAGTTTCTGGTAGATACAGTCAAGTTAAAAAGAAAATCCCCTACGGGAAATTCCCCATTTTTCCTGTCCGGAGAACCTTCCCAAGCTACGATAGCGTAGAAAAAAGTTATGGTTTTCTAGAGCATTCCAGAGCAGTGGCGTTTCCTGCCGGTGGGCAGGAAAAAGGTCCTGTACTTTTTATCAGTCAGGTACCCTCACAATGTCCCATCACGAATACACCCGAAGGATGGAGACCATGGCAAGCACGTTAGAGTCTTTTGTGGAACGATTGAAAGCCGACGGAGTGGAGGCAGGGCGTCAGGCGGCAGAGGCCATCCGCCGACAAGCCGAGCAACAAGCTGCCCAACGCCTTCAGGAAGCCGAGGCGGAAGCGCAGCGGATTATCGCGGCCGCCCAGGCAGAACGGGAAAAGATTCTGGCCCGGACCCAAACGGAACTCCGGTTGGCTGCCCGGGATACCCTGCATCGGCTTCGAGAAGCCTTGGAAAAGGCCCTCCAGCAGGTGCTCTTGCGAGCGATGGAAACCCACCTGGAGGATGAGACGTTCCTCCGGGATTTAATCCGGGAGGTGGTCTGCCAATATGCCAAAGCCGACGCTGAGGAAAAAGATCTGATTACCATCAACCTGTCGGACTCGATGCGGCGGCGGCTGAGCGATTGGGCTATCAGCGCCTTCCATAACCCGGATTGTCCGCAGGAGCTGAGCGTCGAACTGCACGGCGCATTAACCGGAGCGGGGTTTGAATATCGGATTTCCGAGGGAACGGTCGAAGTGACTCCCGAATCTCTGGGGGAGGTCCTCATGGAGATGGTCTCCCCGGAGGTGCAAAAGTTGCTTCAAGCGGTGGACAACGAATCGACCAAAACCAGTTCCAAAGAGCCGGCACCGGTGGGTTAAAACGCCGGGAGGAGTTTTCCCACCTGGCAGGAGAATATTTCCTGGCAGCCCACTAAGATCACTGTATCCATCGGGACCAATTGCCACAATGGCTAGAGTCTCAGCCATCTTTAGCCACTCCAAATTGTAGCGGGCGCCCGGGTGGATACAGTCAAACGAAACCGGTAAGGGAGGGGGGAACCGCTTTTTTGGGTAGAAGGAGCGGTAATTCATGGCAGGAAATCTGTATTACTTACTGGCCTCGTTGCCCAGTCTGGGGGGGCTTGGGACCGCTCCGCCGATGGGTTTTGCCGAGATGCTGGATCGGCTTGGTCCTTCCAGCCGGTATGGCCGCCTGGTTGGCCTGATCTTTCTGTCGGACGATTTATTGCAACGGGAGGCCTTTTTGGCCGGGCAACTGGAGGAACCGGACCCGGCGGTGCTGACGATGGGGCAGATACGGAACGAGGCTCCCCTTCCGGAGTTTTTGGTTCCCCCGGAAGAGCCAGAAGAGGGGGGTTCCCCGGCGTTTCAGACGGATCAGGTTTGGGCTGCCTATTTTCGCCATATTATCCAAATTGCCCAAACGGAAAACTCGTCGTTTCTGGACCGATGGGCCAGAATGGAAGTTTCCCTCCGGAATGCCTTAGCCCAGGAACGGGCCAAACGCCTTGGCCTGGAACCGTCCGATTACCTGGTAGCTCAAGAATTGGGCGATCCCGAAGCCGATTTTACCGACATGCTCCGGGAGTGGGCCTCCGCCCCCACGCCGCTGGCCGGCTGGCGGGTAGTACTCCGAGAACGATGGAACTGGTGTCAAGTCAATGAAGCCTGGTTCCGTTTTACCGAAGACGAACTGCTGGTGTATGCCGTGCGGCTTCTGCTCCTGACCCAATGGCGCCGCAGCAGTGAAGAAGAAGCCGCCCTATCAGCAAAGACATAACCCATAAAGCCCTTTGTGAGGGGGATACCCTCCTTCTGGGAGTAGATAGATAGTAGATATGGGAGGTTAAAAAAACTCGGAAATCCCTAACATGTTAGCCGAATCCAGGGGCACGAGGCGTCATTCCTGCGCAAGCAGGAATCCAGGCTTTTTCTCGCGGAAGTGGGAACTCACACACTATGGGGTTCTCGTATGTTCTGGATTCCCGCTTTCGCGGGAATGACACAGGAGGGCCCAGGAGAGGTACGAAGCCCCCTTGTACGTCATTCCCACGAAAGTGGGAATCCAGTTTTTTCCTGGATTCCTGCTTGCGCAGGAATGACACAGGAGGCCCCCTCACCAGGCCAACCGGAGGTTGGCCGACCTCTCCCGCCAGGGGAGAGGCGGGTAGCGGACCTTACAGGCAGGTCCCGTCCGTTGTGCTTCATTCCCCTAAATTGACTGTATCTACCGGGCCTAATTACCACAATCTGTGGTGTTCGGGCCGACTCGTAGCCCCTACATCTGGTAGGGGCCGGTTCCGGTAGATACAGTCAAACTAAAGTGTTACCGAAATCCCAACTTGTTTGTACAGAACCAGTAAACCCATGGCAACCCAACTCCAACAAGCTGGTGTCAAAACCACCAACGCCAAAATCTTGGCCGTCTATGGAAACCTGGTCATTGTGGAAGCCGAGGGCCGAGTCGTGCAAAACTCGGTGGGCTACTGTATTCGTGCGGATGGAGTTCGGCTTCTCAGTGAGGTAATTCGGGTACGTGGACAAGTGGCCGATTTGCAGGTCTTCGAAGAAACCCGTGGCCTAAAAGTGGGCGATCCGGTGGAACTGACCGAGCAGATGCTTTCGGTGGATTTAGGGCCGGGGCTTTTGGGCCAGATTTACGACGGCCTGCAGAATCCGTTGCCGGAGGTGGCCAAACGGGTCGGTTATTTCCTGAGGCCGGGCCTATATCTGCCTGCCCTTTCGCTCGAAAAACGTTGGGAGTTTACGCCGAAGGTGTCGGTGGGCCAACGGGTGCAGGCGGCCGATACGTTGGGGACCGTGCCGGAAGGCATCTTCGAACACTGCGTCATGGTTCCTTTCGGTTGGCGGGGCACGTATGTGGTGGAACATATTGCTCCGCCGGGCAGTTACACGGTGGATCAAGAGATTGCGGTGCTCCGGGATCGTCATGGGCAGCGGCATTCGGTCTCCATGCAGCAGCGCTGGCCGGTCAAACGGCCGCTGATGGTCTGCCGACGACGGCTCATGCCGGAAGAACCGTTGGTCACCCGGGTACGGATCATCGACTCGATGTTTCCGGTGGTTCGGGGCGGGACGTATTGCATTCCTGGGCCGTTCGGAGCGGGCAAAACGGTATTGCAGCAGATTACCTCCCGCCATGCGGAGATCGACATTGTGATCATTGCCGCCTGCGGCGAACGAGCAGGCGAAGTGGTGGAAACCCTTCGGGATTTCCCCAAGCTAATCGACCCCCGAACCGGCCGAACCCTGATGGAACGAACCGTCATCATCGTCAATACGTCGGCCATGCCGGTGGCCGCCCGGGAGGCCTCCGTTTATACGGCGGCCACCATTGGGGAATACTATCGGCAGATGGGGTTGAATGTGTTGCTGTTGGCCGACTCCACCTCCCGGTGGGCGCAGGCCATGCGGGAGCTATCGGGCCGATTGGAGGAAATCCCCGGCGAAGAGGCCTTCCCCGCCTATTTGGAAAGCCGAATTGCCGCCTTCTACGAACGGGCCGGGGCCATCGAACTGAACGACGGCCGGGTCGGTTCGCTCACCATTGGCGGCACCGTCAGCCCGGCGGGCGGCAACTTCGAAGAACCGGTTACCCAGGGCACCCTGAAGGTCGTCGGCGCCTTCCATGGGCTTTCCCGTGCCCGAAGCGATGCCCGCCGTTACCCGGCCATCGACCCTCTGGAATCCTGGAGCAAATATCCGGGCATTATTCCCCAGGCGGACATGCAGAAGATGCGTCGGCTCCTTCAACAGGGTAACGAAATCCGCCAGATGATGACCGTCGTAGGCGAAGAGGGTACGTCGCTGGAGGATTTCATCATCGCCCTGAAAGCGGACTTTTTCGACAATTGCTATCTGCAGCAGAATGCGTTTGACCCGGTGGACGGCGCCACCCCGGCCCCCCGCCAGCAGTTTGCCTTCCGCAAAGCCATGGAAGTGGCCGACATGGAACTGGACGCCCATGACAAGGCAGAAGCCCGTCGCATGATGTTCCAGATTTCGGACCTTTTCCGAAACTGGAACTATGCGGCGGAAGGAACAGAAGAATACGACCGTTGGCTCAAAGCCATCGACCAGTTCATTGCATCGAAAGGACGGATGGGCCATGCGTAAATACTTCGATGCCATTCGACGGATTGCCGGGAATGTAGTCACAGTACAGGCTACCGGTGTGGGTTACGACGAGTTGGCCGTCATCGAGTCAGCCCACGGCGAATCCCTGGCCCAGGTGATCCGAGTGGAAGGCCAGCATGTAAGCCTGCAGATATTTTCCGGCTCCCAAGGAGTGTCGAATAACGACCGGGTACGTTTTCTCCGGCGACCGATGGAGGTGGTCTTTTCGGAGGATCTGTTCGGCCGGGTGTTTGACGGATCGGGCCGACCCAGAGACGATCGGCCGATGCCCACCGGACGGCGCATCCCGATCGGCACGCCGCCGGTCAACCCGGTCATGCGCCACATGCCGGACAAGATGATCCACACCGGCATCCCGATGATCGACGTATTCAATTCGTTGGTGGAATCGCAGAAGATACCGATTTTTTCGGTGGCTGGCGAACCGTACAACGAGCTGCTGGCCCGCATCGGCATGCAGGCCAACGCCGACATCATCATCCTGGGCGGCATGGGACTTCGGCACGACGACTACCTGAAGTTCTGGCGGACCTTTGAAGAAGGCGGTGTGCTGGGCCGAACCATTATGTTCATCCACACCGCCGCCGACCCGGTGGTTGAATGTCTGATGGTGCCGGACCTCTGCCTGGCCGTCGGCGAACAATTCGCCCTCCAAGGCAAACGGGTCCTGGTGCTGCTAACGGATATGACCGCCTTTGCCGATGCCCTGAAAGAAATCTCCATTATCATGGAGCAGATTCCGTCCAACCGGGGCTATCCAGGCGATCTTTACACGCAGATGGCCCGCCGGTATGAAAAAGCCGTGGACCTGGAAGGCGCTGGGTCCATGACCATCCTGGCCTGCGTGACCATGCCCGGCGATGATGTGACCCACCCGGTGCCCGACAACACCGGCTATATCACCGAAGGGCAGTTTTACCTTCGGAACGGCCGGATTGAACCGTTTGGTTCACTTTCCCGGCTCAAACAGCAGGTCAACGGCAAAACCCGGAACGACCATCGGGCCATTATGGACGCCTGTATCCAACTGTACGCTCTGTGCCGGGAAAGCCGAGAAAAACGGGATATGGGCTTTGAGATGTCTGATTGGGATAAAAAACTCCTCAAATACGGGGAACTGTTTGAAGAGCGGATCATGGACTTGGCCGTGAATATCCCGCTGTTTGAGGCGTTGGATCGGTGCTGGGCTATCTTGGCGGAATGCTTTGAGCCGGAAGAAACCGGCATCCGCCGAGCACTGATCGACGAACATTGGCCAAAACCTCGCATTTCCACCCAGACGGTGGATAAAGAAAAAGAGAAACCGTCGGAAAAAGCCGCCGCCAAACAACTGGTGTCCGTGTGATGTCGCTCTATTCATTTTCGCAAAACCCACAGACGCAAATTGTCAGGAAACCAAAGAGGTTCGTGTCTCTGACAATTGCGAAGACCAATAAGTGTGGTCTTACGGTGATGTGTTGCTAGGGGATAAAGAGGCCGGTCATGCCTCAGAAGAAGATCAAACTCACCCGACCGGAACTGAAACGATACCGGGACGCCCTGGCCCGGTACGAACGCTATCTTCCCACCCTGAAACTCAAACAACAGCAATTGCAACTGATGGTGCGTTCGGTCATGCAGCAGCGCCGGGAAGCCGAACAGGCAAGGGACGAAATAGATGCGAGAATTCGGCGGTATGATCGGCTCTTGGCCGACTGGGCCGGCATCCCCTTGTCGCAATGGGCCCAACCGGCCCAAATCCGCACTAGCCAGGGTAATGTGGCAGGTGTGCGCATCCCGGTCTTAGAAGAGGTAATTTTTCCGGTGGTTCAATACAGTTTGTTTGCCACCCCGGCCTGGGTGGATCAGGTCCTGGCGGATTTGCGGGAACGCTCCCGCCGGCAGGTAAAAGTCGATGTCCTCCTGGAACAAGAGCGACTTATTCAGCGTGAACTGACCAAGATCATCCAACGCGTCAATCTCTTTGAGAAAGTGATGATCCCGTTTGCCAAAGACGCCATTCGTCGCATTCGCATCAAATTGGGCGACCAGATGACCGATGCGGTAGGCCGGGCGAAAATGGCCAAGAAGAAGCTCTCGGCTGCCTACGCCACCGCGCCGGGGGAAACAGAGACGCTTCAGCCCTTGCCGCCGGCGCCGGAAGATGCCGAACCGATCGCCCCCTCCCTGGGCGGAACGGAACCGGCAGAGGATTCCCTGGACCAGGAGGCCGGGCCATGATTGTGCCGATGCAAAAGGTGCACCTCGTTGCCCGGTCGGTGGATCGGCAGCAGCTTCTGGAGACCCTGCGGGAGCTGGGCGTGGTGCATATCATGCCGGCTGATCCGGCCAAAGCCGCTTTGGACGAAGCCACCCAGCGTCGGCTTCAGACCCTGCGTCAAGCGGTGCAGACGTTAAGCAGCGTCCGTCCGAGCGGTTCGGTCCCCCCAGTTTCCCCGGAACAGGCCGCCCAGGAAGTCCTGGACATTCAGCGTCGTTCGGCGGAAGCCCGAAGCCGATTGGCCGCTCTCTACCACCAACTGGAACAGATTATCCTTTGGGGGGATGTTCGTCTGTCGGAATTGGCCGCCCTGCAGGAAGCAGGTCTCAAAGTGCAGGTCTATGCGATGCCTGCTCGGGTGGTCTCGGAAGTGCGGGCCGAGTGCGTCGAAGTGGTCGCCCAATTGCCAGGCCGACGGGTCTGGGTGGCCGTTGCCGGTCATGGCGATCCGGAATACCTCCCGCCGGAAGCGGAGCTGGTGCCCTGGCCGAGCCGGGATGCCCCCAGCATTCGGGCCGAAGCCGCCCAGATCGACGCCGCCTTGCACCAAGATATGGAGCGGTTGCACCAGTTAGCCCATCTAGTGCCTGAAATGCAAAAGGCATTGGCCGACCTGGAACTTCAGGCCGACTACAGCCTGGCCCAGCGGAGCGCCTTGGAGGATGAACATTTATTTGCTCTTTGGGGTTGGCTACCGGCAGAACAGGCGCCGCAGTTGGCCGAGCAGTTGGCCAACCGTGGCATTATCGCCGCCGTAGAAATGCTTCCGCCCGGGCCCGACGAGACCCCGCCCACCCTGGTCCGGCCCCCCGCTTGGGCCCGTCCCATTGAAGGACTGTTCCGCATCCTGGGCACCACTCCCGGCTACCGAGAATACGATGTGTCCGTTCCGTTTCTGATCGCTCTGCCGCTGTTTACCGCCATCCTGATCGGCGACGGTGGCTACGGAGCGGTTCTACTGGCTGCCATGCTCCTGGGCTACCGGAAATTGGCCCGTTCTCTGGGAGAACGTTTCGTTCAACTGCTGACGATTGTCGGTTTTGTATCGGTGATTTGGGGCATGGTAACCGCCTCGTTTTTTGGCCTAACTCCCTATGATCCGTTGATCAAAGTCGATCTGAGCGAAGAGTCCCGTCGGTTTATGATGAGTTTGAGTTTTACCATCGGGGCGGTGCATCTGTCGCTGGCCCAATGGTGGCAGGCCGTCCGGCTGTATCCTAATCTTGAGTTCCTCAATAAAGTCGGCTGGGGCGTTTTTCTGTGGGGCATGTACGGCGTGGTCCGGATGTTTGTGCTGGGCGAACCCCTGCATTGGGGTACCCCCTGGCCCTACCTGCTGCTGGTCGGCGCCGCTTTGGCCATCCTCTTTGCCAGCCCCAGCCGAAACGTCCTCAAAATGCTCCTTCTCGGCGTGGCCCAATTTCCGCTTTCGATGCTTTCGACCTTTTCGGATGTGATTAGTTATGTGCGTCTGATGGCCGTCGGGCTGGCCAGCGGTGTGTTGGCCGTCAGCTTCAATGCCATGGCCATGCAGATCGGTTTCTGGCCGATCAGTGTGATCGTGTTAATTTTCGGGCATGCCTTGAATCTAGGTTTAGCGCTGATTGCCATGTTCGCCCATGGCGTCCGTTTGAATATGCTAGAGTTCTGTAACAATCTGGGGATGCAATGGACCGGATATAAGTACCGGCCTTTTTCGTACCGAGTTTCTGAGGAGTATTCCGAATGAACTACGAAACGCTTTGGACCGGTTTGAGTTCGTTGCCCGTTTTATTAGCTGAACAAACCGCTCAACCCCAAGCCAGCAGCTCGAATGTGCTTTGGCTCTTCTTTGCCGGACTCGGAGCGGTCATCTGCCTAGGGATGGGCGCCTTTGGCAGTTCGATGGGGATCGGTATGGCCGGGCAGGCCGCCGCCGGCGCATGGGCCAAAGAAGCCCGGGCCGGTCGAAACTTGAGCTTCACCTATATCATTCTCGTCGGCATGCCCATCAGCCAAACCCTCTACGCCATGATTGTCATGAACAACATGCGCGGCCTGTTAGCCAATGAAAGCCTGGCTATCGCCAACGCCGGCCTGCTTTTGGGCATCGGCTTGGCCACCGGGTTGGGCGAAATGCTCTCCGCCTGGCTGCAAGGACTCATCGGCGCCGCCGGCATCCGCGCCCTGTGCGAAGGCGAAGGCAAGGGATTGGCCTTCATCATTATCGCCATGGGCATCGTCGAAACCGTCGGTATCTTCACCATGGTCTTCATGCTCGGCATGATCCCCGCTGCCGGGTAAAACCTCCTGAAGGAACCCCACCCCAGGCAAAGGCAGGCGGTTCAGGCTATTTGCCGATGCAGAATCGGATGAAAATCTGATCTAGAAGGTCTTCTGTATAGATAGCGCCGCTGACCTTGCCAATTTCGTCCAACGCCAGGCGCAGTTCGGCGGTAACGAGTTCTTCCGGACACCCTTGGCCGGTCAGTTCCAGGGCACGGTCGATTGCCTCCCGGGCCAGCCGAATCGACTCCGCCGACCGTAGTGCGGTGGCCCAAACCGCATGACCGCCGGTCCGCACCAGACTTTCCAGAGTATCTCGCATCCGCCTGCGAAGTTCTTCCAGGCCCTGGCCGGTTCGGCTACTGGTCGGGATCGGCCGCTGTCCACACCTATCGGCCAATTGCTCCAGGTCAATCCGCATCGGCTGGTCTGCCTTAGTAAGCACCACCAATCGGGCCTGCCGGCTCGGCCGGCCCAACTCCGCCCATTCTTGGGCGTCCATCGACTGGCTGCCATCCACACACCACAGCAATAGATCGGCCTGCTGAATCTGCCGGGCGGTCATTTGCTGGGCCGCCGCTTCTATCGAGATCGGCCCCTGGACGATTTCGGAGGTTGTTTCGGCGGTCCCCGGCCCCATCCTGGTTGCCGCCAATCCCCCGGCCGCCGACACCCCTGATTGTCCGAGCGACAAGCTCGCTGATGTCTGCACGCCGAGGCCTTCTGCCGCCCGGCTGCCGACCCTGCTGGTGTCAATACCGTGTGTCTCCTGGCTAGTGCCTGGACCAGCCAGACCTTCTGCCGACCGACCGCTTCCTTTTTCCCCCGCCTCCATGGCTGTTGGCGATACCTCCACCCAATCCAACCCGGCCGTATCCACCAACTGGCATCGTAGCCCGTCCAGATCCAACTGGCCCACCAGGTAATCCCGTGTAGTGCCTGGCCAAGGAGAAACAATCGCCTGCTGGTGGCCCAACAAGGCATTAAACAGGCTGCTTTTGCCCGCATTCGGCCGACCGACTAAGACCACGGTGATCGCTTCGGAGGAGGTCCGGCGGGTTTGGAGTTGCTCGGCAAGCTGACGGAGTTGACCCCGGATTTGTTGAAGTTGGTCGGCCAGGTGCTGCCTGGTTAAAAACGGCAGGTCTTCTTCGGGGAAATCCAGCCCGGCTTCCAGATGGACCACAAGTTCCAAAAGCTGGTTTCGGAGTTGCTGAAGCGGCCGGGCCAAACCGCCGGCCAGTTGCTCCAGGGCCACCGCCAATTGCTGCCCATCGGTCGCATCCACTACCCCCAGCACCGCCTCCGCCTGGGTAAGATCCATCCGGCCGCTCAAGAAAGCCCGGAGGGTGAATTCCCCGGCTTCGGCCAACCGGGCTCCTGCCCGGCAAAAAGTTTGGATTGCCGCCTCCAACAGCGGCCCACAACCCACGGTATGGATTTCTGCCTGCGGACCGCCCGTGTAACTCCGAGGACCGGGCCAATAGTACACCTCGCAGGGCAGCCCCGCTGAAAACCCTTCCAGTCGAAGTTCCCCCGGCAAGACCACCGGGCGACGAAGACCGGCTAACCATTCGGAAAAAGGAACCGTTTCCGCCGAAGGAGGCAATCCGGTTGTCCTCCCCTCTCCCCTGGTGGAAGAGGCTAATTCTGGTACCCCCTCAGCCCCGGCGGGAGAGGGTGGCCCGCCGGTTAAGCTGGCCGGAGGAGGGAATGCCCCCTCTGGCCCAGGGGTAGAAGCCCCCTCTTTGGACACCCCTTCTCCCGTGGTGGGAGAGGTTACCTTTATTGTTCTCCCCTCTCCTCCGGTGGAAGAGGCCCCTTCTGGTATCCCCCCCTCAGCCCCGGCGGGAGAGGCCAATTCTGGTACCCCATCTTCCCTGGGAGGAGAGGATACCTCGGTGGTCAACCCATCCCCCATGGGGGGAGGGGATAAGGGGGAGGGGGAAAGGGAGCAGCCCCCTGCCTGATGTGTTTCAGAAATGACTACTTCTTCCTTTTCTTTCTGCTCGGAAGGGGGTTTGCGTCCGGTTTCCCCCCCGGCGGAGGAAGATTTCCCCGGTGGCCTCTCCACCAAACCGGCCCTGTCCGGCTCAAACTGACTTTGCCCAAACAAAAAAGCCCCTCCTTCCGGGACCTGCCGATAGGGGACAAAACATCGGCTCAAACAAATCGAAACATGGGGGCCTGCCATCCGGATGATCCCCCGAATCCCCCCTCCTGGAGGAGAAGCTACCGCCACTATTGTATCGTCCAGGGAATACTGCATAACTCTAAAGGGGGAATTCGTTCCCCTCTGCTGATCTGAGTTGACCTAGAATCCATTCTCGAACCTAGATATATTTCCGGGCTGCTTTGAAAGGTCCGCTTTCTTCCGTTTTTGTGAAGAAAACCCGGATTTCCGTAACATTTTAGCCGAAGGGAGGAGTCTATGTGTCATTCCTGCGCAAGCAGGAATCCAGGCTTGTTCCCGCACAAGCGGGAATCCAGGCAATATTTATTAGGAACCTCTGCATAATTCGACGTGTACAAAGAAAGAAGTATTTCGGGAGATTTTTCGGTAAACCCTATATATTGGGCTGCTGACACTGCTAACACACAACATGTTGTAGCTATCCTCTGCCGCCTCGAAGGCCGACCCCATCGTCCAAAGTTCACATAGTTCCCTAGATTTTCAGGATTTTTCAGAGGTTCCATTACTTTCTGGATTCCCGCTTTCGCTGGAATGACACCCCTCAGCCAGCTAGCTCCGCTTAGCTCTCGTAGCCCTCGGTCGTCCTCTGCCGGGGCGGGAGAGGCGAGTTGCTTCCTTCGACTAAAATGGTAGGGATTTCCTATGGAGGGGTGGGAAATATTTCAAAATGAATCATCTAGAGAACACAGGAACCTCTGAATAATTCAACGTGGACAAAAGGGAAGTATTTCGGGAGATTTTTCAGAAAACCCCATATATTGAGCTGCTGTCAATGCTAGCATACAATCCATT
>Ga0197142_1002309_pt1 | contig 16802 bp, 15 predicted proteins | sample GBS60_MetaG_FD_148614 | JGI IMG/M metagenome (GOLD analysis project Ga0197142, IMG submission 148614) | Sediment microbial communities from Great Boiling Springs, Gerlach, Nevada, United States - GBS 60_MetaG | ecosystem: Environmental > Aquatic > Thermal springs > Hot (42-90C) > Sediment...
TCGTGGTCGAGTTGAAGCCGCTCTTTAGCGGATCGGAATCCGATCGCCGTGCCAGGGAAAGGCGTAGCTCGGCCGTTCCGCGAAACGCCGCGTGCCGATGTCCAGCGTGACTCCGGCGGCAGGGGCCAGTCGCACCAGGAAGTATTTGCGATCGACCCGAACCGTCTCGGTGGCCAGCTTCGGCTCGGGCAGCAGGAAAAAGTCCGGCTGGTCCGGATCGCGGTCGGCGCGCCGCTCGTAGCGAACGACGGTGAACTTGTGCTCGCCGAAGGCGCCGCCCTGCACGATGACTTCGCGCGCCTGGAAAGGATTCAGGTTGATTAACTCGAGCAAGGTGCGCTCGGCCTCGACTTTTCGCACCAAGGCCGCCACGTCCTCCGGCAGGCCCGGCCGGCGCCGGACGGGGTCGAAGTAACGCAGGCGCGCATGCAGCAGCCCGCCGTTGTAAACCAGTTGCGGAGCACCCATCGTCAACTGCACCAGGGCCTCCGTGGTCACCGGGTTCACCGTCATCCAGTGATGTTCGTGGACGTTCTCGAGCTTGCGCTCGAGTTTCAGCGAAGCCTCGGGATTGCGGGGGTCGTAGTCGAGCAGAAGAACACCGTCGCGGATCCAGGCGAGCCTTCGCGCCATGACGGCGTAGGCTGCGCTCAAGATCCGCTCCGGGTAATGCGGATTGTCGCCGGCCAGGAAGCGCACCCAGGGCGCTTCATGGCCGCGGTCCTCCTTGTTGCGGAATTCTAGCACGCGGCTCCAGTCCACCAGGCCCTCGATGTCGCAGTTCCAGCAGTCGGCGCGCTCGTCGGGCAGCTTCGAGTAACCGTTGTTCGGAAAGGGCGCGCCGGTAGCCGTGTGCCAGTCGATGGTGCTTGCCCGGCGGACCTTTTCGATCAGCGCCCAGTCCTCCGGCGCCATCGACATGTACCAGAGCCCGACCAGGCGGTCGCGTTCGATGGGTTGCCAGGCGAACCAGCCGCGGTCGCCGCGCTTGTAGGGCACCACGAAATGGCCGTTGACGTTCCTGCCCTGCTCGAGGATCTTTTTCAGATTCGAGCGCACGAGCTCGAGCCAGCTTGCGTTGCCGCCGTCGGCGAGCATGGCGTTGGAGGCGGCGATCTGCACAGCCATGCCGATGTTGTAAAAGCCGTGCGGCCACTGCCAGCCGTACAGGCCGCCCCACCACTTGCCGTTGTGGTATTCGCCGATCTTGCCGGACAAGCCGACGTTGTCGGGAGTGAGGCCGCCGTTGGCTCGGGTGCGCTCCAGCCACGCGCCAGTGTACTCCTTCACCCAGGCGGCATACTTCTCCTCGCCGGTGAGCAGCCAGGCGTGGAGGACAAGACTGGTGGCGGTCAGGTTCATCGGCACGTCGCCGCGCAGGATGCGCGCGGCCATTTCACGCCCCATGCGGCGGGCTTTCTCCGGGTCTTTGAGGTCCTCGTAGGAGCCGATGCCGGCTATGTCCTGAAGCGGCAACCCGTAGGAGGACATGCCCGGCGAGTAACCGTACGGCGCCGCCTTCTCCGGATCGCCGAATTCCGGACCGAGACTGCCGGTGTGCGGCGAGCGGATCAAGCGGAGTTTGGGGTCGTAATTCGGCGCCTCGGGGTCCTCGGCTAGGTAAAACGAAGCAAAGCGGCGGGCCCGCGCCACCTGCTCATAGTCGGTGGGATCGGCCAGGGCGAGCAGATAGAAGTAGATGAACCCTTCGCCGATGTGGAACCAGTCACCGTGCTTGGGAAATTCGCGGTGGTAGACGGGAAACATATGAGTGAGCTGGCGCGTGGTGGCGTCCCACAGGCGAAAGGAGGCTTCGCGAAGGCGCTCGTCGCCGCCGAGCATGTAAAGAAGCGGGAAATTGTAGAAGGCCTCGGGAAGGTCGTCGAGCGAGGCGGCGCCCTCGCGCTTCCAAATGAGTGTTCCGCCGCTGCGCACATGCCGCGCGGCGTACCACAGAGCGGCCTCGCTCATCGTTTCGATCAGCTTGCGCTGGAGCACCGCCCAGCCGGGGGGCGCCACCGGCACGTTGGCCTCGATCACGGGGGTGTCGGCCGGCACAGGCGGAGTGGGCGCCTCAAGGGCAGACAGTCCCGGCGCCAGCACGAGGACGGCAATATGCCGCATTGACATGACGTGGAACCTCACTCGACGACGACCGCCGTACCGTAGACCAGGATCTCGGCGGCGTTGGCGATAATGTCGCTGCTGGTGAACCGGACGCCCACGATCGCATTGGCGCCCAGCGACCTGGCTTCCTGAATCATCCGGTCGAGCGCCTGTTCGCGGCACTCCGCCATCAGTTTCGTATACTCGTGGACCTCGCCGCCGACCACGTTACGAAACACCGCCAGGATATCCCGCCCCAAGTGGCGAGCCCGGACCGTATTGCCGCGCACCAGGCCGAGGGTGCGCCTGATCCGTCTGCCGGGAATCTCGAATGTGGTGACGACGATCATCTTTTGATTTTCCGATAGCGGTCGTGGGGGCGCTCGAGCAGCCTCTGGCGGAGCACCGAGATGAACAGCAGCAGGAGGCCGATGACGACGGCCGCCGCAATCAGCTCGGCGACGGAAGGCCATCTCGGGTGGCGCAACAGGGCAACCAGGCCGTAGAGGATCCAGGCGGCGACTCCGGCGAGCAGCAGCGCCCAGCCGCCCCGTCGGGGCGCCCGCACGGAGAGGCGGTGCTCGAGCGCTTCGAGATCCTCGTCCGACGGCCGGCGGAAGGGAATCTGTGCGGTGAGTCGCTGAATCTCGCGCATCTGCGCGAGCGCCGCCCGGCAGGAGGCGCATTCCTCCAAGTGAAGCTCTACCCGCTGCGTTTCGGCCTGCGTGAGCTGCTCATCCAGATACGCCGAAAGCATGCGCTCGATCGCCTCGTGGGAGTTTGCGCCCCTCACAGATACCCCCGTAGCCGGTCCCGTAATCGGGACCGGGCATCGTGCAGCCGGGAGTTAACCGTGGTCAGGCTGGTCCCGGTGGCTTCGGCGATCTCGGCATAGGAGAGGCCGTGCCAGTCGCGCAGCAGCAGGACTTCGCGTTGGGCCACCGGCAGGCGTTTGATTTCGTGCCAGAGTCGCTCGCTGAGCTGGCGTCGCTGAGACTCTTTCTCCGGACCAACCTCCGGGGCGGATTCCGGGGCCGCCTCCAGTTCGCATTCCGGCCGGCATGCCCGTTTGCGCAGCAGGTCGATCGAAAGGTTGCGCACCACCGAGTACATCCAGGGCGCAAACGGGCGCGAGCGGTCGCGCTGCGGCCAATGCCGAAGCAGGCGCAGAAACGCCTCCTGCGTCACCTCGAGGGCGTCGTCGGGGTTGCCGAGCATCTGGAGCGCATAGTAGTAGGCCCGCAGCCGGAACTGCGCAAACAGCTCGGCGAACTCCGCCTCCTGCTCGAAACGACTCACTTGAGCAACCGCCGCCGGGATGGCCGCCATCGTCTTTCATTCCTCAATAACGCAGCGGGCGGCCTTTCCTTTCTTGATTGTTCATCAAACCCGCGCCGCCGGCGAGCGGCCGTTTCCTGGGGCGCCCGTCCTTGCCCTGTGGCTAGTGGCGGCCGCTTCGGCTCCTGAGAGAGAGTAGCGGCAAGGAGGACTGTTAAAGGAAGGGAGGCCTCCTGCCGATTCAAATACCCAAATAGCGCTCAGAGGAACCAAAGGAGGGAGTTTGTTCATGAGTCGAAAACTTTGGCAGAGCCTCGTTCTGGGGCTCACCGCCGGGGTGGCGGCGTGGGCGCAAGCCGATCCGGACGTGATCCCGGATCGCTACATCGTGGTGCTTCGCGACAATGTCCCCGCCAGCCTTCCGGTGGCCGCTCAGGCGGCGCGCCTTCCCGGCGTCGCCGTGGCGCACATCTATGAGCATGCGCTCAAGGGGTTTTCGGCCACCATCCCGGCGGCACAGCTCGACGTGCTTCGCCGGGATCCCCGGGTGGCTTTCATCAGCGAGGATCGCCGGGTTTGGGCCTTTGCCGAGACCTTGCCCACCGGCGTCGACCGGATCAACGCGGAGCGGCCTTTCGCCGGATCGTACAACCGCGGCGCCGGCATCAACGTTGCGGTGCTCGACACCGGGGTCGATCTGACGCACCCGGACCTGAACCTGCATCCGACGCTGGCCAGGAACTGCGTCTCCAGCGGGCCGCCGAACGACGGCAACGGCCACGGCACGCACGTCGCCGGCACCATCGCCGCCAGGAGCAACACGAGCGGCGTGGTGGGCGTCGCCTCCGAGGCGGCGATCGTTCCGGTGAAGGTGCTCGGCGACGACGGCTCGGGGAGCTGGTCGCAGGTCATCTGCGGCGTCGATTTCGTCACCGCCAACGCCAACCAGATTCACGTGGCCAATTTGAGCCTGGGCGGCAGCGGCCAGGACAGCACAAGCGACGCCAACTGCAACAACTCGCGTCGGGACGCCCTGCACACGGCCATTTGCCGGGCGGTCAGAGCCGGCGTGACGTTCGTCGTCGCCGCGGGCAACAGCGGCCGCGATCTGAAGAACACGGTTCCGGCCACCTATGACGAGGTGATCACGGTGACGGCGCTGGCCGATTCCGACGGGAAGGCGTGCGGCACCGGCGCCGCCACGGCCTATGGCGCCGACGACACCTTCGCCAGTTTCTCCAACTACGCCACGCAGACCGGGGACCTGAACCGCCTGCTTGGGGCGCCAGGAGTGAACATCTATTCGACCTACCGGGGCGGAGGCTACGCCTATGCCTCCGGCACCAGCATGGCCTCGCCTCACGTGGCTGGAGTTGCCGCCTTGTACATCGCCAAGGTGCTCTCGACGGGAAGCCCGAGGCCCAGCCCGTCGGCGGTGCGCACGGAGTTGAGGAGCCGGGCCGAGCCCCGAAATGTGAACTTCGGCTCGGACAACTGCGGCTCGCGCTTCAGCCACACCGACCCCTCGGGCCGCCATCCCGAGCCTGTGGTCCGCGCCGACACCTACTGAGGCTTCACCAGCCGACCGGCTGGCCCCGGTTCTGCTCCTCGAGCCAACGCAGGAGCGGGGCGAAATAGTCGAGCATCGGTCTGGCGTCGATTTCCCGACTGCCGGTTAGCGCCTCAAGCGCATCCTGCCAGGGACGGCTGGCGCCCATCTCGAGCATGGCCCGCAGGCGCCGGCCCGCCTCCTGGTTGCCGTAGATCGAGCAGCGGTGCAGGGGCGCCTCGCAGCCGGCCGCCCGCGCCAGCGCCTGGTGGAATTGAAACTGCAAAATGTGGGCCAGGAAATAGCGCGTGTAGGGGACGTTGGCCGGCACGTGATACTTGGCGCCGGGATCGAAGTCCGATTCGGTGCGCTCCACCGGCGCCTCCACCCCCTGATAGCTCCGCCGCAGCTCCCACCAGGCCGCGTTGTAGCGCTCCGGCGGCACCTCGCCGGAGAAAACCTTCCACCGCCACTGGTCAACCAGCAGGCCGAAGGGCAAAAAGGCGACCTTGTCAAGCGCGCGCTGAAGCAACAGACCCAGATCGGCTTCGGCGGGCGGCACGCGGTCGAGCAGGCCGATGCGCACCAGATACTCCGGCGTCACCGACAGCGCGATCGTGTCGCCCACGGCCTCATGGAATCCGTCGTTGGCGCCCTCGCGGAAGAGGAAGGGCTGGCGGTTGTAGGCGCGCTGATAGAAGTTGTGCCCGAGCTCGTGGTGAATGACGATGAAATCCTCGGCGTCGACGTCGATGCACATCTTGATCCGCAGGTCCTCGACGTTATCCACGTTCCAGGCGCTGGCGTGGCAGACCACTTCGCGGTCGCGCGGCTTGACGAACAGCGACCGCTGCCAAAAGGTGGCGGGCAGCGGCTCAAAACCGAGCGAAGTGAAGAACCGTTCGCCGTAGCGGACCATCTCGATTGCGTCGAGCTTCCGTGCCTTCAGAATCCGGGTTAGATCGTAGCCGGGATCGGCATGAGGGGGCCGGACCAGGGGATAAACGTTCTCCCAGGACTGCGCCCAGACGTTGCCGAGCAGGTGGGCCGGGATGGGGCCCGCCTCCGGCACCAGCGGGCCGTAGTGTTCGCGCAGTTTCCGGCGGACATAGGCGTGCAAAGCGACATAGAGCGGCCGCACTTGGCCCCAGAGCCTCTCTAACTCGCGAGCAAAGGCGTCCGGATCCATGTCGTACTTGGACCGCCACATGGCGCCGAGGTCCGCAAAACCGAGCTCCCGGGCCCCTTTGTTGGCCAGCTCGACAAAGCGGCGGTAGTCGGCGCGCATGGGCGGCGAGATCGTCCGCCAGCCTTTCCAAACTTCCAGCAACTGCTTCGGGTCGCGGCTGCGCGCCATGATACGGGTGATCTCTTCGAGGTCCAGGCACCGCGTCTCGTCGCCGGTCGGGCAGTATTTGCCCTGACCGTAGATGCTCTCCAGGCGCGCGGCGATGCGGCTGAGCTCCTCGGCTTCCCGGGCCTCGGACGGCGCCGGAAGCGTGAGGGCGAGCTTCAGCAATTTCAACCGGCGCGCCACATCCTCCGGCAGCGCCAGACCGTCGAATCGCGTCGCCTGCTTGGCCAGCTCCATCGTGGCGGCGATGGTCTCCTGCTGCGCCCTGGCCGCCAGGATCTCGGTGTCGGGCGTGATGTAGGTCGCCTGGACCCATTGCGCCATCGCCTGCCGGTTAGAGAGCTCAAGCAGCCTCGCCTCAGCCGCTTCGAGGAACCGGCGGGCCTCCTCCGCCGAAGGGCGGCTCCGGCAACCGGAGAGGCCGGCAAGAAGCGTCAAGAGGGCCAGCGGGCGGAGAAAAAGGGCGCAGGCTGTCACATCCTCTGAATATCACAGTCGGAGCCGCCAGGCGAGAAACGCGAAATTGACCGGCCGGCCCGGCGAGGAATCTTTGAGGAAGCATCCCGGAAACACGCGCGCGTAACCGAACGACAGGCTCCAGGACTCGGTGAGCCGGACGTTGCCGTGCAGATCGAGCTCCTGATGGACGTGGCTCGAGCTTGCCGATGGGTTGCGAAGCAAAGGGGCGCCGTCGGCGCCGTAGAGAAAATCCCGGCGGCTGACGAGCCAGAAGGAGTGATACTCGAAAACGAGCGTCCAGGCGCCGGCTGGCTGGAGCTCCCAGCCGATCCGCGTGGCGCGCATGTTCCGCCAGCCGATGCGGTCCGCAATGCCGTACCGGATGTGGTTGGCGGGAAACAACTGATCGAAAGTGGTTTGCACGCCGTCGTAGGGATCTCGATCCCCGGCGGCCTGGGCGTACTCGATGAAGATTCGCGGCGAACTCTCCGCGGCGCCGAGACGCCGCCCCAGCGTCGACGAGCTCGCCCAGGAGCGCACCGGCGTCGCGGCCAGGCGCCCCATTTGCGCGGCGGCCTCCAGCTCGTAATCCAGCCGGTGCGGCAGCGGTCCCGCCGCGCGAACGCCGGCAGTCCAGATGTCCTGCGCTCCGTTTTCACCCCGCACCCTTTTCCAAAGGAGGTAGGGCTCGACCACCCGGCGAGGGTGCGTCTCCACCGAGGCGTAGATTCCGTGTAGCTGGATCTCCCTCCGGAAACCGTCGAAGCGACTCGGGTCCGGCCGGACCAGCGCCGAGACGAAGCCGTCCAGGCGCGCCTTGCCGCGCTCATAGGAGATCCGGCAGGCGTCGAACAGACGCGCGACATTCGACCACTCGGAGGGCCCAACCAGGCGCTCGGCGCCGTAGGAGAGCCTTTGACGGCCGGCCCGCAGGTTCCATCCCTGGCCTGGCCGGCCGATCTCCGCATAGGTTTCGAAGAGGTCAACTGGGTTCCCCGCAGTCGCGGGAATGGGCTTGCGCCTTCCGGGCGCCCGTGCGTCTTGGACCCCGGCCGCCAGCCGCAGCCAAGGCGCCGCCTCCCACTGGATGCCTAGGCGCATCCGATGAAGATAATAGACGTCTTCGTTTCCCGGCGCGAAGCCGAGTCCGGTAAACCCCTCGACACGCCCCCGCAGCTCCGCGCTGAATCGCAGACGCTTGTGGGAGTTGCCGGGATCTGTGCCGGAGTTTTGCGCCGGTGTCGGGCTCAGGACGATCATGCCGGAGAGAACGAGCAATGCCGCCCGGCGAGCGGTTCGTCCTGATAGGGGCCTGTACAATAATTGAATTCTATGCCAATGCCCGAAACCGCCTCCGCGTTTGTCGCCCGGCAGGTGGAGCGGCTCCGGAAGCTGAAGCGGAGGCGGCGAATCGTCTTCCCCGAGGGAGACGACCCCAGGGTGCGGTCGGCGGCGGAGCGACTCCTCCGGGAGGACGTGGCCGAGCCGATTCTGATCGGGCCCGCGGCAGCCGGTTCTACCCTGCCCTGGATCCTGCCCGAGCAATCCCCGAAACTCCGGCAGTATGCCCGCATCCTGTACGAGCGGAGGCGCGCTCGCGGCATGACGCAAACCGAGGCGGAGGAGACGGCTCGCCGGCCCCTGTACTTTGCCCTGCTGATGGTCGAAGCCGGGGACGCCGACGGCTTCGTGGGCGGTGCTCGACATACTTCGCGAGAGACTATCCGAGCCATGCTTCACACCATCGGCACGACCCCTCAGAGCCGGACCCTCTCCAGTGTCTTCGTGATGGCCGTTCCCGACCGCAGCTTCGGCCACGAGGGACTTCTGATCTTCGCCGACTGCTCGGTCGTGATTCGACCCACCTCGGCTCAACTGGCCGACATCGCCATCGCCAGCGCGGAAAGCGCGCGCCGGATGCTCGAGACCGAGCCGGCCGTAGCCCTGCTCAGCTTTTCCACGAAAGGCTCCGGCGCCCACGCTGAAGTCGACCGCGTCGTCGAGGCGCTCCGCATCGTTAGGGCGCGAGCCCCGGAGCTGAACGTAGATGGCGAGCTGCAGGCCGACGCCGCGCTGATCCCGGCGATCGCCAAATCGAAGGCCCCCGGCTCGACGGTGGCGGGCCGCGCCAACACGCTGATCTTTCCGGACCTGGCCTCCGGCAACATCGCCTACAAGCTGGTGGAGCGCATGGCCGGAGGAGCCGCCTTTGGCCCGTTCCTGCAAGGTTTGGCGAAGCCGGCCAATGAACTCTCGCGGGGCTGCTCGGCTGAGGACATTTTCGCCGTGGCAGTGGTCACCGCGTTACAGGCGGAGCAAAATGGACGCGCCCTCCTCTAAATCCAAACTGCCGTTCAAGCTCATCTATCACGAGGGCTACGACCTGAACTTCGGTCCTCATGTCTTTCCCTCGCAGAAATATCGGCTGATCCGCGACCGGCTGCTCTCCACCGGCTTCGCCGGCGAGGACGACCTGCTCGAGCCGGACTCGGCCAGTGAGGCGGACCTGTTGCTGGTCCACGAAAAGGATTGGATCGACCGGCTCAAGAACGGCACGCTGAGTTTCGCCGACATTCGCCGCCTGGAAGTGCCCTACTCGCGGCAGATGGTCCGGGCGTTCTTTCTTGCCGCCGGCGGCACGATTCTCGCCGCCGAGTGCGCTCTCCGCGACGGGATCGGCTTTAACATCGGCGGGGGCTTTCATCACGCCTTCCCCGGACACGGCGAGGGCTTCTGCGCGATCCACGACGTCGCCGTTGCGATCCGCGCCCTGCAAAGGCGGGGTCGAATCCGTCGCGCCCTGGTCGTCGACTGCGACGTTCACCACGGCAATGGGACGGCCGCGATCTTCTCGGGCGACCCTTCCGTGTTCACGCTTTCCATTCACCAATACAACAACTATCCGGCGGAAAAGCCCCCATCCTCGATCGACATCCACCTGCCGGACGGCGTCGGTGACGAGGAGTACTTGACTCGGCTGTATGCTCCCTGTGAAGTGGCCGTCACCGGCTTCCGGCCGGAGATCATGTTCTATATTGCCGGCGCGGACCCCTATTACCAGGACCAGCTTGGGGGCTTGTCTCTGACGCTTGAGGGCCTCAAGGAGCGGGATCGAATGGTGATCGAACTGGCGCTCGCGCGCGGCGTGGCTGTGGTGGTGACGCTGGCGGGCGGCTACGCCGAAAAACTGGAGGATACAATCAGGATTCACTGCAACACGGCCGTCGCCGCCAGAGAGTGCCTGCTCGAGACAGGCTGGCGGGCCGACCGCTCCGTGGGTGACCCCTAAGCTCCACGATAAAAAGGGGGAACAGGCTGGCGGCAGCCGCCCGGGGGCGGCGGAGATTCGCCTGCCGATTTTGCGTGATTTTTATGAGGAGCGGGGTTAGAATAAAGTCAGCCGCGGGTAGGAGTGTACAACGCTGATCCGGCGACCATGCGGCGGCTCGCCGCCGCGGAGCGTGAGGTTAGCATTGTGAGGACGTCGGCGGTGGAGCGATTCCCGGACGGGAGGTAAGAGCCTATGTTCGAGAGCCTGGAAGACCACATGAAGGCAGACGATGCCGCCACGACGACGCCGCGCGAGAGGTTCTTCAAGTGGGCGGCCGCAGGGGTGATTTCGGTTCTGATTCTCGGCGGCATTTACATGGTGATCCAGCTTATGGAATAACTCGGCCGGGTCCGGAGCGCGGGCGCGGCAAACGCCGGCGCCCATGCGGCCGGATTACGGCTTGCCGAGCAGGTCCATGAAGCGAGCGACGCGGTCGTCGTAGTCGGGCGCGGGGTTGTAGGTGCGGAGGATCTGCTCGGGCCCCTTGCCCCGATAAAGTTCGGATTTGGCAAGCCGGGCGGCAACGAAGTAGATGCCTTCCCGCACGGAGGGAAAGCCGACCCGGCAGGAATCCCACCCGAAGATGTTGTTGTTGGTGAAGTACTTGCCGCCGCTCGATTCCACCATCGCGATGCTGGGCAGCAAACGCCAGTCCAGGTCGTGTTGATCAGCCGCGGCGATGAAGTCGGCCGCCAATGGCGCCACCGGACTTCGGTAGCTGGCGAAGAACGACTCAAGTCGCGCCACCCGGCTGTCAGGACGGCACGGCGGCTGGGCGGCGAAGGGATCAGACACCGTCACAGGGGGAACGGCCAAGGCTCCCGCGCATAAGACCAAGCGTGCCGATAGCATCCTCCTCATGCATCACCTCCTCAAGCTTTTGGCCGTGTTGATTGTGCCGGGTCCGGGCAGCTTAGACGAGCTGGTGGGAAACGTCGAGGTTGCCGCCGGGATGGTTCATGCGGCGGCGACGGGTTCCGCTCTTGGCTGCAAGTTCGGCGAGCCGGCTTCCAACAACTATTGGATCATCGTCCGAATTCTCGCAAGCATAGTCGATTAGAGCGAAAGCTTCCAGAGCAACTCGAAGGGATTATAGCACAACTCCGCCCCGCCGCCGGCCGGGGGCCGGCCGGTAAGCAACAGGTTAGCCTGGCGCTCTTGGGCCTGCGCTTTATACGCCCCAGCAGTAGTCCTCAACCGCCTTTTCGAGCGCCTCGTCGGTTTCGAGCAGGCGCATGAGCTCAAGCCGGATCGCATCCGTAAGGGCGAACCAGCTCGCCTCGATGACGTTGTCGGAGACGCCGACCGTGGTCCAGCTCCGCTTGTTGTCGGTCCACTCGACCAGGACGCGCACCTTGGCCGCGGTGCCCTTCCTGCTGTCCAGCACGCGGACCTTGTAGTCCACCAGTCGCACGTTCCGGATGCTCGGGTAAAGCGAGGAAAGGCACTGGCGCAGGCACAGGTCGAGGGCGTGCACCGGACCGTGGCCGGTGGCGGTGGCCGAGTGCACGCCGTCCTGAGCTTTGAGCGTCACCGTGGCCGTGGAGACCGAACCGCGCTGGGGCGTCATCCGCGTGCTGACCTCAAAGCTCACCAGCTCGAACGGCTGAAGGTTAGGATGGAGGGCCTCGCGCACCAGCAACTCGAAGGTGCCCTCGGCGGCCTCCAGCTCGTAACCCTCGTACTCCATGCGCTTGATGCGCTCCAGCAGCTCGCGGCGCGCCTCTTCGGTGAGCCGTTCAGCCAGGCCGTGTTCTCGCAGCTTGTACAGGATGTTGCCGCGACCGGCCAGATCGGAGATGAGCACGCGCTGGCGGTTACCCACAATTTCGGGCCGGATGTGTTCATAGGTGTTGGCGTCGCGCAGCACGGCGCTGACGTGGACGCCGCCTTTATGGGCGAAGGCGCTGGCGCCGACGTAGGGCTGGTCGTTGCGCAGCGGCAGGTTGGCCAGCTCGGCGACAAAACGCGCCACGGAAGTCAGGTGAACGAGCTTGTCTTTTCCGATGGTGGTGTGGCCGAGCTTGAGCTCGAGATTGGCGATGATCGAGATCAGGTTGGCGTTGCCGCAGCGCTCCCCGTAACCGTTGATGCAGCCTTGCACGTGCGTGGCGCCCTGCTCGACGGCGGCAAGGGCGTTCGCCACCGCCACGTCAGAGTCGTTGTGGGTGTGGATGCCGATGATGCCGTCGAAGCGGCGGCGAACTTCGGCGGTAATTTCGGCCACCTGGCTGGGCAGCGTTCCGCCGTTGGTGTCGCACAGGCAAAGCACGTCGGCGCCCGCCCGCTTGGCGGCCTCGAGCGTCCTCAAGGCGAAAGCAGGGTTGGACTTGTAGCCGTCGAAGAAGTGCTCGGCGTCGTAGACGACCTCCTTGCCGTGTTCTTTGAGAAATCGGACCGTGTCGGAGATGAGTCGGAGGTTTTCCTCCTCGCTGATGCGCAAGGCGCGTTCCGTGTGCAGGTCCCAGCTCTTGCCGAAGATGGAGACGGCGGGAGTGCCTGCCTCCACCAGCGCCAGTACGCTGGGGTCCCGCTCGACGGGGTACTTGGCCAGGCGCGTGGCGCCAAAGGCCGTGATCTTGGCGTGCTTCCACTTCAGGCTGCGGGCGCGGGCGAAAAACTCCTTGTCCTTGGGGTTGGAGCCGGGCCAGCCCCCCTCGATGTAATCGATGCCGAGCTCATCGAGTTTCTGGGCGATGACCAGCTTGTCCTCGACCGTGAGGTTGACCGTTTCCCCTTGCGTGCCGTCGCGCAGCGTGGTGTCGAACGTATAGATTTGCATGGGCCTCGTTTCGGGTCGCGCCCGCCGGGGCTACTGTCCGGGGACGCCGACCTCCTTTTTTCTTTTGAGGAACGTCATCATCTGGCGCAGCTCGCGGCCGACCTGCTCGATGAGCAGCTCGCGGCCGGCCTCCCGCAGGGCCAGGAACCTCTTGCGTCCGCTCCGGTTCTCCTCGATCCACTCGCGGGCGAAGGCGCCGGATTGGATCTCGGCGAGCATCTTCTTCATCTCCTGGCGGACCCCGTCGTTGATGATTCGCGGCCCGCGGGTGTAATCGCCGTACTCGGCCGTGTCAGAGACCGAGAAGCGCATGTAGGACAGGCCGCCCTCATAGATCAGATCGACAATCAGCTTCAATTCGTGCAGGCACTCAAAGTAGGCGATCTCCGGCGCGTAGCCGGCCTCGACGAGCGTCTCAAAGCCCGCCTGGATCAGCGCGGAGCAGCCGCCGCAGAGGACCGCCTGCTCGCCAAACAGGTCCGATTCGGTCTCCTCCTTGAAGGTGGTCTCGATGACGCCCGCCTTCAGGCATCCGAGCGCCAGCGCATAGGCGAGCGCCCTGGGCAGCGCCTGGCCGGAGGCATCCTGGTGAATCGCCACCAGCGCGGGCACGCCGACGTCCTCCAGAAACAGCTCCCGCACGCGATGTCCGGGCGCTTTGGGGGCGACCATGGAAACGTCCACGTCCGCCGGGGGCACGATCTGCCCGAAATGGATGTTGAAGCCGTGGGCGAACATGAGCGTCTTGCCCGGCCGCATGTGGGGTGCGATGTCGCGGGCGTACACCTCCGGCTGCACATGATCCGGCAGCAGCACCATGACGATGTCGCCTCGTTCGGCGGCCTCCGGCACCGTGACGACCGGCAGGCCCGACGCCTCGGCTCTCCGCCAGCTTTCGCTGCCGGGACGGGCGGCGACCAGAACCCGGACGCCGGAGTCGCGCAAATTGAGCGCGTGGGCGTGTCCCTGGCTGCCGTACCCGACGATGGCGACCTCCAGGCCGCTCAAGGCGGCCAGATCTCCGTCCTGTTCGTAGTAGCGTCTGGCCATTCAGGCTCCTTTTCTCATGGGATCTTCCAGCACCGGATCGGCCTTGGGGACCGGCGGCGACAGCCGCAACTTGCGCGGCTCCAGGCTCACGGCCACCATGCCGGAGCGGGTGACGTCGATGTCGCCGTAGGCGCGCATGATGTCGATGAACTCCTCGAGTTTTTCCGGGTCGCCGGTGAGCTCGAGCGCGAAACCGTCGACGGAGGAGTCCACCACGCGCGCCCCGAAGATCTCGGCCTCCTTGAGGATCGCCGTGCGGGACTCCATCGGCGCGCGGATGCGCATCAGGAGCATCTCGCGGGCCACGGCCGGCTGCTCGGTCAGGTCGATGGCCTGAAGCACGTTGACGAGCTTGTTCATCTGTTTGATCACCTGCTGGCGCAGTTGCGGGTCCACATCGACGACGATCGTCATCCGTGACAGAGCCGGATCGAGGGTGCGGGCGACGGTGAGGCTGTCGATGTTGTAGCCGCGAGCGCTGAGGACGCCGGTGATGCGCATCAGCGCGCCGGGCTTGTTCTCCACCAGCAATGAAATCGTCTGTAACATATTCCCCTGCGGCCTCCTCTACTTGGGGACGCTGACCGGTTGCGGAGGCCGAAGGATCATCTCATGGATGGCGCCGCCGGCGGGAACCATCGGATACACATTCTCCTCGGGTGAAACCTTGATGTCGAGCAGGAACGGGCCGGGTTCACTGACCGCCTGCTCGAGCGCCGGACGCAGGTCCGCGGGTGAATCGACCGTCCGTCCCGGAAAACCGTACGCCGCGGCGAGGTTTTCCACCCTCGGAAAGCAGTCCATCGTCACCGCGCACAGCCGGTTATTGTAGAAAAGCTGCTGCCACTGTCGCACCATGCCGAGATAGCCGTTGTTGACGATGACGATCTTGACCGGCAGGCCGTGCGAGGCGATGGTGGCCAGCTCGGGGATCGACATTTGAAATCCCCCGTCGCCGATGACGGCGAAGACCAGCTTGTCCGGACAGGCGAACTGAGCGCCGATGGCCGCCGGCAGGCCGAAGCCCATCGCGCCGAGCCCGCCGGAGTTGATCCACAGGCGCGGCCGGTTGAAGCGAATGAACTGCGCCGCCCACATCTGGTGCTGGCCGACGTCGGCGCAGACGATCGCCTCGCCGCCCGAGAGGCGGTCGATCTCCACCATCACATGCTGCGGTTTGATCTCGGTGGAGGAGATTTCGGGCACCAAGGGGTGCTCCGCCTGCCAGGCGCGGATCTGCTGCCACCAGGCGCGCCGGGCCTCGGCTTTCCGTGAGGCTGCCTCCGGCGCCAGCTCCTCAAGAGCCTTGATCAGCCGCTGAAGAACCCGCCTGGCGTCGCCGACGATGGGCAGGTCGGCGGTGCGGTTCTTGCTGATCTCGGAGGGATCGATGTCGACGTGGATCACTTTGGCGTGCGGCGCAAAGGCGGCCAGCCGCCCGGTGACCCGGTCGTCGAAACGGACGCCCAAAGCGATCAACAGGTCGGAGTTGGTCATGCCCATGTTCGCGGCATAGCTGCCGTGCATGCCCGGCATACTGATGAAATTGGGGTGAGAGGAGGGCAGCCCGCCCAGGCCCATCAGCGTGCACACGGCCGGGGCGTCCACCAACTCAACGAGCCGCCGCAGCTCCTCATGAGCGCCGGAGGCGATGATGCCGCCGCCGGCATAGACGAACGGCCGCTCCGCCTCCCAGATCATCTGAGCCGCCCGCCGGATCTGCCCGGCGTGGCCTTCGGTGTAGACCTTGTAGCCGGGCAGGTGAATGGCCGAAACCGGGCTGTAGTGCGCCTGCGCCTGAAGCACGTCTTTCGGAATGTCGATCAACACCGGGCCGCGCCGCCCCGTCGAGGCCAGATAGAACGCCTCGTGAACGATCCGCGGCAGATCGGCGACGTTTTTGACCAGGTAATTGTGCTTGGTGCAGGCGCGGGTGATGCCGAAGGTGTCGGCCTCCTGGAAGGCGTCGGAGCCGATCAGCTTGGTCGACACCTGGCCGGTGATGGCGACGATGGGGATCGAATCCATCAGCGCGTTGACCAGGCCGGTGACCAGGTTGGTGGCGCCGGGCCCGGAGGTGGCCAGACAGACGCCGACCTTGCCGGTCGCCATGGCGTAGCCGGAGGCGGCAAAGGCGGCGTTCTCCTCGTGGCGCACGAGCACGTGCCGCAGCGGGTGCTCGTACATTTCGTCGTATAGCGGCAGCACCACCCCGCCCGGGTAGCCGAATACGCACTCCACCCCTTCGCGCATCAGGCACTCCAGCAGCATCCGGGAACCGCTCATCAGGTTCGGCATGTTCGAATTCACCTCGTCTTGTGAAATCCTCTTGCCGGGCGGCCGCCTTGGGCGCGATCGCCGGAAAACCAAAAAGGCCACCGCAGGAGCCTTTCTGCCCCGCCGGTGGCCTTCCCGTGAATCCCGGTCGGCCGTTCAGGCGGGGCCGCCTACGATGACCTCAATGATAATGAGGATTACAACAACGGCGGAGAGGATGGAGAGACGTGCTGCGACCCGCAGGCTGCTTTGCTTCGGCCTGGGGCCCCAACTCTCCATAGCTGAAAGTATACCCCATGCCGTCGGGCGATGCAACGCTTGCACCAAGGGAATTCTTAGGGCGCATGGCGACCCACCCCGGCTGAGGACTCTTGCTCCGGGCAGATGGCACCAACCGAAACGGATCCTTGCTGTCGGCCTTGCCGCGCCGGGAGGGGGCGGCAGAAGACCGCCGAGACCCGGTTTCCATCTGCGAAAACAACAGCAGAGACGCCAAACGGAAATGCAAAGGGCGAATTTCATCGACCTGTTAGGGGTGGTCCGGATAGCAGAAGGCGCCGTCGTCCTCCGCCGCCGAAGGCTCCCACACCACGAGCGTCATCGGCTTGCCCGCACC
>Ga0197142_1002310_pt1 | contig 16800 bp, 11 predicted proteins | sample GBS60_MetaG_FD_148614 | JGI IMG/M metagenome (GOLD analysis project Ga0197142, IMG submission 148614) | Sediment microbial communities from Great Boiling Springs, Gerlach, Nevada, United States - GBS 60_MetaG | ecosystem: Environmental > Aquatic > Thermal springs > Hot (42-90C) > Sediment...
GACCCGAGCAAGTGCATCTCGGTGGGCTTTCAGCAGCGCTACGGCCCGGTCTACCTGGAGGCCTACCGGCGCATCCAGGCCGGCGAAATCGGCGAGCTGGCCAATGCGCGAGCCTTCTGGATCGGCGGAGATCCCTGGCAGCCGAAGCCCTACCCGGATCCGCGCATCGCGAAACTCCGCAACTGGTTCTCCTACAAGGACTTGTCTGGCGACATCATCGTCGAGCAGGACTGCCATAACTTCGACGTGCTGCACTGGTTCCTGGGCAGCCTGCCCCTGCGCGCCGTCGGCTGGGGCGGCATCAAGGTCCGCACCAGCATGGACATCCTGGACCACTTGAGCCTGACGTTCGAGTGGCCCGGGGGCATGTACGTCAACTTCGAAGCCAACCAGATCACGCCGCGTGGCTTCAGCCGCATTGGCGAAGAGTTCACCGGCACGAAGTCCTTTCTGGCGGTCTCCCGCCAGCAAATGGTGCACATCCGCGGGCCGAACGAGCGCGAGACCATCGAATCCAAGCGCGACATCACCTACGACGCCATCGAAGCCTTTCTCGGCATGATCGAGAGTGGGAAGGTGGAGAACACGACCGTGCGTTCCGCGCTCAGCACCATGATCGCCATCCTCGGCCGCGAGGCGATCTACACTGGCAAGGAAGTTAGCTGGAAGGGGCTCTACGGCATCCGCGGCTGAAGCCCGACAAAAGGTCCAGCATGGAGAATCGATCCAGCAGCCGCTGCTTGTGGCTGGCACTCGGCGCGTGTCTGTTGGCGGCGGCCGGCGCCTTCGGCCAGCAAGCCAAACTGCGCATCATCGCGTTTGGGGCGCATCCGGACGACTGCGATTTCCGGTTCGGCGGCACGGCCATTAAGTTCGCTCGGGCCGGGCATGCCGTCAAGTTCGTCTCGGTCACCAACGGCGATGCGGGGCATCACGAGATGGGCGGGGGCATCCTCGCCCGGCGCCGGCACGCCGAGACGCAGGAGGCGGCCCGGCGCTTCGGCATCGCCGAGTATGAGGTCTTCGACAACCCGGACGGCGAGCTTTTGCCTACGCTGGAAGTCCGCAAACAGATTATCCGCGCCATTCGGGAGTGGCGGGCCGACATCGTACTCGGCCCGCGTCCGAACGACTACCACCCGGACCACCGCTACACGGGCGTCCTGGTGCAGGACGCCGCCTACATGGTGGTGGTTCCGAACCTGGTCTCCGACGTGCCCGCGCTGCGCAAGAATCCGATCTTTCTTTATTACGAGGACGGTTTCCAGAAGCCGGCGCCATTCCGACCGGATGTGGTGGTGGCGATCGACGACGTCTGGGAGGCCAAGGTGAACGGATTGGACGCACACACCTCGCAGATGTACGAATGGTTGCCGTGGGTCGACGGGCGACTGAGCGAGGTGCCCAAAGATCCGGCGGCACGCAAGAAGTGGCTGGCCGGAAGCCTCGAGCGGCGCATGAGCGACGAGATTCGCGCTGCGCTCGAGAAACGCTATGGTCCCGACCGGGCTCGCCAGGTGCGACGCTGGGAGGCGTTCGAGCTGTGCGAATACGGCAGCCGGGTCAGCTTAGACGAACTGGATCGGCTGTTCCCCAGGTGAGTGGCCAGGCCCGGCGGGCGACCTCGCCCGACGTTGATTAACGTTCTCGGCCGGCTGGGCGAAGAAGCCACTCAGGCGCGTTCCAGATAGGTGCCTTCCTCCGTATTCACCCGAATGCGATCCCCTTCATTGATGAACGGGGGAACCTGAACGACCAGGCCCGTTTCAAGTTTGGCCGGTTTGGTGACGTTGGAGACGGTGGCGCCGCGCAAACCGGGTTCGGTTTCCACCACGGTCAGATCGACGGTGGGAGGCAACGACACGCCGATCGGCTTGCCCTCGTAGAACTCCACCTTCAAGTGGAGCTGGGGCACCAGATAGTTGACCGCATCGCCGAGCTGCTCCCGGGCGAGCGCGATCTGCGAAAAGTCCTCCGTATTCATGAAATAGTAGGTGCCGCCGTCTTCATAGAGGTACTCGACCTCCTGCTCCTCCAAGAAAGCCCGCTCGACGAAGTCGGTCGAAGCAAACCGGTGGTCGATCATCGCGCCAGTGCGCAGGTTGCGCATTCTCGCCTGGACGAAGCCGCGGAGATTGCCCGGGGTGCGGTGCTCGGTCCTGAAAATGGAGAACAGCTCTCCGTTGAACTCGATAATCATGCCCGGGCGCAGTTGTGTCGCTTGAATCATACGGGTTTGCCTTTAAATTTTAGCAAAGCGCCCGATCGTGATATGCTGTTCAGGCTGCCGGTACGCCACGGGCGTTGAAAAGGGAACCCGGTGAGAATCCGGGACTGCCCCGCAGCGGTGAGCAGGAACGAAAGCCGCAAGAACGCACTGGTCCCGAGACGAGGACTGGGAAGCGGCGGCGAGTAGGCTACTTTAAGGGCCTGCAAGTCCGAAGACCTGCCGGCGGCGCGCGCCTGGCGCGCAAAAGAACTTGAACCTACGAAGGGGAGGTTAAGTTGCACCGCCTGAATCCAGTTTCCCGAACCATCCTGGTTTCCCTGACCGTACTTCCTGCCTGGGGCCTAGCCGGCCAGCTTTGCGGCCGGGTGCTCGATCCTTCCGGCGCCGCCGTGCCCGGTGCAGAGGTCCGGATCGAGGCGCGCGGCACACCGGCCGGCAGCAGGACGATCACCGGTCCGACGGGGGAATTCTGCCTGACGGGGCTGCCGTCGGGCAGTTACCTCGTGGAAGCCGAAGCGGCAGGTTTTTCCGGCTCCGAACCGCTAGAGGTCAGCCTGCGCGGCGAACGGGCGGACATCGAACTCCGGCTCGAGCTCGCCCAACTCACCGCACGGGTGGCAGTCACTGCCGCCGCCTCGGCACAGTCCACCGCGGAGGTGCAGAAAGCCTTTGATGCGGTCGACCGAAGCGAGATTCGGGACCGAGCCGAGTACGCCCTCGCCGAGGCGCTGCGCCTTGTGCCGGGTCTCCGCGTCATGCAGAACGGCGGGCCGGGCGCGCTGACCGCAATTTATGTGCGAGGGATGCGGTCCTTTGACACGGCAGTCCTGATCGACGGCTTCCGCTTTCGCGACGCAGCCGCACCTCAGGGGGAAGGCGGCGGGTTCCTTGCCGAGATGTTGCTGATGAACGCCGACCGCATCGAGGTGCTGCGCGGCTCGGGCTCTTCCCTGTACGGGACCCATGCCATCGGCGGCGCGGTCAACCTCGTCACCGATCCGGGCGGCGGGCCGCTTCGCGGCGAGGCGGAGGCGGAGGGAGGCGGGCTCGGATTGCTCCGCGGCACGGTTCGCTTCGGCGGCAGCGCGGCGGGTGACCGGCTGCTCTTCAGCGGTGGAGCGACTCACCTGAACGTACTGCGGGGAGTGGATGGCGACGATCGGGCGCGAAACAGCTCCGGACACGGCTTCGCCCAGCTCCGCTTCGGCGCCGGCTCCCGGCTCAGCGCCCGTTTGATGGCCAACGACGCCTTTCTTCAGCTCAACGACAGCCCGTTTGCCGCGCCGGTGAGCCTTCCGAGCACAGGCGTGATCCCGGCGGTCGCGCTGCCGCGCCAGGAGGTGAAACGCCTGGAGGCCGGGCTGCCGGTGCAGTACGGCGGAGCCACCTTCATTCCCTCGATCAATGATCCGGACGCGCGGCGCGCCTCCGGCTTCTATTCGGGAATGGCCGCCTTCACCCAACAGGTAGGCGGATGGGCGTCACTGCGCGCCGCCTACCACGGCGTGGCGACGCGCCGCACCAGCCGCGACGGCCCGCAGGGACGCCGCTTTGAACCGCTCTTTCCCAATGCCTATTCCTACGACGGCCGGATCGATACCGCTGAAGTGAGGGCCGACGTTCACGCCGGAGCCCACCACCGGCTTTCGGCAGGCTACGAGTTCGAGCGAGAGCGCTACGACACGCTGGCCGCCGATGAGAACCCGGTTCCGGCCCAGCGCACTCGCGCACTCACTCAGGCCACTCAGCGCAGTCATGCGCTGTTCGTGCAGGACCAGATGCGCGGCTTCGGCGACCGTCTGCTCGTCTCTGTCTCCGGTCGCTGGCAGAGGTTTCGACTACGCCAGCCGCAGTTTGTAGGCGGGCCGCCCGCCTACGCCGGACTGCGATTGGAGGCGCCTCCCAACGCTTATACGGGAGATGCCGCCGTCGCCTATCTGCTGTCGCGCTCGGGAACGAAACTGCGCGCCCACGCCGGCAACGGCTATCGCGCACCGTCGCTGTATGAGCGGCTCGGCGCCTCCTTCTTTTTCGGGGCATTCAGCGCCTACGGCGACCCGCGCCTGCGTCCGGAGCGCTCTCTCGCCTTTGACGGCGGCCTGGATCAGTATCTGCTCGGAAGCCGGCTTCGGTTGAGCGGCACGTATTTCTATACGCGGCTACAGGAGGTGATCGTCTTCGACTTCAGCGGCGCCATCAATCCCGCCACCGACCCCTACGGGCGTTTCGGCGGCTACCGCAATACCGGCGGCGGACTGGCGCGGGGTATCGAGACGAGTTTCGAGCTGGCGCCCGCCCCAGGCGCCCGTATCCACGGCTCGTACACGTTCACGCGGACGCTGAACCGCACCCCGTCTACGGTAGACGGAACTCTGCGGGCGTTCAACATTCCCGAGCACATGTTCACGCTCATGGCGACGCGCCGCCTTTGGCGCCGCTTCGATGCAACCTTCGACCTGCTGGCGTGCGGCGACTACTACTTCCCCATGTTCACCGCCGCCGGCAGCCGCGCATTCCGATTCACCGGGCCGGTAAAGGCCGACCTGGTTCTTAGCTACGAGAAACCGCTCACCGACACCCGGAGCTTGCGCCTGTTCACGCGGATCGAAAATCTGCTGGATCGCACCTTCTATGAGTCGGGTTTCTACACTCCCGGCGTGTGGGCCACGGCGGGCCTGCGGCTGGGCTTTTGAGGGCGGTGCGCGGCGCGCCTTACGCAGATCGTACACCCGGATCGAGTGGCCGATCACGGCGTCCGGCGGCAAGCTCCGTAACCAGTCATAGCTGCCCGGCTCGACGTACAGACCGAGCAGCAGGTTCATGCTGATGGCGGCGACGCAATCCGGCGGCCCGGCGGACTCAACCTCGCGGCTGGTGGGAAGCGGGCGTCGCCGGAGGCCGTGATAGGCTACATCCGTCGTCCCGAAGTAGGCCAGACAGACCTCGGCCACGCCGAGCCGATCGAGCTGTTTCTTGAGCTTCTTGATGTCCTGGCCCCAGTCCAGATTCGAGTCCGCCGGATACCTCCAGCCGGCGGCCAGATGTCCGGCTTCATCGTAGGCGTCGTTTTCTTCGAGGGCGGCCATCGTCATCGCCGCCGCCATCGTCACCAGCAGCGCCGCAACGGCGAGAGCAAACCGGACTCTATCGCCTCGACGGTCCGTCATTGCCGCCGCGCACCTCGACGACGAAGTACGGCGTGGCTTCGGCCGGATCCGGATAGAACCAGCCGCTGCCGTCAGGCGCAAGCAGCTCGAAATAGTACTGGAGATCGAACCGCCCGTCGAGCTCCTCGCCGGGAACGGTGAACGTCGCCCTGGCGGGCGGCGCCTCGACGGTGCGGAACCGTTCGAGCTGATTGAGCGGCCGGTAGTGCAGACGCACACGGGCGATGCGCCCCGCAGGGGTGATGAGCAGTTGGAGCGCCAGCGGGCGCCCGGCGGTCGCGAACCGGGGCCGCTGGTGCGACATCGCGGGGCGGGGCTTCTCCGCGGGCATGCGCGCGGTTACCGGCGCCGGCGGCCGGCCCGTTTTTTTCACGATCAAGCCGGCCACGTCCCACCTGCCTTCCGGGAAAACGACGTCCAGGACACCCTGCGAGGTGCGAAGCCGCGGCGTGATCTCGCTGCCGTCGGGTAAAAGCAGGAGGGCCGAGTAATCGGCCTCTTCTCCATGCGCCGCCGGCGGAACCCGGACCCGGAAGATTTGCGGACCGGCGCCCCGAATCGAATCGCCGAACAGGAGATTGGCGGGCAGCCGGAGGGGGTTTTTGGCGTTGGCGCGCAGCACCTCGAGCGGAAACTCCTCCATCGGCGCCGCCGCACGCTCGCCCGGCGTGGCCCAGCCGTAGCCGCGCGCCTCCTCGTACTCCGTCTCCGGACCGACCGGCCGGAAGCGCGGTTCGACCGTATTGAAAACGAGCGACGGCAGGGTGCGGTAGGCCGGCCCGCGGCGAATCTGAGGTAAAGCGCCGAAATCGAAGCCGACCACGAACGATCCGAACCGATTCCACAGCTCTTCCCGCTCGGCGAGCGTCGCCAGATCGTGCCGGACATAGGGGAGCTTGTCTTTCCAGTGGCCCGTATCACTCGGGCCGAAAGCCATCTCGTCGGGATAGAGTCCGTCGGTCAGTTGGACAAGCCGCTCCCAGACGCCCAGCGCAGCGCTCAGCTCCGCGCGCGCCGCTTGGAGCGCCGCCGAATCGTCGATTTCGTAAAACGTCGCGAGGGCCTCGGCGGCTCGCTGTTTGTGGGCGTGATAGCGGGCCAGGGCCGCCAGGACCTTAAAGTCGGGCTCCGTAGCGCGCCATTCGCGGTGAGTCTCGCCCAATCGCGAGTGCGCTTGCGCAACGGCGCGCTCGATGCCTTGGGCTAACGCCTCCAGGCGCGCCGCCGTTTGCCGCGGCGTCTGTTTGGCGGAGGCCACGCCCCGCAGGCGGTTTCCGACGGCCTCCGCAGGCGAAGCCACCAGGCGCCAGTCCCCGGGGAGCACGTCCTTGTACACGTCGATCAGTCCGCCCGGGTTGATCTCCGGCCAGACGTACATATTCGGGTCGGGCATGTGCGCGGCCGACAGCTCGGGCAAGACGCGGCCGGCGAGGGCGTACGCCTCGAGCACGTCCGCCGCCGCCGGCCCGAATCGCCGCTCGGCTTCGGCGCGCCAGACGCGCTCGGGCGTCTTCGGGTTGTAGGTCAAGCGCCCCCAGAGGAGGTAAAACAGCCAGTAGCGCTCGAACTCGTACTTCCAGAAGACCCGGTCCTGATGCGCCGCGGTGAAGATGCCCCATCTGCCGGGCCGGTTCCCGAAGCCTTTCTGCGCCAGCGGCTCGTCGATCTCGAAGCCTTGCGTACCGGATAGCGTCAGCATCGGCGCCGCCCGGCGCACATGCTCGGGGTCCCCCCACAACAACAGGCGGTTGGAGCCGAGGGCCCAGACCTCCCAGAGGAATTCGTAGCCGCGGGGCCGGCGGAGGAAATCGAGGAAGCTGTAGTTCGGAAACGTCTCGGCGGGCTGGTAAGGCCGGCCCATATGCTCCGCCCAAAACTTCGAGGAGAGGCGCAAGGGCGCGCCGGCGCCGACAGCGGCTTCGAGCATCCCCGGCTCCATCAGCCAGCCGCGAACCTCGAGCGTCACCCGGCGCCCGGCGTCTCGCACGGCGCGATAGACGTAGTCGCGAAAGAAGCTGACCTGGCGGCCCGGCGGAATGCCGGATTCAACGTTGGTGCGAACCTGGACGCCGCGGATCGCCCGGCAGGTCGCCAGGACCTTCCTCAAAGCGGCGTAACTGTACGGGCCGATGTTCTCCGGCGTCAGGCCCTCAACCGACGGCTTCTGGCCGCGGTCACGTTGGATGTCGTGCTGCCAGATGCCCAAAGTGAAGTCGATACCGTGATCGGCCGCCGCTTGCGCGATAAAACACAGGGTCTCGAGGTTCCGCCGCCGTTCCGGCTCGCTCAAATCCGGCACGCGCACCTCGGGGAAGTCCTCCACGTCGACCCAGTACGGATAGGGCGGGGCCAGATAGTCGGTCTGGTGAGCAAAGACCAGGTTGAGCCGATTAAACCGGCTGCGGGCGAGCATGCGCAGGTACTCGATCCAATAGTCGCGCGAGTGATACCAGTCCTGCTCCAGCTCGCGATTGTGCAGGAAGCGGCGGATTCCGCGAATGGGGGTCGCGGGTCTTCCGGCGGTGGCCGTCAGAGACCCGCGCAAGCGAATCTGCTCGGCCGCCTCGAGCAGGCCGTACATGAGCCCGCGCAGGTCTCCGCCGGTGATCACCGCCCCGGAGATCTGAAAGGTCTCCGGGTCCCCGGTCGAGATCTGGGTCGCGATGCGGGCCAGCCGCGGGTTCAGACGCCGTTCGGCGACCGCCCGCTCGAGCTCGGCCCGACCGAATTCGACCGGCCCGGTCGCGGCGGGCAAGGCCGCAAGGAGGCACAGCAAGATGCCGAAAGCCGGACGCAGGCGACTGGAAAACGCTCCTGGCAAGGGCTCTTCGCCTCAATCCGATCCCAAGCCCGCCGCGCCGAGCCAGCCGCGCAACCGTTCGAGGTCGCGCTGGATGGCCGCAAAGACCTCGGACTCGGGTACACTGAGCGTCCGCCTCCCTGTATCGGCGCCGCCAAGCGGATACTCAAAGTGGACTTGCAGGGGACCCCGGAAGCCGAGGCCGGCCAGCATCGGGAAAAACCGCGGGAAATCGACCATGCCTTCGCCGAGCGGGCACCACTGGGGACGCCAGCGTCCGCGCTCGTCGCGCGCCCAGCGGAAATCCTTCACCGCCACGCCGCGCAGCATCGGACCGACCAGGCGGAGGCTGTGCACCCAGCCGCCGAACCCTCCCTCGATGGTGGCGTGCGCCGTGTCGTAGTTGACGCCGACCAGATCCGGATCGAAGTCCTTAAGCAACAGGTAAAGATCCCAGATGGAGGCGCCGACGCGGCCGACGCCGGAGTGAGTGTGGTACATGGCGCAGACCTGATAGCGTCGGTTCAATTCGGCCAGGCGCGCGACGCGCGGCCGGAGAGCCTCTAGCTGCGCGGGGATCGGCTTGTCCTCCGCGTAGTCGAAACCGCCCCAGCGGTAACGGCGGATGCCCAGCCTGGCCAGCGTGCGGAGGACGGCCTCGGCGTGCGGCGTGGCGGCATCGACGATACCGCTGGTCACCATCTCCACCTCGAGCCCCTCGGCGCGGATGAGCTCGACAAGCGGAGGCAACTCTCGCTCGACGCGCTCCGGTTCGACATGGCCGCCAGGCCGCACGGTGAGATCCACGGCGTCAAAGCCGAGCTCGCGGGCCGCGCGCGCCAGTCGCCGGCCCTCGAGGAACTGGAGATGCTTGGAGAAGATCGAAACCTTGAGCGGGCGATCCGGCCTCCCCCGCGCCGGCGGGCCGACCGCCGCAGCCGCTGCGAGCTGAAGAAACCCCCGCCGGTGCGTCACTGCTTGCTTGTCTTGCATTCGTTCGACTTCCGGGCCGGACACCTCAGACGGCGCTGAGACCGGGTTTGTTGAGCAGCCCGGTATTGACATAGCCGTCCCGGACGTCGAAGACGCCGGGAAAACGCTCTTCCCAGCCTTTGTTGGCGGCCGGCACATACTGCCGTGCATTGGCCTCGATGGCCGCCACGCCGGGAACGTGCGCCGCCAGCCCGGCCGAGTGGATCAGCGAAGCACCCGGACAGGTCAGGTCCTGAACGCACAAGAACATCTTGTATTTTTGCGCCGCCGCCGCGTTCAGGAGCGCCTGCGTCTGGCCTTTGCAGGCCTTGAGCGCCACGCCGGTGTAACCCATCTCGCGCGCCAGGAGCAGCATCTCGAAGTCGGTCAGGGATTCGTCGATGACCACCGGGCGGAGCTTGGCCGCCTCGTGCATGACGTTCTGCCGGTCAGCCTTCAGATCGCGCTTGGTCGGCTGTTCGACGTACTGAATGCGGCGGAAGCCCTCCGGGGCACGCTCCTGGATCCGGCGGAGAAACTCGATGAGGTAGCCGACGTTCGGGCAACGCTCGTTGAAGTCGGCCGAGTAGTACCACTCGGTGACGCCGCGCTCGGCCTGCGTCTGGGTCGTGACGCGGTCGACCGCCAGGACCCGCTCGACGTCCCATTTGAGATCGTCGCCGTTCAGCTTGATCTTCAGATGGGTCAAGCCGCTGTAGCGGATCCATTCGGGCAAGGTTTCCGGCAGGCCGTCGTTGATGCGCTGCTTGATGTCGGCGTCAGTAAGTGGATCGAGCGCACCCACCAAGTGGTAAAGCGGCATTCGGGGTTTCGGCTCCCGCGTCACATACTGCTCCAGATACTCCCCGCGGAACTCCTCGTTGAGATAGTGAGCCAGATCATGCCGCATGAACTCCGGTCCGTACGTGTGGTACGAGCTGACCCCGTACAGCTTGCCGTAAGCATCGTGAACGGCGGCATCGAACGGACTGGCGACGACCAGGGTGGCGAGCTTGGGAATCGGCACGGGCAACCGCTCGCCGGAGGAGATCTCGGCTGCCGCCGCCAGATAGGCCGGCTCGAGCGCGACGTTGAGATCCACCGGGTGGCCGTATTCGCGCCAGTCCCGGGTGATCTGTTCGATGCGCCCGGCGAGCAGCCTCATCGCCCGGAGGGTTCCGTCATAGCCCATCTGCGGGGCCGGATAGGCCCAGATGTTGCCCAGCGGCATCGAGCCGAAGCCTTTGGCGGTCCGCCCGCGGCGATCGCGCACCCGGCAGTGCACGTTGAGCAGCGTCACCCGGTCGACGGCCGTGCCGGCAAACTTAATCGGCGTACGGTAGAGGAAGTCCTCGTACTCGGTATAAAGCTCCTCGATGCGAACCTCGCGGGCGCTTTGCCGCGTACAGCCGGCGAGGGCCGGCGCCAGGGCGGCCGTTTGCAGAAATCTCCGGCGGCTGAGACGCATTACGGCCTCATTCTATCCCACAGACGCCTGCCGCCTGCGCCGGGCGACGGCGGCGTGCACCGCAAGCCAGAGCACGAGCGCCAGCAAGGCGGCGGCCGCCGCCAGATGCGGCAAGCGCGCCTGGAGCCAGGCCGTTGTGCTCGTCCCCAGCATCGCGCCCAGCCACGCCATCGCGGCATATCGGGGAATGCGGGCCGCCAAGACCACAAGCAGGAAGGAGCGGATCCGCACGCCGAGGGCGCCGGCCGAGATGACGAACACTTTCATCGGCAGGGGCACCACGGGCACCAGAGCAGGCACGAAGACGGTGATGAGGCCGTACTGCCGGAACCAGTCGCGAAAGCGGCGCGCGCGTCCGGAGGCGGTCCGGCGTTCAAGCCACGCCTGACCGCCTTTGCGGGCCGCCAGGAACAAGACGAGGTTCCCAGCCACCGAACCCGCCGTCGCCAGGAGCGCCGCCGCGAAGGCCTGGGGCGGACTGACCGCGGCCACCGCCACCAGAAGGGCGTCCACGCCGGCCGGCAGCGGTACTCCGGCCGAGTCCAGCGCCGCGATCAGCAGGACTGCCGGCACCCCCCAAGCTTCGACAAGCGCCTCAAGCCGATCCACCCGCCATCTCCCGCAACTCGCGCTCGCCGATGATGGGGATCCCCAGTTCGCGGGCTTTGGCGAGTTTCGCACCCGCCGCTTCGCCCGCCACGACATAGTGGGTCTTCCGGCTCACCGAGCCGCTCACTTTGCCCCCGGCGGCCTCGATCAGGCGCGTCGCCTCCTCGCGCGTCATGGTCGGCAGCGTGCCGGTCAGCACGAACGTTTTTCCTTCGAGCGGCCCGGCGCTCCGCGCGGGCACGGCATATTCAAACTGAAGTCCTTCCGCACGAAGGCGCTCGATGAGCTCCCGGTTGCGCGGCTGCCGGAAGAAGGTGTAGATGCTGTGGGCCACCTTGGGCCCCACCTCCTCGGCCTTCTGGAGCGTCTCGATATCCGCGGCGGCGATCGCATCGAGGCTGCCGAAGGTTTCCGCCAGAATCGCCGCCGTCCGCTCCCCGACAAACGGGATGCCGAGTCCGTTGAGGAGGCGGGGCAGAGGACGCGAACGCGAGGCCTCGATGTTGGCGAGCAGCTTGCTTGCCGATTTCTCCGCCATGCGCTCCAGCCCGACCAGTTGCTCGAGTTTGAGCCGGTACAGGTCGGCGAGGCTTTGGACCAGCCCCTTGTCGACGAGCTGGTCGATGAGCGCCTCGCCCAGGCCGTCGATGTCCATGACCGCGCGCGAGGCGAAGTGGCGGATCGACTCCTTCAGGCGCGCCGGACAGTTGGTGTTCAGGCAGCGGCTGGCGACCTCACCCGGCTCGCGCACGACCTCGCCCCCGCACACCGGACACTGCTTCGGCATCTGGAACGGCCGCCGGTTTTCGCCGGGCCGGACGACGCGCACGACCTTGGGGATCACTTCGCCGCTGCGCTCGACCGCGACCACGTCGCCGATCTGGACGCCCAGGCGTTCGATCTCGTCCTCGTTATGGAGAGTCGCCCGAGACACGGTCACTCCGCCCACATTGACCGGCCGCAGGTGCGCCACCGGGGTCAGCGTGCCGGTGCGGCCGACCTGCACCTCGATGTTCTCCACTACCGTCTCGGCCTGCTTCGGCGCATACTTGAAGGCGACCGCCCAGCGGGGCGCCTTGGCCGTCCAACCGAGGCGCCGCTGCTGCTCGATCGAGTCGACCTTGACAACGATGCCGTCGATTTCATAGGGGAGGCTTTCCCGGCGGCCCTCCCATTCGGCGATGAAATCGAATAGCTCCTCCAAGTTTTGGCAGAGGCGCCGGTGCGGGTTGACCTTGAAGCCGAGCCGCTCCAGCTCGGCCAGCGACTCCCAGTGGCTGGGGATGAAGGGTTCGCCGTCGCGCAGCAGCAGGTAGGCATAGTAGTCGAGCTGGCGTGCCGCCGTGATCGAGGGATCGAGTACCCGGAGGGAGCCGGCGGCGGAGTTTCGCGGATTGGCGTACAGGGGCAGGCCTTGGGCGCGGCGCTCCTCGTTCAGCCGCTCGAAGGCGCGCCGGTTCATGATCACCTCCCCGCGCACCTCCACGTCGGGCAACCCGTCGCGAAGCCGCAGGGGCACGCTTCGGATGGTGCGAGCGTTTTCGGTGACGTCCTCGCCTTCAAAGCCGTCGCCGCGCGTGACGGCTCGCACCAGAAGGCCGTTCTCATACCGGGCCGCCATGGACAGGCCGTCGAGTTTCAGCTCGGCCACATACCGACAAGCCTCTCCGCCGAGCAGCTCACGCACGCGGCGGTCGAAATCGCGCAGCTCGCCTTCGTTCAGCGCGTTGTCCAGACTCAACATCGGCGAGCTGTGACGCACCTTGACAAAGCCCTCGCGCGGCTTGCCGCCCACGCGCTGCGTGGGCGAGTCCGGAGTCACGTACTCGGGGTATCGGGCCTCAAGGTCGCGCAGCCGCCGCATCAGCTCGTCGAATTCGGCATCGGAGATCTCCGGCTCATCGAGCACGTAGTAAAGGTACTCATGCCGCCGGATCTCCTCGCGCAGCCGCTCGATCTGGCGGGAGATGTCTTTGCTCATGGGTGCCTATAATATGAAGGAAAGGTTTCGAGATCGCTACTTATCGTAACATTCACTTAATCTGGAACCCGACGGCGGGCCGCTTAGTCCGCTCGCGCGCCTCACTGGTTCCCCGCCTTGAGACTATCTTACGAGGCCAGGGCGCGGAGGTGACCGTGGTCGCCACGGAGGGGCCGGGACACGCCACCGAGCTGGCGCGGCAGGCGGCCGAAGCCGGAGCGGATCTGGTGCTGGTGGCCAGCGGCGACGGCGTGCTCAACGAGGCCATCAACGGCCTCGTCCACACGCCGGTCACACTGGGTGTGCTGCCCGCCGGGACCGCCAACGTGCTGGCCAGCGAATTCAGCCTGGCGCGAAGCCCGGCAGCGGTTGCCGAGCTCCTCCCGCACCTGGTGCCGCGCCGCGTCGCCGTGGGCCGCCTGGAGGCCGCCGGCGCGCCGCCGCGCTACTTTCTCTTGATGGCGGGCGTAGGCGTGGACGCGCAGATCGTCGCCACGATCGATCCCGAGCTCAAGAAGCGCCTGGGCAAGCTCGCCTACTGGCTGGGTGGTTTTGGCCAGCTCGGCCGGCGCTTTCCGGAGTTCCATGTCCGGGTCAACGGCGACGACCGGCGGAGCAGTTTCGCCCTGGCCAGCCGGGTGCGCAACTACGGCGGGGATCTGGAAATCGCCAAAACGGTAAACCTGCTCGACAATTATTTCGAGCTGGTGTGCTTCGAGGGAGAGGACTCGTTCCGCTACCTGAAGTACCTCACCGGGGTCCTAGCGAGGGTCCACGACAAGATGGAGGGCGTCTCCATCCGGCAGGTGCGCGAGGTGCGGTTCGAGCCGCCCGATGACCGGCAAATCCTCGTGCAGGTGGACGGTGAGCTCGCCGGGAGGCTGCCGGCCCGCATCGAGCTGGTGCCGGAAGCGCTCACGCTGCTGGTGCCGCCCCGACTTCGCGCAACCTAGGCCCCGAACTTCTGCAAGCGCCCGGCGTGGGCGAGTGCGAGCGACATCAGGTATTTGGCTTCAAACTGCCCCAGCCCGCCGAGCAGGCACTCCGATTCCGAGAAGCGCCGGGCGCGGTCCGGGCGCGCCAGTCGCGAAGCCAGCAGGACCGGCACCGGGTGCCAGCTATGGCTCCGCCAGGCGCAGGGCGTGCTGTGGTCGCCGGTGATGATGAGCACGTCCGGCCCCAGTTCGACGATCTTGGGGATTACGGCATCCAACTCCTCGATGCGCTTCACCTTCTGATCGAACTTTCCGTCCTCGCCGGTGGAGTCCGTGTACTTGAAGTGCAGGAAGAAGAAGTCGTAACTGCTCCAATGGGCGCCGAGCGCGGCCACCTGTTCCTCGAGAGTGGAGACGTCGGAAAGCACCGTCATGCCCACGAGCCGGGCCAGGCCGCGATACATCGGGTAGACGGCGACGGCCAGCGCCCTCAGGCCGTAGAGTTCGGCAAAGCTCGGCATCGGCGGGCGCCGGGCGAATCCGCGAAGCGTGAGCATGTTGGCCGGGCTCTCCTCGCGAAGCAGCTCGGCCGCCTGGCGGATGAACTCGGCGGCGACGGCGGCGGTGCGCTCGCTGGCGGCGTGGCGCGCGCGGGGCGCCAGCGGCGGAACGCCCGTCGCCTGGGGGTCGGTGTCCTCGACGGCGTCCTCGAGCCCCTCGCCGCGCAGAATCATCGCAAAGCGGTACTCTCGCACGGGCCGAAGAATGATCTCGACGCCGTCAATGCGGATCTGGCGCAGCTTCTCCACCAGGCGCGCGCAGGTCTCGGTCGGGATGCGCCCGGCGCGCCGGTCGATGATCTCTCCCTTTTCGTTGACGGTGCAAAAGTTGCCGCGGATGGCGACGTCGCCGGGTCCGACCTCGAGGTCGACGCCCAGCGCCTCGAGCAGACCCCGCCCGATGAGGAACTCCAAGGGGTCATAGCCGAACAGAGCCAGATGGCCGGGCCCCGAGCCGGGTGTGATTCCCGGCAGCACCGGGATGGAAAGCCCGCAGACGTTGGCCGCCGCCAGAGCGTCCAGGTTCGGTGTGGCGGCCGCTTCAAGTTCCGTGGGTCCGCCCGGCTCCACCGGCAGGCCGCCGAGGCCGTCGGCGACCACGAGCACGATCTTCGAGCCGTTGTCGGTGTGGAGGGATCGCACAAGATCATGAAGTTTCATCGCCTAACAGTGTACGGGAATGGCCGCCTGGCAGTGGATGTTATACTCCGGAAATGAGCCTGCGGCGGCGCGGAGGGCTGTGCCGTCGCTCGCTCGAGCGGCTGTTCGATGTCGGTGTGGAGCATACTCGGGTGGGTGGTTCTGATTCCGGTTGCGGCCGGGGCGCTGTATCACCTGCTTTGTGTGGCCGCAATGGTGCGCTGGCGCCTCCGCAAAGCTTTGCCCCCACCGCCCGACTGGCCGCCGGTGACCATCGTCAAGCCGGTAACCGGTCTCGAAAAGAACCTGCGGGAGAACCTGCGCTCCACGGTGATGCAGGATTACCCGGACTTCGAGGTGATTTTCTCCGTTCAGCGGCGCGACGACCCCGCGCTCGAGCTGTTATATGAGATCCAGCGGGAGTTCGGTCCGGAGCGGGTCATCGTCGCCGTCGACGAACAGCGCGCCGGGGCCAACGGCAAGATCAACAACATGCTCGGCGCCATGCCGTATGTGCGCCATCCGATTCTGGCGATCAGCGACAGCGACGTGCGGCTGGAGCCGGGGTACTTGAAGGCGATCGTGGCCCCGCTGGTCTCCGACGAGCGGCTGGGTTACGTCTGCACGCCGTACAAGGCGGCCTGCGCCGAGCGCTGGTTCGAAAAGCTCGAGCTGCTTTCGCTCAACGCCGACTTCATGCCGAGCGTGATCTTCGCCTACGAGACCGGCCTGTCGGCGTTCTGTCTGGGCGCCTCGATCGCTTTGCGCACCGAGATGCTCGAGAAGATCGGCGGGCTGGCGGCGCTCGCCGACTACCTGGTCGAGGACTACGAACTGGGGCGGCGAATCCGCGCGCTGGGTTACGGCTATGCTTTCGTGCCCCCGGTCATCGACACCATGGTGGATCTGAAAACGGCATCGCAGTGGTGGAAGCACCAGGTCTACTGGGATCAGAATACGCGTGCGGCGCGGCCGGTGGCCTTCTTCCTGACGCTGATCATCCGGATGGTGCCGTTTGCGCTGCTGGCCGCCCTGGCGCGCGGCTTCGACTTGCTCGGCCTGGGCGTGCTGGCCTCGAGCATCGCCCTGCGGCTGGCGACGGCGGCGTTCCTCCTCGGCTGGGGATTCGGCGACCGCGAAGGCCTGCGTGCCCTGTGGCTGCTTCCGCTGCGCGATCTGGCAGGCTTCGCCTCCTGGCTGCTGTCGTTCGTCAAGGGAACCACCCACTGGCGGGGCGCCGATTTCCTTCTGACCCGGGACGGGCGGCTCCTGGCGAAGGGATTCGAGCCGGGGAGCTAAGCGGGTGCGCCGGTTGATCGTCACCGCCGATGATTTCGGCCTGGCCGTTCCGGTCAACGAAGCCGTCGAGGAGGCGCACCGGCGCGGCGTGCTGACGACAGCCGGCCTGATGGTCGGCGCCGAGGCGGCTGACGACGCCG
>Ga0197142_1002311_pt1 | contig 16793 bp, 15 predicted proteins | sample GBS60_MetaG_FD_148614 | JGI IMG/M metagenome (GOLD analysis project Ga0197142, IMG submission 148614) | Sediment microbial communities from Great Boiling Springs, Gerlach, Nevada, United States - GBS 60_MetaG | ecosystem: Environmental > Aquatic > Thermal springs > Hot (42-90C) > Sediment...
CTGAGGGCCTTAGCCCATCACAGTTGCGGCACAGCGCCGGATTTGCACCGGACTTTCCCCATTGCTTGCCCTGGCTGATCCCCAGAGCAACCTGACGGCACGGCTTTCTCCGCAGTCCTTTTGGAAAAAGCCGTGCTAGGCATCATACATTCCCTGCTGGGGAGTTCCTATCCTGCCGGGGGGGATCCCTGGGCAATGAGGTCAACGGAAGATCATCTCCGCCACCGCGTCAAAGCCGGCGTCCAACAGGCGATCCAAGACCGATTGGGCCTGGCTGCGGCTGTCGTAGAGGCCGGCCTGCAGCACCCTCCTGCCGTTGAACACGGTCTCCACCGCCTCAGGGACGAGCTGCCGCAGCCGCTGCAAATCGTCGCTGCCTTTGGGGGTTACTAAGACGCGAAAGCGGGTGGGCGACTCTGCTGGGACTACCGCCGGTTCTGGAGCCGCAGCGACGGGAGCAGGGGGGGTTGTTGGGCTGCTGCCTGCTTGTCGGCGAGTCGGGGGTGGCAGGAGGGTGGTGATATCCGTGAGAGGAGCTCTAGATTGCTGGCGGCCGGGAGTGGCGGCAGCAGGCTCAACCGGCTGGGCAGGCGTGGTGGAGCCATCGGGGGTGAAGGGGACGGCAACAAACTCCTGGGGTTGAGTGCTTGACGGCTGGCTGGGGCCGCTGGGCAAAATACGCCCTCCCGAGCCCGCTGCGGGAGGGGGGAGGGGGGCCGTCGATTGCGGTACCGCCACCACCGGTAGGTTTGTGGAAGTTTCGGCTGGCTTGGCCGTCGCCGGCTGGGGATCCCTGCCGCTGCCGGGAGCCGGGGGAGCGCTGGGCAGCGTCAGGCCGCCGGCAGCAATGGGTGGCGGGGCGTTGCTGGGCAGGGCAGCAACCGTGGTTTGGCCCGCTAGATCCAGCTCCCCTTTGGTTTTGCCCGCCAGTTGGTTGCCGTTGGCGTTGAGGCGCAGGCCGCGGGTGGCGTTGTGGATGTCGTACTGGCCGTTGCCCTCAAAAATGTTGTTGCCAGGATCCGAGGCCGTGCCCAAATCTGGCTGGGCGTTGGTGATAGCGGTGAGACCGGTCTCCAGGTTGCGGGCAATGAGATTGTTGCGCAAGATGGGCCGGGCGCTGCCGCCAACCACAATGCCGGTGCGGTTTTGCAGGATGCGGTTGTTGCGCACAATCGGCGCCGAGCGCTGGTCGATGGTGAGGCCAAAGCCGGTCTCTTGGAAGAGGTTATTGACAATGGTGGGCTGGGAGGTGCCCAAGACGGAGATGCCATTGGCCCCATTTTTGTAGAAGCGGTTGCCCTCTATCCAGGGGTTGGAAGCGCCGGCGATGAAAATGCCGTCGTGGATGCTGCCCACAAAGCTGTTGTTGAGAATGCGGGGGGAAGCCGATTCGATCCAGAGGGCATAGCCGCGCCGCCCCTGGTTGCGCAGGGTAACCCCGCGCACCTCTGAGCCGCTCTCGGCCACCAGGGCAACATTTTGCCGGGCCAAGGTCGGGCTCATGTAGGTGCCGCCGCCATCGATGAGGTAGCCCTCCCCTAGAGTGGACTCGTCCCCGCGCAAGATAAGGCCAGCTTTGAGGCGGATGGGGAAGACTTCGCCGCTTTCTGCGCTGTAGATCCCTGGCAGCAGCTGGATGATGCTGCCTGCTGGTGCTCGTCCAATGGCATGGGTGATGGTCTTGAAGGGGTTGTTGCGGGATCCATCCCCTTGGGTATCGCTGCCATTGGCGGCATCGACAAAAATGACAGGTCGGTCATCCGGCAGCGGCGGCGCCTGAGGCAGGGCCTGTTTCTCCACAAGGCTGGTGTCTAGGGAAGTCTGTGCCCAGCCAGGATCAAACTTCGCTGCCAGCAGCAAGGTGGTGCTCAGGAGGAAGGAAGCGGCTAGCCGCGTCAGCATTGTGGAACCCTGCGGCTGCAGCCGCAAGTCAGGCAGGGCTGCTGTAAATTGGTGTTTGCCGGATTTCTGCAGACAAATCATAGGGCTCATTCTTCCACCAGGCTGGGCGAGAGAAGGAAGGAGGGTCGAGGTTATCCTACCAAACCTGACAGGCGGGATCCTGCCCTCTTCCCCAACCCCAGATACGGACTGACGCAAGCTTTTTTCGCAGATCTAACGCTACCCCTAGAGTATACCCTTGCCATGACCGAAGAAGCCCTTGCCCGCGAAGGCTCCTCCCAAGAGTTGCCGCTGGCTTCCCTCTCCTCTGGGCGCCCCCTGCTTAACCTGCTGCTGTTGGGGATCCCGGCGGGGCTGCTGGCGCTGGCGGAGTTGACGGGGCAGCCGGTTTTGGGCTGGGGGGCAGTGCTGGCTTGGCTGGGCTTGGCCGGCTGGTGGGGGCAGCCGCTTTGGGTGCAGATTGGGCGCGACCTCTGGCAGTGGCTAGCCACCTGGCCCAGTCTGGGATGGGCGGCGGCAGCCCTCAGCTTGGCCGTGGCAGGAGCAGTGGTCTGGAGTGGGGTTCTCTCAACCCTGCGATCCCTGAGCTGGGAGGCAATTGGGGCTTTGGGGGAGGTGTTTGGCGCTACCGGGCAGATCTTCATCGCTCTCCTGGCCGCCTATATTGCCTGGCGGCAGTACGTCATCTCCCGCGACCTCACCATCCAGCAGAACACCATCACCCAGCAGCAGACCATCGACGCCTACTTCGAGGGCATTTCCAACCTGGTTCTCTCCCCTGATGGGCAGTTGGACGACTGGCCCCTGGAGCGGGCCATCGCGGCCGGGCGCACGGCGGCCATCTTGAACGGCGTGGATCGCTTTGGCAAAGCCAAGATCCTGCGCTTCCTCTCCACCGCCAACTTGCTCAGCCCCCTGCGCCGCGACGAACACCTGGGCCGGCCCATTTTGGACGGCAAAGGCGGCTACCAGCGGGATCGCGTCAATGGTATCCGCGTGGTTAACCTGGGCACCATGCTGGAAGGGGCCGACCTGCATGGCACCCTGTTGCGGGGGGTGGATTTCAGTGAAGCCAGCCTGGAAGGAGCTGACCTGCGGGGTTGCGATCTTAGCCACACCAACCTCTGCGGGGCCAACCTGCGCAATGCCGACCTGCGCGGGGCCGATCTCTACCGCGCTTTGCTGTTTGTGGGATCCTTCCAGACGGCCTCTCCCGCCCAGCCAGGGCAAAAGCCCGATTTCAAAACAGGAGCCTACACCGGCGCCATCGTGGCGGGAGCAGATTTCCGCGGCGCCCGTCGCCTTTCTCCTGAGCAGCGCGCTTACCTAGCCGCCTGGGGGGCCAAACTGGATCCCGGCCCTTCGCCCCCCAATTCCCGCTTGGATCCCGGCGGCAACAGCGAGCCCTTACCTCCTCCTGGCGAGAAGCCCCGATCCAGAGCCAATGGCCAGCAAGTTTAACGCCAGCGCTGCTGGGATCATTGCAGTAGGGGCTGGGGGTGGGGGCCTGCCGGCGAGTTGTTCAGGCTAGCTTGAAATAGCCCCCATCCCTCAACTTTTGCCCATGGCCCGCTTGTTCACCAAGTTCTGGCTGCTGGAGCGCTACCTGTTTGGACAGATGCTCACCCCCCTTTTGGCCGGCCTTGCTGGAGGAACCCTGCTGCTTTTGGCGGGCCGGCTCTTTATCCTCGCCGAGCGGCTGGTTGAGGGATCCGTGCCCCCCCTGACGGTGCTGCAGCTCTTGATGTTGGATCTGCCGGAGATGGTGGTGCTGGGCATGCCCATTGCCGCTTTTTTTGCCACCCTACTCACCTTGGGCAACCTAAGCGGCAACAGCGAGATTACCGCCATGCGGGCAGCCGGGATCCCGTTTACGCGCATTTTTCGTCCCCTGTTGCTGGTGGGACTGCTCATGAGCCTGAGCGCTTTTTTAATCAGCAACGTCCTCCTGCCGGCCAGCAAACGGGAAATCCGCCGCATTGACCGGCAGGCGCTCCTAACCCAGGCTACAAGCCCGGTCCAATACGACGTCTTCTTCAAAACTGCTGGCGTTGGCGGGACGGAGTCCTTAGACAACCTCTGGTTTTTCATTCGCCAGGTGGATCCGCGGCTGAATACCATGCAGGATGTCACTATCCTGCGGGTGGATCCCTTGCCGGGGGGCAAGTACCGGTTGGCGGAAGTGACGCTGGCGGCCCAGGCGGTGTGGAATGGCCTGGACTGGACCCTCAGCGAAGGGGTGACTCACCACTACGGCCCGGACGGCCTCAGCCTGGCCGAAGAGCCCTTCGACCGCAAGCCACTGGCGGTCTCCCAAGATCTGGCCGCCCTGTTGCAGCCGCCAGTTCCCCCCAACGAGCTCAGCCTACCGGAGCTGGCGGAGCGCATCTCCCGCTTGGCCCGCTCCAACCTCGATACCCAGGCGCTGCGCACCGAGTTCCACATGCGTTTTTCCCTGCCTCTAGCCAGCTTCTTTGCCGTGCTGATTTCCCTTCCCCTAGGATCCAGCACCGCTCGCCGTGTGGGCCGCTACGGCGGCGCCGTCTTGGGGATCCTGCTGGTGTTTGCCTACTACGTGGTGCTGAGCGTATCGCGCAGCCTGGGAGAAGCAGGAGCCCTTCCCCCTTGGGTGGCAGCCTGGAGCTTCAACCTCCTCTTTGGCAGCCTTGGCCTACTGCTGTTGGCCCGTTTCTTGCGCTAGGGAGGTCGACTTCAAGGAACAGCTGGTGCCCTAGAAAGCGCAGCAGTTATGCCCAGGGCTGTCCGTGGAGAGGGCGGCTGGGATGCTCCTCCGCCGTCCCTGGATGCGCGTTCTAGAGTGAGCCAACGCCCCAGGCCTACTGAGCACCTTAGACTGGCTCCCCTCCCAAAACTCTCGGCCCTCGTGCTAACGCATAGAGGACGCTACGCCCCCCTCTGCGAAGGCCTCGTCCCTCCAGGAGCAGACACGGGATGACCCAGATTCCGGCAACGCCGTTTTGTCTACCTGCAGGGGGGGCTGTATCCCGACACTGACCTTGTCGGTGCAGAGATTCAAGCTTTCCCGAAAAGAGCCAACTCTCCCCCGGATGTGCCTCAAGCCTGCAGCTTCTTCCAGCGGCAATCGCTGCTGTGGAAGGGCGAGATCCCTGGCTGCTGCCCCTTGGAGAGAGACGCCATGGGATGGGCAAGCGCAATCCCTTTTGGTTGGTAAGGCTGCCCTTGCCAGCTTTGTCCTTCCTTGCCGCGGGGGAGAAGAAGGAAGCCCCTACCTGCGAGCTACCAGGTAGGCCTCTTTGACGCTTTAGGCAGGGATCCCGGGCATTTTTCTGCCATAATAGTTGGAGACGGGATGTAGCGCAGCTTGGTAGCGCATCTGCTTTGGGAGCAGAGGGCCGCAGGTTCAAATCCTGTCATCCCGATGAGGCTGGAAAGGGGGTTGCAGGGATCTCAGCCGGCTAGCTCCCATCCCAGGCAAGCTTGCATCACCTGGCCCAAGAGGTACAGGGAGCCACAAATGACCCCAGGCGGCTCCCCAGGCTCAGCAGGCTGCTGCAACTGGGCTTGCAAAGCAGCAAGATCTGGCAGGGCCTGGGCAAGGCGGAGATGGGGCTGGAGGGTCTGGGCGAGGTGGGCCAATTCTTGGGGATCCGTTCCTGCATGGCCAAGGATAGGCAGGGCCCAAAAGCAATCCCCCGGTCGCAGCAGGGCAGCAAGAATACCCTTGACATCTTTAGTCGTGAGAATGCCCATGTACCAGGTGAGGGGGCCGGGCTGATGCTGGTCTAGGTAGCGGCGCAGGGCTTGGGCGGCTGGCAAATTATGGGCTCCATCCAGCAGCAGCTGGCGGGATCCAATCTGCACCCGCTGGAGGCGACCCGGCCAACGGGTGAGGGCAAATCCTTCTTTGACAGCAACGTTGGGGATCCGCCAGCCTTGTTCCTGCAGGGTCTCCACAATGGCCAGGGCTACCGCTCCATTGATCAGTTGGACCTCGCCGGCAAGGGGCAGGGTCAGCACCTGATCCCGCCAGCGGACAGTCTGAGGACCGGACCACTGCAGGGGCTCCACCACTCGCAGGGGACTGCCCAGCTGCGCTGCCTTGGCCTGGATGACAGCCATCACCTCGGGGGGTTGGGGCGCGCACACCACGGGGATCCCTGGCTTGAGGATGCCGGCCTTTTCGGCGGCAATCTGCTCTAGGCTATTGCCCAGGCGTTGCCAATGATCCCAGCCAATGGAGGTAATGGCGGTTACCACCGGCTTGATTCCAGCGTTGGTGGCATCCAGCCGCCCCCCGAGGCCCACCTCCATCACAGCCACCTCCACCTTTTGCTGGCGGAAGTATAGCCAGGCAGCAGCCGTGATGGCCTCAAACTGCGTTGGAGAAGCCTCGCCAGGAGCATAGGTTTGCAGACAGTCCCGCACTTGGGCCAAGGCTTGGCTCCAGTCGTTGGCGGAAATGTACTCCCCATTGAGCCAGATCCGCTCGCGCCAATCCACCAAATGGGGAGAGGTGTAGCGGCCCACCCGGTAGCCTGCCGCCCACAGCACGTGGCTAACCCAGGCACAGACGGAGCCCTTGCCATTGGTGCCAGCCACGTGGATGGCCGGGATCCCCGCCTGCGGCTGGCCCAGCCGCTGCAGCAAAACCTGCATGCGCTCCAGACTGAGATCTACACCAAACCGGCCTAGTGACTCCAAAAAGGCCGGCCAACTCCCGTCGGAGATCTGAGGCCTTAGGGACAACTCACTTTGGCTCAAGCCAACCCTCCGTCTTGCTAGCTAGGAGAAGCGGGGCTTGGGGATGGCTAGAGGTTCACCACAAAAGCGTCACGAATGCCCGGCTGCTTGAGCACCTCTTCTAGGAGTCCATCCGGCAGGGGATCATCTAGGCTGAGCACCATCACCGCATCGCCGCGGATGATCTTGCGGCCCACCTGCATGCTGGCGATGTTAACGTTGTAGGCTCCCAGCAGGGTGCCAATCCGGCCGATGATCCCCGGCATATCTCGGTGCAACGTCATGAGCATGTTGGCCGAAGGCGGCACATTGACTGGGAACTCGTCGATCTGGGTAATGCGTACCTCCCGCTCCCCAATGAGGGCCCCTGAAACCGAACGCACCCCGTTGGGGCCGTGGGCAATCAAGGTTAGGGAGCCGGAGTAATCCCTTACCGAGGGATCCCGGGTTTCCACTACGCGAATGCCCCGCTCCTTGGCCTCAATGGAAGCGTTGACGTAGTTAACCCGCTCCCGCAAAGCTAGCGTCAAGAGCCCCTTGAGTGCGGCGATGACAATTGGCCGGCTGTCTTTCTCGGCCAGGGATCCCTGCAGGCGGATCTCCAACTGGCTAACCCGATCCCCCGCTAACTGACCCACCAGGTTGCCCAGCGTTTCAGCTAACTCGAGGTAGGGCTTGAGGTTTTGCAGCACCTCCGCCTGCAGGCCGGGAATGTTCACAGCAGAACGAGCAGGCAGCCCCAACAACACATCGCGGATCTGCTCGGCCACATCAATGGCCACATTAATCTGCGCCTCCTCAGTGGAGGCCCCCAGGTGAGGGGTCAGCAAGATCTCTTTGCCCAAGGAAAGCAGAGGTGAATCTTTGCTAAGGGGCTCTTCAGCAAACACATCTAGGGCCGCTCCGGCAATTTGGCCAGATTTGAGGGCTTCGTAAAGAGCCTGCTCATCCACCAGGCCACCACGGGCACAGTTAATCAGCCGGGCGGTCGGCTTCATCAGGCGGAAGGTTTCAGCGTTAAACAGGTTAGTGGTCTCAGGGGTCTTGGGAACATGCAAGGTAATGTAGTCTGACTCCTGCACCAGGGTGGTGAAATCGACCAGGCGCACCCCCAGTTGCTCCGCCCGCTCGACGGAAATATAGGGATCGTAGGCCAAAAGCCGCATCCCCATTGCTTTGGCAATCTGGGCTACATGGGAGCCAATCCGGCCTAGGCCAACGATACCCAGGGTCTTTTTGTAAACCTCTACCCCCACAAACTCCTGCCGCTTCCATTGGCCTGCTTTCAGGGAGGCATTGGCATCGGCAATGTGGCGCGAGAGGGCCATCATCAAGGCAATAGTGTGCTCGGCGGCAGCAATGGTATTGCCCTCAGGGGAGTTGACCACTAGGATCCCGGCCTTGGTGGCAGCAGCCACGTCGATGTTGTCCACCCCTACCCCTGCCCGGCCAATGATTTTCAGGTTCTTCCCTGCCTCAATCACCTCCCGGGTAACCCGCGTGCTGGAGCGCACCACAATGGCCTCGTAGTTGGGGATCACCGCAATCAGCTCCTCAGGGGTAAGGTTGGTTCGCACATCCACCTGAGCTACCTGGGAGAGGATGTCAATTCCCGCCTGATCAATGGGATCGGTGACGATAACTCTGGGCATACGCAACGCTAGCCTAATGATGAAGGGCAGCAGCAGAAAAGCCAATGCCACCAGCTGGCTTGGATCCCGCCGCCGAGCCAAGTTCTGACCCAACGCCAGCCAGCAACTTTACTCTACCGCGGAAGTCTGCCGCCACTCTCAAGACCTGCAGCTCCTAGAGGGCGAAGATATTTGCCCTCAATCAAAAAGAGGCCGCTGGCAAACTGCACACAGTAGGTACCCAACATCCGCTGCTGCCGGATCACCCCTTGCTCGTGCAGCTGAATTAGATGAGCCGGGCGCAACCTCGGCACCGGATCGGCCGTTTTCAAATAGGGAGGTATCTCCACCACCTCAACCCTTGTCCCCACCGGCAGCAACTCTTGAGGTTTAGCCATAGCAAGAATCCCCCACCGAGTAACGCTACACCTACTTTCAGCCTAGCGGAGCTTGGGCTGCCTCACCGCAGAACCAGAAAAGGCGCCAAAGCTGGAAAGCACCGCGGCTTCCCCAGCTGCTGTCAATCGCCAACAGACTTGCTATTATTTTGACCTCATCGCATTCACTCTTGGAGACAGACCACCAGCTGCCCCTTGGGAGAGCTGGCAGTGGCTCGCCCTTGGCCTACCTACTCTCTCTTTGCACAAATCCAGTAGGAGTGTTAAGAATGGTTACAGCAGCTGGCCATTTTCTCAGTTTTTCCAGCTGTCCTTCTCAGGATCCTGAAGTGCCTATGCTAGATCCCATTCCTCCTCCGGCTTTGGAAGAATACCTCTTGGAAGCGGGCATTGTCGACCGCTCGCAACTAAGTTTGGCCAAAAAACTGCAGCGCCGCCAGCAGGGGCCGCTGCTGATGATTCTTTTGGAACTGAGCTTTATCGATCTCGACCAGCTTAGGCGGCTTTTGGATCTGGGCCGCCTCTACGACCATGCTGCAAACGCTGGATAGCCTGCAGTCCAACTGGCAACAGGAGCTGGCCCGCTGGTCGGCGGTGGGGCAGGGATCCCTGCTGCTAAAAAATTGCGGAAGCAAGGAAGGGGCAGAGCTGGTTTGGGGGTTACGGCAGGTCTGTGCCCCTGCTCAATCTTTGACTCTGCTGAGCGCAGACTTGGAGGTAGTGGCCGGTCCGCTGACGCTGCAGAGCTGGGAGCCAGAAAAAACGGGCCCTTTTGCCCATCTCTATCTGGAGCGTGCTGAGTCTGCCCAGCACCTCAGCCGTCTAGCAGCCATTGTAGCCCGGCTACGTTCCCCCAGCGGCTGCCCCTGGGATCGCGCCCAGACCCCTGAATCGCTTACTCCCTACATTCTTGAAGAAGCCTACGAGACTGTGGCGGCCATTCGAGCCGGGGATCCAACCGCCATTGCCGAAGAGCTAGGGGACCTGCTGTTGCAGGTGGTGTTGCAATCCCAGATCTTTGCAGAGCGAAACCATTTCAACCTGGAAACCGTGGCAGCGCGGATTGCCGACAAGCTAATCCGCCGTCACCCCCATGTGTTTGGGGAGACCCTACAGCCAGAGAGTTTTGACCTTTCCCAGTTGCACCGCCTTTGGGAAGACATCAAGCAGCAAGAGCAGCCGCAGCAAACCCTTGGTCAAAAACTGCTGCACTACGCTGAAACTCTGCCTCCCCTGATGGCCGCCTTGAAAATTTCCCAAAAGGTGGTGGCCTCAGGAGTGGAGTGGCCAAGAGAAGAAGGGATCTGGGCCAAGATCCGCGAGGAAGAGGCCGAGCTGCGCCAAGAGCTGGAGCGCGATCCCCCCGACCGGGCCCGCCAGGAAGCAGAGCTGGGAGATCTGCTGTTTGCCCTAGTTACCTTGGGGTGCTGGTATGGGCTGGATGCTGTCCAGGCTCTAACGCAGACCAATCTGCGCTTTGCCCGCCGTTTTTTGCGCCTGGAAGAGCTGGCGCGGCAACAGGCAGAATCAGAGCTGCCTGCCCACGACTTCCCCCTCAAAGGACGCACCCTGCAAGAGCTAGAGAGGCTCTGGCAGCAAGCCAAGCAAGACCACCCCTGATCCTCTAGGGATGGCGGGGCAACTCTAGGACAGGAACCACTAGCTCTTGCACAGGCAGAGCTACGGGTTGGGCAGTTTCGCCACTCGCCGAGGAAGGTGGCCAAGAGGAAGAAGTTGGCGCCTTGTCAACAGGGTGGAGTCGCCAGCGGATGATCTGCTCGCCACGGTAAAAGGTCACCAACAACTGGTTTCCCTGGGGTTGGATTTGCCAGGTGCCATCACCACTGGTAACCGAAGTCTGTTCCCCAGAAAAGGGTGCCTCTAAAGCCGGCCCTGATTGGCTCCAAATCCGTCCGCCCCCTGTTTCCAGAACCAGTTGCACCGTTGCTCCCTGTCCTTGACCACTCAAGATCTGGCCAGTGCCAATCCAAACTTGGGTCTCTTGAGCTGCCGCCGACTGCCCAAGCTGCAGAGCCAGGAGCAACAGTCCTGCCCAGCTTCCCCAGTTTTGTGGCGCTCTTCCCCAACGCCGAGGGAAAGAAGAACAGCAAGCAAAGAAGGCCATTGCTCCCCTGTTGTACTCCATGCTGCGATAAAGCTAGACCCCGTCTGGCCGCAGCAGCAGTTCTTTTTCCCAGTCTATCTGCGGTGATCCCCTAACCTTGCCCCTGGGTTGAGCCGGTTGTGGGCTCCGCAGTCGCCTTGATCCCAATCTAGGCAACTGCTGCCCTCCCCAGATAGGCTGCAACCTGAGCCTCTGGGTGCGGGGATCCCTAACAACCCTTTCGCCAATGCGCAGACCCGCTTGAGATGGCAACCCCTAGCGCTTCCCGCTAGGACACTGCCCCTGCTTACTTGGCTTGCTCGACAAGGGCGGATTCTCGAGCGGGTATGGCCTCAGTTGGGTCTGCAGGGCAGCGGCCCGGGCAAAGGTCTCCCTGCTGCCCCTCTGGCTTAGGTGTTCCTCTCCCCTTCCAGCTTGGCTATTGCTATCTGGCTTTCCAGCCGGGAAATGCCCTCGCGAAGGGCTACTACCTGGGCTTCCACCTGCTCTAGGGAGTGGCGAACGGCCTCTGCTGCACTTAGGTGGTGGTTGCGCTGCACCAAAGCCTGGCGTGCCAGCTCGTCCTGATTGTGTTGGGTAGCCTCTTGGGCTCTGACAAACCACTCTTCTGCCTTTTGCAGCAGTTGACTGTACTTCCGTTCCAGTTGCTTGCGGCTGGCCAGAGTTGTGGTTAGGCTGCGCTGCAACTGTTTTAGATCCCGCTCCAGCTGCCGGAGGCTTACCCCCTCTTGGCTGGGCTTTTTCCACAGCAGCTTGCTCAGCCCTACCATCACCACCACTGTGGCAATACCCACACCCGCTGCCGCCGCTGGGTTTTCCCGCAGGAAAGACCCATCCAAAACCTGAGGTCCTGCAAAAGCTGAGACTTGCAGTGCCGCTTCTCGAAACTCCCACGGCATCACCGGCTGGTTTTGCTGCCAAAAACCCCGGCGTGCCGCCTGCGCGACCCCTTGAGCTTCCAGGTAGCGCTCCCGGCTGTCCCCGTGCAAAAAGCGCTCGTAAACCACTGCCTGCCCCTGGCGCAACATCTCCAAGTTCACTAGGCCGTCGGCGTTGTACACTTCGGCAATGTGCAGCCCTTCTGGGGTGATGTAGAGGGTGTCTACCTGCACCAGGGATCCCGGCGGCAGCAGCTTTTGCAGAGCCTCCTGGGAGAGGCGCCCCCACCGCCCCTGCGTTAGCTCCGGCGCATCCACATAGGCAAGACGAAAACGGGTTGGCCTGTCGTTTAGGTCTGCCCAGAAGGTGTCCCCATCGACCACCGACCGCACCCGCACGGTCTCAAGAGATTGGGCTGCTGCAGGTAGGACAAGCCAACCGCTCGAAAGGGCAGCCGCCGTCATCGGGAGGGAAGTTTTTGAGCTCATGGGGGTCACTCCTTAAGGAAATCGAGAAAAACTCTGGGAACAAACCCAAGCCCCAAGACGTCTCTAGAGGGTGCTACGAGGATAGCTGCTTTTCCCTGGGCTGGGGGGAGTGCTTTTTCTGCATAAGAAAAGTTAATTTTCCTTGCCCAAAGATCCGGCTTTTGACTAACTTGGGGGAGCAGCAGCATTTTACAGGCGGAGGCGATAGGGCTCTTCCTCGATCCCATTGGGCAAGGGGGGCGGGAGAATTTCAATTTCTCCGGTGGGCAGCGTCCGCAGGACTGTGCCTAATTGCGCCAGTTGCTCCAAGGCAAGCAAGCGGGTGTCTTGGTCGCTGGTGGCGTTAAACACGCTCAGCCAGACATCGAAGCGGGAACGGGGACTGAGAGGGCTGCGGGCAATGTTGTCCCCCAACTGGCGAAAGTCGTCACCCGGCAGGCCTACCTGTTCCCGCCAAGCTGCGGCTTGGTAGTAGTCATTGCGACCTGCTTCCGCATCCCCCAAAAACATGAAATTGATCAAGGCGCGGTCTACGTAGAGTTTCCAGGCATCGGGATTGTTCTGGGGATTGAACTGCCGCAGGCCGCGATCCAAAATCTCAATCGCTTTTTCCGGCTGGCCGGCCTGATAGGCCAACACCAAGCTAGACAAGCGGTAGCCCAAGAAAAAAGAGGGATCCAGCCGCAGCATGTGGTCAAAGTACTCGTAGGCAAGGCCATAGCCAGTCTGGGCGCGGGCAGGAGCGTCTCCGTAGTACTGGATCAGCTCCAACCACAGCCAGGAAGCTCCCAGATTGCGGTAGCCCAGCCAGCCCAGGGTGTTAGCCAGGGCGATGTTGCGGTTCTTGCGGACCTCAGCATTTTCTATGGCCTCCAGGTTGATCCGCTCCACCATGGGCAGCTGGAGCCGCACTACCAGGATCCCACACAGCAATGCCCCACCCAGGGCGGCCAAAGTGCGGGTCAGAGACAGGGAAGAGCGATAACGGGGTAAAGTGGCAGTGCTCATGGAGGCAGAGGCGCGGGTAACTACCCTCCATCATGGCACTCCCAGCTTCCTATAGGAGGAGGCTAGCTTCTAGGCCCAGGAGGGCCTGCAAACCCCAGCGGGGGGCTAGGCGGCGGAGCAACTTGGGGCCCCTGGCTGGGCAAGCGCAAAGTAGGGCTTGTTGCCGTGGCAGAGGGGAACCCTTGGAACTGTTCTCAGCTATGCTGCTGCGTTAAGTGCTGCCAAAGCTGCAGGGGAATGCGCTCCTGCGGGCACGGGAGAAACCGCAGCTGGGCCAGATCCTCCGGCAAGTAGTGCAAAGCCACCCGCGCCGTTGCATCCAAGAGGCTGTGCCGCCGCTGGGGATGCTGCTCCGCTTCTCCCAAAAACACATCCAGCCAGCCATCTCGCTCTTGACAGCGAATCCGCAAAGCAGACAGAGAAGGTAGAGGCTCTTGGCGATAGAGCCGAAAGCCCTGCTCAGGACTCCACCCCAGCCACCACTGAGGCGCCAGTTGCCCCAACTGCCGACACCACCCTCCTGAGTGCACCTGTTGCCATGTCATGCTCACCCTCCGCCACCTGCAAAGACCTAGCTGCAAATTTTTTCCAACTACTTTAGCTAAGCACTCTACCAGACTCCCTCAGTTTGATGCAAGTCTCTGTCAAAGAGGGTCCCCTATGTCCCGGGGATATATTGCAACTTAATCTCAATAGCGCTATACTGTCCCTCAGGGTGGAGTCCTATCCATCAGTCTTCCTCTCTTGCTTTGGGTAGAGCGGGGATCCCGCGCCGGCGGAACTGGCCATCCTGCGTTTGGCAGGGATCCCCTTTCCCCTCAAAGTTGAGGTTTTAATCTAAGTAGGGGAGGGGGGTTTGCCGCCAACACCGTGTTGAAGGAGGAGGTAGCAGTTGAGGGTGATTGCGCTTGCGTCGGCGGGCTAGCAAGCGGAAGCGGCGTGACTAGATGGCGTGAACGCTAACCGTGACGAAGCAATCGGAGGGAGGAAACCTAACGTCCTCATCTCTTTATCTCCTGTCTCCCAGGAAGTAGGGATCCCTTACTGAGGCATTCCTTGCTCTTACCCCTAGCCCCTTTTCCCGTCTCTCCAGAGGGGAGCTAGGGATCACTTTTACACCCTCAACCACCCTTTCAGATTCTTGTTTTTGTTTGGCGTGAACACTAAAGGGTTGCGCCTCGGTCTTGCAGCCATTGAACAGCTAGCCTGTGCTGCCGCTTTTGCGCATAGGCTAAGGGTGTGTGTCCCTCCTGATTCCGGGGGTTTAATTCGGCCCCATGCTGCAGCAAAAGTTCTAGGATTGGAACATGCCCTTCCCAAGCCGCCCAGTGCATGGGTGTGGCTCCAAAGCGGTTGCGGGCATTCACATTGGCCCCGTATAGGATCAAAAAGCGAGCAATACCCAAATGCCCTTGCGCGGCTGCCTCGTGGAGAGGGGTTCGCCCTGCTTCATCGGCTCCATCCACTGGAGCTCCCTTGGACAGTAGGCGAGCTAGAACGCTTTTCCTACCCGTAGCCGCAGCCCAGTGGAGAACTCTACAAGCGTTTGCCCCTTTTTGGATCAGCAGACCGATAACTTCTGCCTGATCGGCTAGGGCAGCCCGATGGAGAGGAGTGTATCCGTGGCGATCTGGCAGATCGATCTCGCTGCCTGCCTGGAGAAGCCGCTCCACCACTTCCACCTGGCCGCTGGCTGCAGCCAAATGGAGGGGTGTAGCCCCACTGGAATCCACCGAGTGGACAGAAGCGCCATAAGCCAAAAGCAAGTCCAACAACTCCAGGTTGCCGATGAGTACTGCTTTGTGAAGTGGGGTAACCCCCTGCCAATCGGGAGCATTCACATCTGCCCCTTGCTGCAAGTAAGCCAGCAACTGTTGCAGATCTTGATTGGCCAGGGCGCGGTGCAGGGTTTCGCTCATAGTTACTGGGAAATAGAGCTTAAAGTTAGGAATAGGCAAAGTCTAGGCTTTACAGCTTGGGCAAAGTCTAGCACTGGATCCCTGCCTCTGAAGTAGCTGCCCGCAAGAGGCCTCTTGGTGCTCAGCCAGCAGGGTCAATGCAGCATCAAGCCTTGACATGAGAACCATTCTCGACAAGCTTGCATCTCAATTGCATTAGCGCTGAGAGGATCCCTTGGTTCAGCCCAGGTTGACACGCCATGATCAGCGGCAGAGTCAGGGGTCGGAGCTGACTTTTGGCCCAGGTTCTGCAACTCTCAATTCCCTTCCTTCTGCCACCGCTCATGGACTACTACGCGATTCTGAACCTGTCTCCCCAAGCAGACAGCGAAGAGATCAAGCGAGCCTTTCGCCGGTTGGCACGGCAGTTTCACCCCGATGTGGCAGGAGAGGGATCCCGAGAACGATTTGAGCAGATCTATCGGGCCTACCAAGTGCTGAGCAACCCTGAAGAGCCAATCTCCGCCCAGTCCTGGGAAGGGAGAAAGGCGGGTGGTTGTGCGCACCACTGGATTGGACTCCACCTCAGCAGAACCACCGGCTCGGGACTCCCTTGAGGCAGGAATTGCCCGCGTTAAGGCCGCCTGGCGCGAGCGCAAGCTGCCCACGGCAGTGGCTCTGGCCGAAGCCCTCCTGAAACGCTTTCCCAACTCCGGCGAGGCCATCCACATCTTGGCTTTGGCCTATCAGCGCTTCGGCAACCATTTGATCCAAGAGGGGCGCCACCGGCAGGCAGAAGCCTATCTGAGAAAGGCCTTGGCCACAGAGCCAAATAACCGGGAGTTGGCCTTTGAAATCCGGCGAGATCTAGCCCGTCTGGGCATCCGGGAGGGATCCAGCTAGCTGCCTGGCGCTGCAACTTTCAACTGCTGGGCCGCCCACTGCCGGAGCTGCTGGCGGTTGACCTTGCCCTGGGCGTTGCGGGGGATCCCGCTACACCACAGCCATTGCTTGGGGTGCTTGAAGGGGCTTAGTTGTTGCGCAAGGTGCTGCTTTAGGTGCTTCTCCAGCTCGTTGCCGCTTAGAGAGATCCCAGCCCTGGGCACAGCCACCGCCACCACCTGCTGTCCCCACTCCTCATCGGCCAAGCCCAGCACACAGACATCTTCCACCCAGCCGCTGGCGCGGATTTCCCCCTCCACCTCGGCGGCCATCACCTTTTCCCCTCCGGTCAGGATGAGCTCGTCGGCGCGGCCCAGCCAGTGGAGACAGCCTTGCGAGTCCAGGTAGCCCCAATCGCCGGGGGTGAAGCCCCGCTGTTGCCATTGGCCCAGAGAATCTGCCTCGCTGAAGAGAGGGTAGTAGCCCAGTGCCAACGACTCAGCCCACACGTGGATGCGGCCTACCAGGGGATCCCCTCTCTCGCCGCAGATCTCCACAGTGGCGTGGGGTAGGGGCCGGCCCAGACTGTCGCTGCCCTGTAAGAAAGCTTCCGGCAGCAACGTACATACCTGGGAGGCGGTTTCGGTCATGCCGTAGGTGAGGGCTAGGGGCAAGTGCAACTGCCGGGCCTGTTGCCGCAAACTGGGCCAGGTGGGGCCGCCGCCAACCAGAACGGCGCGAAACTGGCGCAGGCTCTCCAAAACTCCCGGCTGGGCGTTGAGCAGCAGCCGTTGCAACTGGGTGGGCACCAGCGACAGGAAACTTCCCGGCAAAGGGGGATCCCAGGCCTCAGCCTGCTG
>Ga0197142_1002312_pt1 | contig 16791 bp, 13 predicted proteins | sample GBS60_MetaG_FD_148614 | JGI IMG/M metagenome (GOLD analysis project Ga0197142, IMG submission 148614) | Sediment microbial communities from Great Boiling Springs, Gerlach, Nevada, United States - GBS 60_MetaG | ecosystem: Environmental > Aquatic > Thermal springs > Hot (42-90C) > Sediment...
GCACGGCGCGCCCGACCACGACCTGGATGGGAATGCCAATCAGGTCGGCGTCCTTGAACTTCACCCCGCTGCGCTCGTCGCGGTCGTCGTACAGCACCTCCACGCCGTGCGCCTGCAGGGATTCGTAGAGTTGCTCGGCGGCGGCGCGCTGTGTGGTGTCTTCAGGGTTGACCAGAATCAAGATCACCTCGAACGGCGCGACGGTAATCGGGAAGCGGATGCCGTCCTCGTCGTGGTGCGCCTCCACGACGGCAGCCAGGCAGCGGCTCACGCCCAGCCCGTAGCAGCCCATAATAATCGGCTTCTGGTTGCCCTCGGCGTCGGTAAACAGCGCGCCCATCGCTTGGCTGTATTTTGTGCCGAGTTGGAAGATGTGCCCGACTTCGATGCCGCGCACCTCTTGCAGGATGCCTTCGGGGTGGCGCGGGGACGGGTCGCCCGCCTGCGCGACGCGCAAGTCTGCCCAAATCGGCTCGGGGAAGTCGCGCCCCCAGCAGACATGAATCAGGTGCGCATCCGCCTCGTTCGCGCCCGTGATGAAGTCCTGCAGCCCGCGCAGTTCGTAGTCGGCGTACAGGGGCAGGTCGGCGGGCAGCCCGACGGGTCCCGCGAAGCCCACAGGCGCACCCGTGAGGCGCTGAATCGTCTCAGCGTCGAGCATTTCGACGCTCTCGCCGTGCAGGGCGTGCATCAGTTTGTAGGGGTTCAGTTCGCGGTCGCCGCGCACCAGCGCTGCCACAGGCTTGCCGTCCACGCGCATCAGCAGCGTCTTGACCAAGCGGTCGGGCGTCGTGTGCAGGAACGCGCACACCTCCTCGACAGTGCGGGCGTTCGGCGTGGCGACCTTTTCGGCGGGCGGGACGCCTTCAATCGGCGGCGGGGTGAGTTTGGGGTCGGGCAGTTCGCACCGCTCGGCGTTCGCCGCGTAGCCGCTCTTGTCGCACTGCAGCACGCGGTCTTCCCCGCCTGGCGCGAGAATCATGAACTCCTCGTTGCTGCCGCCGCCGATGGCGCCCGCTTCGGCGTCCACAATCAGCGTCGGTAGCCCCATGCGCTGGAACATACGGATGTACGCCTCGCGCAGTTTTTGGTACATCATCTCCAGCGCGTTTTCGTCGGTGTCGAAGCTGTAGCCATCGTACATGATAAACTCGCGGGCGCGGATGACGCCCCCACGCGGGCGCGGCTCGTCGCGGAACTTCGTCTGAATCTGGTACAGCAGCAGCGGCATCTGGCGATAGGAGCTGACCGCGTGGCGGATGATGTCGGTGATGACCTCCTCGTGCGTGAAGCCGAGCGTGAACGGGCGCTGGTGGCGGTCTTTCAGGCGGAACAGGATGTCCAGCCCGCTACGCCCCGTCTCGTCCAGTAGCTCTTGGGGCACGAGCGCGGGCATAAACAGCTCAATCCCGCCGATGCGGTCGCTCTCCTCGCGCACGATTTGCTCGATTTTGCGGATGACGCGCCAGCCAAGCGGCAGGTAGGTGTAGACGCCCGCGGCAAGCTTGCGGATGAAGCCCCCACGCAGCAGCAGGCGATGGCTCGGCAGCTCCGCCTCGGCGGGCGCCTCGCGCAAGGTCGGCATAAAGTAGTGCGATGCTCGCATAGAGCGAATTGCCTCCACTGATGTGTGGTTAATAGTGTACCCGTCTGCAGGAAGAGTACAGATTGCTGAATTCGTTCCAGCCGACGCGCTACTCTTGACAAATTTCCACAGACGGGTACACTTAGGGGGAACTTTCACGGCGGCGTGAGCGTAAGTTCACGCGGGAGGAGGGAGAATGATGGAACTGCTGACAGGACTGATTTGCATCGGAGCGGGTGCGTTGGGGCTGGCGATTCTCTATGCCATCCTCTACAACTCGCTGATTGGCAAGAAGAACCAAGTCGAGTACGCCTTCAGCGGGATTGATGTGCAGCTCAAAAAGCGCCACGATCTGATTCCGAACCTTGTAGCAACGGTCAAGCAATACATGGAACACGAGCGCGGGCTGCTGGAGCGTATCACCGAACTGCGCAGCCGCGCGCTCAGCCCGAACCTGCCCGAAGGGGAGCGCCTGCAGGTGGAAGCCGCGCTGTCGGGCGCACTACGCAACTTGATGATCGCCGTCGAAAACTATCCGCAACTGCGTGCGAACGAGAACTTTATGCACTTGCAGGCGTCGCTGAACGAGATTGAGGAGCAAATCGCCGCTGCGCGACGCACTTACAACGCCGCCGTGACCGATTACAACAACGCCATCGAGATGTTCCCCACCAACTTCATCGCCACAACGATGGGGCTCAAACGGCGCGCGGTGTTCGAAGCGGAAGAGGCGGAACGCGCCACGCCCAGCGTCGCAAAACTGTTCCAACAGTAAGCCATGCAGGTTAGTCTCCTCGAAGCCCTGCGCGAACTGGAGCCGATTCTGCGCGAAATCGAAGCAGAGCGCAGTCAGCAGGTGCAGCGGTTTGCGCAAATCACTCTCTGGAGCGTGGTGATTGGCGGACTGCTAAGTCTTGGGCTGGCGATGGTTCAGGTGGGCGCGTGGGCACTCGCGCCGTTGGGCATCGCCCTGCTAATCATCGGCATCGCCTACGCCTCCAAAGCCAGCGAGTGGCGCAACACCTTCAAAACGCGCGTGATGACCCGCCTCGTGAAACTGTTCCACCCCAGCCTAAACTACTACCCCAACCGCACCATCGCCGAGCAGGAGTACCACCTGAGCATGCTGTTCCACAACGCGCCCGACCCCGACCGCTACCGCGGCGAGGACTACATCGAGGGCGTCATCGACAAGACCGACATCCGCCTTTCAGAACTACACACGGAGTATAAACAAGTCTACTACGACGGCAAAGGCAATCGCCAAGAGCGTTGGGTGACCATCTTTCGCGGGCTGTTCATCAGCGCGGACTTCCACAAGCACTTTCACGGCATTACGCTGGTGCTGCCCGATACGGAGCAGGCGTGGCTGGGCGGACTGGGTCAGTGGCTGCAGAGCATCAGCGCGAAACTGGGCAACCAGCCCGGCGAACTGGTCAAGATGGAAGACCCCGAATTCGAACGCCTGTTCAAGGTCTTCTCCACCGACCAAGTGGAGGCGCGCTACATCCTCACGCCCAACATGATACGGCGCATCGTGGAGTTTCGGAACCGAACCCAGTCGCAGGTGCGCTTGTCATTTATCGCCTCGCGCGTGTTCGTCGCCATCCCGACATCCCACAATCACTTTGAGCCGCCGTCGCTGTTGGCCCCTGCTGATAAACTGTTAGACCCCGCAACGCTCGCGCAGTATTTCGAGGAGCTTAAGTTCGCGCTGGCGGTGGTGGACGAGTTGAACCTGAACACGCGCATCTGGACGAAGCGGTAGCCTGTACGGGTATACTTGGGCAGGGCAACTGACGCGTCTCACGAACATGGAGGTTGGTATGCGGAGAACGATTGCGGCGTTGTTGTTGGGCTTGATAGGGGCAGTGGCATGGGCGCAGACGCCTGCAGCGATGTGGCGGTTTTTCGGCAGCCCTGCAGCGAACAACCCCGCGCTGCCTGGCGTCGGCAAGGCGACGATCTACTACCCGTGCCTAACGCGCTTGTATGCGGTGAACCTCGAAGACGGCACGCTCAAATGGCAGTACCCTGCCGATGCACCGTTGAACGCCACGATTATCGGTCAGCCTGTGGAGGGCGACGGACTGGTCTATGTGGGTGCGAGCAACGGGAATGTGCTGGCGCTGGATGTGCACACGGGCAGCCTGCGTTGGGTGTTCACCGCCGACAGCGCGCCGACCGCCCGACCCATTTTGGACGAGGGCGTGCTGTATGTCGGCACGGGGCGCGGCGAGCTGTACGCCCTCAACGCCCGTAGCGGGGAACCCCTCTGGCGCGAACCTTACCGCGCCGACGATTACATCTCGGGCAGGCTGGTCAAGGACGGCGACACGCTGTTTTTCGGCACGAACAGTGGCTTCGTGCATGCGGTCAGCACAGCAGGTGGTCGCCGACGCTGGCTCTTTAGGCTTCCCGCGCCTAACTACGACCCCCAGCCCGTGTTCGCAAATGGCAGTCTCTATGTGACCACCAACGATGTGGTAATCGCGTTGAACCCCAACAGCGGTGCGGTACGCTGGTCGCGACGGTTCAACACCGAGTTCCGCCTTGCGCCTGCCGTCGACGAGAACCACATCGCCGTCCTGACGCGCGAAAATCGTCTGTATGTGTTTGATCATAGTGGCAAGATTATTGCAGGCGATCGTGAACCAATCGAGTTGTTGTATGAGCCGCTGACTGCGCCTGAGATTCACAACGGCAAGTTATGGGTGGCGACTCGGCGTGGCACGCTGTTATGCTACACTTTGCCCGAAGGCAAGTTAGAGTGGGTCTACACGCTGCGCCCGCCCGAGGGCACGGTGGATCAGAACAATCGGCGCGTGGCGTACTTAGCAATCACGGGCAAGCCCGTATTTATTCCCAACGGTTTTGTGGTCGCCACTGCGGAGGGCAACCTGACGGCGTTCGGCTACGGCTGGGTCGACCGCACGGCGCCACAAGTGGTGCGCACGACACCTGCCGTTGGTGAGATGCTCTCGGGTCAGCTACCACTGGACTTCACGGCGCGTCTGCGCGACGACGCCAGCGGCATCAATCCCGCCAGCGTGCAGTGGTTGTTGAACGACGAGCCGCTGCCCGCCAAATACGACGCCTCGCTGGGCGAGGTGACTGTGCAACTCCGCGCGGGCAGCGCGACAAAGCCTCTGCCGGACGGACGCCACACGCTCACTCTCGTTGCCACAGACTGGGCGGGCAACACAGTGCGCTACGGTTGGGCTATCTACATCGACAACAGTCTGCGCCGCGCGCCTGCACGCCCCCAGCAACAGAGTGGCTCTGGAACCCCAGGCACGCCTGGCGGACGCGGAGGGCGGGGCGGTGGCGGTCCCGACTTCTAACCAGTACACCCATACGGCGGGAGAGGTACCCTCTCCTGCCGCTATCCGTGCCGAGAACCTCACCAAAGAGTTCAAACTCGCCCACCACGCCTATGCCTCGCTCAAGGGCTTGCTGCTCTCATTCCTGCCGCGCCGCGTGGAGCGAATTCCCGCGCTGCAAGGGATTAGCTTCACCATCCGCAAAGGCGAAACAGTCGGTATCATCGGGCAGAACGGGTCAGGCAAAAGCACGCTACTGGGACTAATTGCTCGCGTCTACCGCCCGACAGCAGGCACACTGGAAGTAAATGGGCGCGTGGCGCCCTTGCTGGAACTCGGTGCAGGCTTCCACCCCGACCTCACGGGGCTGGAAAACATCTACTTCAACGGCGTAATTCTGGGGCTGACCCGCAAACAAATCGCAGAGCGCCTCAGTGCCATCGTGGAGTTTGCCGAACTGGAGGACTACATCGACGCGCCCATCCGTACCTACTCGTCGGGAATGCTGATGCGTCTGGGCTTCGCTGTCGCTGTGCATGTGGATGCTGACATCCTGCTGGTGGACGAAGTGCTGGCGGTCGGCGACACACGGTTCCAACAAAAATGCTATGACAAAATCGGTCAGTTTCAACGAGAGGGACGCACAATCCTGTTCGTGTCGCACGACATGGAGGCGATTACGCGGGTCGCTGCGCGCGCCCTGTGGCTGCACAAGGGCGTGCTGCAGGCAGATGGCAATTCACAAGAGGTTGTTCAAGCATACCTGCAGGCTGTTCAGAGAGATGGGTGAACACCCCTTCCAGGCTCCCCCATCGAATGGTTAGGTATTCACAACCTAACTCAGCTTGGGTCGAAGTCGAACTATTGTCTGAGGTACAATACTCTATTGAGGGAGATGCTATGCAAGGCAAACTGCGTGCGGCGATGGTGACCGATGTTGGCGGGATTGGCGACGAGTCGTTCAACGCCTCCGCGTGGCGCGGGCTGCAACGGGCGCAGAAGGAACTCGGCGCGGAGGTGCGCTACCTCGAATCGCGTACCGCCGCCGACTATGTGCGCAACCTGACGACGCTGGCGCGGCAGGGGTTTAATGTGGTCTTCGCGGTCGGCTTTCTGATGGAAGACGCGCTGGCGAAGGTCGCCCCGCGCTTCCCGAAGACCTACTTCGGCATTGTGGACGGCAAGGCGCCCAACCTGCCCAACTGCGTGTCGCTGATTTTCAACGAGCAAGAGGGTTCCTACTTGGTCGGCGCGCTGGCAGGGGCGATGACCAAGCGCAACATCGTCGGCTTCATCGGCGGGATGAATGTGCCCCTCATCAAGAAGTTCGAGTACGGCTATCGCGCGGGCGTGCTGACGACCAACCCACGGGCGCGCGTGCTGACGGGCTACACGGGCAACTGGGACGATGTGAACAAGGGGCGCGAACTCGCGCTGACGCAGTTCAATCAGGGCGCGGACATCATCTACCACGCGGCGGGGCGATGCGGCGTGGGGGTCATTCGCGCCGCCGAGCAGAAGGGCAAGGGCTACTACGCCATCGGCGTGGACAGCGACCAAGACCACCTCGCGCCAGGGCGCGTGCTGACCAGCATGATGAAGCGCGTGGACAACGCCGTGTTCGATGTGTGCCAGCGTGTGGCGCGCGGGCAGTTCCGCAGCGGCACTATCGTGTACGGCGTCAAGGAGAAGGGCGTCGGACTGAGCCCCATGCGCTTCACCCGCAAGGATGTGCCCGACAGCGTAATGAAACTGGTGCAGATGCTGGAGCGGATGATTGCGCAGGGCAAACTGAAGCCGCCTTACGACGAGGCGACCTTCCGCCGCTTCAAGCCGCCCAGCGTGCCGACAGGGGTGGTCTAACCGATGCGACGCAACGGACAGAACGGTCAGGCGACCGACGGGGGCGTGTGGGAGTACGCGCCCGCCCCTGAAGCGCGGAACATCGTCAAACTCCAGCCACGCTATGGGCTGTTCATCGGCGGCGAATTCGTAGAGCCGCACAGCGGACGCTACTTCGAGACCATCAACCCCGCGACCGAGGAGGTGCTTGCGGAGGTCGCCTACGCCGACGCGGAGGATATTGACCGCGCCGTGCGCGCCGCCCGTCGCGCCTATGAGACCGTCTGGGGCAAACTGCCTGGCAAGGAGCGCGCCAAGTACCTGTTTCGGATTGCCCGCATCCTGCAGGAGCGTTCGCGCGAGTTTGCCGTGCTGGAGAGCCTGGACGGGGGCAAGCCCATCCGCGAGTCGCGCGATGTGGACATCCCGTTGGCGGCGGCGCACTTTTTCTACCACGCAGGCTGGGCGGACAAACTGGAGTACGCCTTTCCGGGACGCACGCCGCGCCCGCTGGGCGTCGCTGGGCAGATTATCCCGTGGAACTTCCCGCTGCTGATGGCGGCGTGGAAGATTGCCCCCGCGCTGGCGTGCGGCAACACCGTCGTGCTGAAGCCCGCCGAGACGACCCCGCTGACCGCGCTGCTGCTGTGCGAGGTGTTCCAGCAGGCAGACCTGCCCCCAGGCGTGGTGAACATCGTCACGGGCGATGGGCAGACAGGCGCGTGGCTGGTGCAGCACCCCGATGTGGACAAAATCGCCTTCACAGGCAGCACGGAGGTCGGCAAGCAGATTCAGAAAGCCGTCGCGGGCACGCGTAAGCGACTGACGCTGGAACTCGGCGGCAAGGCGGCGAATGTCATCTTCGAAGACGCCGCGATTGACCAGGCGATTGAGGGCATCGTCAACGGCATCTACTTCAATCAGGGGCATGTGTGCTGCGCGGGCAGTCGGCTGCTGGTGCAGGAGAGCATCGCCGATCTGGTGCTGCGCAAGTTGCGGCGGCGCATTCAGCTTCTGCGCGTGGGCGACCCGCTGGACAAGAACACCGATGTCGGCGCGATTAACTCGCTGCCCCAGCTGCGCAAGATCGAGCGGCTGGTGGAGCTGGGCGTGCAGCAAGGCGCGGAGGTGTACCAGAGCGACTGCACGCTGCCCAGTCGGGGCTACTGGTATCGCCCGACGGTGCTGACGCGCGTTAGCACGGCGAACATCGTCGCCCGCGAGGAGATTTTCGGACCTGTACTGAGCGTGCTGGCCTTCCGCACGCCCGACGAGGCGGTGCAAATCGCCAACAACACGCGCTACGGGCTATCGGCGGGTGTGTGGACGAACAAAGGCAGCAAGTATCTGGAGTTCGCCGCGCGTATGCAAGCAGGCGTCGTGTGGTGCAACACCTACAACAAGTTCGACCCTGCCAGTCCGTTCGGTGGCTACAAAGAGAGCGGCTTCGGACGCGAAGGGGGCATTCACGGCTTAGCGGCGTATGTGGCGTTTTGAAAGACTTTCACGGTTGGAGCTGCTCAATCCCCAACCCGAATATCCATGATCGCGCAGCGGTACAACAAGGCACTCCAAAATCGCCAGTTCACTGCAGATGAGTTGAACCTCACCTGCGTTCGCCTTTGTCAAGAGGGCAGACAGAATGGGGTAGTAGCGGGGTTCCTGCTCCACAAGGTAGATGATGATATTGGAGTCTAAGTAAAGTGTTCCCGAGAGAGAACTTACTCCCATGCGTCGCGCTCCCGTTTCAGGAGTTGTTCGTAGGCTTCCCAGCTTTCTGCGCCCCGCGGCTTGGGCTGTGGAGGTCTCCGATGGAACCATTCATAGAGATTGATTGATTTTGAGGAAGGTGGCGATGCCGACAGCACAAGCACATCCACCTCCTCACCCTCTGGAAGGCTGGGGTCGGACACTTCTATCCGACGCCCAGGTAGTACCCGTGTACGAACGCGCACGAATGCCCTCATCGCTTCAAAATTGTACTCTCTGGCAGCGTATGTTTAAGAACCTTAGCAGGCAGGTTTCCTACTCGTGCGCGACCTCCCACGCCATGGAGAGGCAAAAACCGCCCGCCAGAACGCTGACCATCCATCGTGCTTCCTCCCTGAGGACTTGGATACCGCTCTACTCAGCGAGGACAAACTCAAAGCGCCACTCTCGTTCCGTACTGGACTCGGTGTAGATCACATGCCGCCGTTTCGGCTCAATGTATTCTATGACTGTATCGCCGTCCCAAAAGATTAGCTTGAGAAAACGCAGCGACTCTTGATTGTCCTGTAGCCGTGTGGCAATCACCAGCTCTTTGAAGTCGCTATGGAAAGTGTACTGATAGAGGATATGGTAGAATTCTTCCCCATTTCTTACAACTGTCCCCTTCGCAGGCGGCATTCGTATCAGCGTGTTTGTGCGGACAGCGAATCGCCATAGGGGGAATACCCTGCGCACCACCTTTTCGGGAGTGTCGTAGAGTTCGAGGGGTTCCTGCAGATGGAATTTCCCGTGTTTGTCGCGTTCCCACTGCCAACGGGTTCCGCGCGGCGCTCCCACCTGATGCTCGGCAGCTGAGGTCGCTTTCTTTGCGTCGTCAACAGGCGTCTCGCCGATGAGCCGCTTCAGGACTTGGTCTGGGGGCGGCGACAGTACCCCTTGAAGCGGTTGGAACGGTTCGAAAGTCTCGGTGAAGTTGGTGTAGAACAATCGGCGCGCGAGCACACCTGCACCCGCGCATCCAATCAGCGTCAGAACGACCAGAGCAAGGAAAGCCGAAAGCTTACTTTTCCTGCTCATGCTGGTATTCCTGAATTGCCTTCATTCCAATCGCGAATAACATCAGCAGTGCCCCTTCTCTCACAGGCAGGAAGGACTGTGGGTGCGTCTTGACTGCCTCTTGATAAAGCTTTTCGGCTTTTTGTATCCTTCCTTGAATTTCCTCGATGACCCCCAGATAGTAGAGAACCAACGCTTTTTGGCGCCGCCCTCCAGGAGCGTTGAGGTCGACTTGCGAAAGAGCTTTCTGGAGTCGTCGCTTTGCTTCAGCGTGCTGCTTGCGGCTGATCAGGACTCGTGCAACGCCCACTTGGGCTTGGATATTGGCGGGATCGGCTTTCAGCGCTTGCTGATAGTCAGCGAGCGCCTTCTCCAACCACTGCGTTTTCGCTGTGGCGCGGTAGCGATCCATGGATATGTCGCCTCTAAGGCGCAGCAGAGGCGACCGATCGAGCGCGTCCCACGATAGTTTCAGGGCTTCTTGGATGGCGGCCTCGGCTTCCTGCCAACGCCCCAGATTGGCGTAGCAGTAGACAACTCCCATGTGGACATTTATATCAGACTTGTTCAACTGGCGTGCGCGTAAGGCGTGCTTGAGGGAGTTTTCCCATTTGTACTGCTGTGCATATAGGCACATCAGGTAGAAGTGTGCGACAAAGTCGTTCGGTCGCTGGCGCAAACTTGCTTTGAGCTGCTCCTCCGTGTAGGGGATGTCGATTTCGGGGGGAGGGTACTGAATAAGGACAGGGTTCCTGCGCGGAGTCGGCAGGGACTCTTGTGTGCGCTTTTTCGGCGCGGTAGTGGACGGCGGTCGGCTGGACTGCCCACGAGATTCGAGAACGATATGCGATCCGCTCAGCAACGCGATTCCCAGCAGAAGCAATCCCCTGACTCTTACTAGAAGGTTGCGCATCGTGCTACCCCTCACAAGAGTATACCCTGTCCCGAAAGTGCCTATGTGACATGATTTCGACAGGTGAGCTGAGGGGCAGACACGCAGGTCTGCCTCTACAGAGATGTCGTTTTGTAGGGGCAACCACAGAGGGTTAGCCCTTAAGGGTTGCGCATGTCGGAAAACCAACGCAAAGGCACTTGTAGTAGTCCGCAACACGGTATAATTGCGCTATGCAAGAGCGGCTGTGGGCGCCGTGGCGAATGGCGTATGTGCGCGAGGCGGGCAAGCCCAGCGCGGCGTGCATTTTCTGCGCAAAGCCCGCCGAAGATGCCGACGCCGAGAACCTGATTGTGTGGCGTGGGGCGCACAGCTTCGTGATTTTGAACCTGTTTCCGTACACCAGCGGGCATCTGATGATTGCTCCCTACCGCCATACACACGATTTAGCAAGCCTCACAGACGCCGAATGGTCGGAGTTGGGCGTGCTCACACGCTTGTGCTTGCACGCGCTGACGCGTGAGTATCATCCCGACGGCTTCAATGTGGGCTTCAATCTCGGTCGGGCAGCAGGTGCGGGCATTGAGGGGCACTTGCACATGCACATCGTCCCGCGATGGCATGGCGACACAAACTTTATGGCGACTGTTGGCGACACGCGCGTGCTGCCTGAAAGCCTGGAACAGACCTACACACGCCTGCGCCGCGCGCTGCAGGAGGTGAGCGTCGCCAATGACGGAGCGACCCGTTGAGGAACTGCTGGCAGAGGTGGAAGCCCGCGCGAAACAGTGCGTTGCTTGCCCCCTTGCCCAAACGCGCACACATGTGGTGTTCGGCGAGGGCAATCCGCGCGCGCCGCTGGTAATTGTCGGCGAAGGTCCTGGCGAGCAGGAAGACGCCACTGGACGCCCATTCGTCGGCAGAGCTGGCAAACTGCTCGACCAAGCCCTGCGCGAAGCAGGTATGGCACGGCGTCATGTTTATATTTGCAACATTATCAAGTGCCGTGCCTGCATCGAAGAGAATGGACGCCTCCGCAACCGCGCCCCAACCCAAGAGGAAATTCAAGCCTGTTATTCGTGGCTGGATCAGCAACTGACGCTGATACGACCGCTGGTGATTGTATGTTTGGGTGCGCCTGCAGCTTCCACACTTATCCATAAAAACTTCAAGATAATGCAGGAGCGTGGGCAGTGGTTTCGCAACCGCTACGCGCCTGCTGTGATCGCCTCGTTGCATCCTGCGTATATCCTGCGGCAGGCGGGCGACTCTTACGAACGCGGCTACCGCGCCTTGGTAGAAGATCTGACCGCTGCCCGCGAGCGTGCCCGTGAACTGCGTCGCTTGCAAGAGCAGCAGCAACCCATCCCCCCCGCCGATGACGAGCAGCTCCGCCTCTTCTGACCCCACGCCATCGGGTACACTCTCTCTTGCGAGGAGGCGATAATGAACGCAGGGTTCCAGCAATGGCTGCATGAGAGCATCGAACAACTCAAGGCGCAGAGCCTTTACAAGCAGCCGCCAGTTTTGGAGACACCGCAAGGCGGGCGCATACGGATTGGCGGACGCGAGGTGATTAATTTAGCCTCAAATAACTATCTCGGCTTGGCAAATGACCCGCGCCTCAAGCAAGCCGCTATCGAAGCGGTGCAACAGTGGGGTGCAGGTGCAGGAGCCGTGCGCTGGCTGGGCGGTACAAACACGCTCTACGACCTCTTAGAGCAGAAACTCGCCGAGTTCAAAAAGACCGAAGCTGTGTTGGTGTTCCAGTCGGGCTTCAACGCCAACTCGGGCGTAATCCCCTCGTGCTTCGTGGACGGTGATGTGATTATCTCCGACGAGCTAAACCATGCCAGCATCATCGACGGTGTGCGCTTGAGCAGTGCACGCTACAAAAAGAGCGAAGGCTATGTGTACGAACATAGCAACATGAATCACCTGGAAGACATCCTCAAGCGGTGCGGGCACTTCAAGAAGCGGCTGATTGTGACCGACGGTGTGTTCAGCATGGACGGCGACATCGCGCGCCTGCCCGAAATCGTACAGCTTGCTGAACGGTACGACGCGGTGGTGATGGTGGACGACGCGCACGCATCGGGCGTGCTGGGCGAACACGGTAGCGGCACAACCAGCCACTTCGGGCTGTACGGACGAGTGGACATCCAGCTGGGCACGCTCTCCAAAGCGATTGGCGTGATAGGTGGCTACATCGCGGGCAGCCGCTTACTCAAAGAGTGGTTGACCAATCGCGGACGCCCCTACCTGTTCAGTACCGCCCTGCCCCCTGCTGCCGTCGGCGCGATTATCAAAGCGATAGAGATTCTGCAGACCGACCCTGAACCGATGCGTCGGCTGTGGGATAACGCCCGCTATTGGAAAGCGAATCTTAACCAACTGGGCTTCGACACGATGGGCAGTGAGACACCGATTACGCCCGTGCTGTGCGGCGACGAAACAATTGCCCAGCAGATGGAGCGCCAACTCTTTGAGGCGGGCGTGTTCGTGGTCGGAATTGTGTACCCGACCGTGCCGCGGGGCAAGGCGCGCGTGCGCACCATGCCAAATGCTACCCACACACGCCAAGACCTTGACGACGCGCTGGCAGCGTTCGAAAAGGTCGGCAAGGAACTGGGCGTCATCAGCAGATGGGTCTGATTTAAACCCACCGCGCAGTTCAGTCGAAGATGTCGAACAGGTCTTCGAACCAGTCGCGCTTTTTGCGACGCTTGTGTTTGTAGCGCGTGTCGTCGTAGTCGTCGTCGGAGTATGGGTGAGGGCGCGAGGCAGGGCGCGGCTGCGGCTCGGGCGCGTAAACAGGCGGCGCACCGCGCGTTAGCCCCTGCGTCTCCTGCACATGACGCTCGATAATCTTGTCTAGCTCACCCCGATCCAGCCAGACTCCCCGACAGGTCGGACAGTAGTCAATCTCGATTCCTGCCCGCACCGCGATTTGTAGCTCCGTATGGCACACGGGACATTTCATAACAGCCTGAAGTGTACCCTAATTCGGCAGCAGGAGACACACTCGCGGGCACGGACGGGAAGTTAGCATCATAGCGTTGAACACGCCTGCACTTCGCGATTCGGTCAATCTGCGCCATCTGCATGCGCCCCTCCTCACAAGGTATAATCCCACCCGATGCAAGGGCAGTTCCGACCCCAGACGCCGATGCTGCAGCAGTATTTTCGCCTGAAGGCAGAGTACCCCGATGTGCTGCTGGCGATGCAGGTCGGCGACTTCTACGAGTTCTACGGACCCGACGCCGAGATCGCCGCGCGCGAGCTGGAAATCGTGCTGACGGGGCGCGAGGACGGCAGCAACGGGCGCATCCCGATGGCGGGCGTACCCATCCACGCCTACGAACGCTACTTCGCCAAACTCGTCCAGAAAGGCTACCGCGTCGCCATCTGCGACCAAATCGAAGACCCCAAACTCGCCAAAGGGCTGGTCAAACGGCGCGTCACGCGCGTGCTGACCCCAGGCACCGTCGTGGAAGACTCGATGCTCGATGCGCGGGCGAACAACTACCTCGTCGCCGCTGTGCTGGGCGATCCGATTCACGGGCTGGGCGTCGTCGATGTCTCCACAGGCGAATTTTTGGCGACCGAAATCGCGGGCGAGGGACGCCAGCAGAAACTGCTCGACGAACTGTTCCGCCTGCAGCCCGCCGAGGTGCTGGTGCCCGAAGACCAAGAGGAACTCATCCAGACCCTGCGCGAGCAACTAAGCGCGACGATCACGCCCGTACCGCTGCAGGAATGGGTCGGGCGTGAGGGGCGCGAAATCCTGCTGCGCCACTTCGGGGTGGAGTCGCTGCGCGGGTTCGGCTGCGAGGAGTTCACACGCGGGCTGGACGCCGCCGCGCTTGCCCTGCGCTACCTGCAGCAGAACCAGATGACCACGCTGGAGCATATCCGCACGCTGGCAACCTATTCGGTGGAGCGGTTTATGTACCTTGACGCGACAGCGCGACGGCATCTGGAACTCACGCAGAACCTGATGGACGGCACGCGCCGCTACACGCTGCTGGCGAGCATCGACAGCACCTGCACGCCGATGGGCGCGCGGCTGCTGAAACGCTGGCTTGACGAGCCGCTGCTGGAGCCTGACGCCATCGCTGCGCGGTTGGACGCGGTAGACGCACTGGCACAGCAGAGCATCCGCCGCGACGCGCTGCGCCAGATGTTGCGCCCGCTGGCGGACTTGGAGCGCCTCGCCGCACGCGCCAGCACGGGCACGGCGAACGCCCGCGACCTCGTCGCGCTGCGCCAGTCGCTGCAGCGTCTGCCCGCCCTGTATGCCGAAGCGGACGCCCTGCTGCGCGAGTTGCCCCAGCCTCCAACGCTGCTGGCGACGCTTGCGCCGCGCCTCGCGCCCCTAAGCGACCTCTGCGCCCTGCTGGAACGCGCCCTCGTCGACGACCCGCCCGCCGACCTCAAGTCGGGCGGCGTCATTCGCGACGGCTACGACCCCGAATTAGACCGCCTGCGCCAAGTGCGCACCGACGGCAAACAGTGGATCGCCCAACTGGAAGCCAAAGAGCGACAACGCACGGGCATCCCCAGCCTCAAGGTCGGCTACAACGCCGTCTTCGGCTACTACTTGGAGGTCTCCAAGCCGCACCTGAACAAAGTGCCCCCCGACTACATCCGCAAGCAGACGCTGGCGAACGCCGAACGCTTCATCACACCTGAACTTAAGGAGCAGGAGGCGATTCTGCTGGGCGCGGAGGAGCGCATCAACGCGCTGGAGTTTGAGCTGTTTTCGCGCGTGCGGGGCGAGGTTGCCCGCTGCACGCCGCAGTTGCAGTCGCTGGCGAAGGCGATCGCCGAGTGGGATGTGCTGTGCGCTTTCGCCGAGAACGCCGTGCGCTACCGCTATGTGCGCCCCGTGGTGGATACGGAAGACCGCATCCACATCGTTGGCGGACGCCACCCCGTCGTGGAGCGCTTCAGCGAGAAGCCGTTCGTGCCCAACGACTGCCGCTTAGACCCCACCCAGCGGCTGATTATCCTGACGGGACCGAATATGAGTGGCAAGTGCCTGTCGGGTGAGACGCTGGTATTCACGGAGCGCGGCATCGGGCGATTGCGCGACCTCGCGCCGCCCGACGCGCCACTGAACGCCTTCGCGCCGATAGATGTCCGCGTGCAGACGCGCGAGGGTCTGCAGCGCGCGACGCAGTTCTACTCTGGGGGGGAGCAACCGACGATTCGGCTGACCACGCGGCTGGGATTCACGCTGGAGGGCACGCCTGACCACAAGGTGTGGACGCGCCGTGAAGACGGTACGGAGGGCTGGACGCGCCTTGGCGACTTGCGCCCAGGCGATTGGGTCGCCCTCGCGCGCGGGTTCGAATGCTGGGGCAACCAGACGGAACTGCCCGCGCCATCCAACGACTGGCATAGCAACACACGATATTACCGTACCCCCACCCATCTCACGCCTGATCTTGCCTACTGGCTGGGGCTACTCATCGGTGACGGCACGATTACTTATCGCAACGCTATCGTCTTCTCCACGAAAGACCCGTTCCTCGCAGAGCAGTTCTGTAAGCTGTCTGAGCAACTGTTCGGCTACGCGCCCACCCGCAAGGCGAACGGCAAAGACTACTCCATCTCCAGCACCTACTTGAGGCAATGGTTGCGTGAGATTGGGCTGGATTACGCCACTGCTGCAACGAAGCGCACGCCTCAGTGCATCCTCTGCGCCCCGCGCGAGTGCGTCGTTGCGTACCTGCAGGGGCTGTTCGATACCGACGGCTATGTGGCGCGCAAGTACGGGAATGTGTTCCTTACCACCGCCTCGCGTCAACTCGCCCTTGAGACGCAGATGCTCCTGCTAAATTTAGGGATTGTGGCATCGCTGCGGACAAAGACCCTTCAGAAGGGTTCCTATTATGATCTCGCAACTCACGGCGAAGATGCGATCAAGTTTCACCAAGCCGTAGGATTCCGTCTTGCGCAAAAACGACAACGCGCTTCACTTGCCTCTGAGGTACGCCATCCTAACAAAGGGGGCATACCGCACCTTGCACCACTTCTGAAAGTCATACATCAGCGGATTGTGTCTTCGCGCACAAAACGCAAATCATTGAAGTCTTGCAAGGCAGTCGAGTCGTTGTTTTACACTTACATCCCGAATGGTCGGAACCCAAGCTATGCAACACTCGGGCACTTGATACGCTACTGCCATGAGAATCAAATTGATTGCCACGAACTTGACGCACTCATGCTTCAAGGCTATCTCTACGACCCTATCATCCGCCTTGAACCCAGTCGCGCTGTCGTCTACGACCTGAATATTGAGCCTGACCACAACTACATCGCGCAAGGCTTTATCAGCCATAACTCCACCTACATTCGCCAAAACGCGCTGATTG
>Ga0197142_1002313_pt1 | contig 16791 bp, 13 predicted proteins | sample GBS60_MetaG_FD_148614 | JGI IMG/M metagenome (GOLD analysis project Ga0197142, IMG submission 148614) | Sediment microbial communities from Great Boiling Springs, Gerlach, Nevada, United States - GBS 60_MetaG | ecosystem: Environmental > Aquatic > Thermal springs > Hot (42-90C) > Sediment...
TCATAAGCTGGACGGCCTTCATATAGACTTCATCTACATCAGGCCTCTCCTCCCTATCCACCTTCACCGGTATGAAATTCTCATTTATGATCTTAGCTATCCTCGGATCGCTAAAAGACTCCTTCTCCATCACATGACACCAGTGACATGATGAGTATCCAATGCTTAAGAGTATGGGCTTATTCTCGTTTCTAGCCCGTTCAAAAGCCTCCTCACCCCAAGGGTGCCAGTCCACTGGATTTTCAGCATGTTGCTGGAGGTAGAGGCTCTTCTCACCAGAAAGCCGGTTGGGCGACATCTAGTTTCCAACGCAGAAGCCCTGTTTTATGTCTTTGCCATCTAGTCGCCGGGGGTGGGATTTGAACCCACGAGGCCTACGGGAGGCCACCGGCTTTCCAGACCAGCTTTTATGATCTCGAGGCCGGCGAGTTACCGGGCTACCCTACCCCGGCTCTTAGTTAGGTTATGATTTGTTATTTTTAGGTTTGCCGGTCGGCTGCGGAAGCCACTCCCTCATAAGACGCATATACCAGCCGTCATCTTCCTCTATCACCTCATACCGGCCTGTCTGGACAGCTATCCTCTGGGCCAGGAGATGGTAGCAGATGGGTTTCTCATGGCTTAGGACCCTGAAGAAAAAATCCTCGCATGTGCAGTGTCCGGCCTTAGGTAGTATGAGGTAGTCCCTGTGTCTTCCTACAACTATCCATCTGACCCGTCCGCTGGGGGTGAAGCTGTATCTCTTCACTTTCCCATCCCTCACAGCCTCGTAGGCCTCGTCAAACAGCTCCCCATACTCTGCCTCCAAGTCTTCGAGCTTTTCAGTCATGTAGCGAGCCCCTCAGCATTCCAAGTCTTCCCAAACTTACGCCCTCCAAGGTGATCACCTCCGCCTCATCCAAATCAAAGACACCGGATCTCATGAGAGGGCCGCCTCCTATAGTGCTGGAGTTAAGCTCTGTCACAGTCCTTCCAGAAAGCATTCTATTAAAGCTGGGCATTATCAGCAGTTTTATCCAACCCCCCTTTCTCCCTCCACCTCCGCCAGTGAGTTTCTCCAGTAGAAGACGCCTATCACCCTTCATTCTCAGCCATACTCTAACCCTGGGTGATCCCTCACCAAGCCTGATAACTGGATGGACATGCCCTATGACAATAACCTTACCCATCAGGAGGCTTGTATCGGGTTTAACATGACCATGTGTAAGCCCAACATTCTCATCCTCCACATAATAACCCCTCACCGGGAGGATTGTGGCAAGCCCCACCAACATCCTCCTAAGCCCCCCATCATGGTTCCCAGGTATGACCATTATCTCTGGAACAGACTCTTTAAGCTGCTTAAGTAGTCGGGGTATGGTACTTAGCTCTAAAGTGGATGCGCCGAGGAACTGGTGTTTAAGGTCACCGAGTATTATGACCCTCTCGGCCCGCTCCATCTTGCAGAGATCCGCTAAGGCTTCCACTATCCTATGGCTTTGGGGCGGTATCATTATCCCCCTAGCCCTTAACTCATGCTCAAAGCCTAAATGCAGGTCCGCTACAACAATTGTTCTCTTGGGCTTAGTGAGAAGTAGGGCCGCACTATTCTCTATCAGTCTAAGCACCAACACTCACTTGGTGAGCTCGGCCAGCTTCTCCGGAAGGTAGTCTGTCACTATATAATCAAGCCCATAACGGCTCAGCGCCTCCAGCTCAGCCTTCCTTTGAATCTTCTTAAAATTCCCAATCTCCCTACGCCATGGATCACTCACATACCTTGGATCCTTCTCAAGCTCAGCGACCCTCCGAATATCCTCCTCATTAAACCTCATAGAAGGCAGCTTATACCTCTCGATATCGCTAGCCCATAGACCAGCCCATACAGCGTCGGGAACATTCAACTCCCTAACATGGGCCGCCAACGCCGAACCGAAAACAAGGACGCTGGCGATATGCATCCCCCATGGATCACCGTCGGTGAATATATAGACCGGCAGGCCCAGCTCCTGATTTAGCCTCCTGATGAATTTTCTCGTAGCCCTTGGGGCCTGGCCTGCTGTGTGCACAATTATAGCCTTGTACTTCTCGCTTACCTTCTCCTCGAGAAACCTCTGATATATGGCGCCTTTCTCGACGACGAAAACCTGCTTCGCATCACATCTAACAAACTCGGCTGTTGTAGTGGCCGGCCCTATCATGGCTCCATCCGGTATATTGGTTAGGTCCAGCCGTTTCCCCTCATATCCAGGGACCGTGTATTCGATGACAAGGGAGCCGAATATACTTGAACGCTCCTCAGGGTATATGTTAAAGTCCTCCCTAACAGTCCCCACAAGGGTCTCCAGCTCGGTCACGGTCTCATCGCTCTCCTGCTGATCCTCAAAATCAACCCCAAAGCCCAGCGCATTGTAGAAAGCATCCCTCAAAGTGCTGGTTCTCCTCTCCCTTATCAGCTGGGATGCGAACATCGATGTCCACATAAGCTGGGCCATAGGCCTGAGATGTTTTATATTCTTGACTGTCCTGACAATTTTCTTAGGGCCCAGAACATACTGCCTGAGCTTGCTGTCATATTGGATGTTGGAGGTTGTTCTAGAGGGTATCTCTAATTGTGGAAACTCACCCTCCTCAATGTATTTGTATACCCTAAGCCCCACCTCCCGGAGCTTTCTCAGGACCCTTTCCCTAGTCTCGCTAATGATCTGCCCCCTCCTACCCTTAGACTTTTCCATCGGCAATCAAATCCCTCTTGTCCTCTATATACTTAGCCGGAAAGGCTGGAGGCTATGCTGGTGACTAGGTCGAGGATGGGGGTTGGATAGACACCTACGATTATACCTATGGCCGATAGGATCACCAAGGGTATGACTAGGCTTGGGCCCACTGCATGGGGTTGAGCCGAGACCTGTGTGGTCGGCTTGAAGAAAAATGATTGGACGAGACGTAGATAGTATGCGACGCTGATCAGGATGTTGACCACCATCACAATAGCCAACGCTGTGTATATAGAGCCTACGGCCAAGGCCGCCGTTACAATGGTGAACTCGCTCCAGAAGACGTTGAGACCAGGTATGCCTGCTAGGGCGAATAATCCTATGGTGAAGCATGTGGACACCAGCGGCATCTTCCTGCCTATTCCGGAGAGGTCATCTATGTTTCTGGTTGAGGTGGCGTGTATGAAGGCTCCGGCCCCTAAGAAGAGGAGGGCCTTTATGATTGCATGGTTGAAGACATGGAATAGACCTCCCGCTATTCCTGTCACAGTGGCGATGGATAAGCCGAAGACTATGTAGCCAATGTGGGCTATCGAACTATAAGCTAGTAGCCTTTTAATATCCTCTTGGAGAAGGGCGAGTAAATTACCTACTGTCATGGTTAGTATGGCGAAGATTGCAAGAGCTAATCTCCAGTCAAAGAAGAGAGGTGGGAAGACGCCGGTGAGTATTCTGAACATAGCGTATATGCCGGTTTTTATGACTACGCCGGACAGCATGGCGCTGATCGAGCTGGGAGCAGCTGGGTGGGCGTCGGGCAGCCATGAGTGGAAGGGGAACATTGCCGCGTTTACTCCAAAGCCTGTCACCAGCAGGGCTATGCTGAGATAACTCCATGTCTCACCGGCGGCGATTGATGTGGAGAGCACCTGGCCCAGTCGGGCTATCTCAAGGGTTCCAGTCATCCCATATAGGAGGGACATTGCGAAGAGAATTGCTGCGGTGCCGGCTCCGCTCATTATAAGATATTTAAATGAAGCCTCCACAGCCTCCCATGTCCTATACCTGAAAGCCACCAGCAAATACGATGCTATGGACATCATCTCCCAGAATATGAAGAAGGTGATGAGGTCGCCTGAGAATGTCACGCCCACCATGCCAGTCACCAGAGCTAGAAGGAGTGGATGGAACTCCGCCCTTCTCTCCTCAATATATCCTATGGAGAAGATGGCCGAAAGTAGACCTACACCTATGAAGATGGTTGCTACATATATTGAGAGGAGGTCCACATATATTATGGATGTTGCTCCGATGCTTTCGCCGACCTTTATACTCATCGGACCGTTGGCGGCCACCCATGTGAGCTGGTTGAGGACTTGATAGAGACCTATTGCCAAGGCTAAGACGGTGTAGCCCTCCGCAAGTCTTCTAGCGCCATATCGTCTTGAGATGAAAGAGATGACGGGCGCGATAACAGTGAGGATTATAAGGGTGTTGAGTGTGGGCGTGAAGTCCATGATGATTCGCTGGATGGGGGCTTCAGTTGGATTTTAAGATGTCGCTAGGAGCAGCCTGAAGTGGCTCCGCAGTTGGTGCATACGTAGCATGCGCCGCTTCTCGCCATTATCCCACCGCATTCGAAGCAGGTGGTCGAATCGCCGGAAATCACCAGAGTCGGCTCTTCAACGATCTGGCCAGGTTCTTCCGAGATTGTTTCCACTGTGAAGCCTATCTCTTTCCTCTCCTCAGGAGGTAGAAACTTTAGTGCCAGCCATCTGAATATGTAGTCTATTACGGACTTGGCGAATCTTATCTGCGGGTTGTCAGTGTATCCTGAGGGTTCAAAGCGGGTGTGAACGAACTTTTCAACGAGGACCCTTAGAGGCACTCCATACTGTAATGCAATAGAGGTGACTATTGAGAAGGAGTCCATGAGTCCGGCGAGTGTGCTTCCCTCCTTAGCCATCTTAACGAATATCTCACCCGGCTCCCCGCTGTCATATAGTCCTACAGTAATGTATCCCTCCTGCTGACCAACACGGAACTTATGGGTTATGGCCTTCCTCTCTTCCGGAAGCTTCCTCCTAACAGGCTTTGTCTCGGCCGTTGTTTTCTTCTGCTGGCTTGAGAGGGGTTGGGAGAGCTTGCTCCCGTCTCGGTAGATTGAGATGGCCTTTAAACCCAGCTTCCAAGCCGCCATGTAAACCTCGCTAACATTCTCCACCGTAGCGTTCTCGGGCATGTTGACAGTCTTGCTAATACCGCCGCTGAGGAAAGGCTGGGCCGCTGCCATCATCCTAACATGACCCATATAGTCTATAAACCGCCTACCCTTCCTACCCGTGGGGACCGCACAGTCAAAAACAGGGTAATGCTCCTTTCTCAGATGCGGCGCTCCCTCAATCGTCTGGGCTCCACAGATACGCTCCTCAGATATGGCTATCTCATCGTTGGAGAAGCCGAGGCGTCTCAGTAGATTAAAGTCTGGCCTTGAATACTCAGCCTTGGATATTCCCAGCCGGGCCATGGCAGCCTCCCCCAAAAAGTTAATGTTGAAAACATCCGTAAGGCTATTGGCGGACGGTAGAAGCTGCTCAACCTTCTGCAGCTCATCCTCGGTCAAGCCTCTCTCCCTGAGACTGCGCCTGTTGACTGGCTGGGCGCCGTCGAGGGTGTTGCTTCCCAGAACATACTCGATGATATCATGTATCTGGGCGCTAGTGTATCCGAGACGTCTAAGGGCCGGCTCAATAGAGCGGTTTATCAGTTTAAAGTATCCTCCGCCAACTAGCTTCTTGAACTTGACCAAGGCGAAGTCAGGCTCGATACCGAGTGTGTCACAGTCCATCAGTAGCCCTATGGTGCCTGTGGGAGCGATTAAAGTGACCTGGGCATTTCTAACACCGTGGTTCTCGCATCTGGAGACCGCCTCATCCCAGACAGACCTGGCCTCCCTCAGGAGTGGTTCTGGGCATTTCTCTAAATGGGGTAGTGAGGGTGTGGTCTCTAGGTCCTCATACTCCTGTGGCCGTGCACCGTATATTGCTCGTCTATGATTCCTGAGGACCCTTAATACATGCTCCTTATTTTTCGAATATTCTGGAAAAGGCCCTAGAACCTCAGCCATCTCAGTCGAGGTCAGATAGGCCTGACCCGTCATTAAAGCTGTGAGGGCCGAGCAGATAGCCCTACCCTCATCGCTGTCATAGGGTAAACCCATCCTCATCAGCAGAGCACCGATATTCGCATAGCCTAGCCCAAGGGAGCGCGTCTTATAGCTCATCTCAGCTATCTCAGCCGTGGGATACTGGGCCATCGCCACGGATATCTCAAGTACGATCGTCCAAAGCCTTACCGCATGTCTGAAGGCCGCTATCTGGAATAAGCCAGTCTCCTCGTCAAAGAACTTCACAAGGTTTAATGATGCTAGGTTGCAGGCCGTATTGTCGAGGAAGATATATTCAGAGCAGGGGTTGCTGGCGTTTATTCTCCCGGTCTCGGGGCAGGTATTCCACTCGTTGCATGTTGTATCGAATTGTAGGCCGGGGTCTGCGCATGCCCATGCTGCATTACATATTTTACTCCATAGATATCGGGCCCTGACCTTCTTAGCAACCCGGCCGTCGGTCCTCCATCTCAAGGCCCATTCTCTATCTTCTACCACCGCCCTCATGAAGTCGTTCGTCACCCTCACCGAGTTGTTGGAATTCTGGCCTGAGACCGTCTGGTAGGCTTCGCCCTCGAAGTCAGCAGAGTATCCGGCCGCAACGAGGGCTGCGACCTTGCGCTCCTCATTGAGCTTCCAGTCAATGAAATCCTCTATCTCGGGATGGTCTATGTTGAGGACAACCATCTTGGCCGCCCTACGTGTTGTGCCGCCCGACTTGATGGAACCAGCTACAGCATCACCAACCTTCAGGAAAGACATCACACCGCTGGAGACGCCGCCGCCGGAGAGCGGCTCACCCTTAGCCCTCAGGTTTGAGTAATTGCATCCCTCACCGCTGCCATACTTGTAAATCCGGGCTTGGGTGACCCATGTATCCATTATCCCACCCTTGTTAACGAGATCATCGTTGATCGAAAGGATATAGCATGCGTGAACCTGTGGCCTTGAGTAGCTGTCGGCGGACTGCTTTAGTGTCTGGCTATCTGGGTCGAAGAACCAATGGCCCTGGGGCGGCCCGGTGATACCGTAGGCCCAATTTAATCCAGTGTTAAACCACTGGGGTGAGTTTGGAGCTGCTATCTGGGCTATCATCATGTATTCGAGCTCATCTTGAAATGCTTGAGCATCCTCTGGAGATGCGAAATAACCTAGCCTCTCACCCCAGTATCTCCAGCAACCAACTATCCGCCTCACAACCTGTTTAAGAGACTTTTCAGAGCCTAAAACGGGTCTGCCACGCTCATCCACTATCGGCTTACCATACTCATCATATTGTGGGACGCCGGTTTTTCTAAAATATTTCTGGGCAAGTATGTCTGTTGCCACCTGAGACCAGAAGACCGGCACCTCCACATCTTTCATCTCAAAAACGACGGCGCCGCTGGAATCTCTGATCTGTGATGTTCTCTTATCCCATTTGAACTGCTGAAAGACATCCTGTCCGGCCTTGGTATAGTATCGGTTTATTCTGAGGCCCCTGGCCCTGATCTCACGCCTCGCTTCCTCCATAGTGGTCATGTTAAATCACCGCCTGTTGAAAATCCATGATGGTGGTTAACACAGAAGACAGATATAACTCTATTGTATTGTAAAATATTGATTGAAATTGGTGGGGCTGGTTTATTCTCCTGATGCTCATTAAATGCTCCCACGTAATACCCTACCTCGTCACTTCCAATCTGCTCACAAATTCATACAAGGACTTTGCAGCCCGGTTCTCCTCAAACCATCTCCTTATCGGGGCCAGCAGCCCATATAGCTCTTCCGCAACAGCGTTCTTAAGGTCTAGAGGATGTAGACGACCACCAACGTAATCTGCTTCAAGCTCAGAATATTCGCCATACTCAACCCTTCCACCATATTTGCTAGGCCTGTCGACAACTAGCCTACCCTTTAGCGGAAATATGATATACTTGCAGTATTCGAGGAGCGGATTGCCTTCAACCTGTTTTGGAGGAGTATAAGCCCTGAGTATTTTACTTCTAATAGTCGTCAGATCATCGTGGACATATATGCTGGATTCTGGAATACTCTTACTCATCTTGGAGCTTATCTGGACATCTAAGCTATCGTTGTCCTCAAGACCTCTCGGGACCTTAGGCCCCTCAAGACCCATAAGCATGTGATGGTGGACAGCCACGGGCTTCCAGTATCCAAGCTTTGGGCCCAGCTCCCTAGCAAGTATATTGGCACGTCTCTGGTCTAGGCCGAGCTGGCATATGCTGGCCCCTAGGGTGAATATGTCAGCAACCTGCATGCTGGGGTAGATTATCTGTGCGGCCTCCTGCAGCTCACCCTCAGCCCTACCCATTATAGGCAGACATCTCAGAAGGCGTTTTAAAGTCGTATTCCTCATCACGCTTAACACCGAGGCCCAGTATTCCTTATTTGACGCAAGATCGCTCGCCCAGACGATCTCCACCCTATTCAAGTCAATTCCAGAGGCCTTCCAGACTTCAATAAAATACTCCCCAACCTTTCTTATCTTGGACAGGTCTCCACCCATCTTATTGTTTACGAATGCATGCCAGTCCGCCAAAAGTATCTTGAATCTACATCCGGCCTCCAGCATATCCTTCAGCTTGATGGCCCGGAGTAGGGCGAAGGGTATGTGAGCGAGCCCGCTCGGCTCAAAGCCGTCATAAGCTATGGGGTGTTCCTCTGTTTCCAAGAGCTGCCTCAGCTCCTCGGGGGTTAATACCTCCTCTGTTGGAGGCCTCATGATCAGTTCTAATCGTCTTTCAAGATCCAAACCCAGCCTCTCCGCCGCATCACATAGGGCGGCCCAATTTAACCGTGTACCCCACCACTAACTCACCACCTCATTGACGGGTTTACACCGTTTCTCGGTGGAGCTTAAGGATGGTGGGGCGTAAGAAAATATGGGCTAGGGGTTTTTATGCTTTACTCCAGACATTAGAAAATCTAGATCTAACTCCATCACCGCTGTTGGCATGTTAAGCCCTAGCCTGCTAAGCACCTCCGGAGATATCTCACCGAGGACCCCAACCTCCACACCATTAGACGTTATGGACGCGCATCGGCCTAGAATAAAGGCAGGCCTCATCGATGGGCGGTAAATTATATCCACATCTAACAACCTTAGAAGCTCATCTGAAACTCTCCTCATCTCTGTAAAATCAGCCTCAGCATGGCATGTCGCCACTCCCAAACGGCGGCGTTTCACGGCCTGCTCTGGAGTCTCCTCAGATAACATTACTATCACGCCCGCTTCAAAAATCCTCTGGGGATACTGGTTATCTTGATTTGTTGCGAGATTGTGGAGGAGTGATGGGATGATAGAGGTTCGGAGCATTGTATACTCTCTTGTGGCGGGATTGGCCAGCCTCACATGTGGTGTCTCAGGTTCTAATAGTATGCTATATTCGGCTTCCTCGTTGGTGAGAAGTAGGTTCATCACCTCGGTGAATCCCATCCCAATCAGGATCTCTGAGACTTTCTCAAGATACTCTGTCGCAGGTAGGAATGACCCATATGTCACCTCTCTCGGGAGGACCGGGTTCATCCTAGAATAGCCGTAGGCGATCGCTATCTCCTCAACCAGGTCAACGGGATGGATGATATCGGTCCTATATGCTGGAAACCAGACTTTGAGACGGCCACGGCCAGAAACCTTAGTATCCATGCATGACATTGCCAACAGACGTCTCACGGCTTTAGTGGACAACTTTAGGCCAAGAAGGCTCCCAGCATATCCAGGATCAAGAATCATGCTACCGGGCCTGAGGTCCGGGTAGATCCTCTCCATCTCCGGGTAGACAACCCGAACCCTCTCTATAACCCCACCATCATCTGCGAAGGCCGTGACCAAGATATTTAATGCCTGACCGACCTTGGTCTCGTCAAGCCCCGTGACATCTATGAATATATCATGGGCGCCTGGCTTAACTTCGGTGATCCTCGAGTTTATTATGGGTGGCATTGAGAAGACTCTCCGTTCCGAATCTAGGAGGGTTGGGAATTTATTGGAGACGAGATGTCCATACTTCCTCCCAATCTCATGTTCTTTGACAATTTCTTCCGGAGTCATCTCCCTCATGCTCTTCAGCGGTGTGAATCTTACTGATTTGGGGCCGACGACGGTGTAGGTGAACGGCTCCTTTATGGATTTAAGATCATGAAGCCCTATAGCGACAACCCTCCTGTTTCTCCCCAAAACCCAATGCAGATCCTCCTGCATTGCGATCAGCTCGTCGAGGTCGTCCACTCCGATTCTCGCACCTCTTATCACTGCACATGCAATATACGGTCTGACGGCTTCAACATCGGGTTTTACATAGACCGTTATCTTGTACGGCCTTGGCCGGTATCTTGGCATGCCCCTCGATATTCCCAATATGGCCTTTAAGGCCCTAGCAACGCCATGCGTGCTGGAGTAGTCTGGCCTGTTCGGATTATACTCAACTCTTATAACTTCATCTGACACTTCTTCTACGCTGAGCCCTAGTGATGCGAGCTTTTCGGCCAACTCCTCGGAGGAAAGCCTCCTTCCAACCAAGTGTGTTAGCTTCTCAACTCGTAGTTTTAGGACGGGCATTAGAACCTACCCCTGAACCTGTATGGTGTGAGCGGTGAGACTCTCCTGAGCCAGCCGAGATCATTTTGGTGGAACGCTCTGATATCTTCGAGGCCGTAGATTACCATGGCCAGCCTCTCAAGACCCAAGCCCCATGCTAGGACTGGAAAATTCACGCCGAAGGGTCTGGTTGTCTCCGGCCTGAATATGCCTGAGCCTCCCAGCTCTAGCCACCTATCACCCAACTTAACCTCAACCTCCATGGAGGGTTCCGTGTATGGGAAGTAGCTGGGCCTGAATCTTACAAGCCCTAAACCCAGCCTCCGATAAAATTCTCTGAGAACCCCCATTAACTGCCTCAGATTGGCTTGTTTCTCAACGACTATCCCCTCTATCTGATGAAACTCTGCCAGATGCTTCCAGTCAACCTTCTCATTCCGGTATATCCTGTCGACGCTGAAGACCTTGATGGGCGGTTCTTTGACTTTACTGAGATGCCTGATGGTTGTAGCAGTGGTATGGGTGCGTAGGAGAAGCCTTCTAGCCTCCTCCAGCGACCACTTGTATCCCCAGCCCTTAGACCCTGTGTCGCCTCCATGCTCATGGACGGCCTTCACCCTCTCAACAAATTCGGTTGGTAGATGACCCTTGGCCGGATGCTCAAGATAGAAGGTGTCCTGCATCTCACGGGCCGGATGATCCTGGGGCTGGAAGAGGGCGTCAAAATTCCAGAAGGCAAGCTCGACAATCGGGCCCTCGATCTCCTCAAAACCCATCTCCACATAAGTCCTCTTCACCATTCTAATAACCTCCTGAAGCGGATGTCTTTTAGCCGCGGAGAATGGCTCGACAGGCGCCGAGACATCATAAACACTAAACGTGACGTTCCTCCACCGGCCACTTGATATGAGTCCGGGGGTTATCCTTGTCACCTCGTTAAGGTGATCGCTCAGCGGGCTCTCCATGAGACGTGACGCTAATCTCTCACCAGATTCCGTAAGGGATACGAGGTAGACTACCCTCTCCGATTTGTGTACGACACGCTGTCTAGTCACTAGTTCTTCGGCAGCGCTTCTGAGAATAGGGTCCAGACCATCTATCGCCACCTCACCAAGATCTGAGAGTATTTCGAGAAGCTTTTCTTGCGCAGATTTCTCAGGGTTTTGTACCTTTAATGTGAGAGTCGTCCCGGCTGATGTTTTGGAGAACTGGATCCAACCATTTCTAAGCCCCCATATAACCCCGATCTCGAAATCCCGAATATCCTTAAGACTATCCACCGTTGCGCTTCCACCCATCTCGGCGAGTTTAATGACTAACCGTCGCTCCGGCAGCCCCTCCCGAACATATCGCCTCCCCTCTTCAGCTAAGATAACGACCCGTATAATCTCCGAGACGGTTGATTTGACAAGCCCCTTATCCTGCAGCCATCCACAAGCCTTAGCTATCGATGAAGGGTTTTGAAGGGTTTCTATCACAGAGGGGTCGTAAAGGCTAGCCTTTAAAGGCTCCAATAGCCTCACTGCCTCCTGGCCGATTTCCACATAGGTTGAGGGTTTGCCCAAGCTTGTAAGGGCCACTAATACAGCCTTCTCAAGCCAGTGAAGTACGGGCTCATAATCCCGCTCTGTCACCACATCCCATCAACCACATGAAAATCTCTACATCTGTGAAGGTTTTTAAGTCATCGCTATAGCCTGTCCTTGCAGAAAAATGGTGCATGAGAATTCTGAGGAGGAGCACGAGGGCAGCCCATGGCCGGCTTTAATAGGGTTGAGCACAGCACCCCTGATAGCAGGTCTCATCCTCATCCTGAAAGGCCTGAACTTTACGGCCGGGCTGGGGCTTGTGATGCTTTTCCTAGTAATCCTAATCGCCTTCGTTGGACGTGAAATTAGACACTGGCCCCGTGTGATCGCCTCCTTTTTCTCAAGACTGAGAAGGACCCCTATACCGGCAGAGCCTGAAATCGTCTCAGGCGTTGGAGTGCCCACCGCAATCTTCCTATTCACGGAGGTTGCACTCTTCGGCGCCGGATTTGCCAGCTTCTTCGCTATAAGGGCAGCGTACGCCACATGGCCACCGCCAGGAACACCCCATCTAGAGGACTTTATCCCGAGACTCCAGACACTCATGCTGCTTTTGAGCAGCCTAGCGATAGAGTGGGCGGTCTACTCGGTAAAGCGTGATAGACGTGGCAGTGTCCTCGCAGGGGTTGTGGCCACAGCTTTACTGGGAACAGGCTTCCTAGTCCTAAAACTCGGTTTTGAGTGGCCCCACCTCTGGGAGCTCGGATTCACCCCGGCCAGCGGAATATACGGGGCTAACTTCTACATCCTTTTAGGAGCCCATGGAGCACACGTCTTCGGCGGCGTAGTAGCCTTGGCAGTAGTCGCCTCCCGGGCGAAGCTTGGACAGCTCACTCCAACCAGCTATGGGCTTCTCGAGTCGGTCAGCATATACTGGCACTTCGTCCACCTCGTGTGGCTCCTGCTATTCGCCATAATTTATGAGGGGGCGTTCGCCTGGCTATGAGTGTGACAAAACTCACCTCAACACAATTCGGGATCTTCGTGATCTTCGCCGCCGTATACACTGCTGGAACCCTAGGACTCGGCAGGATAGCATTCGGGGAGGCACAGCTCAAACCCGGTGAGATAGGATCACCGCTGGTCACCATCTTCGGCTGGCCGGGCATACTAGGACTAGTCATAGGCCAGCTTGTAGCCAACACGGCTTCACCATTCGGCCCCATAGATCTCATATCACCGGCAATATCCCTCGCAGGACTGTTAGCCATCAAATACCTAGCAAGATACACTATCTTTCTCGGCTCGGCCATTTATGTGGTTATAACGAGCCTATGGCTCGCCTTCATGATATCTTTTACAAGTCCAGGGACATGGCCCATAGACCAGGCGTTAATAGGTCAGGGCTTGGCCGTTGTTATAGGTTTGATTATTTACTTTGTCCTGAGGAGGTTGGAGCCTTTTAGGGAGAGACCTATGGGAGAGAAAGTTATTTCTCAGCAGGCGGTGTGACCCTCTCCAGCAATATAACAGCCATGCCACCATGTTTCCTACGGTCCAAAAGCTTCATTGGTGTTTTTGATAACAGATCGTCCAACTCCTTCTCTTTAAATCCCCTCCTCCCGAAGAGCCTCCTAAGTCGTGCGATTATGAGGGCTTTACCATTCACCATTAGAAGCCTATTAACCTCGGTCAGCATGGCCCTTCTCTGCAAAACATTTTCAAGCCTGTAGGCTACGATTACAAGGTTGAAGTAGTTGCTTGGGAGGTGGACGATCCTCTCCACCAGCCTGCTATAATGGACCTTAACATTGGGCAGTCCAGCGGTCTTAACCTGTTGAAGAAGATTCTCATCGTTGTCAACGGCGTATACCAGCCCATCACCGCCAACTCTTTCTGAAAGAGTCCTCAATAATTGTAGGTCATCACAGCCGATTAAGACGGCCCTCCACCCCCTCTGAATTTCAGCCAGCTCCAGCGTATTCGAGGCTAACCACCCAAGACTAGCTTATAGTAGGGTTTCATCTTTCCGGGCTGGGCATCGAGGTAGAGTCCCTTCCACTCCACATAATGATCTATTGCCAGGACTGTGTTGTTCCGGCCAATGCCAGACTCCTTAAACCCGCCCCATGGATGCTCGACTGGCAGTGTGTAGTAGGTGTTTATCCAGACACATCCTGCCTTTATCTTCTCAGCGGTCCTAAGGGCTTTCGCCGTATCTGTACTCCAAACGCCCGCAGCCAGACCATAAACGGTTTTGTTGGCGAGCTCCACAGCCTCTTCGTCATCATCAAACTCTGTGACCGTGAGGATTGGGCCGAAGATCTCCTCCCTGAAGAGCTTGCTGGATGGGGGCGTGTAGTCTACAAGTGTTGGCTGCATGTAATTGCCCTTAGCATACTCGCCAGCCTGAAGCCTATTTCCTCCCGCCACGATCTTGAGACCCTCCGACTCCGCCGCCCCCACATATTCGAGAACCTTCTCCAGCTGGGCCTGGCTTACAAGCGGGCCTAGGTCGCTGTCATCACGTAGCTGATACCCAACCCTAATCCTTGAAATCCTCTCAGCGACCATCTTCACAAACCTCTCCTTAACACTCCTGTGGACCAGGAGTCTTGAGCCGGCTGCACATGACTCACCGTTATTGGCGAAGGCGCCGTAGGTCACACCGTTGGCGGCAGTCTCCAAGTCCGCATCACCGAACACAATGTTTGGATTCTTTCCGCCCAGCTCCAAAACAACCCTCTTCAAAGTGCCTGCGGACATCTGCATAATCCACTTGCCCGTAGACGTCTCACCTGTAAAGTTTACCACGTCAACCTTATCACTCTTTAGGAGCTGGGTGCCTATGTCCTCGCCCCTGCCTGTCACAACGTTGAAAACACCGGGAGGAGCGCCGGCCTGCTGGAAGATCTTAGCCAGCTCAAGGGCGGTGGCTGGTGTATAGCTGGCCGGCTTGGCAATCACAGTACATCCAACCGCTAGGGCCGGAGCGATCTGCCGGGCCAGGATTAGGAGTGGAAAGTTCCAGGGAGTTATGGCTGCGAGAACACCTATTGGCTGTCTCACGATAACGCTGATGTCGCCTGTCCTGAGTATCTGTGAGTGGCCGAGAACCTTATCCGCTATCCCGGCATAGTATTCGAACATGTCGATGGTCCTGGGTATGTCGCCCATCCTGCTGGTCCTAATCGTCTTGCCGGCGAAGAGACTCTCGAGGCGGGCCAGCTCCTCAGCCCTCTCCCTAATTATCTCAGCAACCCTCATTAAAACCCTAGCCCTAAGCCTGTAGTCGGTGACCCATTGGCCAGCATTTCTATCAAAAGCATCCCTAGCCGCATCCAAAGCAGCCCCCACATCCTTTGAGCCGTCGGCAACCCTACCTATCAGCCGGCCATTATCACCAGGATCATATCTGCTCTGATACCCGCCTATGGATGGTTTGACGACTGAACCGTTTATGAAGAGGTTTATCTCGTAAATATCGCCCGACATACCTTCCGGGCGGGCGTCTCAGTTTATAAAGATAACATACAATCTTACTGCACTTTTGCAACCAGTTCAACGAGGTTGCCATCTAGGTCGGCTACGGTGAAGCCTTTGAAGCCATCAACATTGTTGGCCAGTCCATCGGTTATCTGAAAGCCTGCCTTCAGCAGCCTCGCCCTCAATTCCGATAGCATCGTCTCACCGCCCAGCTTTATGGCGAAGCTCTCCAACCTCACATGCCCATCTGATGGTGGTGGTGCGTCGACTCCTGCCCATGTATTGGCTCCTATATGGTGATGATATCCTCCAGCCGACATGAAGAGGGCGGAGTTGGACAGTCTAAACGTGATATCAAAGCCGAGGACATTGTGGTAGAAGCGTTCAGCCCTCTCAAGCCTTGAGACATGGAGATGTATGTGCCCCATCCTCAAGCCCGGCGGCATCTTCCACCCCGATGAGACTGCAACCCTCTTCCCCTCCCCACGCAGCTCATAGAGGAGGGAGTCGATGTTAAGCGGTAGTGTGGCCATCTGAAGTGTATCAGATGAGATCCATCTCCATCCATCCCTCGGCCTATCAGCATAGATCTCGATACCATGGCCGTCGGGATCCTGTATATACAGGGCTTCACTAACCAGATGGTCTGAGGCGCCTTCAAACTGCCAGTATTCCGCAAGACGGACGAAGAGCCTGGCGAGATCTATCCTTGTGGGCATGAGCAGAGCATAGTGGTAAAGCCCACGTCTGTCAGCTGGCTTTGGCAGGGCGCCCTTTTTCTCACGCAGTATGACAAGCGGGCCGCTACTATCGAGTCCGAGAACAACCTTGTCATCGAGATAAGAGAGGTGGGAGAGGCCTAGGATCTCCGTGTAAAACTTGACGGATCTCTCCAGATTTGAGACTGTAAGGGCCAGCCATTGAATGGATGTGTCAGCCCCTAGCTTCTGGAAAGTCATCAACCACCAGCCATCCTAGGAGATGGGATCCTATAACCCTTAGCCCTCCAGTATGAAAGCAGTACAATATCATAGATTATCTCAACCTCTTCAGGGTTTCTGGGAGCGTAGACCATGCAGGCTGTCTCAAGTATTGCCACACCTGCGAGCGGGTGTTTCTCACCCCACCCCTTCTCCAAAACCTCATCAAGCCAGTTGGGCGGAACCATGAGGTGGAGGCTCGAGTCATGGGGTGGATGTAGGTGGGCGAACTCGCCGTCAGCCATAAACGCATCGGACGGCCTAGGGAATAAATTCCTGTCCAGCACCATGGCCCTGGCACCAGGCACAGATACCAGGCTGATCTCCTCACGGACATCAGGCATACTGAATAGTAGGCCTGCCAAAACCTCGTAGATTTTTATGGGTGGATTTT
>Ga0197142_1002314_pt1:0-12500 | contig 16780 bp, 10 predicted proteins | sample GBS60_MetaG_FD_148614 | JGI IMG/M metagenome (GOLD analysis project Ga0197142, IMG submission 148614) | Sediment microbial communities from Great Boiling Springs, Gerlach, Nevada, United States - GBS 60_MetaG | ecosystem: Environmental > Aquatic > Thermal springs > Hot (42-90C) >...
GCGCCCGCGCGTGACCGAGTTCCACATCGTCGGCGGGCTTCACCCCCGGCTGGGCTTCGATTACTACGAGAACATCCTGCGCGCGCTCAAGGCGGCCTATCCCTGGGTGCATCTCAAGGCCTTCACGGCGGTGGAAATCGACTTCTTCGCCCAACTGACCGGCCTGGACCACGAGACCATCCTGCGACGGTTGATAGACGCCGGCCTTGGCTCTCTGCCCGGCGGCGGCGCCGAAATCTTCCATCCCGATATCCGACGCCGGATCTGCCCGGAGAAAGCCGATGCCGAGACCTGGCTCCGCATCCATCGCACGGCCCATCGGCTGGGTCTGCGCACCAATGCCACCATGCTCTACGGCCACATCGAAGGCTACGAACACCGGGTGGACCATCTCCTGCGGCTGCGGGCTTTGCAGGATGAAACCGGCGGCTTTCAGACCTTTATCCCCCTCCGCTATCACCCCGAAAACAACAACCTGGGCCGCCACCTCGACTGGACCACAGCCCACGATACCCTGAAAACCCTGGCCATCAGCCGCATCCTGCTCGATAACTTCCCCCACATCAAGGCCTACTGGGTCATGCTGACCCCACCCATCGCCCAACTGGCCCTGCACTTCGGCGCCGACGACATCGACGGCACGGTGGTGGAGGAAAAAATCTACCACGAAGCCGGCGCCACCACCGAAGAAAGCCTGGACAAATTCGACCTTCTGCGCCTGATCAAAGCCGCAGGCAAGATCCCCGTCGAGCGCGACACCCTCTACAACATCATCGAGATCTACGACAAGCCCATCGAGTTCTACGCGCCGCCCAGCCGCAAGACCGCCCGTGGGCAGGTCAAGATCACCCGCATTGAACTCAACTGAAACCGACCATGACCCGTCCCCTTATCGTCGGTGTCATCGACTATCTCAACGTCGAACCGCTCTACTACCGCCTGGAGGAACGGCTGGCCGACCGCGGGGTGAGTTTCGTCCGCGGGGTGCCCACGGCCCTCAATCGGGCGCTGGCGGCCGGCGAGATCGATCTGGCGCCCATCAGCGCCATCGCTGCGGCGCAATTGGCCGACCGCGTCGCCATCCTGCCCGATCTGGCCATCGCCACCATCGGCGCCGTCAAAACCGTGCTTCTGTTCAGTTGGATGGCCGATCCGCGCGAGCTGGATGGGGTGCGCATTGCGCTCTCTGACGAATCGGCCACCTCGGCCGAATTGGTGAAAATCCTGGCCCGGGCCTTCTGGCGGGTACAGCCCCGCTACAGCGTCGAACCGCAAAACCTGGAGCAGATGCTGCGCCGCGCCGCCGCGGCCCTGCTCATCGGTGATGGCGCCCTGGTCGAATCGGCCCATCGCCGTGACATCCCCGGCCGCGGGCAGCCCTATGTCTTCGACCTGGGCGATGAATGGCTGAAGTGGACCGGCCTGCCTTTTGTGTTCGCCCTCTGGGCGGCGCGGCGGCCGGCCCTGCCCCTTATCCGCGAGCTGGGCGTAGTCGAAGCCCTGTACGAGAGCAAGGCCGAAGGGCTGGCCCACATCCCCGCCATCGCCCAGGCCTACGCGCCCCGCCTGGGTCTGCCGGTGGGCGTGCTCAGCAAGTACCTCTACGACCTCCGCTACGACCTGACCCCGGCCGATCGCGCCGGCCTGCTCACCTTCCTGTTGCTGGCCTTGCCGGCTTTCGACCCCGAGACGTTGCTCTGCTGGCATCCCATGCGGGGGTTATACCCCCTCTTTGCCGGGATCAGCCCGGCCCCGGTCCTGGCCACCGCCGTCCCGACGACGGTCTGATGGCGCCTGGGCCTGGCCGGGTCGCCATCAGACCCGTCGGTGGTTTCAGAAGTCCGGCAAGACCGAGAGATCGGCGATGCCGTCGGGCAAGGCGGCGATGGCCTGCACCACGGCCAGGCGCGCGGCCCGACGGACCGGGTCGTCGGTCATGACCAAGACGGCCTCGAAGAACGCGTTGATGGGATCGCGCAGGTCGGCCAAAACGGCCACCAGGGTAGGGACATCGGGCGTGGCGGTCAGGCGGGCCTGGGCAGCGGCCAGGGCGGCATAAAGGGCCTGGGTGGCCGGTTCGGGGTCGGCTTCCGGTTGCAGGGGATAGATCGTCTCGATCCCGCGCACGATGCGCTTGCAACGGGCGTAGGCGGTCAGGGTCTCGATCCAATCGGGTTGGGCTACGGCCTGGGCCAGCTCGCTCACGGCCCGACGGGCGCGCGCCGGGTCGTTCCCCTGGGCGGCCAGGATGGCCTCGGTCACCTCATGGCCATACCCTTCCTCGCGCAAGACGCCGTACAGGCGGCGCCGCACGAATGCCGCCACCTCCTGGAGGACCGCCGCCTCCACGGGTACCGGCTGCAAGACGGCCGCATCGGCCAGGCCGGCCGCCACATCGAAGGATTTATCGGCGGCGATGAGGTTTTGGACGATGGCCAGGGCCTCGCGGCGCAACCCAAAGGGGTCGTTGGCGCCCTTGGGGGCCAGCCCAACGGCAAACAGGCCCACCAGGGCGTCCAGGCGGGTCGCCAGGTTCAGGGCCAGGCCCACGGGGCTCAGGGGCGTCTCCGGTCGGACGATATAGGCCTCGCGGATGGCGCGGGCTACGGCGGGCGGTTCGCCGCTGGCGAGGGCATAGATTTCGCCCATGATGCCCTGGAGCGAGGTGATCTCGATGACCATGCTCGTGGCCAGATCGGCCTTGCTGAGCCAGGCCGCCCGCCTGGCCAGGGCCCGCTCCTCCGGCGTCAGGCCCAGGCGTATGGCCACCGGCTCCACCAGTTTCTCCAGCCGCGCGACCCGCGCCAGCATGGAACCGAGCTGCTCCTGAAAGGTGAGTTTGGCCAGATCGCGGTTGAAATCCTCCAGGGGACGCTTGCGGTCCTGGCGCACGAAATAGGCCGCATCGGCATAGCGGGCGCGGATCACGGCCTCGTTACCCTGCCGCACCAGATCGGGATCGCGATCGGCGCCGTTGGCAATGGTGATGAAGTAGGGCAACATGCTGCCGTCGGCGGCCAGGACCGGGAAGTAGCGCTGATGCTTCTTCATCACCGTGATCAACACCGGCGCCGGCAGGCTCAGAAACTCGGGGTCAAAACGTCCCAACAAGGCCAGCGGCTGCTCCACCAGGTCGGTCACCTCGTCGAGCAGGTCCTCATCGGGCGGCACCTGACCGCCGACCTGGGCCGCCGTCTGCGCCAGCGCGGTGGCGATCTGCCGGCGGCGTTCCGCGCGGTCGACCACAATGCCGGCGGCGGTGAGGGTGGCCAAATAGCGATCGGCCGCCGGGATGGACAGGGGTGGCGAGCCTTGCGGCCGCAGCCCCCGGCTCACGCGATCGCTGAGCACATCGGCATAGACCAAAGGCACCACCCGGTCGCCGTAGAGGGCGACGATCCAGCGGATGGGCCGGCTGAAGCTGACGCGGCTGCGGTTCCAACGCATGGTCTTGCCAAAACGCAATCCTTCGATCCACTCGCGCACCAGCTCGGGCAGGAGCTGATAGGTCGGGCGGCCGGCCACGGTCTGGACGGCGTAGACATAGCGCTTGCCGCCTTCCTCGCGCACCTCCAATTGTGCGACCGGCACCCCGCGACTGCGGGCAAAACCGATGGCGGCCGGGGTGGGCTGCCCCTGGTCGTCAAAAGCCCGGTCGGCCGGAGGGCCTCGGAAAACCTGGGTTTCGGGGTCCTGTTGCGCCGCCAGACGCCGTACGGACGCCACCAACCGCCGCGGGGTACCCGTCACGTACACGCCCTCGTGCCGAAGCCGCGCGGCGGCCAGGCTGGCCGGGATCGCGCGCTGCCATTGGGCAAGGGCCTCGCGCACATCGTGGGGTGGCATTTCCTCGACGCCGATCTCCAGGACGAGATCGGCCGCTTCCTGGCCGGGTGGCAAGGGAGCAGGCGCCGGCGCCGTAGGGACAACGACTTCGCCTGTCCCCTTGAGGAAGGGGAACTCCAGTTGCCGCCGTTGCTCCACATAGGCTTCGGCGACAGTATGGGTCAGGTCGCGCATCCGTCGGAAGAAGTTCGCCCGTTCGGTCACGCCGATGGCCCCGCGGGTGTCGAGGAGATTGAAGGTGTGCGAGCAGCGCAAGACGTAATCGTAGGCCGGGATGACCAGGCCCCGGGCAATGGCAGCCTTGGCCTCGGCTTCGTACAGCTCGTAGAGCTGTTGCAACCGCGCCACATCGGCCACATGAAAGGCATACTCGCAATGCTCGATCTCCTGCTGCTTGAGGATGTCGCCGTAAGTGTGGTGCTCATCCCATTGCAGGTCCCACACCTCGCGCACCCCTTGCAAAAACATGGCAATGCGCTCGAGGCCGTAGGTCAACTCCACGGCCACCGGATCGAGATCGATCCCGCCGGCCTGCTGGAAGTAGGTGAACTGGGTGATCTCCAGGCCGTCCAGCCACACTTCCCAGCCCAGACCCCAGGCGCCCAGAGCCGGGCTTTCCCAGTTATCCTCGACAAAGCGGATGTCGTGCCGGTCCAGATCGATGCCCAGGGCACGCAGGCTTTCCAGATAAAGCTCCTGAGGATTGCCGGGGTCGGGTTTGAGGATCACCTGGTACTGGGTATGCATCTGCATGCGGTTGGGGTTTTCGGCAAAACGGCCGTCGTCGGGCCGATAGGACGGCTCGACATAGCCCACGCGCCAGGGTTCCGGCCCCAGGACGCGCAGGGTGGTGGCAGGATTGGCCGTCCCGGCGCCGACTTTTTCGCTATAGGGCTGCCAGATCAGGCAACCCTGCCCGGCCCAAAAGCGTTCCAGCCGGGCGATCATGTCTTGAAAGGTCAGAAAAGCGGAGGATCGGGTCATGGTGTATGGTAAAAGCGGGATAAATCGGGAAGGATAAAGACTCAGCTTTTTATTGTATATCGGCCGAGTCCGGAAAACCGAGCCCTGGCCGCGGCAAGCATGGCCCGGCCCGATCGGCAAATCCTGAGGATGGCGCTACCCCCTCAGTCCACGCCCTGGTTTTCCTGCCAACGCTCCCGCTGCCGCGCCAGATAGCGCGTGGCGAGCTCACGTCCCTGCTCCACCGGAAAACGGTCGTTGGCCTTGGCCTGATTGGCCTGCAAAGCGGCCTCCATGTCGATGCCGAACTGGTAGGCCAGCTTGAAGAGAAAGGTCATGCAATCGGCCAGCTCGGTGGCCAACAGGGCGCGGCGCCGGTCGGGGTCATCGGGTTCGCGGTAGCCCTCCAGATAAAGCACCTCGCGGGCGATTTCGCCCAGTTCCTCCAGGGCATGGACCAGGGTTTGCGCCGGTTGCACGCGATCAAAACCGCGTTCGCGGTCATAGGCCTCCAGCCAGCGCTGATAGTCGGCAATATGCATGGCGGCCCTCAGACGTGGTTGAGCAGACGAATGAAGGCGGGGGCGCGTAACCGCCGTTCTAAGACAAAGCGAATGTAGGTTGCCAGCAGGCGTTCGATCTGCCGGAGACGGGCCGGTGCCAGGTCAAGGCGCAAAGCGACTTCGGCCGGTTGCGTCTGCAAGTAGCGCAGGACCTTCAAAGCCCCCACATCCAGAGCTTCGGTCTCCGGTTGGCCTTCGCCATGCCGGGGACACAACACGCCTCCACGGGCCACGGCCAGGTAGTTCGTCACCGGTTGCAGGGGCTCGCCGCACTCAACGCAGTGGAACAAGGCGGGCTGATAGCCGCTCAGCCGCAAAAGGGCCAGCTCGAACCAGCGCGCCAGCAGCGCCGGTCGCCCGGTGCCTTCCAGGAGGTGCAGCCCTTGCAGGAGGAGGTCGAAGATGTCGGGCTGCTCATCCTCTTCCTGGGCAAAGGCATCCACCAGTTCGACGAGGTAGAAGGCGTAGGCGGTCCTTTCCAGGTTCTCGCGCAGCTCGCGAAAGGCGTAGACCGTCTCCGCCTGAGTCACCAGATCCCACGAACGGCCCCGGGCGATCAGCAGTTGGACATGGGTAAACGGCTCCAGATGACCGGCCTTGCGGCTGGCCGGCCGACGCACGCCTTTAGCCAGCAGGGTGCGTTTGCCCAGGCCCGGCGTCATCACGGTCAGCACACGGTCGGCCTCCCCCTGGTCGCGGTGTTTGAGGATAATGGCCCGTGTGCTGTAGAGCCGTTCGCGGGTCAAGGCTCACCTCCTCCCTCCCTCGGCAGATGCTCCGGCCCGAAGGAATCGGGCAACAGCTCGGCCACGGTGGTCAGACGATAGTTGCCCGCCGCATCGGCGATGATCACCGTCATCGTAGGGGCGAATTCGCGCATCACCTGACGACAGCTCCCGCATGGACTGCCGCCGTTGCTCGTCACCACGGCCAGGGCGCGAAAGTGGCGATGCCCCTGGGCGATAGCGGCAAACAGGGCCACCCGTTCGGCACAACAGGTGAGGGGATAGGAGGCGTTCTCGATGTTGCAGCCGGTGATGATGTGGCCATCCGCGGTGAGGACGGCCGCCCCCACAGGGTAATGGGAGTAGGGGACATAAGCGCGCGCACGCGCAGCTTGCGCAGCCTGAATCAGACCATTGAGATCCAAATCGGGGGGATTCATGAGGGCATCGATGAGGGAAGGTCGGCGAAGACATGGATGAGCTCGATCATGCCACCGTGTTGCCGGTCGCAATCTGGCCTGATGGTTGTTTCAACACCACCCGCACCTGCTCGATGCGGTTATCGGTAACGGAGACGACTTCGAGTTGGGCGTCGTCCAGCTCAACCCTATCGCCTACATCGGGCACCCGCTGCAAGTGGGAGTAGATGACGCCGGCCAGGGTGTAGCTTTCGTCCTCATCGGTCAAAGCCAGGCCCAATTCCCGGTTGACGTCGTCAATATTGGCCCGACCGCTGATCAGGTACACCTGGGGTTCGAGCTGCTGGATGAGAGGGGCCTCGAAATCGTACTCGTCCTGGATTTCACCGACGATCTCCTCCAACAAGTCCTCGATGGTCACGATCCCGGCGGTGCCGCCGTATTCATCCACGACAATGGCGAGATGGGTCTTTTTGTGCTGAAGATCGCTCAATAGGTCGTCAACAAGGGCCGATTCGGGAACAAAGTAAGGTTTGCGCATGAGTTGGCGCAGGGAAAAGTCGGTCTTTCGCTCCCGGAAGTAGGTCAGTAAGTCCTTGGCGTAGAGAACGCCGACAATGTGGTCAATGGTCTCCTCGTACACGGGAATGCGGGAATGTCCGGAGGTCACACAGACGTCGAGGGCTTCCTCCAGGGTGGCATCCACGGGCAGCGCCACGACATCGACGCGCGGCACCATGACCTCGGCCACGGTTTTGTCGCCCAGACGGACGATGCCATCGATCATCTCGCGCTCTTCCTCCTCGATGAGGGGTTCCTCGGCGCCAAAATGCAATAGCAGGCGCAACCCGTCTTCGGTGAGGAGAAGCGAGCGGGTCGATAGGGCATTGGCGGGCTCAAGGCGTCGCGCCCGCTGCCAGAGCGGCCAGCTGAGGGGCAGGGCCAGGTTCAAGAGCCAACGCAACGGTCGCCCCAGGCGCAAAGCCGTCGCCAGGGGTTGACGCAAAGCCCATCCCCGCATTTCCACCCGCAGGAGTAGCAACAGGAACGCCGTCAGCACCAGCAGTCCGCTCAGCCACAAGGCATGGCCGTCCCCGCTCAACACGGTCCAGGACACGGCGCCGGCGGCGGTGATGGTGGCCAGCGTACGCCAGACGGTAAACCCGGTCATAAGGCGCTCGCCATCCCTGAGCAGTCCCTCGACGACCAGGGCGGCGGGGTTGCCGGCCTGGCCGAGGCGTCGCAGCTGCGAACGATCAAGGCTGGCCAGAGCCATTTCGGCCAGGGAGACGAATGCAAATACCAAAACGGCCAGCGCCCACAGGAGCAGCGCCGACCCTATAGCCATGTCCATACCGGATGAGGATCCTGCCAAACCAGCATAGCCGAAGCCTGACGGGCAGGCCTGAGAAAAAAGCCGTTGTTACTGCAAAGATACCACAAGGCTCCCCTGACGGCAATCACCACCGTAGTCCCGATAAACCGGGAACCGTCCCCTTCCTGAGGGCGAACGTCCGGGGTGTCTGCGACCGGACCGACATTCGGCGCCCCTGCGGGTCAAAACAAAAAGCTCTCCTGGCAATGCCCTACTCTTGCAGGGGGCTGCCCCCCAACTACCATCGGCGCAGAAGAGCTTAACGACCGGGTTCGGAATGGGACCGGGTGTGGCCTCTTCGCTATTATCACCAGGAGAGCTGTTATGAGCATGGTAACGGGTATCTACCGACACCCTAACAACTGAATAGGATACACGCTTCTCTCATCCTTTCTTGCGTAGGTTAAGCCCTCGTGCATTAGTACGGCTTCGCTGAACGCATTGCTGCGCTTACACGTGCCGCCTATCAAGCCGGTAGTCTCCCGGCGCACTTACCCAGTTGACCTGGTGGGGAATCTCATCTTGAGGCAGGTTTCCCACTTAGATGCTTTCAGCGGTTATCCTTGCCCGACTTAGCTACCCGGCGATGCCGCTGGCGCGACAGCCGGCACACCAGAGGTCGGTCCACCCCGGTCCTCTCGTACTAGGGGCAGCTCCTCTCAAATTCCCTACGCCCACAGCGGATAGAGACCGACCTGTCTCACGACGGTCTGAACCCAGCTCGCGTACCGCTTTAACGGGCGAACAGCCCGACCCTTGGGACCTAATTCAGCCCCAGGATGCGACGAGCCGACATCGAGGTGCCAAACCTCCCCGTCGATGTGAACTCTTGGGGGAGATCAGCCTGTTATCCCCGGGGTAGCTTTTATCCGTTAAGCCACGGCCCTTCCACTCGGCACCGTGGGATCACTAAGGCCGACTTTCGTCCCTGCGCGACTTGTAGGTCTTGCAGTCAAGCACCCTTATGCCTTTACACTCTACGGCTGGTTTCCATTCAGCCTGAGGGTACCTTTGCGCGCCTCCGTTACCTTTTAGGAGGCGACCGCCCCAGTCAAACTACCCGCCTGGCACTGTCCCCACGCCGGATGACGGACGCAGGTTAGGGCCAAGACTTAACCAGGCTGGTATTCCACCGGCGACTCCACCGAGGCTGGCGCCCCGGCTTCACAGTCTCCCAGCTATCCTCTACAGATTAAGTCCTAACGCAATGCCAAGCTGTAGTAAAGCTCCACGGGGTCTTTTTGTCCTGCTGCGGGTAAAACGCATCTTCACGCTTACTTCAATTTCACCGGGTCCCTCGTTGAGACAGTGCTCCGCTCGTTACGCCATTCGTGCGGGTCGGAACTTCGCATTCTCCCTTTGTTTCCAAAGGGTACAGACTATACCTTCATCTCACCAAGCAGCCGTAGGAGTTCATTTGCCTTCTACTACATCTCTGACGTACCATGGATGCAATTGCGCTATACCTCCATTGAGGAAAATGTCTCCATAGCTGCCCTTGCTCTCGCCGGATGAGGGCGAGAGGGTGAGAGCCGGCGTGTTGCGCACCGGAGGTGGGTGCGCCTCCCCTTTCGGGTCAGTCGTTACGGGGTCAATCCCGGCCAGAGCCGGGATGACTTCCCTCGGAATTACCCACTGCGTCCCGCAACGCAGGAGGGCTCCTCCGATATGAGCCGGATTACGTCCATCCTTCGCAGGATGGCAGGGCAAGTTCGTTGCTTACCCGACAAGGAATTTCGCTCACATAGGTCCAGACATTTCGGTCTGGTGTGGACTATATCTTCATCCAGTTTTCTGCAGTTCTTGCAGAATCGCCCTTGTTTTCGCCTTGTCCGCATGATTCATGGTCAGCGAGATTTCGATGATCTCGATCAAGCCCTCTTTCGTCAGATGTCGCCCTTCGGCCATATAGCGGACGACCCTGGCGAATTTCTTGAAATCCACCTGCTTTTTGGTTTTCAGCGGGTGTTTTTCGAAGAAATCGACCACTTCTTGCAAGCAGGAGAGCTTGCGAATGCGCAACTCGTAGCGGTCGTCGTGATTACGACGCACGACACCGCAACGGAAGAAGCGCTTCAGGGCATAGAGAACTTGAATATCACGCTGGTGTTGAACCACGCGGAACTCAGGCAAAACTTGATAGCCGGTGGCCATTTCCGGATGAGGGTTGATTGCGATGTCAAAGGTTCCCTCACCATCAACGAAGCCAACGACCCAATCGGGCGTCAAATTCATGATCGAACCTCACGACTGGATGGCTGGCGTGTAGTCTCTGAGGAGCCCCGCCCGGGAGCGGGTTTCCTGCGGATTATCCAATCCTGACCATTTTGACTGGAAAGAGCCATTTCCGAGTAGGTCAGGCTCTAAGGATGTTCCCGCATACAGCCAGCTATTGCCCTCGACGTTACCGTCGAGGCAGGCAGCAAGGCTACCTTAGGACCGTTATAGTTACGGCCGCCGTTCACCGGGGCTTCGGTTCAGAGCTTCGCTTGCGCTAACCCCTCCCCTTAACCTTCCGGCACTGGGCAGGCGTCAGCCCCTATACGTCACCTTTCGGTTTCGCAGAGACCTGTGGTTTTGATAAACAGTCGGCAGAGCCATTTCACTGCGACCGTCTCGGGCTCGAACGAGCATGTCGTCTCACCCTAACACGGCGATCCTTCTCCCGAAGTTACGGATCCATTTTGCCTAGTTCCTTAACGAGGGTTCTCCCGATCCCCTTGGTATGCTCTACCCGTCTACCGGTGTCGGTTTGCGGTACGGGCACGTGAGTCTCGCTAGGGGCTTTTCTTGGCAGCATGGGCTCATCCACTTGTGGCGCTAAGCGCACCGCCATCACCCCTTAGCTCGGTCGGTCTTTTCGCCCCGACCTCAACGCCTACGGGCTTGGCACCTGAATCCAGTAACAGGCTGGACTACCCTTCTGCGTCCCCCCATCGCTCAAGCGACTCGACGTGGTTCCGGAATGTTGACCGGATGTCCATCGGCTACGCCGTTCGGCCTCACCTTAGGCCCGACTAACCCGACGCGGATTAACCTTCCGTCGGAAACCTTAGACTTACGGGGAACACGTTTCTCGCGTGTTTTACGCTACTCATGCGAGCATTCGCACTCCTGTCTGCTCCAGCCGTCCTCACGGTCGACCTTCACAGCCAGACAGGACGCTCCCCTACTGCTCCAGCTTTGCTGAAGCCCACAGCTTCGGTGGTAAGCTTGAGCCCCGTGAATTTTCGGCGCAGAATCACTAGACCAGTGAGCTGTTACGCACTCTTTAAAGGATGGCTGCTTCTAAGCCAACCTCCTGGCTGTCTAAGTAACTCCACATCCTTTACCACTTAGCTTACACTTGGGGACCTTAGCTGGTGATCTGGGCTGTTTCCCTCTCGACGACGAAACTCATCTCCCGCCGTCCGACTCCCAGGCTCTGGAGTACCGGCATTCGGAGTTTGGTTGGGTTTGGTAAGCGGGAAGCCCCCTAGCCCATCCAGTGCTCTACCTCCGGTACTGAACGCCTGAGGCTAGCCCTAAAGCTATTTCGGGGAGAACCAGCTATATCCGGGTTCGATTGGCATTTCACCTCTATCCACAGCTCATCCCCTAATTTTGCAACATTAGTGGGTTCGGCCCTCCACGTGATGTTACTCACGCTTCAGCCTGGCCATGGATAGCTCACCCGGTTTCGGGTCTACTCCCAGCGACTCAGGCGACCGAAGTCGCCCACGCCCTGTTCAGACTCGCTTTCGCTACGGCTCCGGCTGTCACTGCCTTAACCTTGCCGCTGAGAAGTAACTCGCTCGCTCATTCTCCAAAAGGCACGCCGTCACACCTTGCCGTGCCAGGCACGGCCATAGTGCTCCGACTGGTTGTAGGCCTACGGTTTCAGGTTCTATTTCACTCCCCGCACTGGGGTGCTTTTCACCTTTCCCTCACGGTACTGGTGCACTATCGGTCGTCAAACGTGTTTAGCCTTGGGAAGTGGACTTCCCGGTTTCCCACAGGATTAGCGTGCCCCGTGGTACTCAGGAACACCGACAGGAGTCCGGTCCGATTTCGTGTACGGGACTATCACCCTCTATGGTTGGCCTTTCCAGTACCATTCCACTATCAGCCGGATTTGTCACTCCTTGAGGCCTTCGCAGCGACCTCTATCGGGTCCTCCAACCCCCGCACAGCAACGCCTGCGAGCTATCACGCTGCACGGGTTTGGGCTTTTCCCCTTTCGCTCGCCACTACTCAGGGAATGATCTCTTTTCCTCGAGGTACTAAGATGTTTCAGTTCCCTCGGTTCCCTCCAACCTGCCTATGGATTCAGCAGGTGGTACCTGGGCATTCCCCCAGGTGGGTTTCCCCATTCGGGCATCCCCGGATCAACGCCTGTCGCGGCTCCCCGAGGCTTATCGCAGCTAACCACGCCCTTCATCGGCGTTTGACGCCAAGGCATCCACCGTAGGCCCTTAGTAGCTTAACCTACGCAAGAAACGATGATTGAAGTACGTGTATCCTATCCAGTTGTTAAGGTGCCGGCCAGGGGGAGTTCCCCCTTGGGGGTTTCTTGACCCCCGTCTGCTCCCGTTGCCAGGCGCAGACGGCGATAAAGAAACGCTGAATT
>Ga0197142_1002314_pt1:15000-16780 | contig 16780 bp, 10 predicted proteins | sample GBS60_MetaG_FD_148614 | JGI IMG/M metagenome (GOLD analysis project Ga0197142, IMG submission 148614) | Sediment microbial communities from Great Boiling Springs, Gerlach, Nevada, United States - GBS 60_MetaG | ecosystem: Environmental > Aquatic > Thermal springs > Hot (42-90C) >...
CACCCGCACACCGCGGGGGCGCAGCAGCCGCGCCAGATAGAGCGCCGTCGCTTCGCCCTCCATGGTCGGGTTCGTGGCAATCAACACCTCGGCGACGGCTTCGCCGGCAAGCCGATCCAATAAAGCGCCGATCCGCAAATCCTCAGGACCGATGCCGGCTACGGGATTGATAACCCCGTGCAAGACGTGATACAGGCCATGGAAAACCCCTGTGCGCTCGATGGCGACCACATCCAGGGGTTCCTCGACCACACAGATCAGGCCCTGGTCGCGGGCAGGGTCGCTGCAGATGGCACAGGGATCGCTGTCCGCCAGGTTCTGACACCGACGACAATAGACGATACGGCTACGGAGCTCGGCAATGGCCGTAGCCAGCTCCTGGACCTCCGTCGCCGGGGCGCGCAGCAGATAAAAGGCCAGCCGCGAGGCCGTTTTGGGGCCGACGCCGGGAAGCCGTTGTAAGGCCTCGATCAGTCGTCGGACAGGCTCGGCAACGATGGTCGGCATGACGGCGGTTCAGAACAGACCGGGAGGCAGATTCAACCCCTGGGTCAGGCCGCCGAGCTGCTCGCCGGCCAGAGCACGGGCCTTTTCCAGGGCCTGATTGACGGCGGCCAGGATCAGGTCCTGCAGCATCTCCACCTCATCCGGGTCCACGACTTCGGGCCGGATGGTGATGGAAAGGATTTCCTGCTGGCCGTTGGCGACGACGGTGACCATCCCGCCGCCGGCCGTGGCTTCCACCGTACGTTCGGCCAGAGCGCTTTGCGCAGCCTCCATGGCCTGTTGGAGCTGTTGGATTTGGGTGAGCATGGCATTGCCGCCGCCACTACCCGGCGGACGATAGCCACGAGGAGCATGTCGTTTTTTGGGCATGGGACCTGCACCGGGTCAATGGGATCAGGTGGATGGAGCGCTATCCTGGGAAGCGAGACGGGTGACGGTAGCGCCGAGTTCGCGGGCCGTCTTGAGCAGAGGATCCTCGGTAGCCGTCGCCGAGGACGACGCAGCACGAGCAGCGGCCGGGCCCGAAGCCGATTGCCCCGCAGGACGGGGACTCCCCGAGGGAGCCGCATCCCGCTTGAGGTCCACGAGTTGCACGCGCGCCGGCCGGCCCAGCACGGTCGAGACAACGTTGCCGACGACGTCGAGAGCGCTCTGGACCTGCTCGCGATGAAACTCATGCTGGAAGCCGACCACCAGAGTATCGTCGTTCAAGGCGACGGGAATGCCCGAACGCAAGATGGCCTGCAGGCGGGGGCTATGGCGCCGCATGGCCGTGATGACATTCCCCCAAAGGGAAGCCAGGTCGGTCGTCACCACCGGCGACGGCTCGCTCCTCGCAGATTCAGCGACACGAGAGGGACCCGGAGTGGGACGGGCCTCCGGCGGCGCGGTTGGAACCGGAGGCGATGAAGGCGTCGGCGCCGGGGTAGGGATCACCGCAGCCGGCAGGGGGGTGGCACCCAGACCGACGGCATCGAGCAAGGCCAGTTCGACAGGCAGATAACCCGCCAGTGGCGTCTTCAGGGCCAGCCCGGCTTCGTTGAGGGCCCGAATGGCGTGAAGGAGCTGAGGGGCCTGAAAACGCCGGGCCTGGCTTTGCAGGTCTTCCATCACGGCATCGGGCAGGTCGAGCAAGCCCGGATCACGGCCGACATGGAGCAAAAGCAAATGCCGGAGATGCTCGATCACCTGGTTCACCAGTTGGGCCAAGTCCACCCCTTGGGCGATCAGCTCGTGCAGGAGCACCAGCAAACGCCCCGGATCGCCGTCGGCC
>Ga0197142_1002316_pt1 | contig 16762 bp, 24 predicted proteins | sample GBS60_MetaG_FD_148614 | JGI IMG/M metagenome (GOLD analysis project Ga0197142, IMG submission 148614) | Sediment microbial communities from Great Boiling Springs, Gerlach, Nevada, United States - GBS 60_MetaG | ecosystem: Environmental > Aquatic > Thermal springs > Hot (42-90C) > Sediment...
AAGTTAAACTCTTTTCTTGAGCGCCGACAATCATTGTTGCCAACAATCCAACGCTTATCAAAACTGGTAAAAGATTTTTTCTTTTCATTTATTTTCAATTTATTTTTCGACCTTTTTCTTTTAAATAATTATAACAAATTTAAAGATCAGAGCAAACCGGTATATCTTTGTTTACCATTTTAACAATGCTCGTCACTGTCAAAATAATAGCAGCAGCGATCAAGGTCCAAAGAATGCCTTTTTTCGCTCCTTCTGTTTTATTAGCATCTCCACCAGCTGACATCATTTGATATCCATAAAAAATAATAAAAAGCACTACCATAACAATCATTATATTCTTTAACCATCTCAAAATATTGCAAATTTCAGGCATTAAAGGAATCTCTCCCGAATTAGCAAAAACAAAATTAAATATCCCTGATAAAAAAAACAAAAATAATGATAAAAAAATTTTATAATCTTCCATGTTTTCTATTAACTTCAACAACTTATTCCAAAAAGCGAAACAACAAGATTGTTTGCGGCATAAATTACAGCGCCCCCTACGAGAGCAAAAAGAAGCCTTGTTTTTGCTTGTTCAAGTCTACCTGTATCACCACCTGCTGTCATTATTTGATAACCAGAAAAAACCACCATTGCTACGATAATAAGCATTAAAATACTTCTCACCCAATTAATTACTGCACATACCTGCGTCTGTCCTACTGCCTGCCCTTCAGCTAGATTCACTAACAACAAAAAAGATAATATCAAAAAAATTTTTCTTTTTTCCATATGTTATTAATTTTTCTAATTTTATCAAATTTTATCCGACCTTTTTATTACCTTATTAATCACAATTGACAATTAGCTATTAATCCCATATTTGTAATAAAAGTAGTAGCTGCTGCAATTAAAGCCATACCAACTAAAACTGCGATAATAAATTTTTTACTTTCTTCTAATTTAGATGGTTCTCCTTGAGAAGTAAGAATTCTATATCCGCCAAAAATAATACCCAAAACTCCCATTGTTAAAAGAATATTTTTTACCCATTTTGCAAAATTACACAATACATTTACAGGTTCTTGGGCCCTGATTTTCTCAAAAAAAATTAAAGAAAAAAAAATAAAAAATAAAATAATTAATTTTGTTTTCATTTTTTTATTTTATCTTTTTTTTTATATTTTTTTCAAGATTCAAGAAAAAATACTGAAATTATTGCTAAAACAGATACCTTGTATTTGGACAATGTTTCTAAATATTGTTAAATAACTTATCGCAAAAGTTAAACCCAGTAAAACAAAGGCTAATGCTTTTTTTTCTGAAGAAAAATCAGAAATATTCTGAGGAAAAATCAATTTGTATCCTATTTTTAAAATATAAAGTATTCCTAAAACAAGAATAATTCCTGAAAAGAAATCAGCGCTTTTACAAATAATATTAACACCAGGCCATACTTGAGCATAAACAAAAGAAGAAAAAGAAAGGAAAAGTAATAAAAGAAAAAAAACTTTTTTTCTCATTTTTTTAACATCCTGTGATAATTCGCACTATTGTGTCTGCGGTCCAAGCAATAGTAACGCCCAACAAAGATGCAACAATTATGTTTTTTACCCTCATTACTTCTCCTACATCACCTTCGCTTTTAATAAATTTATAACCAGCGAAAACAAATAACAAAATAGTCCAGGCCACGGTTAAATACGCCAACCACTTAACAATTTTTATAATGACAATTGAAGCTGGGGATTCTCTTTTGGGGCATTGAGCAAAAACCATCTCCTGGCAAAAAAATAAAAGGATTAAAAAAAAGTAAAAAATAAAAAATTTTTTCATTTTTATTGTTTCATCAAATCAACAATCGTTTCCACACTCAAGGCCAAACCCAAACCAATCAAAGCATAAATTACCTTCTTTTTTCCTTCTTCCATTTTACCAGGATCCCCCTCAGAAGTAACAATATCATAACCCCCTAAAACAACAAAAAGAAGACAAAGAGCATAAGCAATACCTCGCAAAAAATTCAAAAGATCAGCTTGTTGAGCAAAAACATTCTCGAAAAAGAACAAAAATAAAAGGAAAAAAAGAAGAAGATTTTTTTTCATCTTTCTAAAATAATCCCTGAAAAGCATTCGAAAGTATTGTAATTAATTCCTTGCCGCCAACCACCAAAGCGACAACAAAAAAGGTCCAAAAGATAATTTTTTTTGCTTCTTGAATTTTTCCCGGTTCACCCCTCGAAGTAATAATTGTAATCGCTGCATACATTACCACAACGGGAGCCAAAACCCATAAAATCTTAAGCAATTGATCAAAAACAGCTATCAAAAAACTTGGCAAGTCTCGAGTAATGGGATTTACAAAGATGGCTGGCTTTAAATTCATTCTTTTTGAAAAACGAGGCCAAAATGGTAAATGCCTGCCTCAAATTCCTTTTCTAACTTGAATCCTTTTTCCATCGCAATCTTTTTAACTCTTTCAGGATCAACCGGGCTTACGGGACCAAAAGAGACATCTTTTTTCCAATCAACAACTAAAATACGACCTTTTTTCTTTAAAACCCTTTTTGCTTCATTAAAGACATTAGAAATATCATCAACCTCAAAGAGAAGATTGGTCATTAAAACCCAATCGCAACTCTCGTTTAACAAGAGACAATTTTTTTCAACATTGGCTTTTTTGATTTCAACATTCTCAATTTTTTGTTGAGACAATCTTTTTTGAAGAACGGAAATCGCTTCGTCTAAAATATCAATGGCGAAAATTTTTGAATTTTTTAATTTCTTGGCCAAAAACACAACCCATTCTCCACGACCAGAACCAAAATCAGCAATAACATCGCCATCTTTAAAATCCAATCTAAATAATATCTTTTCTGGATTTAAAAATTCTGCCATTTTTTAAAATATTTCCGCCCAATTAATTTTATCGCTATCTTCTATTTTAATCAACTTTACTCCCTGACTATTCCTTGACATTCTTGGTATTGTCTTCAATTCTATTCTCAAAAAATGACCGTTTTGGGAACCCAAAAGAAGGTTTTCTTCTTCAAAAAATGTCTTTCCAAAAACAAGAGGACCTGATTTTAAATTAATCTTCATAATCCTTATTCCCTTTCCTCCTTTTTTTTGTTTTTTTATTTCCTTCAAAGACAAAATTTTCCCTAATCCCTTCTCACTAGCCAATAAAATTTTATCTTTTTTTTCATCGATCTTCTCAAGGCCCACAACAAAATCGTCTTTTTTTAAACCCATTCCTTTGACACCGCCCGAATTCTTGCTCATTTCTTTAATCTCTTTCGCAGAAAAACGAATCGCTTGACCATTTTTTGTAAAAACCAAGATTTCATCGCTTTCTTTTACCTTCTCGACATCCTGCAAGATATCATCTTTCTTGACAATCATTGCAGTGGTGCCGGTTTTTTTTATCTTTTCAAAATCTGAAATCTTTACTTTTTTTATCTGACCCATTCTTGTAACCAAAACCAAATGACTATTCTCTTCATTCTTTTTTAGGGCTAAAATCGCGCAAAAATCATCTTTTATCTCTTGACCAAAATAAAGAGATAAATTTTTTGATTTGTTTGTTTTTTTTCCTTCTTCAATTTCAAACACGGGCAATTTAAAAACCCTTCCTTCTTTTGTAAAAAATAAAATTTGACTATGGGTATCTGTAAAAATGAATTTTTCAAAAGATTCTTCCTGCAAAAGAGAAATTCCTTTGCCTCCTTTTTTTTGCAATTTTAAAATTTCAGGGCTCAATCTTTTTACGCCTTTATTTCGGGTCAAAAAAACAATCGTTGGCTCCAAAACAATCAGTTCCTCTTCTGAAACCTTTTCCTCTATCTTTTCTGAAGAAAGCTTTGTCTTTCTTTGGTCTTGAAATTTCTCTTTTAATTCCTTTAATTCTTTTTTAATTTCCTCATCAATATTTTCTTTTCTCGCTAAAATCGTGGAGTACTTTTTTATTTTTTCCCTTTCTCCCTTAAGCTCAATTTGAATTTTTTCCCTTTCCATCCTTACTAAAAGAGCCAATTTTATTTCCAAAATTGCTTCTGCTTGAATCTCAGTAATCTTAAAAGAAGACATTAAGGCTTTTCTTGCCTCTTGTCTGTCTTTTGAACGACGGATAATTTTGATTGCTAAATCAATGTTCAAAAGACACTTTAAAAGACCTTCTAAGATATGGGCCCTTTCTTTTGCTTTTTCTAAAAGATATTGGCTTCTTCTCCTAACAATCTCCCTTCGATGATCCAAAAAACAGTTCAAAACATCGAGCAAGGAAAGAACCTTTGGTTGAATGCCATCAACCAAGACCAATAAATTAAGATAAAATTTTTTTCTTAAATTGGTATGATTAAAAAGATATTTTAAAACTTGTTGGGCATTCGCCTCTTTCTGAAGATCAACAACGATTCGCAAACCCTCTTTGTCTGATTCATCGCGAATGTCTTTTATTCCTTTGACCTTTTTTTCTAAAACCAATTTTGCCATCTCTTCCAAAAGCGTTGCCTTCTGAACCTGATAGGGAATTTCAGTAATGACAATCTTTTCTCTTTCTTGTTTTTCTTTGATAATCTGTGCCTTTGCTTGAACCAAGATAGGACCGAATCCTTGACTATAAGCTTTTTTGATATCTGAAAAATTAAAAATTTCACCCCCTGTTGGAAAATCAGGACCTCGAAAAAAACGAAAGAGATCATCGATGGTCGCATCTTTTTTTTCTAACAAAAATAAAAGGCAATCAATAATTTCTCCTAAATTATGAGGAGGAATAGAACTGGCCATACCAACAGCAATACCCAAGGATCCGTTTAAAAGAACCTGAGGAAGCGGAGAGGGTAGAATAACTGGTTCTTTTCTTGTCCCATCGTAATTGGGCACGAAATCCACGGTTTCTTTTTCAATATCTTGGAGCATTAACTCGCCGAATTTTGAAAGCCGACATTCAGTATAACGCATTGAGGCTGCCGGATCGCCGTCAATAGAACCAAAATTTCCTTGGCCTTGAATTAAAGGATATCTCAAAGTAAAATCTTGAGCCATTCTGACCAAGGCCTCATAAACGGGCGTATCTCCGTGAGGATGATATTTCCCTAAACAAGAACCAACGACAGTAGCACACTTTCTGAATTTTGATTGAGAGGTTAAACCCTCTTCATACATTGTAAAAATAATCCTTCGCTGAACCGGTTTCAAACCATCTCGCAAATCAGGAATTGCCCTCGAAACAATAACGGACATCGCGTATTCCATATAAGAATTTTTCATCTCGTTGGTAATTTCTTTATTCAAAATTTCTTTTCTTTCTTCTTTCTTCATTTTTTTAAAAAATTATTCTCTATAAAATTCCTCCTGCAAGAATTCACTCCCTTGATCTTCAAATTTTAAAGAATGATCTTTAAAAAAGAAAGTTTCCGCTGGTTCTTCCTTAAAAAAGCCGTTTTCTTCTTTCTCTTTATTTTCGAATAATTCAAAAAAAGAAGGTATTTTTTGCTCGCTCTTTTTAGTTTCTTCTTTTATTTGTTCAAAAATTTTAATTTCTTCTCTTTTTCTTTCTTTCTTTGATTTAAAAAAAGGAATCTTTTGAAAAAGAAAAATTAAAATTAAAGTGACAATTAAAGACAAAACAAAAACAATTCTCACTCTCTCTTTTTCGGGTTTGTTCCTGAGGCTTTCTAAAAATTTCTTTAAAAAATTCATTTTTACTCGAAAAAAATCAAAAATGTTAACTTTTTTTATACAAGAAAATCGGAACCTCGCCTTCTTTTAAACTTACCCTTTCTGGTTTCCAACCTTTAATCTCAAAAACATAAGAAATAACCCGGGTGCCTGGTTTCAATTCTCTTTCAAGCTTTGCTTTTAATTTTTTTTCAATCGTCTCTGGTAATCCCCAAAAATAAACAACATCAGCCGGAGAAAGATCAACATTAAAAAGATTCCCCCATTTTAACACAAGATTTTTTTTGTTTTTTAAAAAAAATCTTCTTAATAAAACATACAGATAAAAAAAGGGAATAATCTCTACCCCATATCCTTTAACATTGTATTTTTTGACCGCCTCTAAAATAAACCTTCCGTCTCCAAAACCCAATTCATAAACCCTTTCTCCTTCTTTTAAATTTGCCAATTCAAAAACTCTTTTTAAATCCCTTTTTTTCGTTGGCACCCAAGGGGCGAAAGAACACCCGGCCCAAGCCAAGGGAATGATCGTAAAAAAAAACAAAAAAGATAAAGAAGAAATAAAAGACAAAGAAAGAATGATTAAAAATAAAGAAAAAAAGAAAATTAAAAATTTTTTTAACACCTCGATCATTTCCATTTATTATACCAATTTTATTCTAAAATTTCACCGTAGGTCATCTTAAAACCAAAATTTAAAGCTTCTTGAGGATCTTCCATCCAGATATCAAACTGATTATTGTTTTTGCGATAATGCATTCGGTCCTCAACAACAAAAATTTTATCCCCGAAGATCTCAGGAAACTTTATTTTAGTACCAAAAGGAAGAATATTATTGGCAACAATACCGTCACGAACAAAAGTATTAGCTGCAGTAATAAAAGGCGTCTCGTCTGTTTGCTCATAATCAGAAGAATAGGCAGTTAAAAGAACGGGGATGATTTTTTTTGTTTTAATTCCTTGAGAAAACAAAACGCCTCCCTGCCATAAAAAGATATTCGAAGATGAAGAAAAAGATTGGGGCAAGGCCTTTTCCTGACTGGCTAAATGAAAATAAGCCAAAAACAATTCAAAAACAAAAAAAGCCAAAAAAATGGATTTTTTGGAGTTTTTCATAGATAATTTTAAAAGTTTACCAAAAAACAGAAAAATTGTCAACTCTCTTTATTTTTCTTTAAATTGCAATAAAAAATTAAAAGATTTCTTCCAACTGGCGGAGGAGGTGGGACTCGAACCCACAGCTCCCTTTAAAAGGAGCAAGGATTAGCAATCCTTTGCCTTGCCATTCGGCCACTCCTCCGTTTTAAAAGTCGCTATTTCTATGATAGAATAAAAATGAAAGAAAGTAAAGCCCCTGTAGCTTAAAGGATAAAGCACAGCCCTGCGGAGGCTGAGATGGGGGTTCGATTCCTCCCAGGGGCATTTTTTTATTAACTTTCTTTTTGAAAGAAAACTTCTTGAAACATAAATATTATTTTTACCTCAATAAATCTCAATCTATTGAGGTTCAACTTCCATAGAATTGTTTTCGTAAAAGGGTTTAAAGAATAAATTAGAATTCTCTGGCTAAAACAATACCAATCACTTTTTTGGCTCCCTTTTTTTTCAAGACCCTTGCTGCTTCTCTTAAAGTAGCACCCGAGGTAAAAACATCATCAACAAGAAGAATTTTTTCTCCTTTGAAATTCTTTTTGACAGAAAAAGCATCCTTCATATTTTCTTCTCTTTCTTCCCTCTTTAATTCAGCCTGGGGAAGGGTTTTCTTTGTTCTTTCTAAAAGATCGTTTTCCATTTTCAAGCCAAAAAATTTTGAAATCTCAAAAGCCAAAATCTCGGATTGATTAAAACCACGCCATTTTTTTCTTTCTTTTTCTAAAGGAATAGGGACAACCAGAAAATCGGAAAAATCTGGCTTTCTTTCTAACATCTGAAAATGCTCGAAAAGAAAAAAAGAAAGCTCCTCTCCCAATTCTTTTAAAAAGGGGAAATATTTAAACTTTTTTATCAAAAAGCTCACTCGGGGCTCGCGATAATCTAGCGCAAAATAAAGATCGTCTAAAAAAGCAATCTTTTTTTTGATATGAGTAGAGAAAACAGGAAAGGTCGCCTTACAGTCAAGACAAAGAAAGGAACCTTCCTTTTGACAGAAAAAACAAAATTTTGGAAAAAAGAGATTAAGAAGAAATTTTGAAAAATTCATTTTTTTGGTTATAATTTATTATATGAAAATTTTCGGCTCAAAAAAGCAGCAAACTTTTTTGGGTTTAAAAATTGGTTATCATTCTTGTCGCGCTGTAGAATTAAGAAAAGAAAAAAAAGAGATTTTTTTGAATAATTATGGAGAAATTTTTTTTCCTTTTTTTCAGCCCCAACCAGCCATTGGCTTGGAAAACCTTAAGATAAAAAAAGTTCCTTATTTTATCGAAAAATTTTCTCCTCCTGAAATAATGTCTGATAAAATTAAAACCCTTCTTTCAAAAATGAAAGCCAATCCCGAAAAGGCTTTTGTTTCTTTGCCTTCTTTCTTATATTTTACCCTCACTTTAAAAACCCCTTTTTTACCGCCAGAAAAGATATTGTCTTTTTTAAAACAAGAATCAAAAAAATATCTGACTTTGCCTTTAGAAGATTTTGACCTTGGTTGGCAGATTGTGGAGGGAAAAATGTCTTTTTGGGAGAAAAAAGAATTAAAAATTTTAGTTTTCGCTATTCTCAAAAAATATTTAAATTATTTCCAAGAAATCTCAAACATCTTAAAAATTCCTTTTTTAATTGAACCCGAGTTTTTCTCTCTTTCCCGTCTCTTTTCTAAAAAAGAAAAATTAAAGGAAACAACCTTTGGTCTTTTACATTTTGATGATGAGTGTTCTACCTTTTTGGTTTTTAAAAAAAATCTTCCTTTTGAAATCAAGATCATTAATGTTGGAAACTTTGAAATTCTTCAAACATTAATGAATGAAACAAGGATCACCTTTTCAATCGCAGAGGAAACAAGAAAGAATATAGGAATTGAAAAAGAGGTTTTTCCGGGGAGAAAAAAAATTATCCTTAATTTTTTTGAAAATATCATGGTGGAAATAGAACGAAAGATAAGCGATCTTGAAAGAGTAAAGGAAGAAAAGATTGAAAAGATTTTCTTGAGTGGACCGGGAGCGATTACTGCCGGTTTTCAAGATTCTTTCCAATCTTTTCTAGAAAAAAAAGTTGAATTTGTTCCTCTAGAAGAAAAAATTATTTTTCCTCCTGGTCTTCAAAAATACTCCCAAGAAGTTTTGAGTCATTTTTTTCTTCCTCTTAATGCTGCTTTTCGGGGGCTTGAAGAAAAATGAAAATGAATTAAAATAAATTTATTATAGAGAAAATAATGAGAGAAAAATTACCATCTGACCTTGAAAGGTTATTGGAAATCGCTATCAAAAAAGAGGCTACTGATTTGCATTTGATTGCCTTTTCTCCGCCGATTTTAAGAATTACAAGATCCCTTTATTTTTTAAAAGAAGAAAAGACGATCTCTCCTCAAGATACAGAAAATTTTGCTTTTTCTCTTTTGAATCCCTTTCAAAAAGAAATTTTTTTAAAGGAAAAAGAAATCGATTTTTCTTTTGATTTTAAAAATACTCGTTTTCGAACGAATATCTTTTATCAAAAAGGCACTGTTTCTTTGGCTTTGAGGCTTTTGCCTTCGGAAATAAAAACCCTCTCACAACTTAATCTTCCTCAGATTCTTTTAAGATTTACTGAAATCAAACAAGGTTTTGTTCTTATCTGCGGGCCTTCCTCCCACGGAAAATCAACAACCCTGGCTGCCCTTTTAGAAGAAATTAACAAAAAAGATTGTCGACATATTATCACCATCGAAGATCCAATCGAATATCTTTTTCAATCAAAAAAATCAATCATCGAACAAAGGGAAGTTGGCTCTGATACAAAAAGTTTTATTCGGGCCCTAAAATCTGTCTTCAGACAAGATCCTGATGTTATTATGATCGGCGAAATGAGGGATTCAGAAACAATGAGCATTGCCTTAAGGGCAGCGGAAACAGGACATTTGGTCTTTGCCACCCTGCATACCAATTCCGCAGCTCAAACAATCACAAGGATTGTTGATTCTTTTCCCGCTAATCAACAACCCCAAATTCGAAGCCAAATAGCGGGTTCCCTTTTTGGAATCGTTTCTCTAAGATTGATTCCAACCTTAAAAGGAGGACTTATTCCTGCTTGCGAAGTCCTTTTTAATACATCAGCGGTTTCTAATCTCATTAGGGAAAATAAAATCCATGAGATTCCAAACGTGATTGAAACATCTTCAAAACTGGGAATGATCTCTTTAGAAAGATATTTAGCCAATTTGGTCAAAAAAGAAATCATTAGCAAAGAAAACGCTCTCAAATACAGTTTGTCGCCAGAATTGCTTCAAGAAATGCTTTGACATTAAAAAAGGATATGATAAAATCTTTTAAAATAAAGGTCGAAAAAAAAATAAAAAAATATGAAAAAGTGTAACAAAAAGAAGAAAAGCGGTTTTACCCTCATTGAATTGCTCGTTGTCTTGGCAATTATCGGAATGCTAACGGGTATTGTACTGGTTTCTCTGGGTAGGGCTAGAGCAAGAGCTCGAGACGTCAGGAGAATGTCAGATATTCGTCAGCTTGTTACCGCCCAACAAATGTACGAAGGAGAAAATCAAGTTTTTTTCACGAGTACAACCGCTAATGGCATTCCTACAATTCCTGGTTATATGCCAGGCGTGAACGATCCTCAACCGGGAAAAAATTATGTATGGATAGATAACATTGATAATCCTGCAAAATTTTGCGCCTACGCTGAATTAGAAGATAAAGGAAATTGTACTTACAGGCTTTTTATTGGTTATCACGGAGGAACAAGAGATCTTTGTACCACTTCAGTTCCGACTACTTTAGAGGGTTGCGAGCCTTAATTTAAAAAAGAAAAGATAGGATAAAAAGGGGCCGAAAAAAACGGCCCTTTTTTAAAATCAAAAAATTGATAAAATTTAAGAATGAAAAAAAAAAGAGGTTTCACCCTTATTGAACTACTTGTGGTTTTGGCTGTTATTGGAGTTTTGGGAAGTTTAATTTTTGTTTACTTAAAAAAACCAAGAATAAAAGCTCGGGATATCAAAAGAATAACAGACATTCGACAATTGGTGATTGCCCAGCAAATGTATGAAGAGGGCCATCAAATTTTTTTCGTCTCTACAAGTTCTTTGGGCCTACCGGAAATTCCAGGATATCTTCCGGCCCTAGATGATCCTCAACCAGGAAGACATTATCATTGGATTGATAACACTTTAAATCCAAAAACATTTTGTGCTTTTGCTATTTTAGACGACAATAAAGATTGCCCGGAAGAAAAACCTATTAAACTATTTGTTGGTGCTCCCCAAAAAACAAAAGACGTTTGTGTTAGTTCAATAAACGAGATTACGCTTGAAAATTGCCTGAATCAATGAAAAAATGATTGAAAAAATTCTTGTTTTTTTAATTGGAACTTTTTTTGGTTCTTTTTTTTCGTGTCTCTTTTTTCGTTTTAAAAAAAAGAGTTTTCTTTTTTCCCGCTCTCAATGTCCGCATTGTCAAAAAAAACTTTCTTTTTTCGATTTAATCCCGATTCTTTCTTTTTTTATTCTAAAAGGCTCTTGTCGTTATTGCAAAAAGAAAATCTCTCTTTTATATCCTCTCTTTGAAATTCTTTCCGGAATTTTGTTTTTATTTGCTTTTTCTCTAAGTCAAAATTTTTTACATTTTCTCTTTCTCGTTTTTGTTTTTTCTTCTTTGCTTTTAATTTTCTTTTTTGATCTAACACAATTTCAAATTCCAGATTTTATTGTTCTTCCCTTGATTGCTATTACTTTTCTTTATTTTCTCTTCCTTTCTCCCTTCGAGGATCTTTTCTTCTTTCATTTTTTACCAGCTTTTTTTACTTTTCTTATTTTCTTTTCAATTTTTTATTTCTCACAAGGAAAACTTATGGGAGAAAATGATTCCAAGCTTGCTTTCTTTATCTCTTTTTATTGGGGGTTTCCTAAAATGATCATCGCTTTTCTTTCGGCTTTCTCTTTAGGCTTTCTTGTTTCCTTGGTTTTAATCTTGGTGAAGAAAAAAACGCTAAAAAGTGAAATTCCTTTGGCTCCTTTTTTAATTTTTGGATTTTTTTTAAATTTCCCTTTACCTTACTTTTCCTTTTAATTAAAATATTTTATATGGAAAAAAAAGAATTAACAGAAAAAGAGGCAAGGGAAAGGATTGAAAAATTAAAAAAACTAATCAATCATTATCGCTACCTTTATCATGTTTTGGATAAAGAGGAAATTTCGAGCGAGGCTTTAGATTCTTTAAAACACGAACTCTACCAATTAGAACAAAAATTTCCCCAATTCATTACGCCAGACTCTCCAACCCAAAGGGTGGCGGGAAAACCCCTGCCTTTTTTCAAGAAAGTTGTCCATAAAGTGCCGATGCTTTCTCTCGAAGATATCTTTTCTGAAAAAGAACTTGAAGAATGGGAAGAATATCTCAAAAAATTTTCTCAAAAAGAAAGCTTTGAATATTTTTGCGAACAAAAAATCGATGGCTTTGCCATTTCTCTCGTTTACAAAAACGGTATTTTTGTTCTTGGTTCCACCCGAGGAACTGGAAGGGTCGGAGAGGATGTCACTCAAAATCTAAAAACAATAGAATCGATTCCTTTAAAATTAGAAATTCACAGTCCGCTACCCAACAAAAAAATAGAAGAGAAAATAAAACAATTAATAGAAAAAGGAGAGATCGAGATTCGAGGCGAGGTTTATATGGAAAAAAAAGTCTTTGAAAAAATCAATAAAGAATTAGAAAAAAAAGGTGAAAAAACATATTCCAATCCAAGAAACCTCGCTGCGGGAACCATTCGTCAATTGGATCCTAAATTAGTCGAGAAAAGACCTTTAAAATTTTTGGCTTACGATTTAGTAACCGATGTCAACCAAGAAACCCATTGCCAAGAACACGAAATTCTTTTTTCTTTAGGTTTTAAAACAGATAAAGGAAAAATATGTAAAAATTTAAAAGAAGTTATTGAGTTTTGGAAGGGGTTTGAAAAAAAAAGAGAATCCCTTCCTTATCTCATTGATGGTGTTGTTGTTTCTGTGAACGATAACAAAACCTTTCAATCCTTAGGGGTTGTCGGGAAAGCGCCCCGAGGTCAAAGGGCCTTGAAATTCTCTCCCAAAGAAACAACAACAATCCTAGAAGATATTATTGTGCAGGTCGGCCGAACCGGCGCTTTAACACCGGTGGCTGTTTTAAAACCAGTGACATTAGGAGGCGTTTTGATCTCGCGCGCCACCCTTCATAACGAGGATGAGATCAAAAAGAAAGACATCAGAATCAAAGACACAGTCATTGTTCAAAGAGCGGGTGATGTGATTCCCCAGGTTTTAAAACCGTTAAAAGAATTGAGGACGGGCAAAGAAAAAATTTTTCATATGCCATCTCATTGTCCGGTTTGCGAAAAAAAAGTCGTCAAAAAAGGTGCTATTTTTTATTGTCTCAATCCCACTTGCCCGGCAAAAAATGAAAAATATTTCTTACATTTCATCTCTAAAAATGCTTTTGACATTGTGGGTCTCTCAGAAAAAACAATCAATCGTTTAAGGGACGAAGGTTTAATCCAAGATCCAGCTGATCTCTTCCTTTTAAAAAAAGATGATCTGATGGTGCTCGAAAGGTTTGGAGAAAAATCGAGCGAAAAATTGATCAAAAATATTCAATCGAGAAAAAAGATTAATTATCCCAATTTTATTTTCGCCCTGGGAATCAAGCACGTGGGCATTGAAACCGCTCAAGAACTAACAAAATATTTCCCGCGGCTTGAAAAATTAAAAAACGCAACGCTCGAGGATCTTCAAAAGATAAAAAACATCGGGCCTCAAACAAGCCAATCGATCTTTGAATTCTTTCAAGATAAAAGAAATTTAAAATTTATTGAAAAACTACAACGCGCTGGAGTAAAAATTGTTTATTCCTTGCCGTTAGAAAATTTGCCTTTGACAGGAAAAACCTTTCTTTTTAGCGGTGTTTTAAAAGCGATGTCAAGAAAAGAAGCCCAAAGAAAGGTTGAGCAATTAGGCGGGAAATTCGTAGAATCTTTTTCGAAAAGAATCGATTTTCTCGTTGCCGGAGATAACCCGGGATCAAAGCTTAAAAAAGCAAAAGAGGCAGGAATTAAAATTATCAATGAAGAAGAATTCTTAAAAATGATAAAATGAAAACCTTTTCTTTTTTAAAAAAAATAGATTTCTGGATCCTTTTTTGTTTAATTTTTCTTTCTCTCTTGAGTCTTTTGATGTTATATTCCATCGGCATTTCAAAGGATAATCTTTTAAGCTTCAAAAAACAAATTCTTTTTTTTGTTTTTGGTTTCATTTTAATGATTCTTTTATCTCTCTTTGATTGGGAATTTTTAAAAGAACATTTTTTTCTTTTTTTGTTTTTTTATTTTCTTTCTATTTTTCTCATTGTTTTTCTTCTTTTTTCAGGAACAAAGGTTAGGGGAGCAAAAATTTGGTATCACGTGGGACCCTTTTCGTTTGATCCCTCGGAAATATTAAAAATTTCTCTTATTTTTATCTTTGCCTCCTTTTTTTCAAAAAAACATGTAGAGCTATACGATCTCAAAAGTATTTTTTTGAGTATTTTATTTCTAATTCCGGCTGCCGTTCTTTTATCCCTCCAACCAAATCTCGGTGCTTTTTTGGTAATTGCTTTCATCTGGTTTTCTATCCTTCTGGTGTCTGGCATCCGAAAAAAAGAATTTTTAATCCTCAGTTTTTTGGCTCTCATTTTTTTATCTTTCGCCTGGTCAAAGATTTTACTCCCTTATCAAAAAGAAAGAATCCTCGCCTTCTTTTTTCCGGAACTTTCCGATCCTCTAAAAATCAGCTGGAGTCAAAGGCAAGCAAAAATTGCTATTGGAAGCGCCGGTCTTTTGGGAAAAGGAATTTTTGAGGGGACCCAAAAAAAATTGGGTTTCATTACCGACCCCCAAACAGATTTTATCTTTGCTGTTTTCGCCGAAGAAATGGGATTTTTGGGTATTCTTTCTCTTTTTTTGCTTTTTGCTATTCTAATTTTCAGGATCTTAAAAATCTCTTTTTCTCATCCTTCTAATTTCGTTAAATTATTTGGCGTTGGTCTTGCCAGTCAAATTTTTGTTTATTTTTTTCTCAACATCAGTACCAATATCGGCCTCTCTCCGGTTATCGGTCTACCTTTGCCTTTTTTAAGTTACGGAGGAAGCTTTCTGATAAGCAATTTCTTTTTACTAGGAATATTTTTTGGGATGCAAAGAAGAAGGGTTTAAAGCCTTCTAACATACTCGCCTGTTTCTGTATTGATCTCAATGACATCTCCTTCCTCGATAAAAAGCGGGGCTTGAATTTTTGTTCCATTCTCTAAAACAACGGTTTTTGTTCCGCTCTGGGCCCGATCCCCCTTCACGCCCGGAGGCGCTTCTTTTACTTTTAATTGAATTTTAATTGGTAAGGAAACATTGATGATCTTTTCTTCCCATTGAATACCATCTAAAATTAAATTTGGAACCAAAAAACGAGCACTTTCTCCGATTTGTTCTTTTTTTAATTCAAAACGAAAAGAAGGATCATCTTTTAAACAAAAATAAAAAACATCTCTTTTGGAAAAAAGAAACTTAACTTTTACCTTCTCAATCTCCGCTTCTTGAAATTCTTCATTTTGATGGAAATTTTTAAAAATAATCTGACCGGTAATTAGGTTTTTTAACTTTGTTTGACCGATACCCTCTCTTTGGGCTTTTTTCATCTGTAAAAAATCCAAAACCTCATGGGGCGCGCCCTGATAAATAAAAATCGTTCCTTTTCTTAAATCAAAATAAGACAACATATTTTAAAAAGAATAAAAATATTATACCAAAAAAAGAGAAAACTATTCAATCCTCCTCCATTCGATCTCCGATTCTTTGCCCGCGAATTCTAACCAATTGCCGTATTGATCAATGACATACCATTTTTTCTTTGTTTCCGACCAAACCATTGGATTTCCCTTAAAATAAGGTTTTTTGACAATTTCTTTTGGCCTTAAACGATCAAGCTCCAACCATCTCTTTAAAACAGTTTCTATGGTGTAATCCAAATTCCGGGATTTTGCCCACTCAGCAATTCGGTCAATAGCCCAGATCGCTTTTTTTAGGGAACCTGATAATTCTAATAATTGCTTGGCCGGTCTTACATAACGAGAGTAAATGATCTCTCTTTTTTTTGATCTTTCTTTGATATCCTTCATTTTTAATCCTTTGGTGAAAAAGTAATGATTAACAACCGTTTGAATCTCGGTCGCCAATTTTAAAGGTAGACGCATCTGGCCAATTTTTACTTTTTTTCTTTGTTTTTTTTTCTCTTCATTCTTTCATTTTTTTTAAAATTTTCTCGTAAAAAATTTTTGCTTCTTTTAACTCTTCTTCTCCCTTTCGGGTGATCTGATAAATCCTTTTTCTTTCTTTCTATCCTTCCCTGAACCAATCCTTGAAAAGCAAGTTGATACAATACCCGATAAGGAGTAATTCTTCCGGGTTTGAAACCAAATTTTTTTTCGATCAATTTGGGCATCTCCCAACCATAATGAGGACCTTCTTTTAAAATTAAAAGAATGTAAAGCCAAAGATTTTCAATGGTGTTTAGTTTTCTTAATCTTTCTATTGGCTTCATTATGAATATTTTAACATTTTATAAAAAAATTGACTGATTCTATTTTTAGATTATCATAAAAATGAAGGCAAAAGGTCGAATAAAAAAAATAAAAATATGCCCGAATCTTTTGAAAAAAATTTCTTTGAAATAAAAAGACAAGAAAAAGAAAAAAAGACTCAAGAGATTGAAAATTTAAAAAAAGAAATTGAAAAAACCCAAAAGAAAATGGAAGAAATAGGAAAAAAAGAAGAAAAAACAGAGGAAGACGAAAAAGAATTAAAAAATTTAACAGAAAAAATAGTGGAATTAAGCAAAAAAATAAAAGAAAAAGCAGAAGAGACTTATTAAATAAAATTATTGGTCCTAAAAATTGTCCCAA
>Ga0197142_1002317_pt1 | contig 16750 bp, 18 predicted proteins | sample GBS60_MetaG_FD_148614 | JGI IMG/M metagenome (GOLD analysis project Ga0197142, IMG submission 148614) | Sediment microbial communities from Great Boiling Springs, Gerlach, Nevada, United States - GBS 60_MetaG | ecosystem: Environmental > Aquatic > Thermal springs > Hot (42-90C) > Sediment...
ACGGGCTACGGGCCGATCGTCCGGGCCGCCCGGGCGATGTACGAATTCGAGCCGGCTCCGGCGGCCGATCCGCTCCTGGCCGCGGCCGAGCTCTGGCGTGTCCGGCTCGCCGAACGCGACACGGCGGAGACTCTCCTGCTCGACGGTCCGGACGGCACCCGGTTGATCGCACCCGTCGACCTCGACGAGCTCGCCGCCCTGCGCGCCCGCCACCCCGACGCCCCCTGCTCGCCGGCGGGACCGACATCGGGCTCCGGATCACCAAAGAGCTCGATCGCCCCCCGCTGATCCTCTGGCTCGGCCGGGTCGCCGAGCTGCAGCGGATCGAGGAGGGCCCGGAGGAGCTCCGGATCGGAGCCGCCGTCACTTGGCGCGAGGCCGCGGCCGCCTTGCGCCGGCTCGCCCCGGGCTCGGGCGAGCTCCTCGTCCGCTTCGCGGGCGAGCAGATCCGCAGCGCCGCCACGGTCGTGGGCAACCGCGAGCAGATCCGCAGCGCCGCCACGGTCGTGGGCAACCTCGCCAACGCCTCCCCGGTGGGCGACGGCCCCCCTGCCCTCCTGGCGCTCGACGCCCGGCTCGTGCTGCGCCACGGTGACCGGCGTCGCGAGCTGCCGCTCGCCGACTTCTACCGCGCCTACCGACGGACCGCCCTCGAGCTCGGCGAGTTCGTCGAGGCGGTCCGGATCCCGCGTCCGCCGCCCGGTACCCGGGTGGTCTTCGAGAAAGTGAGCAAGCGGCGCGAGCAGGACATCGCCACGGTGAGCGGGGTGATCTTCGAGAAAGTGAGCAAGCGGCGCGAGCAGGACATCGCCACGGTGAGCGCCGGGATCGCCCTGGCGGTCGAGGACGGGCGGGTGCGCCACGTCCGGCTCGCCTTCGGCGGCATGGCGGCGATCCCGGCCCGGGCGCGGGCCGCGGAAGCGGCGCTCGAGGGAGCGGCTTGGGACGAAGCCGCGATCGAGCGGGCCACGGCCGCGCTCGCCCGTGACTTCGCACCGATCTCCGATCATCGCGGCTCGGCTGCCTACCGTCGGACCGTCGCCGCCAACCTCTTGCGCCGTCTCTGGCTCGAGAGCCGGGGCGTGCCGGTCCGCCTGCATGCCGCGGAGCCCGCGCTCGGCTGAGCCGATCGAGCGCATCCACGGCGACGTGCACGCGGCGATCGCCCACGGTTCGGCCGAGGCCCACGTCACCGGCCGGGCCCTCTACGTCGACGACCTCGTCGAGCTCAAAGGCTGCCTGCACCCGGCGACGTGCACGCGGCGATCGCCCACGATTCGGCCGAGGCCCACGTCACCGGCCGGGCCCTCTACGTCGACGACCTCGTCGAGCCCAAAGGCTGCCTGCACCTGGCCCTCGGCCTTTCGGAGCGGGCCCGGGCCCGGATCGTCGCGCTCGAGCTGGATGCGGTGCGCGCCGCACCGGGCGTGGTGCTCGTGCTGACCGGTCGCGACCCGGACGCATCGGTCGACATCTCGCCGGTCCACGCCGGCGACGAACAACCCGTGCTCCCCACCGACGAGGTCGTCTATTGCGGCCAGCCGATCTTCGTGGTCGCCGCCGAGACGCGCGAGCAGGCCCGACGCGCCGCTCGGCTCGCCCGGGTCGTCTACGAGGACCTCCCGGCGGTCCTCACGATCGAACGAGCGCGTGCCGCCCACAGCGGCTTCGTGTACGAGCCGTTGCGGCTCGAGCGGGGTTCGGTCGAGCAGGCCCTCGCCACAGCCCGCCCGTCGGCTCGCCGGGCGGATGCGGATCGGCGGCCAGGAGCATTTCTACCTCGAGGGCCAGGTGGCGCTCGCCGTGCCCGGTGTGGAGGGCGAGATGCTCGTCTGGTCCTCCACCCAACATCCGACCGAGACCCAGCTCCTGGTCGCCCGAGCGCTCGACCTGCCGATGGCGGCGGTGACCGTCCGCTGCCGGCGGCTGGGCGGCGGCTTCGGCGGCAAGGAGACCCAGGCGAACCTCTTCGCCGTGCTCGCGGCCCTCGTCGCCCGGCGGACCGGCCGGCCAAGCTCCGCCCCGACCGCGACGAGGACATGATCGTCGCCGGCAAGCGGCACGATTTCCTCGCCGAGTACGAGGTGGGGTTCGACCCGGACGGGCGGATCCATGCGGTGCGCGCCACGCTCGCCGCACGCTGCGGCTTCGCGGCCGATCTTTCGGGCCCGGTCACCGACCGGGCCCTCTTCCACGCCGACAATGCCTACCACTATCCGGCGGTGCGACTGGTCTCCGAGCCGTGGCGGACGAACACCTGCTCCAACACCGCCTTCCGCGGCTTCGGCGGGCCGCAGGGCGTGCTCGTGGCCGAACGGATCGTCGAGGAAGTGGCCTTCGCCACGGGCCTCGACCCGCTCGAGGTGCGCCGGCGTAATCTCTACCGCGAGGGGGACCTCACCCCCTACCACCAGCCGATCGAGAACGTCCCGCTCGAAACGATTCTCGACGAACTCGAGCGCCGCGCCGCCTATCGCGAGCGACGCCGGGCGATCGCCGCCTTCAATGCCGAGAGCCCGGTGCTCAAGAAGGGAATCGCGCTGACCCCGGTGAAGTTCGGCATCTCCTTCACCGCGACCTGGTACAACCAGGCGGGGGCACTCCTGCACGTCTACCGCGACGGCAGCGTTCTCATCGCCCAAGGCGGCGTCGAGATGGGCCAGGGCCTGTTCGTCAAGGTGGCGCAGGTCGTGGCCCACGAACTGGCCCTCGACCTCGAGCGGATCCGGCTCGCCACCACCGACACCGGCAAGGTCCCGAACACCTCGACCACCGCCGCCTCTTCGGGCAGCGACTTGAACGGCATGGCCGCCCAGGTCGCCGCCCGCACCCTCGAGGAGCGGCTTTCGGCCTTCGCCGCCGAGCGCTGGTCGGTGCCGGCCGAGCAGATCGTCTGGCTGCCCGGCCGGCTGCGGGTCGGCAACCAGGAGATCCTCTGGGAGGAGCTCGTCGCCGAGGCCTATCGCGCCCGCGTCCAGCTCTGGGCCTCGGGTTTCTACCGCACGCCCGAGATCCACTGGGACCGCAAGGCCGGCCGCGGCCGGCCCTTCTACTATTTCGCCTGCGGTGCGGCCTGCGCCGAGGTGACCGTCGACACGCTCACGGGCGCCCACCGGATCGACCGGGTCGACGTGCTGCACGATTGCGGCCGCTCGCTCAACCCGGGTCGACGTGCTGCACGATTGCGGCCGCTCGCTCAACCCGGCGGTCGATCTCGGACAGATCGAAGGCGGGCTCGTCCAGGGGATCGGCTGGCTCACGAGCGAGGAGCTCGTGTGGGACGAGGAGGGCCGGCTGCGCACCCACAGCCCCTCCACCTACAAGATCCCGACCGCGGGCGACCGGCCGCGGGTGGCGAACATCGCCCTCTTCGAGGGGGCCCCCAACCGCAAGCCCACGATCCACCGCAGCCGGGCGGTGGGCGAGCCACCCTTGATGCTCGCGACCGCCGTGCTGCACGCGATCTCGGATGCCGTGGCGAGCCTCGCCGGCCACCGCATCTGCCCGAAGCTCGACCCGCCCGCCACGCCCGAAGCGGTGCTCGCGGCGGTCGAGCGGGTCCGCGCCGCGGCTGCAGGCGAATTGTCCGGGACCGTCGCACGATGAGCGAGCTCGCGGCGATCCTGGCCGGGCTCTCGGCCGCCGGCCGGCCGTGCTCGTGACGATCGTCGCCACCAAAGGTTCGGTGCCGCGCGAGGTCGGGGCCCGCATGCTCGTCCACGCCGAGGGTACCGCCGGCACGGTCGGGGGTGGCGTGCTCGAATGGCAAGCGATCGCCCGGGCCCGGGCGATGCTCGAATCGGGCGAGCGCGAGGCGCTGCTCGAGCTCGTCCTCGGCCCCGAGCTCGGCCAGTGCTGCGGCGGCCGGGCGACCCTTCGGCTCACCCGCGCCGATGCCGCCACACTCGACCGGCTCGCCTCCGAGGAGGCGGCCGAGCGGGCGGCCCGGCCGCGCGTGCTCCTCTTCGGCGCGGGGCATGTCGGCCGGGCACTCGCCCGGGTCCTGGCCCCCCTGCCCTTGCGGCTCGGCTGGATCGATCCGCGCCCCGACGCCTTCCCGTCCGACCCGCCGCCCGGAATCGAATGCCTGTGCAGCGAGCAGCCGGCCCGCCTCCTCGAGGAGATCCCGGACGTGGCGGCCGTGCTCGTCTCGACCCACAGCCACGCGCTCGACTTCGCGCTCGTGGCCGCAGCCCTCGCCCGCGACGATGACCCACAGCCACGCGCTCGACTTCGCGCTCGTGGCCGCAGCCCTCGCCCGCGACGATGCGGTCCATGTCGGGCTGATCGGCTCGGCGAGCAAACGGGCCCGCTTCGTGAGCGGCTTGCGCGCCCTGGGGCTGCCCGAGGCGCGGATCGCCCGGCTCGTCTGCCCGCTCGCTGGCACGACCGCCGACAAACGCCCCGAGGTGATCGCGCTCCTGGCGATAGCCGAGCTCTGGCGGGCCCTCGCCGCGGTCGAGAAGGCGCGCCGAGCCGTACGAGCCCGCCGCCGCGGCTCGAGCTCGTGGGCGTGAGGAGGTGATCGCGCTCCTGGCGGCAGCCGAGCTCTGGCGGGCCCTCGCCGCGGTCGAGAAGGCGCGCCGGGCCGTACGAGCCCGCCGCCGCGGCTCGAGCTCGTGGGCGTGAGCAAACGGTTCGGCCGCCTGCTCGCCAACGACCGGGTCGACCTCTTCGTCCGGCCGGGCGAGATCCACGCCCTGCTCGGCGAGAACGGGGCCGGCAAGTCGACCCTCGTCGAGCAGATCTACGGTCTGCTCCAGCCCGACTCGGGGGTGATCCGGATCGACGGCGAGCCGGTTCGGATCACGAGCCCGAAGGTCGCCCGCGGGCTCGGCATCGCCATGGTCTTCCAGCATTGCACGCTGGTCGAGGCGCTCGACGTGGCGGAGAACGTGGCCCTCGGCCTCGACGAGCGGGTGAGCCGGCGCGAGCTGGTCCGCCGCATCCGCGAGGCCACGGGGCCGATCGGCCAGCTCGTCCCCACCTCGACCCCGGGCTGCGGCTTCACCGCCATCATCGTGGCGTTCCTCGGCCGCCTCCATCCGCTCGGCATCCTGCCCGCGGCCTTCGTCGTGGCCCTCGCCTATCCGTGCGGCGAAACGGCCCGGATCGAAACCGGCCTGCCACAGGCGGTGCTCGGCCTCTTCCAGGGTCTGTTGCCGTTCTTCCTGCTCGCGGGCGAGGTCCTCGTGCGCTACCGGATCCGCGGGCGACATCCCGCCGAGGTCGGGGTCCCGTGAGCCCCGAACTCATCGTGGGGTGACCGCCGCCACCCCACTCCTGCTCGCCGCCACGGGTGAACTGGTCGCCGAGCGGTCCGGGGTCCTCGATCTCGGCGTCGAGGGCGTGATGCTCGTGGGCGCGGTGGCCGGCTTCGCCACCGCGCTCGGCACGGGCAACGCGCCCTTGTCGCTCCTGGCCGCGGCCCTCGCCGGGGTCGGGCTCGCCGCGCTCTTCGCCTTTCTGGTGCTCGTCCTCCTCGCCGACCAGGTGGTGAGCGGGCTCGCGCTCACGATCTTCGCCGTCGGGCTCTCGGCCCTTCTCGGCGCCGAGTTCGTCGGCACCCCGGTCGAGCGGCTCCCGCGCCTCGATCTGCCCGGGCTCTCCGACCTGCCATTTCTGGGACCGTTGCTGTTCGGCCAGGACGCGCTCGTCCATCTGGCGCATCTCGCCCTCCCGGCGGTCGCCTGGTTCCTGCGGACGAGCCGTGCCGGCAGGGTCTTGCGCGCCTGCGGCGAGAACCTCGAGGCGGCGACACCATGGGCTGCCGGGTCCGATCGGTCCGCACCCTCGCCGTGCTTTTCGGCGGGGCCATGGCCGGGCTCGGCGGCGCCTTCCTTTCGCTCTCCTACACCCCCTTCTGGATCGAGGAGATGACCGCCGGCCGTGGCTGGATCGCTTCGGCCCTCGTCGTCTTCGCGGCTCGGCGGCCGGCCCGGCTGCTGCTCGGCGCCTATCTCTTCGGCGGTGTGGCGATCCTCCAGCTCCACGCCCAGAGCCTGGGCCTCTTGCCGGTCCCGGCCCAGCTCCTTTCGATGCTGCCCTATCTGGCGACCGTCCTCGTTCCGGCCCTGGTGGCCGGCGGGCGGCAGACCGCCGCTCCGGCGGCGCTCGGCCGGCCGTTCCTGCCGCCCCGCTGAGCCGGGCGCAGGCCGCCCGCCCGCTCGACCGCCACCGCCGCCGCCCGCTCCCGGGATTCGCTGCTCGTGCCGACGATCTCGACTTCGTAGACGCTCGCCGGCACGGTCCACCTCCCCTTCCCTGCGGCCCCGGCGCTCCGGGCGCCGATCGCGCGAGCATGCCCGAAGCCCGCGGCTCGGTCCATCCACCCGGAGAGCCGCTTGCCGATCCGGCCGGCGGCGGGCTCAACTCGCCCGGCACGAGCCGGAGAGGGGACGGATGGACGCGGCCTTCGCCGACGGGATCGAGCTCGCCTTGCGCTGGTTGCACGTGATCGCCGCGATCACCTGGATCGGCAGCTCCTTCTACTTCATCCACCTGGACGCCTCCCTCGAGAAGCGACCCGGCTTGCCCGCAGGTGTCGCCGGCGAGGCTTGGCAGGTACACGGCGGCGGCTTCTATCGGATGCAGAAATACACGATCGCCCCGCCCGAGCTTCCCGAAAAGCTCACCTGGTTCAAATGGGAAGCTTATACGACCTGGCTGTCCGGCTTCGCCCTGCTCGTTGCCCTCTACTATGCGAAGCCCGAGCTCTACCTGATCGATCCGGCGGTCCTGCCACTCGAACCCTGGCGTGCCGTGGTCGTGGGCGCGAGCTCCATCCTTTTGGGCTATCTCGTCTACGAGATCCTCTGCCGCTCGCCCCTGGGCCGCGACGATCGGTTGCTCGCGATCGTCGGCAGCACACTCCTCGTCCTCTTCGCCTTCGCCACGAGCCGGATCTTCTCCGGCCGCGGCACGATGATCCAAGTCGGAGCCCTTCTCGGCACCTGCATGGTCGCCTCGGTCGCCCACGTCATCATCCCGAACCAGCGCAAGGCCGTGGCCGCGCTGCTCGCCGGCCGCACCCCCGACCCGGAGCTCGGCCGCCGCGCCAAGCAACGCTCGGTGCACAACAACTATCTCACCCTGCCGGTCGTCTTCACGATGATCGCCGGCCACTACCCGCTCGTGTTCGACAATCGCTGGAACTGGCTGATCCTCACGCTGGTGGTGGCGATCGGCTTCCTCGTCCGGCATTTCTTCAACGAGCGGCACCGGGGCCGACCGTCGCCCTGGTGGACCTGGGGCGCGGTAGCCGCGATCGGCACGCTCGCGCTCTGGCTCACCCGACCCGGGGCCGAGCCGACCGGCACGGCCCGGGCCGAGTCCGTTCCGAGCTTCGCCGAGATCGAGGCGATCGTCGCGAGCCGCTGCACCACGTGCCACGCCGAGCATCCGGTCTGGCCCGGACTCGCGGCCCCACCCAAAGGCGTTCGCCTCGACACGCCCGAGGCGATCCGCCGTTGGGCCCCGGCGATCGCCCGGCAAGCGGTCCACAGCCGGGCGATGCCGCCTGGCAACCTCTCGGGGCTCGAGGCCGAGGAGCGAGCGCGCCTCGCCCGCTGGCTGGAGGCCGGAGCACCGGACGGATGAGCGGAACGGCCCAGACCCCCGGTGCCGGGCGATCCGTGGACGGCTCCTCGACTTCCTGCCCGAGGGTGGGTATCGGCTCCGCGCCGATCATCTCCTCCTCGTCGAGGAGGGGCGGATCACGCGGATCGGGCCGGCTGCCGTCCTCCTTCCGGCCCTGCCACCGGGCACGCCCGTCGACGCGCACGGTGACCGCCTCCTCCTGCCCGGCCTGATCGACGCCCACCTCCATTTCCCGCAGAGCCGGGTGGTCGCCTCGCCGACCCGAGATCTGCTCGACTGGCTCGAACACCACACCTTTCCGGCCGAGCGGGCCTTCGCCGATCCGGCGCACGTTGCCCGCACCGCCGTCTTCTTCCTCGACGAGCTCTTGCGCCAGGGTACGACCACGGCCGTGGTCTACGGCTCGGTGCACGCCGCCTCGATCGACGCGCTCATGGCCGAGGCGCGGGCCCGCGGGCTGCGGCTCCTGGCCGGCAAGGTGATGATGGACCGGGGACCCGAGGGGCTCCGCGACACGGTCGAAGAAGGTGTGCTGGAGAGCGCCGAGCTCGTCGCCCGCTGGCACGGCGTCGACCGGCTCGGCTACGTGATCAGCCCGCGCTTCGCCTCGACCTCGAGCGAGGCCCAGCTCGCGGCCGCGGGCGAACTCCTGGCCGCCCATCCGAGCTGCTGGCTGCAGACCCATTTGGCGGAGAGCCCGGGCGAGATCGAGGCGGTCCACGCACGTTTCCCCTGCGCTCGCCACTATACCGAAGTTGACGACCGGTTCGGCCTGTCGGGTCCGCGGACCCTCTCGGCCATTGCGTCCATCTTCGTGAAGGGGAACGGGCCCGGCTCGCCGAGACCGGCTCGGTCGCCGTCCTCTGCCCCACCTCCGGAACGGGCCCGGCTCGCCGAGACCGGCTCGGTCGCCGTCCTCTGCCCCACCTCGAACCTGTTCTTGGGCTCCGGCCTCGTCGACCTCCGCGCCCTCGCCGATCCGCGCCGGCCGGTCCGTGTCGCCCTCGGGACCGACGTGGGCGGCGACAGCTCCTGGTCGATGCTGCGGACCGCCGCGGCCCTCGCGGACGTCGCTTGGCTGCGCGGCCGGGACTGGACAGTGTTCGACGCCTTCCGCCAGACGACCCTCGGCAACGCCGCGGCACTCGGCCTGGCCGATCGGATCGGCCGCCTCGAGCCCGGGTTCGAGGCCGACCTCGTCGTGCTCGATCCGCGCGCGACCCCGGCCATGGCGCACCGGCTCGAACGGTCCGGCACGCTCGAGGACGAGCTCGCCGTGCTGCTCCGGCTCGGCGACGATCGCGCGGTCCGATGCGTCTACGTGCTCGGCGAACCGGTCGCCGGCGCCGACTTGTCGGTGCACCGACAGGCCTGCCCTCGGGCCCATTCGGCGAGCAAATCGGCCAGCCGGTCGGCGACCCAAGCGATCGCCGCCTCGTCCACCTCGGGTGCCCAGCGATAGAGCCACTGATTGCCGCTGCGGGTGACGGTGACGAGCTTGTGGCCCTCGGAATCGAGGACGATCCGGCCGCGCAGCGCGGGTCGGCTCGGCGTCGGTCGCCGACGCGCCGCCTCGAGCGCCCGCCCGAGCCGCTCGCGGGGCGATCGACCGGCGTCCGCCTCGAGGGCCTCGATCATCCGATCCAAAGCTCCGGGATCGGCATCGAGCGCCGCTTGCAAGCGGCGGCCGTCGGCCAAGGTGAGAACGCGCGGATCGCCGAGCCGCTCGACGAGCGCTCCGGGCAGCCGGCCGAGGCGCAGATAATCGACGATCGAGGGCTGCGAGAGACCGGTCAGCGCCGCGAGCCGGGTCGTGCTCCAGCCCCGTTCGGCGAGGGTCGCGAGCCACCGACCGCGCTCGTAAGGCGAGACGTCCGCGCGCTCGGCGTTCTCGCGGTACTGCAAGGCGAGCATCGCCTCGTCGTCGAGCGGCAGGATCCGAGCGAGAACCGGCCGGCCGAGCGCCCGGCAAGCGGCCAGTCGGCGCCGGCCGGCGGCGAGTTCGAACCGCTCGCCCTTGGGTCGGACCGTGATCGGCACGTCCTGGCCACGCTCGGCGATGCTCGCCTTCAAGGCCTCGAACGCGGCATCGGCGAAGGCGCGCGGATCCCGGTCGGCCGGCAAGGGCTCGTCGATCAGCGCCGGATCGAGCCGGACGAGACGGTCGGCGGTCGCGAATGACCCGGCACGCTCGGCCTCGAGGGCGCGCAGCCGTTCGAGGAGCGCTTCTTTGTGGACGTCGAGGGCCCGCCCCACGATCCCCCGGGGCGGCGGCGCCGTCGCGGCCTCGACGTCCCGCCGCAGGTCCTCGATCGAAGCGGCGAGTGCGGCCCGTTTGTCGGTCTGACGCATCGCGATCCCCCTCAATCCCGCGCCTCGATCGGCCGCCCCCAGGCCCGCAGGATTTCCTGCTCGAGCGCTCGGTTGACCCGGTCCATCGCCTCGCGGCCGCGCTCGTAGGTGCGACGGTTGCCGGCCGGCTCGTACTCGTAGAGCGTTTCCTTGAGGATCCCGGCGGCGTCGATCAGCGCGGTGTCGAGCATCACCTCGCCCAACACGGCTTCTTGGAAGAGGGCACGCTTCCAGCGCACGATCTCGGCCTGGTTGCGGTCGCTCGCCTTGAAGCGCGTCGTGACGATTCGCACGAAGTCGTAGTCGAGGGCATCCGATCGCAGCGTCGCGCGGAAATCCCGGACGACACCGGCGAGGAAGCGGAAAAACTCCCCCGAGCTCGCGAAGTCGAGCATCGACGGCGGGATCGGCACGACGAGGCCGGTCGCCGCCCAGAGCGCGTTCAAGGTGAGCATGCCGACATCCGGCCGGCAATCACACACCACGACGTCGTAGCGCGGATCGATCGCTTTCAAGAGTTCCTCGAGCTGAGCGTAGAAGGCGAAGTCGCGCCGCTCGAGGAGTCGGCCCACGAGCTCGTACTCGGCATGCTGCAAGGCGATGCTCGCGGGCAGGAGATCGAGACCGGTCCAATGGGTCGGGCGGACGAGCTCGCCCGCCTGCCGCGTTCCGGAAAGCCAGCTCGCGAAGGTACCGCTCTCGCCGATCTCGGTGTCCGGATCGAGACCGAAGAGGGCGGTGGCCGAGGCTTGCGGGTCGAGGTCGACGAGCAGGACGCGGTAGCCGCGCAGGGCGAGATATTGGGCGAAGTGGACGGCGGTCGTCGTCTTCCCGCTGCCGCCTTTGAAGTTGACGAAGGTCACGACCTGCAGTCGTTCGCCGAGCTCGGCGCGCCGCCCCGGCGCGTAGCGCGGACTCCCCGTGCTGCGCTCGAGCCAGCGGCGGGCGGCGTGGATCTCTTCGAGGGAGAAGGTCCGCCGCCCCCCGGTCTGGATCTCGCCCGACGGGAAGCCCGGCTCGCGCAGGAGATTGCGCAGATGGCCCGGCGAGATGCCGAGGACGGCCGCGACTTCGGCGGCGCCGAACCGGCGCAGCCGCTTGGCTTTGTCGGGATGGTTCTCGAGCTCGACCGCCTTGCGCTGGACCGCCCGGCAGAGCTCGGCGAAGCGCTCGAAACGGACGGCGATGTCCTCCATGGCCTCGCGCCTCGTTCTCCGCGCCACCTCTACGCGCGCCGGTCCGGCCCCGCCAGCTGCGATCGGCGCTGTTGCCGCGAACTTTCGGCGATCGTCGCCCGAAAGGCACGATCCTCGCGTCCTCACCGCTCCTCACCGCTTCCGCTCGCCTCCTCCCTCCCGGAGTCGGGACTTCGCGGTCACCCCCGCTCCCACGCAGCTTATCAGTGCACTGATACCCCCTCCACGGCTCCTGCCGGCCGGCCCGGGCGCCCGATGCCGATCGAACCCCGGGTCGACCGAGCGGTCCGCGGTCGGTCCGATGGTCGGTGCCGCCGCCCGGCACGGAGGTCTTATGACGGTCGACCGAGCAGCGCCTCTCGGCCTGCCCCTCTCCGAGCCCGGAGCGTCTTCCCCCCTCCGGGCCGGTCATCGCACCCGTCCCCGTGGCGCCGACCGGGGCTGCGCCGCTTCCGTTCGAGCCTCACTTCCCGCTGCACCGGCTCTCGAAGGCAAGCGGCCGTTCGGGCGAGGCTGCTCGCCTCGCCCGGTCTGCGCATCTCCGTACAGCGTGCTCGGTTTCCCGTTCCCTTCTCCGCTCGGAGCCGCACTTCATGATTCCCCGCCGCGTCACCGCCACTGCCTCGGCACGCCGCGACCGTTCCGCTCGGGCTTCCCCGATGCGGGGGCTCACCGCACCGTGCGCCGTCCCCTCTTCGCGGCTCGGTCTCCTCCGGGCTCGCTCCCGACCCGTTGCGTCCGGCCGCGTCGGATCGAACGTGCGGGCCGGCTGGCCGCGAGACCTCCGCGATTCCCATCGCCCTCCCTCGTCCCACGCGCTCCGGTGTCCGCCGCCCTCGTGATCCCGGGCTGGGGGCGGAGTCGCCCCGCATCGTCTGCCGGGAGGGACGATTTGGCACGGCCTTCGCCCCCGCCCTTCGACCGCCGCCGCCCACCCCTCCCTCTTCTCCTCGTGAAGCGACGCGGGGCGGCAGCGGGGACCCGATCGATCGCTCACGACACCGACCCGTTCGCTGGCCGGGACCCTATCGGTGCACCGATAACCCGGATCCGGGACGACCGATCGTCCGGCTCGGAGGGCCGTCGTGGCTCCCCTATCCGTGCACCGATGACCCCCGGCCCCCGGCCCGACCCCTTCTCTCGATCGCCTTCACGCCCCTGCAGTTGCGCCGCCCCGCCACCCTTGCCCGGGGCGTCGTTCGCCCGTCCTCCTCCCTTCCCCGTCGGGCACCCGGGAAGCCCCCGTGCTGCCCCCGAGGCCCGGGGTAGGGGCTGGCATCCTCTAGATCGCTGACCTGCATCGCCGCCCCTCCGCGCATCGTCGCCACTTCGTGGCGGAAGGACGAATCGCCGAGCCGTTCGCCCGCTTCCTTTCCTCGACCCGATCCCGCGAATCCCCCGGCCCCGCTCGCGGACCCGGCACGAACCCGGTCCGGGTCGACGGTCGGGCCATGCGATCTCCTCCTTCTTCCGCTCCGACGATGGACGAATCCTCTCCCGAGGTGGCTTTCTCCTCCCGCCTACCCACGAGCCTCGGCGAACCGATGCCGCAGCGCAGGAGCCCCCGTCGCCCCTCGCCTCGGCCCTTTTCGCGCGAGGGCACGCTTTGCCGAAAATGCCCGCGCTTCCGCGAGCCCTCCACGCCGAGCGTCGTTCCTCGCCGAAACGTGTCTCCCGGTCCGGCACGAACGGGGGAGGGCGGCCCACCGAGATGGAGCTCCACGTCCCGGCAAGCCCCGATCGGGGGTCGACGGCGTCCGACGCCCCGCAGCTTCCCCGCCGGTCCCCGGAGTCCACGGACCGAACCACCCTCGCCTCGCGCGGCCGAGGAGACCCGCGCGATCGGCCGCGTGGAGCAACGGGGGCAGGGATGCACCCTTTCGGGCGGCGATGCCCGAGGCCTCGAGACCCCCCGGCTCGACGCGAGCCCCGATCCCCCTATCGGTGCACTGATAACTCTCGGCGCCCGCCTCCGCCCGGAACGAACGACCGCGACGGTGACCCCCGCACGCGCCCGACCGCGCCGAGAAGGGCCTCGCCGCCTCGATCGTCCGACGAGGCGCCTCGGGTCCCGCGCCGATCCCCCTTCCGCTCTGCTCCCGAAGAGCTCGGTGGCCCCCGCTGCCCGAGCCGGCGGAGGGGGCGCAGCCGGACCACCCGCCGATCGCCCTCCCGACGCCCGAAAAGGGTGCCGGTCACGGACGGCCCCGCCTTTGGAAGCGCGCGTCCGGCCGCTCGAGGGGAGGGGGGCTTGCCCTCGGCCCGTGGGGACTGCCCGACCGCGGGCAGCCTCCCGGGGAGCGCTTACCCGGATGCACCTGCTCGACATCGCGGATCGGCGAGGACCCGGCTCCCCTTCGCGGTCCGTCGCCCTGGCCTCGACCCGACCAGCGCCTCGAGCGACCGATCGAGTTCGATCGCATCGATTCCCGGACGCGCTCGCCCCGACCCCGAACCTTCGTCCCGCACCGACTTTTTCGATGGGATTTGATCGAGATCAAGTCCTCTTTCTCCGATCTCGTCTAGTCTTCCCGAAGGCCGTCGAGGACAAACCGGGAGGCTTTCCATGCGGATCCTCTTCGTCCATCCGAACTACCATTCCGGCGGCGCAGAGATCGCGGGCAACTGGCCCCCTTCCTGGGTCCCGTACCTCACGGGCTACTTGAAGGCGGCGGGCTACACGGAGATCGCGTTCATCGATGCGATGACCGATCACCTCGACGACGATGCGCTTCGGGAACGGATCCGCGCTTACGCCCCCGACCTCGTCGGCACGACCGCGATCACCCCTGCGATCTACAAGGCCGAGCGCGTGCTCGAGCTCGCCCGCGAGGAATGCCCGGAAGCGCTCACCGTGCTGGGTGGCGTGCACGGGACCTTCCTCTATCGCCAGGTGCTCGCCGAGGCGCCTTGGGTCGACGTCGTCGTCCGTGGCGAAGGCGAGGCGGTGCTGCTCGACCTCCTCCGTGCCCTCGAGGACGGCCGTTGGGCTCGCGATCGCCGTTCGGTCCGCGGGATCGCCACGCGGATCGACGGACAGATCGTGGCCACCCCGGCCGCCCCGCCGATCGCGGACGTCGACACGATCGTCGCCGACTGGAGCATCCTCGACTGGTCGAAGTACATCTACATTCCCCTCAAGACTCGGGTCGCCGTGCCGAACTTCGCCCGCGGCTGTCCCTTCACCTGCAGCTTCTGCTCGCAGTGGAAGTTCTGGCGCGACTATCGGGTCCGCGACCCGATCGCGGTCGTCGACGAGATCGAGATCCTGGTCCGCGAGCACCAGGTCGGGTTCTTCATCCTGGCCGACGAGGAGCCGACCATTCACCGCAAGAAGTTCATCGCCTTCTGCGAGGAGCTGGTCCGTCGCGACCTCGGCGTGCTCTGGGGCATCAACACCCGGGTGACCGATATCCTGCGCGACGAGACGCTCTTGCCGCTCTACCGCAAGGCCGGCCTGGTCCACGTCTCGCTCGGCACCGAGGCCGCGGCCCAGCTCAATCTCGACCGGTTCCGTAAAGAGACGACGATCGCCCAGAACAAGAAGGCGATCCAACTCCTGCGTCGGCACGGTATCGTCACCGAGGCGCAGTTCATCGTCGGCCTCGAGAACGAGACGCCGGAGACTCTCGAAGAGACCTATGCCATGTGCCGGGATTGGGATCCCGACATGGCCAATTGGTCGATGTACACACCATGGCCGTTCACCGATCTGTTCCACGAGCTCGAGGACAAGGTCGAAATCTTCGACTTCGAGAAGTACAACTTCGTGACGCCGATCGTGAAGCCGGACGCCATGGACCGGGCCGAGCTGCTCGATCGCGTCATGCACAATTACCGACGCTTCTACATGCGCAAAGCCTTCTTCTCCTATCCGTGGCAGCGCGATCCGGTGCGCCGTCGCTATCTGCGCGGCTGCCTCGAGGCCTATTTGCGCGCCGGCTTCAAGCGCCAGTTCTACGATCTCGGCCGGGTCGGCTATTGGGGTCCGCAATCCAAGGGCAAGGTCGACTTCGGCTTCGACCGCACGCGTACCTTCGAACGCGCCCGGGTCGGCGATTGGAAAGCGGTCGGCGAGCGGCGGCTCGAGACGAAGGCGCGCGGCGCGACGCCGCCCCGGCGCGTGATGGCCTGCGGCGGCGGTACCGAGCAGCTGCCCGAGGCCACCGAGCCGGGCCCGCCCGCCGCGTGAGCGCCGCCGGCTCGGAGCGCGTCGGCCGGATAGGCCCGAACGCGATCCTCCAGCTCGTGGCCGCCCTGCGCGAACGGGAAGGGGAGGGGACGGCCGCGGCCGTGTTGCATCGGGCCGGGCTCACCGAGCGGCTGGCCAGGCCGGTCGGGGGCCTGGTCCCGGTCGCCGAGGTCCGGGCCCTTCATACCGCGCTGCAGGAGGTGGTCGACCCCGCGACCGCGCGGAGCCTCGCCGCCGAGGCCGGCCGGCGGACCGCCGCCTATCTCCTCGGCCACCGGATCCCGGGTCTCTTCCGACGGCTTCTCGCTCGTTTGCCGACCCGGCTGCGGCAGCCGCTCTTGCTCGCCGCGATCGCCCGCCACGCCTGGACCTTCACGGGCGGCGGCCGCTTCGCGGTCCTCCGGGGCTCGCCACCGCGTCTGTCGATCGAGCCCTGCCCGCTCTGTCCGGCTTCCGGCCGGCAGGGTCTCGGCTGCGTCTATTACGCCGCGACCTTCGAAGCCCTGCTACGCGATCTCGTCGACCCCCGAAGCCGCGTCGAGCCGGCCGTATCTCGTCGACCCCCGAAGCCGCGTCGAGCCGGCCGTCTGCGGGGCGGCCGGCTCGCGCCGTTGCGAGCTCCGGATCGTGCGGTTCAGCGCTTGATCGCGGCGAGCTCCGGATAGTCCTTCAACATCGAGACACCCAGGAGCGGCTTGGCGGCTCCTTGATGGCAGGTCGCACAAGCGAGCTTCGGCACATCGCCGAGCGGCCCGAGCCGTTCCTTCGGGAAGACGCCCTCGAGGGGCAGCAGATAATTCTGATTGAGCGACCGCACCATCCGGATGCCGTGCCACGCCGTGGTCCGTTGCGGCGTGCTCTGGTCCCAGGAGGAGAACGAGCGGCTGTTGTGGCAATAGGTGCAGTTCACGCCCAACGAATCGCTCACATAGTGCATGAGCGAATAGGTGAGCTCGGTCGCCTGGATCGAGGCCCCCTGCTGGCCGCGCAGCGGCAGTACCCGGTTGTCGATCACCCGGATCGGCGCATCCGGACCCGACAGGAGCGGGGTCAGGGGATCGGCCGGCAGCGAGGCCAAGGTGGCGAGCGGGGCCGGCCGGTTCTGCCCGGTCGGGCCCTGCGCGCCGCCGCCCGCCTGCATCGGGTTCGGCTCGGTGAACCAGGTCCCCACGGGCACCGGCTGGCCGCGGTGGCAGGTCCAGCAGGTCACGCCGGTGGCTCCGACGTGCGCCTGCCAGTCGGCGTTGATGGTGCCGACCATCTGCAACATTTTCCGCGCGACGATCTTGGTGTAGAGCTTGTCCGAGCTCAACGGCTCGCCCTCGGCGTGGCAATAGCCGCAGCCTTGCTCGGGCGAGACCCATTCGGTGATCGCCGCCATCAGACGGTTGAACTCCTCGACGTCGAGGTC
>Ga0197142_1002319_pt1 | contig 16744 bp, 16 predicted proteins | sample GBS60_MetaG_FD_148614 | JGI IMG/M metagenome (GOLD analysis project Ga0197142, IMG submission 148614) | Sediment microbial communities from Great Boiling Springs, Gerlach, Nevada, United States - GBS 60_MetaG | ecosystem: Environmental > Aquatic > Thermal springs > Hot (42-90C) > Sediment...
GTGTTCAGGAGGAGTTTTATGGAAGAAAAGACAATTGAGAGCAAAGTCGTTTTCACTGGTAGAATCATCACGGTCAAGGTCGATCGAGTGTTGCTCGAGAACGATCGAACTTCCTTCAGGGAGGTCGTTTTGCATCCGGGAGCGGTGGCCGTGCTCCCAGTATTTGAAAACGGCGATGTGGTTCTGGTGAAGCAGTTCAGATATCCCGTTGGGGAAGTGTTGATCGAGGTCCCGGCAGGAAAGCTGGATCAGGGTGAGGATCCAGAAGAATGTGCCCTGAGAGAACTTCGAGAAGAGACGGGTATAAGAGCGGACAAAGTTCACTACGTCGGTTTCATATACACGAGTCCCGGTTTTTCAAACGAAAAGATCCACCTTTACATTGCAGAACAGCTGAGTCAATCGGAGCAGGAACTCGACTTCGACGAGATCGTGGAGACGATCAGACTACCGTTGAAAGACGCATTCAAAATGTGTGTGGAAGGAAAGATAACGGACGCGAAGACGATCGCTCTGTTGTCCATCGCATTTTTGAAAAGGAGTTGAAAAGCGTGGTGAGAGTTGTTTTGAACGGCAAGGAAATGGTTTTCACGAAGGAAGACTTCAAGGACCTGGGTGAGCTCTACGAACACGTCGCACCGAAGGGCATGGTCTTGAAGACGATCACCATAAACGATGAGAGAATCGAGACTAACAAACTCTCGGAGAGACTGTCTGAACCATTGCGGGACAATGATAACATCGTCATGGAGTTCGCAACCCCTCAAGATTATCTCGAAGAAATGTTGCCCAGCGTGCTGCGTTACATAGACACGGTGATTGGTCTGCTTCCAGGTGTGGCGGCAAGGGTCAGAGAACTTGAGCCCCAAGCGTTCAAGGACATCGAGGATCTGTCCAACGCCATTTCGGCGTTAGACGATCTGAGACAGAGCGTTCAGGCGATCGTACCGATGGGGACCAGCGACAGTTCACAGGTGGTTTCCAAACTGAAGAGTTTCCTGCAAGCCTTGGAACAACAGAACATGGCGATGATAGCAGAGTGTTTGGAGAACGACATGCCGCAGGTGATGCGTTTCTATTCGAACTTGTTCACAGAGGCTCTCTCGAAATTGAGGGAGGCGAAGATTCCATGATGAAGGATCAGTACCTCGAGAACGCCGTGTTGACCGCCAGCCCGGCGAAGTTGGTAGAAATGCTCTACGAAAAATCCGTAGAATTGCTGAAAGAGGCGAAAGAATTGATCGAAAAAGAGCTCTTTCTGGAGGCTAACGAAAGGATCAAGAGGGTACAGGACATAGTGATAGAACTGAACGCGTCTTTGGACATGGAAAAAGGAGGCCAAATCGCCGAGTCTTTGAGGTCACTCTATCTGTACATGTACAGGACGTTGGTGGAAGCGAACATCAAGAAAGATATCAAGAAAATTGACGAAATCCTGGGATATTTCGAAGAACTGCTGGAAGCATGGAGAACAGCGATGAAGTCCGCCAGCGTCGACAAGAAACCTAAGGGGGGGTTCAGTGTCTCGGTGTGACGGGGTGAACTCATGTACGAAACGGTGAAAGTTTCCGAGTTTCCCACTTTGAGACTTTTGAACTTGGTGAACGAGGTTTTTGAAGATTATCCACTGCACGTCGAATGGGATCTGTTTTCCTTCAATCAGGACGTGCGTGAGAATTCCATCTCACTGTCTGATTCTTACGTCTTTCTTAAAGATGACAGACCTGTGGGATTCATCCTGTGCTGCGTGAGGAGAAGCAGAGGAAGAATCGACTCGATGGGTGTGATCAAGGAAGAGAGAGGAAAAGGTCTCGGTGGAAAGATGCTCTCCTTCGCACTCGATGTGCTGAGGAACAGAGGGGTTTCAAGTGTCGTGTTGGAAGTCCTCGCAAGCCAGGAAGAGGTCGTGAAGTTCTATTCGAAGTTCGGATTCAGAGTCACAAGAAGGCTCGTTTCCATGATCAAGAACGTTCCGAATCCCAGGCCATCCATCCGTTTTCTCAAGACAGAGAGAGAATCGATCCACAAGAGCGCACTCGAGGCGATGGTAAGACTTTCCAGACGACCAAACTGGCAGAGAGAACCTCTTACGCTCTTGCTTTCAGGTGACAGATACAAAATGGCCAGAGTAGGACAACGGCTTGCAGGATACGTGGTGTGGGGTAAAGGTGAAGAAAACGCGTTCATCGTCGATTGCGCACCGATCAACGATGAGAGCATCTACGCAGAACTTCTCGAGCAAGCTGTGAACTACGTGTGTCAAGTCGAAGACAGGTCTGTTTGCTTCGTTGGCAACGTTCCTGAGGACGATCCACTTTATCGTGCAGCCGAGCAGGCTGGCTTTCAACCGCTCTTCGAACAGTACGAAATGTTGCTTCAACTCTGAGGTGATCAAGGTGCAGGTCCTCTTTCTGAACAGGCTGAATGACGAATGGCTTCAAAAGATGGAGCAGATGAAAAACAAATATCCCCATGTTTCTTTCAAAACTCGTCAGGATGGAACATTGGACGATCTTCTGAGATCGGCCCACGTGATAGTGACAGGCAGACTGTCGGCTGAGCACATTCACAAAGCGGAGAACCTCCGTTTGATAATCGTTCCCATGGCGGGAGTCAACGCCTTGGACTGGCATGCGATCAGGGAGAAAAAGATAGAGGTCTGCAACTGTCATTCCAACGCTTTCGCCGTCGCCGAAAGGGCCATTGCTCTGGCTTTGGCATTGCTTGGGCGAGTTGTGGAGTACGATCGCGATTTGAGATACGGCGTCTGGCACGGTTATGCCGTGCGTGGGGGAGAACAGGACTACTGGACCAGCCTGCAGAGAAAGCGTGTGTGTATCGTGGGCTTTGGACACATCGGTCAGAACCTCGTCAGGCTTCTGGAGCCGTTCTCGTGCGAGATTGTCGCCGTGAAAAGGTCTGCACCAAAAGTGAAAGATAGAGTGACATCCGATCTGGACTGGGCGATCGAAACGAGCGATGTGATTTTCATAACGTTGCCGTTGACGAAAGAAACGAAGAACCTGTTCAACAGAGAAAGACTCTTTAAAATGAAGGGCAAGTTCTTGATCAATGTTTCTCGAGGTGAGCTTCTGGACGAAGAAGCTCTGTTCGAATCCCTGAGGGACGGTGTGCTTGCCGGCGCGGCGATCGATACTTGGTACGTGTATCCGAGTTCTGAAAAAGAGTGCGTCCTGCCCAGTAGATTTCCTTTCAACACGCTGCGTAACGTGGTGATGTCACCACACGTTGGAGGATACTGTCCTGAAGCTTCGAGGGGGTTGATGAACGAAACGTTCGAAATTCTCGAAAAGTACATCCTTACGGGCGAACTGACGAACAGGGTGGATCCAGAGTGGGAATACTGAGGTCTCACTTTTCGCGGAGCTTGTTCCTGCTCGGTTTTGGAATGCTCTGTATCGTCGTAGATGGAGCATTCTTCGATCTGTTTCCGTCCATAGTCTTCTATTTAGTCCTGGAGTATCTCTGGTTCGAATCCAGACTTGATCCGATCCGCGTGATGAGTGTACTCGTGCTTCATTCGATAGCTTGTTTCGCGAATCTGAGCGTTGGTCATATCGTTGTCTTCATCCTGTATGTACTGTCTCTGCTTTGGCGCGAGTACTTCCTGAAACCTTTCTTCCCTTTTGCCATCTATTCACTTTCAGTGTGTGTGACTTTCGTGTTCATGAAAAGCAACTGGATAGGTTCTGTACTTGTCTCACTGCTGTCTCTGATCCTCTGGAGGGTCAAAATTGAGGAGGTCTGATGCCGTTCTGCTCATGCTTCTCATAGTACCCTTCGTTATCTTGATCAGCAGGGCGTTCGTGCTTCAAGTGGTTGAGTACAAATCGCACAGAAACTATGTTGAATCGCTGAGAATCCAGGTGAAAAGTTTGGAAGCACCCCGCGGACGCATTCTCAGCAGAGACGGCGTGGTTCTCGCTTGGGACGAAGAAACGTTGATCGCACACGCAACGCTGGCAACGGACTTCGACGAAGTCGAAAAAATCGTTGGTGTTGAGAGAAAGATAGAACTCGTGCTCAAGGGCCGACTTACCGTCACACAGGCTGAGGCTATCAAACTTCAGCGCGCTGGCGTCTACGTAGAAAAGAAATACATAAGAAAGTACAACGGAATGGCACCGCATGTGGTTGGTTACGTGGACACATCTCGAAACGGTGTTGCTGGCGTGGAAAAACAGTACGATACATTTCTGAAGGGCAAGCCAGGTTATGAGCTGGTCAGTGTCTCTCCATCCGGCAGGGTTCTGGGAAGGTTGCTCACCTCTTCGCCACTCCCTGGAGGGGATGTAATTTTGACGATAGATTCGAAACTTCAACAGTATGCAGAAACGCTCCTTCGTGATTCAAAAACCAAAGGCGTGATACTGGTTCAGTCGGTGGACGGTGAGATCCTCGCGCTGGCATCGCATCCGAGCTTTGATCCAAACGTTCTCGCCAGCGGTGTTGAACCGAGGCAGTGGGACAGGCTCGTTAACGATCCCGATGCACCACTTTTGAACCGGGCAACGAGTGCTCTCTACGCTGTTGGGTCCGTTATAAAACCGCTTTATGCGATCGCCTATCTTGAAACAGGTGAAGATGACCTCACCATAGATTGTCACGGTTACTACGAATACAGAACCTCAAGTGGCAAGATCGCTGGGGTGTACAAAGATTGGTACGCACCGGGTCACGGAACGACCGATCTTCGAAAGGCGCTACGTGTCTCTTGCAACGTTTTCTTTTACGAGCTCGCCCTGAGACTGGGCATCAACGAAATGAAAGCCTGGGCGGACAAATTCAAAATTTCTTCTATCACCAATATAGATCTGCCCGGTGAGGTTGAGGGACTGTTCCCTGATCCGGCATGGAAACAAAGAAGGTACGGAGAGATCTGGTATCCCGGGGACACGATCCTTTGCGGTATAGGTCAGGGTTTCATAACTCTGACACCTTTACAGATTCTCAATTTCTTCAACACAATAGCGAACAGGGGAACGTGCTACACGCCGCACGTGCTGCTTGAAACTTTCGATCCGAACACCAGACTGAGAAGGAAGACCCAACCTGCAATCTCGTACACAATCGATCTGAAACCCAGAAGCTGGAACTTTCTTGTGAATGCGTTGATCGAAGTCGTCTCGTACAAGAATGGTCCTGCGGACGAAGGTACAGCATATCAGGCTTTCAAGAATGCAAGCTTTCAAGCGGCAGGTAAGACGGGGACGGCTGAGATGGGGAAAGCGGGTGAAAAACCACACTCCTGGTTCGCCGGTTTCAGTCCCGTCAACAAACCACAGGTGGTTGTGACTGTTCTTTTGGAAAACGCAGGTACTGGCAGTGAGGCTGCGGCGCCAATGGCAAGAAAGATTCTTGAACGTTACTGGGAGCTGAGAGAATGATCTTGAAGATGCTTCATGGAATACTGGATCGCATCGAGAAGCCTTCGAGGTACATCGGCGGTGAGTACAATCAAACCATCAAGGATCCTTCGAGTGTGAAGCTGAGAGTGGGACTTCTGTTCCCAGACGTTTACGAGGTAGGGATGTCGAACCTCGGTCTGGCAATCATCTACGATGTCCTCAACGATATGCAGGATGTATGGGCTGAGCGTATCTTCATGCCGTGGATCGACATGATGAACATGATGAGAGATAGAAACCTTCCCCTGTTCACCATAGAATCGAAAACGGCCGTGAAAGATCTCGACATGCTGGGTGTCTCTCTGCAGCACGAACTGATTTACACAAACGTGTTGCATGCCCTGGATCTGGCAAAGATACCCCTTCTGGCCGAGCACAGGGCGGATACAGACCCCATCGTGATCGCCGGTGGACCGTGCACCGTGAACCCTGAACCCATCGCACCGGTCTTCGACGCGATGGTGGTCGGAGACGGAGAGGGCATTGCAAGGGAAATCGCACAGGTCCTAATAGAGACCAAGGGCATGAGACGTCATGAAAGGCTCAAGGCCCTCTCAAAGATCGAAGGTGTCTATGTGCCTTCGTTCTACGATGGTTCCACACCGCCCAAACCACTCTCGCGAGACGTGCCAGAGAGGGTGAAGAGGAGGATCGAACCCATCCTCGTTAAGAAGTTGACCAAACGCATCGTACCGCACATGCAGCTCGTGCACGACAGAATATCCGTCGAGATCATGAGGGGTTGCACGCGTGGATGCAGGTTCTGCCAAGCCGGTTTTATCTACAGACCCGTCAGGGAAAAACCTTCGGCCGAGGTCCTCGATGAGATTTTGAACGCCCTCACGTGCACGGGATACGAGGAGGTTGGGCTGCTTTCGCTCTCGAGTGCCGATCACACTGCCATCTCGTCGATGGTCGAAGAGCTGAAGAAGGTTTCCGACACCAAAACGATCTCCGTTTCGATACCTTCCACACGTCTGGATGCCTTTGGAGTGATGCTGGCGAACAACGTTGGAGGTGCCAGAAGAACGGGTTTGACTTTTGCACCCGAAGCGGGTACCCAGAGATTGAGAAACGTGATCAACAAGAACGTCTCGGAGGAAGATTTCGTCAAAGCGCTGCAGCTTGCCAGAAACAACGGATGGCGCAGGGTGAAGCTCTACTTCATGGTTGGGTTGCCAACGGAAACGGACGAGGATCTCAGAGGCATAGTATCGATGAGTAAGGTTGCAAAACAGATCGGTTTCGACCTCGTCACCCTGTCCGTGGCGATGTTCATCCCAAAACCCCACACGCCGTTCCAATTCGCGGAGCAGAAAGGTCCGGAGTACTTCGAACACGCAAGAAGAATTTTACTGCAAGCAAAGAGATTCGCGAAGATCGATTTTCACGATCCGAAGATGAGTTTGATCGAGGGGATCCTCTCACGAGGTGATAGGAAGACGTTCTCGGCCGTCCTGAATGCGTACGAGTTAGGGGCATGTTTCGACAGCTGGCAAAACCTGTTCGACTATCAGAAATGGTCGAAGGCGTTAGAAACAATTGGGATGGACGTGGAGCAACAGCTGAGGGCAAGAACGCTCGATGAGCCTTTAGCCTGGGACCACATCGACATTGGAGTGGATAGAGCCTACCTCGCGAAAGAGTTCGAGAAGGCTCTTCGGGGCGAGACAACGTTAGACTGTAGGTCAGTCTGTCAGGCTTGTGGGGTTTGCAATTCCACGGTGAGGAACGTTTTGGAGAAAGATGTTGTTCAAACTTCTTGAAGCTACCATCATCGTTGCGGGGTTCTTCACCGTTCAAAATCTGTGCAGATTCTTCAAACCAAGGTTGAGACTCGTGGGGCTTTCTGTCGCACAAGTGTGTTATGTGGTCTTCATCTACCTTCGAAATCCGATCTTCGATTTTTCACCGCATCTGAAAGGGTTTCTGCCTTTCGCGTTGCTTTTCATACTGACCATATTTCTGGGAAGATTCCTTGGAGCAGCGGCAGCCAGTGTACAGCTCAGGCCCACAGTTATCAACTTTCTAACGCTGGGTTTGTTACTGCCAGTCTCAGAGGAACTTCTGTTCAGGGGAACTTTGCTCGCTCTTTTTCCGAACGCGTTCTTCAACGGAATTCTGTTTTCTGTGTTTCATCTGTTCAACGTGGTTTCGAAGTTCGAGTCTTTTTCTTTCTACAATCTGATCTACAGGTTTGCCGTGGGTTTCGTTTTCGCCAACTCCACACTCGCGACGAAGAGTTTGTTCTCTGCGGTGTTTTGCCATGTGATCAACAACTGCTTGGGGATCCTAATTCCTTGGTTTGAACATGAAACCAAAAAACGCCGACATGACCGTGGCGGTGAAAAACAGAAGCAATGAAACGGAAACAGCCTTCATCGTCAGCGTCTGAACGACGAATTGCAGTGTTTCTTTCATGTAATAACCTATCAGAACGTAGCTCAAAATTCCTGCGACAACAAAGGAAAGCCCCAGAACCCACAGAGTTTTCGAAAAATGTCCAAGCCCATGACCAGCCGACCAGGACAGCACGAGCGAAAGTATCCAGACGAGACTCGCCGGCAAAGGTGAAAATTTGTTCAAGAGTAACTCGAACACCGCTGCATGGTAAGCGATGACCATCACGATCGCAAAGAACACGATCTTTTTCACTCAATCTTCACCTCTAAAGGTAGAAACAGATTAAGCTTCAACCAGAGCCATTCGACCGAAACGTTGCTGTAGCCTTCTGCGTGCCAGTCTCTTTGCTCGTAACCTGTCCAGGCGCTTGTGACAAATTCGACTTCGGATCGGCCGAACATCGAGTTGGATACCATCTTCAGAACGTTCCCCCTCCTGTCGTAAAAATAAACCTGATAATCCACAGGACGGATCTTCAATCCCTCGAAACCCTCAACCACGATCTTCCCGGCGATTGAACCGTCCTCGAACCTGACCGTGCAAAGGGCTTTAGCGTTGGAGAGTTTTCGGGCGTAATTTCTGTAAACGAAGACCCCAGCGGTGTAGTTCATCACCACCAGGGTCAGTGCGATCCAGAAAACGAGTTTCCTAAGATCAACTCGCTTCACCGGAGACAACATAGCAGGCCACGAAATGTTTCGGAGCGACCTCTCTCAGAGGAGGATGGTCGTTAACCTCGCAGAACTTGACCGCGTAGGGACACCTGTCGAAGAACCTGCACCGAGGCGGTGGATTGATGGGTCTCGGGACACTACCTTTTATGTTTGGTTCACCCCTTTTCATCTCAGGATCCGGTATCGGCACGGCGGCGAGCAACGCCTGGGTGTACGGGTGCAATGGGTTCTTCAGCACCTCCTCGGTTGGTCCCCTCTCGACGATCTTTCCCAGATACATGACCGCAATATCGTTGCTCATGTACCTGGCAACCGCAAGGTCATGAGTGATGTAAAGATAACTCATATCGTGTTCCTCGGCGAGTCTCATCATGAGTTTCATGACTCCTGTTCTTATTGAGACATCGAGCATCGATGTCGGTTCGTCGGCAACCACAAAGGAAGGATTCAATATGAGCGCTCTGGCTATCGCCACACGCTGTCTCTGGCCACCTGACAGCTCGTGCGGGAAACGAAACATAAAGGTCTCAGGTGGCGTCAAGCCGACGTCAGCAAGCATTTTCGCCACCATCTCTTCTCTCTCTTTCAGATTCCCCACGCCGTGTATGTTCAAAGGTTCGGCGACGATGTCAAATATGGTCATACGCGGGTTCAACGACTCGTACGGATCCTGGAAGATCATTTGGATCCTGCGTCTCATTTGCCAGACGCGTTCGCGTCGGTTCTGGAGTAGTTCGTCGACGAATTTCGCTTCGTTCCTGCCGAGGTCCATGAATCTCTGCGCGTACACGGCATCGATTCCTGTGAGCGATTTCAGTTGCTCGTCGCTCATACTCGAGAATCTCTTCACGTAAGTCTCCCGAACGTACCTCTTCGCGGCCGATTCGTCCTCGTACAAGAGTGGTGTCACATCTTCCTGTTCGACCACGATTCTCCCGGACGTCGGTTCTTCAAGACCGACCAGCACCCTTCCTGTGGTAGTCTTTCCACAACCGGATTCCCCCACCAGGGCGAGGGATTCTTTCCTGCGTATTTCGAAGCTTATGTCGTCAACGGCATGAACAAAGAGGTTCACCTTTCCAAAGATCTTGCGCTCCGCAGGGAACAACTTTCGAAGATTCTCTATCCTCAACACCACATCGTTAGTCTGCATAAAAACGCACCACCTCTTTGGGCTGAACAGGATGATGACACGCCACGAAGTGGTTCTTCTCCACCTCGCGATACTCAGGCTCCACATCCTCGCAAAGGGAATCTGCTTTGGGGCATCGTGGAGCAAAACGGCAACCTTTCGGTGGGTTCAACAGGTTTGGTGGCTCACCCGGTATCGTCACCAGTTCCGTCTTCTCACCGACGGTGCTGGGGAAAGCATGCATCAGCCCGTACGTGTAGGGGTGCATGGGACGTTTGAAGATCGTCACAGCGTCGGCCAGTTCGACGAACTTGCCAGCGTACATCACCGCTATCTTGTCGCTCACCTCCGCAATCACAGCGATATCGTGGGATATGTATATCATCGCCATGTTCAGCTTCTTTTGGATCTTCCTTATCTCTTTCAAGATCCTGTCCTGAACGATGACATCGAGGGCCGTGGTTGGTTCATCCGCTATTATGACTTTTGGATCGCACGCAAGAGCCATTGCGATGACTGCTCTTTGTTTCATACCTCCGCTGTACTGGTGTGGGTACTGATCCATGCGCGACGGATCAAGGCCAACGAGGGTGAACAGCTCTGCAACCTTCTCTCTGGCTTTGTCCAAGGGAATGTCGGGGAAATGGTTCTGAATGGATTCGATGATTTGATCGCCCACTTTGTAAACGGGGTTCAACGAGTTCATGGCGGCCTGGAATATCATCGAGATACCACGCCATCTGTACTTTCTCATCTCCGATTCTGGCAACTTCACCAGATCCACAGGCCCGTTGCCCATATCGAACAGCACGCTACCGCCTTTGAACTCGGCGTTGTCGGGAAGCAGTCTGAGTATCGTCATAGATATAGAAGTTTTTCCGCAGCCAGATTCACCGACTATGCCCAAGCTCTCCCCCTGATCCAGATCGAAGCTTATACCATCCACCGCTTTCACATAACCCATCTTCGTTCGATAATGCATCCTTAAATCTCGCACCGACAGAAGCACCTGCATCACCTCTTTCGCAATCTTGGATTGACGATCTCTTCAAGTCCGCGTCCAAGGAAATAGAACGAAGAGCACAGCAGTGTGATGCAGACACCAGCAGGTAACCAAAGCCACCAGTACGTTCCAATGCTGGCGCCCATGAGGTATCCTGAGGATTCTGCCATCTGTATGATCACGCCCCAGCTCATGCGTATGTTGGCCAACCCAAGGAAGGAGAGCACGGCTTCGGTGAAAATGGCACCGGTGACGTTGAACATCATGTACAGAAAAGAGAGGGGCAAGATGTTCGGTATGATGTGTCTGAATATGATGTAAGCATCGCTCGCGCCAGTCGACTTCGCCGCGTCTATGAAAGGTCTCACCTTCACGGTCAACGCCTGCGCTTTGAGAACGAGCGTTATGGAACCGAATCCCGCCAAAACACCCATTATGAGTGCAAGCCTGAACAACGTCAGCTCTATGAAGGCACTCAGCACCATCAGCAAAGCCAGACTCGGGAACAGCATGACGATGTCCGCAAGCCTCATGAAGAACGTATCTATAACGCCACCGTAGTACGCCGCACTGGCACCTATGATCGTGCCTATGATCACGGTGATGAGCGCCGCAGTGATACCCAGCACGAACTCCCTCGGTGTACTGTACATGATCATCGATAAGATGTCCCTACCGAGCGGATCGGTTCCCAGTGGATGTCTCAAAGAAGGAGGAGATGGATGACTCACTATGTCTGGATCGAAACCTATGATTGGATCATAGGGTGCAAAGGTTTGATAGGTGAGCGGATCGTCCTTCCAAAACAGATTCCTCATGATCACGGGATAAAGGGGATACAACAGGCCGAAGATGGCGAAGAATATGATCACACCCAGGCCGAGCAGAGCGAGCTTCTTCTCTTTGAACAGCTCCCAGCCGGTCCTGAGCGATCTGATCCAAAGTTTCAGTCTGATCTTCCATAGTGGTTCAGCAACGACCATTTCAGTCACTTTCGATCACTCCTTCAATACCTTATGCGCGGATCGAGCACCGCGTAGAGAACATCAGCAACCAAATGTGCAATCAAAACGAAGATACCCGTGAAGACCAAAAGGCCTATCAACAGGGGTGTATCTTGAGTGTTCAACGCCTCCAAATACGCGCGCCCGATGCCTGGCCATGAGAACATCGTTTCTGTGATGATGCCTCCACCCACCGTGAAACCCAAGCTTATGACGAAGTTGGTGACCAAAGGCAAGAGCGCGTTCCTCGCAGCGTGCTTGTCCCTGACGACGTTGTCCGGTAAACCTTTCGCCTTCGCGGTGGTTATGTAGTCCTCCCTTATGACGTCCAGCATCGTGTCGCGCATGACGAGCATGCTACCCGCAAAAGAGTAGAGAGTCAGTGTGAGCACTGGAAGCACCATGTGCTTTATGATATCCCAGGCGTAGGCGGAATGGCCTGAGAGGATCCATGACACGATCAGGATGAGCAACGTACCGATCGAAGAGACGTATATGGTCAATCTCTTCGCCCCAACAGTTTTCATCTTCTGAGCAATCATGAGGGATACCAGCATCACCAACAAGAACGTCAGTCCACTCAGAAGCAGTCTAACAAAAATGTATTGTGCAGAGAACGGCGCAAATCTCCACAGGTTTGGATCGATGAATTGGTTCAAAGGCAAGATCTTTAAGATGACACCGAACAACCATATGTTGAAGATTGCAAGCAGGGGCAAGAATATGGTCCAAAAGACTATCCCAACCATGGTAACGGTCTTATCCAGAATCTTTCCTCTCCTCCAAGCGGTTCTTTTACCAAGGGAATAACCTAACGTATATGAAACCAGGGTCGATGTTACAAACAAAAACACCGTCCTTGGAAGTCTTTCCGCTATGATAGAGGTAACTTTCCTTGGAAAGTAACTGAAAGAGACACCGAGATCAAGCATTACGAAATTTCTAAGGTACAGAAGATATCTAACGTGAGGCGGTTTGTCAAATCCAAATTGCCTCTTCAGATTCTCCCGTATCTCAGGTGTGAGCTTTGGGTTCATCAAGTACTGGTCCATGAAGCTTCCTGGCATCGCTTCGATCAGCCAGTAAACCACCGTCACGTAGATGAACAGTAGTATAACTATTTGTACAACTCTTTTTCCAAGAAATTTCAGCATCCAACTACCTCCTTTTTAAAAACCCAACCGCCCAGGCCGGGCGGTTGGATGAATCTGCGTGAACTGAAACGCTTTCTCACTGCGCCGCTTTCACGAGCGTTGGAACACCAGAAACGTACTGCAATCCAGACAGAGTTTGCTCGTATGGGAAGATGATCTGGTCTGTTCTGTAAGCCTCTATTATTGGTGAGTCGAACAGAACGACGTATGGAAGATCTTCAGCCAGTATCTCCTGCAGTTTGAAAGCCAGCTTTCTTGCAGTTTCTATATCGGCTGCTGCCAAGAACTCGTCGGCGAGCTTGTCGAACTCCGGATTGTTGTAACCAGGCGTGTTGAAGTCACCCACACCGGCGCGTTTGCTGTGGAAGAAGTCTGCAATGTGATCTGGATAGTAACCCAAGCTCCAACCGAGCATGTAGATGTCGAAGTTGAATGGCTCATCCCAGACCCTCTGGACGATGTAGTTGAAGTCCACCAGGTTGGCCTTGATGGGTATGCCTATTTCGTTCGCCCACCTTTCGATATAGAGCGCCATCGTGGCTCTCATTGGATCGTATCCGGTGCCCGGTGCGAGCATCTCGATCTGTTCGATCCTCTGACCGTTCGGAGCGATGAGACCTCTACCCTGTCTCACCACTGCGTTACCCTCTACCTTGGGTTCAACAACCCATTTGAAGCCGGCTTGCTTCAGCAGATCAATGGCAAGTTGATACCTCTCACCCATGCTCTTTCCGTAACCTGGAGATAGCTCGGCAACCTTTGGATTTGCCCAGAACGCGTTCCCAACGGGCACGACTCCATACTGTGGGAATGCCTGTCCTCCAAGGACTCTGTTGCAGAGAAATTCTCTGTCTATCAAGGCGGCTATAGCCTTTCTGAATTCCTTGATGCTCATTGGGTAGCGCCTGAGGTTGAATGCGAAATATCTGAAACCGTTCGTAGTGTTACTGATAACTTTGACGTTCTGCACCCTCGCAAGCTGATCAGCTTCGCCTCTTACCAAACCGAGTGGGTTGAACACGAAGCTCACATCACCGTTTATGAGCGCGGTTATAGCCGCAGCCCTGTTGAGGTACATTCTGTAGATGATGCCATCGACGTACGGTCCCGTCACGAGTTCGAGTTCTTTCTCACCAGCTGGTTCACCGTATCCAGACCATTCGAATCCAGTCTTCGGATTCGAGATTTGAACCGCGCCGTTCTTGTAAAGTGTGAGGACGCTTCCTTTGTCAAAATAATCAGGTCTGGCCGCAACTTCAACAAATGCTCCTTTTTCCCATCTCTTGAACGCGAAGGCACCGATTATCGGTTCGTCTTCTATGTCGTAGTTGTAGAGAGTCTGCAAGGGAGCTCCCGTCTTCAGTGCTTCTTCAACCTTGGGTTCCCAGAACTTCTTCTGCAGTATGGGCATCATGAGAGCACCAAAGTTCGCCTTCGCCAGACTCGGCTGAGTGAAGTAGACCTTCACCGTGAAATCATCGATTTTTTCTGCTTTGACGAAGTAATCAGGATCGATCATGCTTGCCCAGTTTCCACCGAGACCGTATTCTTTGATCAATTTGAGAACGATGTTCATTGTCCAGACAACATCGTCTGCGGTGAACTGTGTACCATCAGACCAAAACACATCCTTTCTCAGAGGTACCGTGTACGCCCAAAGGTTCCCTTCCTGCTCGATCTTTGGCAGATCCGATGCGAGGCTTGGAATCCAGTCGAACCTCACGTCAGAATAACCGTACAGTGAGCCATACCTGGGGTCCAAGATGTAGCTGTTCCACACGGTCGCGTTCGGTCCGTAGTGGTTCCATGGGTTCAATGTCTTCGGTTCCTGCAAGAAAGCCCAGTTGATCGTCACTGCGAAGACTGAGAGCACAACTAAGATGCTGGCAAGTACCAACAGTTTCCTCATTCCCTCTACCTCCCTTCTTGAGCTTTGGCGTCATATATTATACTACCACAAAGCTATAGTTCGACAATCATTTCAGTTCTTCCATCGCTCTTTCTTGTACTTCTCAAGAACACTCAAAACATAGTCTATGTCCGCAGGTGTGTGGTCTGCGTTCACCTGAAACCTTATCGTTTCATCACCCTTCGGCACAACAGGATAGTTCAACCCAGTGGCGAGCACGCCATGTTCGATCAGATAGTTCACCAAATCTGCCGTCCTTTTCGTGTCTCTCACCAGAAGTGGGACAATAGGATGTTCGCTCTCGATCGTCTCATAACCCAGCCTGACCAAACCTTCGCGGAATCTTCTCGCCAAGCCTCTCAGGTAAGAGAGCCTTTCTCTTCCCTCCTGACTGTCCAAAATCTGCAACACTTTCAAAGCACAGGCGGCCTCAGCCGGAGTGATGGGATTGGAATAGATGTACGTGATCGCCTTCTCTCTGAGGTAAGTGATCAGTATCTCACTTGAAACAACGTATCCTCCGTTGACACCGAAGGCTTTCCCAAGAGTTCCAATCAAAAGATCCGCCTTAGCGTTTGTGACTTCTTCGGTGCCTCTCCCCGTCTGACCGAAGGCTCCAACGCCGTGCGAATCGTCAACGATGGTGACGATGTTCTGAGGAAAATGTCGATCGTACTTTTCCGCCAGGCTCTGTATCACGTTCAAAGGAGCATAATCTCCTCTCATGCTGAACACACCGTCCGTGACGATGATCAGCCTCTCTGCCTTACCGACGCTTTGAACGATCTTTTCCTCAAGATCCTTCATGTCGAGGTGTCTGTATATGAACCTTTCCTTTGGTCGTGCGAGCCTCACCGCATTTATGATGCAGTTGTGGTTCAACTCGTCACTGATGACTATAGTCTCTAAAGTTACGAGCGAGGCGATGACACCTATCACCGTCACGTACGCGGCACTGTAAATCATCGCCTCTTCTCTCGCGTGAAACCTCGCGAGGGCTTTCTCAAGCTCTCTGTGGGGTTGAAATGTCCCGCTTATGAACCTCACGGCGCCCGGTCCGACACCGAACTTGCGCGCGGTTTCCTCCTCAACTTCTATGATGTCCTCCCTCAGAGACATCCCCAAATACGAGTTCGAGTTCATCCTTATGAATTCTTTGTTGCCGAAGCCCTTCAACAAATACCTTGGACCCTTACCATCGGACGGTTTCTTCACATCGACGATGATGAATTCCTTTCCCTTCGCCCTTCCCTCCCTCTTGAGCTGTTCCAGCTCTTGGAACAAAGCGTTTTCCAGTCTGTCTATCGCCACCGTTGTCGCCCCCTTCCATGGTCATTATACAATGTTTTGTTTTTGTAGTGCTTTGTTGTACACTGTGATTTGGAAGAGACAGAAAGGAGGATGACACATGAAGGCTTTGGTGAAGACATCCATGGCGGAAGGTCTCACGATGATGCAGGTGCCGGATCCGGATGAACCGGGTCCGACGGAGGTTCTCATCAAGGTAAAAACTGCTTCCATATGTGGTTCGGACGTGCACATCTACAGATGGGACAGTTGGGCGCAAAGCCGAATAAAACCACCACTCATAATCGGACACGAGTTCTCAGGAATCGTGGAGAAGGTTGGTGAAGCCGTCCAGACGGTGAAAGTTGGAGACTACGTCGCTTGTGAGACGCACATACCCTGTTTGAGTTGTGCACAGTGCCGAACGAACAGAATGCATGTCTGTCGGGACATGAAGATACTCGGTGTTGATGTCAACGGGGCGTTTGCCGAGTACGTGAAGGTTCCTCAGACCGTGGTGTGGAAGTTGTCGAAAGAAATCGATCCGACCTTCGCATCGGTGATGGAACCTTTCGGTAATGCCGTCCACACGGCAAGCGTCGAGGACCTCACGGGTAAGATCGTTTTGATCAGTGGCGTCGGACCCATAGGTGCCATGGCGATACAGTTGGCGAAGGCTTCGGGTGCGGCTTTCATAATCGCTTCGGAACTAAAGGAATTCAGAAAATCTCTCGCACTCGCCAACGGTG
>Ga0197142_1002320_pt1 | contig 16743 bp, 10 predicted proteins | sample GBS60_MetaG_FD_148614 | JGI IMG/M metagenome (GOLD analysis project Ga0197142, IMG submission 148614) | Sediment microbial communities from Great Boiling Springs, Gerlach, Nevada, United States - GBS 60_MetaG | ecosystem: Environmental > Aquatic > Thermal springs > Hot (42-90C) > Sediment...
CAAAGGGAAAGAGAGTTTTTCGTGCTCAACCCACTGCTTGCGAAGCAAGGCTGCGATGAGGATGTGCGAAACGAAAAGGGCAAGGTAAAAAAGTGTCCAAAGAGCCAACGGCAGAACCCAAGGTTGCCAAGGAATCCTTGCGCCTTCTGGCATCCCTTCAAAGACCCAAGCGATGACGCCGCTTCTCTGGTCTTTTGATGGCAATGCCCAGTCAGGGATGTATTGAAGCCAGTTCAATCCCTCATACTGAAGTAGCGCCGGCATGTTCCTCGGGCTTGAGAAGTAGACCGGCGAAACCAAGCCCAAGTAAAGGTAGTTGGAAAACTGTTGCCCAGGGATTCCCGTCATGATGAGGACGGTGCAGTAAATGAAGAGCAACTCGGTTCGGCTGAAAAGAGGCTTGCCGAAGAAGTAGCGCCAAATCGGATTGACGAGAGCGAGAAGCATCACAGGAAACAAAGCGCAACGAGGTAAGTGCCCCGTCCCAATCAAGTCGTAGCGCAAAAATGCGGAATAGCAACCTGCAACGGTGATTCCGACAACCAGCAGGAAACCGATGACAATGGCTTTGACGGTTACATTTTCTGCTTCCTCAATCACTCGCCTTTCAACCCTCAGTTGCCATTCCTGCATCGCCATAACTTCTGGGCGCTTATCAAACGAAACGCCCCACACCTCCTTCGCCTTTCATTTTTTCGCACGGTAGCATCCATTATGCCGCAAGGATTGGAATCGCAATGGCTCTACCAGACTAAACTCAAAAGCCAACCGATCCATCCTAACTTGACTATCATGCCGAGCAAACGACCAAGGACTGTTCCGAGGGCTGCCCGTGCAGCATCGCTGTGAGGTCGTTTGTGGCGATTTCGTTCCCAAAAGTAGACGGCAGCGTAACTTCCTGCAAATGCTCCTATAACACCAAAAAGCGCCGATCCCAAGAAGCCACCAAAACCGCCGACAAACCCGCCAACCATTGCCCCACCAAGCCCACCAACCCAAGCCATCAACATGCTCCCTCTGCTTGCCCCGAACTTCTTAACCAAAACTCCAGAGAGCAAGTTGTCGGAGAGTTCAACCAGCAGGCAACCGACAAATGTGCCTAAAAGCGTCCAACCCGAAATTTCCGCAAAGCGTGTGGCAAACGAGAAGATGACTAAACCGAGCCAGCCCAAAAATGTGCCGGGCAAGCCCAACACAACGGCGATAGCGCCCAAGACCACAAGCAAGGCGACGAACAACTTGAGCACAAACATCCAGTCCATTCCCGTCACTCCGTCCCTGAGAACAATCTGTCAAGCGGCAAAATTTGCACCTTGAGCAAAAGCCTCCAGTTGTCACCTTCTTCCATCCGCCTCACAGTGATTCCGTCGCACCAAGCGAAGAAAATTCCGCCAGTGCCCTTCGGGTTAGCGTGGATGATGACATTGTCAAGTCCGTCTTCAGGCTCAACTTTGGTCAAGGTCACCTTTAGAGCCAACCCTGTCTTGGAGTTTGCAACGCCTAAAGTTGAATCGCTGCCAGTTGAGGGAAGGGGAGTTTGAGCGGATTGGAAAACTCGCTTGTCTTCGGTAATCTCCGCAAAGACCCATCCCTTCTGGGTGCAGGCAAACCACTCGTTTGCACCAGCGAAGTTCAAGACAGTGGCTAAAAAACCGTTCATTGAGGGGAAAGAGCGTTCGGCGGACAAACTTATGTCCAGCATCAAAGCATCTGCATCCAACCGATGAACAACCCGATAACTTAGCCCGCAAGGTTGACCTTGCTTGTCTTTCAATTGACCCTCAACTGAAGCGAGGTGGACACCGTCGCTTTTTCGCTCGTTGATTTTTGGGTTGCGTTCGTTCTGGCTCCCGACGACCTCGTATCGTCCGGGCTTCAAAATTCCCCAATCCGTGTAAATCGCCATGCCCGTCAGCCTTGGGGCTTCAATTTCGGGATGGCGAAAGAGGCTCAACAAGCCACCAGACTGTGGCTGGAAAACGATATGCCACTGAAAGGTTTTGGTGGCTTGTTGCGATTCAATCAACGAAAGCGCAGCCAAAAGGGTAAGGATAAGCGAAACCCAAACTCGCCTCATTTGAACCTACCTCCTCTCAGTTTGCATTTTCCTCTCGCTGCGGCAAAATCCTGCCGATGGAAACTTTAACCCAACCGCCAGCGAATTTTGAAGGCTATGTCACGCCCGAGACACAGCGAGGGGATGAAAATGGAACTTAAAGCGCTCAAGCAAACAGTGGGCATGGTCGTTCCAGTTTGGTTCACCCCTGAAACCCCTTCCGAGCAGGTAGAAGAGTTGCTCTCCGCCACCTTGAGGGACTGGGAAGTTTTCCTGCTACCAGAACGAATCGTCATCGTTTTGGACGGGTGCGATTGGTGTTTTAAACCGCTGAAGCAGGTTCAAGAAACCTTGAAGGGCGAAGGGTGGAACATTGTGCTGCTTGAGCGAAATTTGGGAAAGGGCGGCGCCGTCGTGGCTGGAATGGAGAAATTGATTGCCGCCGCTGAGCCGCAATACATCGTTGTCCGAGATTCTGACAACGACCACTGGCTCACCGACCTTCCGAGGTTGTGGCAACTCGCTCAATTGATGGAGCGGGAAAGGCAAACTGACCACTTCATCGTCATCGGTCGCCGTAATGCCTTGCATTTTCCGATGAGTTTCACGAGAGGCGAATGGGAGCGGATTGCCGACGAAGTTTTGTTGGAAGCGGCAAAGTTTGCATTGGCGAAAGATGGGAAAGTGCCTGACTTGACTTATTGCGCCTTCCACACTGATGAACCCCCCGATTTCATGTCGGGCTACAAACTGTTCACGGTCAAGTCTGCAAAGTTCGCTTGCCAAGCCATGAAGGAAGAACACGAAAGATTTCCCGAACTTGACTTGATGCGATACGGCTGGGAAGGGGTGCCGTGCCTTTCGGTTCTTCTGACAGGTGGTCTCATCGGCGAAGTCACGAGGATGACATATCGCCGCCAGCCAGTAACGGGCTATGGTGACCAAGCCAGTGCTGAACTTTACGGTCGTCAAATCCTTTACGCCCTCAAACGCTGCGGGCTGAAGGGAGAAACTGCCAGAATTTTGTTTGACAACACGATTCGCCGTTCCCTCCTTTTGACCCAGCAACCACAACGAGACACCCTCCTTGAAGTTCGTCGGCGAATCTTGACGCAGTTGGACGCCTTCTCGGAAATCCCTGACGAAGGTTTGCGTTTCTTCTGAGCAAAATTTGCCCAGCGTGACACAATTTTACCTGCAACGCAAATCAAACCGTTGGTTCGGCTTTCAATGTGCCTTCTACCGGGACAAACAAGGAGGGATGGGAGCAGATGAGTTGGCTCAAAAGGTTGTGGCAGTCGTTCTACGACAACTTCGTTTCGCATGTCCTTGTCGTTCCTGAGCGAGACCCAGCGGCTCGGACAGGCTTTTTCGGTTGGCTGGAAATCGTCCTTTGTTATCCCGGCGTCCATGCCATTTGGCTTCACCGAATTGCTCACTGGCTTTGGGAGATGAGAGTGCCTGTCTTGCCCCGCCTGATTTCCCACATCAACCGCTTCCTGACCAACATTGAAATTCACCCGGGAGCGAAAATCGGCAAAGGTGTCTTCATTGATCACGGCGCTGGGGTTGTCATTGGCGAGACAGCGGAGGTTGGCGATAATGTGACCATGTATCAGGGCGTCACCCTTGGCGGGACGGGGAAGGAGCGAGGGAAGCGGCACCCAACTATTGGCAACAATGTGGTCATTGGTGCTGGGGCGATAATTCTGGGCAACATAACCATAGGGGACAACTCCCGCATCGGTGCTGGTTCGGTGGTTGTCAAGTCCGTGCCGCCAAACGCAACTGCTGTCGGTGTCCCAGCCAAAGTCGTCAGCATCAACGGGGTTCGCGTTGAACCGCTGGAACACCACAAAATCCCTGACCCTCAACTTGAAATGTTTCGGCAGTTTCAGGTTGAATTGGAGGAGTTGCGGAAACGAATTGAGGAACTGGAACGGATTCACGCATCGGAACTTGTCAATAAACCCGACCAAAGCGAGTGAGCCAAGATGTGTGAGCAAAGGACGGTGCCTTGGCTCTGCGACGAAGAAGGTAACCCTTTGGACGACTATCAAAAAGCATTGGCGATCTCGGACAATGACAACTTGATCATCAACGCCGGTCCCGGTTCAGGGAAAACTCGGGTTTTGGTCGCTCATTACCTTCACTTGCTGATGACGCGCAAAGACCGGGACATTGAATCCGTCGTTGCCATCACCTTCACCGAAAAAGCAGCGACGGAGATGAAGGAGAGGATAAGCCGAGTCCTGTTGAGGACGCAGCGAGTGGCGCAGTTGCCTCAATGGCGAGAGCGAGCCGCAGAGATACTTGAGCACCTACCCGAAGCGCCCATCGGGACAATTCACAGTTTCTGCGCTCGTTTGTTGCGACGCTTTGCCCTTGACGCTGGCGTTGACCCGTCCTTCCGCATCCTTGACGAACTTGAAGCCCAGACTTTGCGGGAAAGGGTTTGCGAACGATGGCTCTGGCAAAACATTTCCTCCCAATCGCCTCATTCCGAAGATGCCCAAAAGGTCGTGGGGCACTGGGGCTTCAAAAAAGCGACAGAATTGCTCAGCAAGATGTTGGGACTTCGGTTGCTCATTGAGTATCGCAAGGCGAAATACGAACCGATTATTTGCCGCATCGGTGAGTTGACGGAAGAAGAGGAAGCCCTTGAAAGGTGCTACGAAGGGGTCGCTGAGGCTTACGACGACGAGAAGGCTAAAATCAACGCCTTGGACTACGACGATTTGCTGCTGCGGGTCTGGAAGTTATTGCAGGGCAATGAAACGGTGAGAAAGCAAATCCGCACCATACACCGGCGCATTCTGGTTGACGAGTTGCAGGACACAGACCGAGTGCAAGTTGAAATTTTGAGGCTGATTTGCGGTTGGGACGAAAAAGAGCCAACGGGAATCCTGTTCTTCGGCGTCGGAGATAGCCAGCAGTCAATCTACGGCTTCCGAAACGCCGATGTGAGCGTTTTCAACGAACTTTGGACTGAAGCAGAAACCCGCTACGGTTGGTGTCGCTCATGGCTTGACAAAAATTACCGAAGTGTCCCGTCAATCGTCAGACTCACCAACTACGCTTTTGAGCGGATTTTCACGGTCAGCGAGAAAGCCGACGAGGTTGAGCAGCGTGTTAGGATGCCGCTTCAATGCATGGAACCCGTTCGCTCCGAAACCGAAAACTCTTCGCCCGTTGAATTCGCTTTCTTCAAAGTGACTGGGAAGGTAAACAAGTGGCAAAAGTTGAGGCTTGAAGCGGAGTGGATAGCGAAGCGCATCTCTGAACTTCACGGAGAAGGCTTCGCCTACAGGGACATAGCCGTGCTCTTGCGGGAACTCGTCAATTCCGCTGTCTATGAAGACGCCTTGCGCCGTCACGGCATCCCATACCACATCATCACGGGCTACGGGTTCTTTGAGACGATGGAGGCGAGGGATTTGCTCACTTTCCTTCAAGTTCTCTCCGAACCTGACAATGATCTGGCTTTGGCATCTTGGCTTAGGTCGCCGATGGTGGGAGTCAGCGACGAAACGCTGTTTCGGATTTTCGGTCAAAGTCCCTCGCCTTCAGAAAACCCTCTGGGAAACATCTCATGTGACTTGCCCAACTCCGAAAAGTATAAACTTCAGCGGGCGAAAGAGTTACTTGAAGAAGCGAAGGGGAAAGTTGACCAAGTGAGCGTCCGCGAGTTGCTTGAGTGGATTGTTCAGGAAACGAGTTACGATGTGATAGCGGCTGCTCTCCCTCAAGGTCGGCAGCGGTTGGCTAACATCCGAAAATTCGTCCGCTTAGCCCAACAACTCAGCGAGGATTTGAAGTTGAACATCAGGGGACTGACGAGATACGCGAAAGCGTTGCTGGAAGGCGAAGTCCGCATCGGTGAACCACCGCTGGCAGGCGCAACCGCCGACGCAGTCCAAGTCATGACCATCCACGCCGCAAAAGGATTGGAGTTTCCCGTCGTCATCGTGCCGATGTTGGGTGAAGTTGAAGCACCTCAAAGTTCGCCCGAAGTTTTGGTAGCAACGCCAGATAAAGGTCTCGGAGTGAGGCTTTATGATGAGGCTGGTGAGAGTTTGGACAGGAAAAAGGATGAGCGAATGAAGCGGTTTAACACTGTGGACACAGTCCGACAAATTCGCGAGAGAGCGGAGTCGGAAAGGTTGCTTTTCGTCGCTTGGACACGAGCGAAGGACAAACTTATCCTTGTCGGGACGGAAAGCGAAAGTCAAGGGAAACAAAGCAAACAAAAAAGCCAGCAAGGTGGTTGGGCAAATTGGCTTCAACTCGTCGCCGATACTTTGCAAGTGCCTGTGGGCGAGAAGCGTGATGAGCCTTTCAATGTTGACGGCGTTTCGGTTTGGCTGAAGGGCGAAACGATGAGCGTTGACGAAGCCCGTCAAAGGGGCAAAGAGTTCAGCCAGATAGAAACTGAAGCGGTGAAGTGGCTTCACGAACCTGAATCCATCCCAAGCCTTGAAGCGCCTAAATTTGACCTGCCCGACCTTAAGCCGTCAGTTTTGAGGCTGAGCGTCACTGACTTGATTGAAAAGGACTTGCAGGCAAGTCCAAAAGCCTTCGCTGGAGAACAAACTCTGCTCCCGCAAGAGGTTGGTCTGATTGTCCACTATTGCCTTCAGCGCCGATTCATTTCTCCAACGGACGAGCAAATCAAATGGATTGCATTGGCTGTCGGCGCGAGTGTCAATGCTGCCCTTGCAAAGGCAAGTGATTTGAGAAAATTCGTGGAAAACGCCGCTAAATCGTCAGCGTGGCAGCAAGCCCTGAAAGCATCTGACCGATGGCACGAGTTGGATTTCCGAGTCTGGCTTGATGGCGAACCTCCCATTGAACTTACGGGGCGATGGGACTTAATTGCGAAAGGCGACGAATGGCTGGTCGTTGATTTCAAGACCGATTCCGTTGACAGCGCAGAAGAGGCTGAGCGACTCGTTAACGAGCGTTACATCGTTCAAGCACAATCCTACGCCCTTGCCGCCCACAAGGTCTTCAGCGCCGATTTCGTGAGGGTTGTCTTCGTTTTCGTGAACTCAGCCTGCCCGCACGAGGTTGTCCGATGTTTCACGCACAAAGATTGGGCAAGCATCGCTGAATCCCTACGCCAAAAAGCGCTCAGCCTCGCAGGAGTTTGCTAACCATCCAGCATGCGAATCCTTCTACATCGCCACCATCATGCTTCACGAATTACGCATTACGCTTTACGCATTACGACCCACGCCATCGGATTTGCTGGTCCGTGACCTTTGCCTAAAGGCAACGCTTCCTTGATCGCCGCAGTGATGAACTCCTTTGCCTGCTTGACTGCCGCTTTTATGTCAAGCCCCGCTGCCAGACCAGCAGCGATTGCCGAGGCGAAGATGCAACCTGTCCCGTGAGTGTTCTTGGTTTGGTATCTCGGCGCTTTGAACTCGGTGAACTCGCTGCCATCGTAAAGGATGTCAATGGACTCCTCCGTCCCTTCAAGGTGACCGCCTTTCACGACGACGAATTTCGGACCCAATTCGTGCAATCGCTTCGCTGCCTCCCGCATTTCCTCCAGCGAACGAATTTCCATGCCGGTCAAGGCTTTCGCCTCGTGAAGGTTCGGGGTGATGACTGTAGCCAGCGGGAAGAGTTTGGTTTTCAAGGCGTCAATTGCGTCCGGTCTCAAAAGTGGAGCACCGCTTTTGGCAATCATGACAGGGTCAACAACGAGGGGAGTCAAATTGTGCTTGCGGACTTGCTCCGCAACGACTTCAATGATTTGTGCGTTCGCCAGCATCCCAGTTTTTACCGCATCGCAACCGATGTCGGTCACACAGACTTCAATTTGCTGGGCGACAAACTCCGGCGGCAGTTCAATGACGCCGTAAACGCCTGTAGTATTTTGAGCCGTCAATGCGGTTATCGCAGTCATTCCAAATGCACCCAAAGCCGAGACTGTCTTAAGGTCAGCCTGAATTCCTGCACCGCCTCCTGAGTCTGAGCCGGCGACGATGAGCACCCTTGGCACTTTCATTTCGGTTCACCCCTTGACAGGTTTGAGTTTGATAACAAGACGACCAAGTTATCTCGGTGGACGACCTCAGGTTTCCTCGTTGCACCCAAAATTTTCGCCACCTTGTCCGTCCTCATCCCAGCAACCTTCCTGACCTCATCGGAGTCGTGATTGACTATGCCCTTTGCGAACTGGCATCCGGTCTCGTCCGCTAAAGCCACAACATCGCCCGCTTCAAATTCGCCCAAGACACTCACCACACCGGCAGGGAGAAGGCTGCTGCCTTGAGCGATTATGCTTTGCTTTGCACCCTCGTTGACGACTATTTGACCTTTCACTTTGGGCGCAAAAGCCAGCCACCGTTTCCTCGCCGGCAAGTTCCTAATGGGGACAAATTTCGTCCCCAACCGCTCCCCCTTGACGATTCTCGGGATGACATCGGGAATTCTTCCGTTTGCCAGAACCATAGTGATCCCGCAGTTCATCGTGATTTCGGCTGCTTGAAGTTTTGAGACCATGCCGCCAGTTCCGAATTTCCCCGCCTTGCCGGCACTTTGCCAAACCGAGTCATCAAGTTCGCGAATTTCGTGAACCAAGTAGGGCGTCCCCTTAGGAGGCTTGATGTAGAAGCCGTCAACATCGCTCAGCAGGATGACCCAATCCGCATCAGTCACCAACGCCGTTAAGGCAGCAAGTATGTCGTTGTCGCCGAACTTGATTTCGTCCGTTGAAACGGTGTCGTTCTCGTTGACTATCGGCACCACAGACCAACGAAGCAGTTGCTGGAAGGTTTGGCGGGCGTTTCTGAACCTTTCCCTGTCCTCAACATCTTCCCGGGTGAGCAAAATTTGCCCCACTTGGCGACCGTAGCGGGCAAAAAGTTCGCGGTAAGTGTGCATGAGCAGGCTTTGCCCAACCGCTGCTGCCGCTTGTTTTTCCGAAAGGCTCAGCATCGGTTTCAAGCCCAAAGCAGCCATCCCTGACCTTATCGCACCAGAAGTCACCAAGACGACTTTGTGTCCTTCGTCAGACACTTGACAAATTTGCCTGACCAAGTCCGCCATGTAGTCAATGTCAAGGTTTTCCTTGCCTCCAGTGAGCGTGGAAGTTCCGACCTTCACGACTATCGTTTTGCCCATAACCCTCTCATCACCCCAGCACGCGCAGGAACAAAGTCAGCATGCTTGTGAGCGGCTGAATGGAAATTGTAAAGCAGCGGAAGGGAAGCGACGCAAAAGAGCTAAGTTTCAACCATCCCGTCCTCTCTCTCCGCCAGCCAATCGGCAAGGCTAAAGGTTCGCTTTTTGGTTTTTGAGTGTCTGGGGCGTAGCGGCGGAACGAAGGGTCTCAAGTCCAACGAAGATGTCGGTTCGGTTCGGCGCGGCGAAAATTCCCAAGACGGAAGTGCCGAAACGGTCACCTCCAACCGAGGATTTTGGGCGTCCACTCGCTTGATGAGTTCCACCGCCACGACATTCCTGTCATCAATGCCCAAAGCCTCGCAAACCAAATCCTGAACGATTTTGAGCCCGTTGTCCAAGTCTCGGCGCTGCGGCGTTTTGAAAAAGAACTCCAGCCGCAGTTGAAGGAACACTTCACGGGGAGTTTGGAAAGCGCTTTCGCCGTCAAAAAGCGAGAGAAGTGGCGTTTCTGAAGGCTTAAGTTGCAACTTCCCCGCCGCCTTCATCCGCTTGAAGGCTTTTTGGAGATGGGTTTTGTAGTGGCGAGCCTCTCGGCTCAACACCCACCGTCCGTCCCGCTCAGTGTATTGGTGATTGATGCTCGGAGGAAGCGGCAAGATGAATCGCCATTGCATCTGCCCTCACCGCAAGTAAGTTTAGCGCCTGCGCCGAAAGTCAGAAAGGCAACGAGTAGCGAGCAACGAACAGAACGAGTCAAAAACCCGTTTGAAGCGAAGCCGCTAAATTTGGATGCAGACGGGTTCTCCCTTTTCCGCAGCGGCGTAAATGGCGTCGGTAATTTGTTGGACGATTAGTGCTTGTTCCAAAGTTGTAGCGGGCGGACGGCACTCCAAAACTGCTTGGACGAAATCGTTGACAACGCCCTCGTGAACCATGTCCCAAGTTTCATCGCCTTGCCAAATGACTTTCTGGACAACCCCTGCCTCTGTGCTCGCTTTGTAGAAAGTGACGGTCTTCCCTCGCTCTGGGATCATCCTGAATCGCAGCGAACCTTTATCGCCGATGATTTCCCAGCCGTCATCAGGTGCTGTCGGCATGTATTCGCCCCTCTCGTAAGCAATTGTCAAGCCGTCATCGCAAAGCAAGAAAGCAGCCACATGGGTTTCGGCGTTTGAACTGGGTGCGACATGGGGCTCAAAAGGTGGCGGGACTGTCCACATGTTTGCGGTGACCCATTTAGGTTTCAGTTTCCAGTCAAACAGGGCAAGCAAGTAGTCAAGGTCATAACAGCCCCAGTTCATCAAAATCCCTCCGCCGTTCAAATCTCGCCTCAACCTCCAAGCAGGTGGCGTCGTTTTGGGAGGACCTTCATCGGGCTTGGTTGCTCTGATGCGGATGAGCCTGATTTTCCCAAAAGCGTTGCTGGCGAGGAAAGACTTGACAACTTGAAAACTCGGGAGAAACCGATGGCGTGAAGAGCAACAGCCAGCAATCAAATCCCCTTTGGAGGCTATCATCTGCTTCACTTCTTCGGCGTTCATCGCAACAGGCTTTTCAACGAGGACATGCTTCCCGTGAGCGAAGGATTTGAGGGCAACGGCGGTTCGCCCTGCAGTTTGGAAAGCCAAGATGACAGCATCAACCTCGGGGTCGCTGAGCAAATCGTCAGGGCTTGTGTAAATTTTCGTGACACCAAATTGGCTCGCTGCTTCCTTAGCCGCTTCTTCCCTGATGTCGGCGACAGCGACGATTTCCGCTGAAGGGTTTTTGCTGAGGCATTTCAGATGCACGCGACCGATGACCCCACAACCGATAACTCCGACCCGAACTTTCTCCATCGCCCGAGACCTCCTCACAGGGAACAAAAATTTTGCCCTTGTCGGCTCGCCATTCATTTTGTCACCGACAAGGGCAAGCAGGGCGAGGGGGCAAAGTGGCTCTGGGTCAATTAATTATCGCCATGCGCCTGTTCCAAATCTGACTAAGTGCACGGCGAATTTGTTGGTAGGTTGCAGGCTTCGTCAGCACAAGGTCAATTGCTTCTCTCACTTCTTCTGACCTGATGCGGAAGCCCCAACCGGAGAGCAGGATGACCGGTGTGTCTGGTGAAATCGCTTTGATTTTCCTCGCAACAGTCAAACCGTCCATCCTCGGCATCCCCAAGTCTGTGATGACGACATTGAATGGGTTGCCTTGAATTTGAGCCAACTGGAACATTTCAAGCCCTTCTTCGCCATCAGCGGCTGTGAGGACGAGATGCCCATCCTTGCGGAGAAGCAAAGCAAGCGTTTCCCTAACCGAAGGTTCGTCGTCAATGACCAGCAATTTCAGAGAAGGCACTTCCCCCGCCGGAAGTTCAGAGATTTGAGCGACATTGCTCGGTAACCAGAGCCTAACGGTTGTTCCTTCACCCGGGGCGCTGTCAATTTCCATGAACCCTTCATGTCGCTGGACAGTCCCATAGACGGCAGCCAATCCCAATCCAATGCCCTTTTCGCCTTTCGTTGTGAAGAAGGGTTCAATGGCTCGCCGTTTCGTCTCCTCGTCCATTCCGATGCCTGTATCGCAAACTTCCACGACAGCCCAAGCCCTTCCTCCTTTGTCCCTTCGGTAGGTGCGAATTGTCAAAATTCCGCCCTCAGGCATTGCGTCAACGGCGTTGATGATGAGGTTGATGATTGCCTGTCTGATTTCGCTCGGTATGCCTGTTAGTGGCGGCAAATCATCAGCCAGTTCAAGTCTCGTCTCAATCACAATCCCTCTCTCCCTCGGCATGTTGAACCACTTCGGCTTCGTCATCATCAGAGCATCTTTGCAGATGGCGTTCAAATCCACCGGCTCCAATACCTCCTCACTGCTTCTCATTCGGTAGAACTCCCTCATCCTCTGAACCGTCGCAGCAATGTCATTTGCCGACTTGAAAATCACTTCTGCAGCGTCTCGGACGACTGGGTCGTTGTGTTCAAGCAAAATTTCAGCGAACCCTTGGATGGGCACGAGGGCGTTGTTTATGTCGTGTGCGATTCCGCTGGCAATTTGCCCCAAAGCCCTGAGCCTTTCCTGCTCTATCATCCGTTCCTGAATTCCCCTCAGTTCCTCATATGCTTGCTGGACTTGCTGGAACAGGGAAGCGTTTCGGACGGCGATGGAAAGGTAGTCGCAGAAGGAGTTAAGGAATTCGGTGTCTTGCTGGGAGAAAGTCTCACCCCTTCGGCAAATGGCAATCATCCCCCACAATTGGCTTGAATCGCCAATGCCCCGCATGAAAATTGAGCGGTAGCCTAACTCGGTCAATTCCTTCGCTAATGAGCCGACAGATTGAGCGAGGTCGTTGACCAGAACGCTTTCTCCCGCCCAAAGCCTATCCTCAACGAGTGGGAAACCTCGCTGCTTGAGGGTGCTGCCGACGCTTAACCGCAGAACCCGAAGCAAATCGCTCGCTTCCTCATTTGCGCTCTCAAGGACGAAAGCGTCTTCGTCCTCTCGGTATCGGAAAATGAGGATGGCGGAATTGGGATAAAGGTGCGAAATCTCGGAAACAGCGACTTGAATGACGCTCTCTATGTCCAGCCTCATCACAAGAGACCTTGCCGTCGCCTGCAAGGCCTTGAGTCTTTGCTCCATCTGCACTTGCTCAGTGATGTCCAAGACAAAGCCCTCATAGTAGAGCACTTTGCCGTTATCGTCCTTAATTGCCCTCGCCCATTTTGTGACCCAACCGATGCTTCCATCTTTGCGTTTGATTGGGTAACGGTAGTCGGCGACAAACCCTTGCTCAACCATCAACCTCTTAAACCGCTCTCGGTCTTCAGGGTTGAGGTAAATTTGGGTTGGGATGTCAAGAGCCATAAGTTCTTCAACGCTGCTGTAGCCATTAATGCGAGCGAGAGTCTCGTTCGCCATCAAAAAGCGACCTTCTGGAGTGCTTCGGTAGATGCCGACGACGGCGTTTTCAAACAAACTGCGAAACTCTCGCTCTGAGCGACGGATTTGCTCTTCCGCCTCCTTGCGTGTGATGGCAAAGGCAAGGTGATGGGCAATGGTTTGAGCCATGTCAATTTCGTCCTCGGAAAATCTTCGCGGTTGGCTGAAAGAGACATTAAGCCTGCCAATCAGTTTGCCTTGAGAGACGATTGGAACACACAAGTATGAGCCAACGCCTTCGCTCAAAAGGACTTCCTGCAGGCTACCCAACTCCGACGCTTTCGCGATATCAGTAACCATCAAAGGGCTCTTCAGAAAAGCCTTCGGTGACTGCGACAGAAATTCCTCAATCGCCCTTTCAGTTTCCTCTGAAAAGCCAAGCGATGCCTTAACTTTCATCCTGCCGTCAGGTTCGGTGAGGGCGATGAAGGCTTTGTCGGCATTTAAGGTTGTCTTGGTGCATTCTACGACTTCTCCGAAAACCTCGTCAAGTCCATCAAGTTGTTGGAGTGCAGATGCAAGCCTGTAAAGTGCTTGAAGTTGAGCGACCCGATGAGTCAAAAGTTCTTCAGCCCGCTTGCGGGCAGTGATGTCCATAACGAAGCCCTCGTAGTAAAGCAACTTACCGTTAGCGTCGTAAACTGCCCTCCCACTTATGGCAGCCCAAATCTTACTCCCGTCCTTTCGCTTTAACGGGGCGATGAAGTTTTGAACTGAGCCTTGCTCTTCCACCATCCGTTTGAAATCCTCACGATGAGTAGGGTCAGCGTAGACTTGAGTGGCAAGATCGGTAACGGAGTAAATCAGGTCTTCAGGGCTATTGTAACCAAGCATTTTCGCCAAAGCAGGGTTTGCCATCAACAACCTTCCGTCGGGAGTGCTTCGGTAGACTCCAACGATTGCGTTTTCAACCAATTCGCGGAACTGCTTCTCCTGTTCCAGTTGCCGTTGAATTGCCTTTTGACGCTCAATCACGCTGCCGAGCAAGGTGCCAGCGATTTTCAAGATGGCAATGTCGGTATCGTCCCAATATCTTTCCTCACGGCGTGCGCTCAATCCCAAAATCCCCCACCATCGGCTTTCAACGAAAACGGGGACGACCAAGATGGACTTGACACCACGCTTTTCGTAAAATTGGCGAAAAGGTTCTGGTAGGGTTCTGGTGATGCAAGAAACCCCCTCACCTGTTTTCAGTGCCTCAATTTGGTGGGGAACTCCGACTTTGCTCAGTATGAATTCATGCTCGTCCTCAACGAGACCATCAACGCTCCAAACTCCAATGCACCTTAAAACCTCGTGACCTTGTTCGTTGGTTTCAAGTTTAGCGAGGAAGGTTCTGTCGGCATTCGCAACCTTGCCTATGTCCTCCAGAAAAACGGGCAAAACCCCGTGCCAGTCCGTTGATGCTAAAAGTTGCAAAGCAAGTTGGGAGAGAGTTGCCAAGTAGCGGTTGCGCCGTTGCTGTTGCGATTCCAAAATCACCTTTGCCACAAGGTCTGCTATCTCGCCAGCGAACGCCACTTCATCGCTTGCCCACTGTCGCTTCACTTTGTGCTCGCAACAAACTATCCCAACGACTTTCCCCTCAACACGAACTGGCGCATCCATAGCCGCTTCAATTCCGTGAAGTCGCCAATAGTCTTCCAGTTCGTCAGTCCTCGGGTCAGTCAGAACCGAATCAGTTGCGATCACTCGTTCCTCGTCAAGGGAGACGGTGTAGGTCAAGTAATGGCTCAAGGGCAAGACCGTTCCTTCTAATTGCTCACTGACATCTCCTGCTGCGGCGACACAGTAAGTGTATTGTTGGTCGGGTGAAATCTGCCAAATGCTGACTTGACTGACTTCCAGCGCTTCCTGAGCCGCTTTCGCAATCAAACGCAGTTGGTCAGTCAATTTGTTGTATTGCGGCAATTCCTTGTTGAGCCAAAGAAGAGTGTCTCGGAATCGGTTTGCCCTCTCTTGCGCCTTTCTCTGCTCCTCCCAGTTGTCAATCATGGTTATCAGCATCCCAGCCTGCTGCCGAACCAACTCAAGGGCTTGAATTTCCTCGTCAGAGAATTGCTTTTGCGATGTGCCCACGAAGAGTGCTCCGACGGGCTTACCTTCCGCAAACAAAAGAGCGCCCCAGCAAAGTTGAATGTTCAAAGCACTCTGCAAGGTTTGAACCGCTGTTTCCTCTTCGGTTAGGGAGAAAAATTCATGGCAATCTGCGCTGATGTAGGTAGAGCCTCTTTGAAGCCTCTGAAGGACAAAGTCCGACAAATTCAACGCCGAACTATCTTCTCGCTGGTTCAAAAATTCGCGCAACAACCTTTGAGGGGCATAGCCAGCCATTGAGAAGGACTGGAGTTGTTTGTCAAACCGAAAGACAACTGCCACAGAGAAACGAAACTCTCGGACAATCGCTTCAGCCAACTCTTGGAAAACAGATGCAGCGTCTCGGGTCTCAAGGAAACGCTCAGAAAGGGAGTGGAAAATTTCAGTCAGTTTGACAGCAAGTTCACCGTCAGCCACCCGCCGCCAGCCTATTGCAATAAGTGCAGCAGCAATAGCCACCAAAGCGAAAGTTTCCAGCAAAATCACTCGCACAAAGCCCATGCCTTTGACCATTTCCTGCGGAGGAATTGCTGCAATAAGAGAAAGTGGCACCTCATTCAGGTCAGCGGAAACATAGAATGGCTCGGAAATGCTGGCTTGACGCGCTCCCTTTACCCTGAAGAGAACATCACCTTTGACCGTCGCAAGTTCCAAGGATGCCTCAAAGGGAAGACTGCAAAGTTGTTGCGAAAGTCCATCAAGCCGATAAAGCACCCACAATTTGCCACGCTTCTCCCCGTTGACCATCAAATCTGTCCCAAGCCCCAAAAGGGAAGGTTCACTGCTCGCTCCAGCGAACAACGCGATGCTACACGGATGGTTTTTCAAGGGTGCTTTCCACAAAGGTCGCAACGACGGAAGGTTTGCGCCCAAAGGCATAACTGCTACAGGTTGCCCTTTATCGTCAACTACCACCCAGAAATCAGCCATGACAGATTCCCTCATTTCGTCAATCCAATTACCGACTTGACGGAGAAGAACGCCCCGCTTTGAAGGGACAAAAAGGTCCTCGTAAATGCTCATCGTCCTTTGGAAGAGCAATTGGCTGACGACAGACTTAATGAACTCGTCCCACCTCTGCGCAACACTTGAAACAGCCCAGTTCACCGCTTGAGTGTTCGTTTGCCATGCGAAATAACGAATCCCACCGTCAGCGAGCAGTAACGCGACGACGACCGCCACCGTCCCGAGAAGCCATTGCCAGTTTTTGCGAATTCGCCTTGCCATTACCGTCAACCCCCTGACGGACCGGTTTGTCTCGCTTAAGTTTAACTAAATTTCAGCCAAACGCAAGGGTGACAGTCACATAGTTGCGAGAGATACGGTTTTGGAGCGTGCACCTTTGTTTGGAGATATGGGCAATGTGATCAGGGAATTTGCAGGTGGACGGTTTAGCGGGTGAAAAGGCAGCGAATTAAGGGCAGGGGGTAGTGTTCAACAGGTGTTGTGGATGGCGGTCGTTCAAAAGGACAGCAGCCCGTCAGGGGTAAAACTTGGCACCTGCCTATTGCCATTTACCCCTCGCC
>Ga0197142_1002321_pt1 | contig 16737 bp, 18 predicted proteins | sample GBS60_MetaG_FD_148614 | JGI IMG/M metagenome (GOLD analysis project Ga0197142, IMG submission 148614) | Sediment microbial communities from Great Boiling Springs, Gerlach, Nevada, United States - GBS 60_MetaG | ecosystem: Environmental > Aquatic > Thermal springs > Hot (42-90C) > Sediment...
TGTTATTTTTGCCAACTTATTCCCCAGACCTCAATGATATTGAGCATGACTTTAGCGCATTAAAAAGATTGTGGATGTATGCTCCTCCTGGCACCACCATTGATGAAATCATTCGTAATTATTGCACAAGTTAGTGTCGCATTCTAAACCGAAATGACTATACTTCGTAGGTTGCATTGCAGTTGTGCAGAACTCTGCAACAAAAGGTCATCAATCCGCGTCAGGCAAAATGCTTAATGAGAAAGTTTTTTGTTTGTTTTTATAGCAGTTAAGCGAGCATGCAGTGCCGCAATAAGGGACTGTGTAGGGGCGTCTGGACAGCGCCTTTACAAGGCCGTTTGTGGACTGCGTAAGAATCCCCTGACTTCAGGCGCTAGGAGTGTCAATTCTGGGAGATAGCCCATTTGCAGCAGTAAATCCCAGCAGGCCAGGGGATGGGATTAGAGCAGGAACTTGTGCCTAGGGAATTTCATCGGCAAAACTCTGCACCCGTACAAATTGAAACGGGCCGGCAATGGCACCCCACACTTGGGCATCGGTTTCTGGGTCGCGCCCGCGGTCTATGCTGATAAATTCCCGTTCGTTGATGGTAAATTCGCTGTCGAGGTAGGTTTTTTTGCCCCGCCGTTCCACCAAACACTGTTTGCCGGGAGCGACTTTGCCATGAAAACTGCGGCCATCCCAGGTGACGATCATGTTGCAACCGGGCAGGGGACGCAGGTGATCCCGCGTTAGCGCGGCCAGGCGTTCCTTTTGCCGGGCCGCCCCGTAAAATTGGGCTTCATCGGCGACTGCATAATTGACAATTTCCAAGTGGTCGGCCACGGTCACCACGTGCAACACCCGCACCCGATAGGGATGGTGGAGTTCGTAGTCATAGGCCTGTTCGACGTATAAACTCAAGCCGTCTAGCAAGGACCAGGGCAGGGGGCGCATACACACCCGGATATGGGCAAAAAAGGGGGGATTTTCCAGGGCTTGGGCTTGGTTGCTAAAGTCGGCGGCCAGCCAGCGGGCGAGGGTTTTTTGGTCAGTGGCGTGGGTCATCGCACAAGTTCATCCCTTACCAGGAACGCCAAGCAAAGTTAGGATTATTGTAGGGTCTGCAAGGGGCGCACGGGTGATCGTCGATCCAAATTGGCGGCTGTGGCTGAGTTGGTTGGCTGTTCTGTTGGTGCTCAGCAGTTTGGGGTGGGGCGGGCTGGCGCGGGGATTGTCGTTCCTGCTGTTGCTGTTTGTGCTGACACCGGCGTTGGTGACCCTGGGGCTGCGTTGGTGGTTGCGACGGCAGTTGGTGGCGGCGTCCTGTCCGGTGTGTGGTTTTGCGTTCCAGGGCGTGCTGCGCACCCAGACCCAATGCCCCCGCTGCGGGGAACGTCTCCAGGTCACGCCGAAGGGGTTTGTGCGGCTGACACCGCCGGGGATTGTGGATGTGGAGGCGGTGGAAATTCCCGAATCCCAAAATTGAGGTGAGCGATGACCCTCCAGGAACTGCGCCAGGTGCAACGGCAAGCCGGGGCCGTCTTTCACCCGGACGGCTATCCCCTCACCTTTGGCCGGGAACAGGAAGCCGATGCCGAGCGGCTGGTCGTTCTGGACCGCAGCCACTGGGGACGCCTGCGGCTGTTGGGGGCCGACCGCATCCGCTATTGGCACAACCAAAGCACCAACAACATTCAGGCGTTGGCGGTGGGGCAAGGCTGTGATACGGTGCTGGTTACGGCCACCGGGCGCACCTTGGATTTGGTCACCACCTACGTGGAACCGGAATGGTTGACGCTGATTATTTCGCCGGCGGCCCGCGCTACCATTCCCCAGTGGCTAGAAAAATATATTTTTTTTGCTGACCAGGTGACGGTGGCGGATCACACGGACACGACGGTGCTGTTTACCCTGTTGGGGCAGGCAGCGACGCCGGTTATTGAGGCGCTGGGGGCCGCTGCTTTGGTGGGGCAACCCACGGGCACCCACACCACGGTTCTGTGGCAGGGCAACCCGGTGTTGGTGGCGGTGGGCACGGGCTTGGCGCACCCTGGCTATACCCTCATGGCGCCCGTGAGCATCGCTGTTACCCTCTGGAACTGGTTGACCCACCAAGGGGCGATTCCCTGGGGGGACCAGGCCTGGGAATGGCTGCGCATTGCCCAGGGCCGACCGGCGGTGGGGGCCGAATTGACGTCCGATTACAACCCCCTGGAAGCGGGACTTTGGCAGGCGGTTTCCTTCCAAAAAGGCTGCTATATCGGGCAAGAAACCCTGGCGCGGCTGAACACCTACCAAGGGGTCAAACAACAACTCTGGGGTCTGGTCATGACCGCTCCGGCCGCGCCGGGCACTCCCTTGCGGGTCAACGGGGAAAAAGTCGGGCAACTCACCAGCTATACCCATTACTTTGGCCGGGAGCATCGGGGTTTGGGCTATCTCCGCACCAAAGCCGGGGGCGCCGGACTTACGGTGGACGTGGCCGGACAGCCGGCGCAGGTGGTGGATATTCCCTTGGCGCACCGGGGCTACCTATCCCAACGCCAGGGGTAACTGGGCGGAGCCGGGGATGGGCGGGGCCAACCCCTCTGGCTCGGTACCGGCCAACAACGCCTGGGCCGCCAGAAGCAAATCGGCTTTTAAGGGCTGTAACTCCTCGTTTTCGTCAACATATTGGGCCAAGACGGTCAGCGGGTCGAGGGCTTGACGCAAATCCAACTGGGTCACCCGCTGCCGGGGCTGCTCCGCCGTCAATTCCGCTTCTATCGTGTAGCTGTGGGCCGTCGCCAATGCCGCCTGTAGGGGAGCCAAATGAATCTGTTGCGTTTGTTCCGGTTTCAGACGGTAGATTAGGCGCACAATACTATCGGCAATCGGCGTTCTCTGAATCTGGGCCAACAGTTCCGCCTGCGGGTCAGCAGCGGCAGTCACATCGGCGCGAATCGTGACCATCCGGCGGGTCGGCAGCGGGCAAAATTCAAAGTGGGTTGCTGTTGGGGTAATGTCAATCAAAACGTAGCCTTTGGCCTCGTTTTCCTCGCTAAAATCCACCCGTTCGATACTCCCGGCATAGACCACCGGCGGGTGACGGTGCAACACCTGATGGCGATGCACATGCCCCAAGGCCACATAGCGAAAACAGGGCTGCGCCAACAGCGATAAAGGCACCGTCAAGGTTTTGCCCGCCGAAAGCAACCGTTCCGCCCCAAAGCTGGCCTGATCCACCATCACATGCGCTGCCAAAATCGCCGGCAGATTCGCATCCAAATTGATCAGTTCTCCCTCCAGCGCCGCCCGCAACCGTTGCAACAACAACTCATTAATTTGGGTCATGGACATTCCCTGGGTTTCCGGTTTGGTTAACAGCATCGAACGGGTAATCCAGGGCAAGGTAACAATCTGGATCGCCCCTTGGCGGGTGGATAGGGTATGGGTTGCCAGGGATTCCCCCACGATCACCCCCGGCACCTGCAACGCCCGGTAAATGGATAGGGACGCCCCCCCCTCACCCTGGGTATGTTGATCGTGATTGCCGACCAACAACACCACCGGAATCCCCGCCGTCACCAAACGCAAAAATTGCTGGGCAAACAACTCCTGCAACAGAGGCGGCGGCGTCGCATCGGGAAAGGCATCGCCGGTAAACAACACCACATCCACCGGTAAATCCAAGGCCCGGTCAATACACAACTGCAACGCCCGATGCACATCCTCTACCCGCGTATTCAAACCCGTATCGGGATTGAGGCGCCCGTGATTTTGGCCGCTTCCCAAATGAATATCCGAAAGGTGCAGAATGCGTATGCCCATTGCCCAAACAATTGCTCCCCCATCCCACAAAATTGTGCCAATTTAACGCCAAAATCCCCCCCTCCCCCTATTTATTATTGTATCGCAAGCGCAACTCCTACACGCCCAGTCGGTCAACATGGCATGGGAAGGACTTGCGCGATTCACTGCAATGGCCCCCTAGGTCCCAGATGCGGGACAAAATTTCTGCTGCTTGTTCATGCGATCCTGGATTGCTTACCCCATTTAGGTCACCAAACATGGCGCGTTGGGATGGGCAACGACAAGGGGCAATGTTTCTGGTTGGCCCCTGGGCTGGGCTACCCTAAAGGAGGACTCTGCGGGCGGAACCCTACCTATGGCGACTTTGGCGTTCAACGGTGTCCTGTTTCCCCAGGTGGAGGGGGTGATTTGGGACAAAGACGGCACGCTGGCCGATACCTTGGAGTACTGGCGGCAGGTGGGGGAACGGCGGGTGCGCCTGCTGGATGCAGCCATCCCAGGGATCGGGACACCGCTGGCGGCCGCCTTTGGCCTGGGCAACGGCACCATCGCGCCGGGGGGATTGTTGGCCACTGGCAGTCGCTACGAGAATGAAATTGCGGCGGCGGCTTACATTGCCGAGCGCGGGCGGGATTGGCAGAATGCTTTGGCGTTGGCGCAAGCGATTTTTCGCCAGGCGGATCAGGAATCCCCCCAAATTACCAGCATTCCCTTGCGACTCGGGGGGCGGGAAGTGTTGACCCAACTGGCGCAGGCGGGCTACAAACAGGCCATTCTCTCGGCGGATGTCTCTGCCAATGTCCAGGGCTTTGTCCGGCACAACCGCTTGGACACCCTGCTGGCTTACTACACCGGCATTGATACCGGACCGACCAAACCCCACCCAGAACCCCTCTACAAAACCTGCGCCGCCTTGGGGTTAAGGCCAGAGCAGGTGGTGATGGTGGGGGATTCGCCCGTAGATATGGAAATGGCACGCCAGGCCGGTTGCGCCGGAGCCATTGCAGTCAGTTGGGGATTTCATCCCCAAGAGAGGTTGGCGGCCTTGGCAGACGTGGTGATTACCGACTGGAACCAGATTCAAGTGTTAGGGTGAAGGAATACTGCCAATGCGATGGGGCGGCCAAAACCGCACGGCAGCGCGGCCAATGATATTCTTGCGGGGCACAAAACCCCAAAAATGGCTATCGAAACTGTGGTTGCGGTTATCTCCCAGCACCAGGTAATGGTTGGGGGGCACCACCACCGGGCCGTATTCATAATCGGGAGCCGCCGCCAAATAGGGTTCTGGCAAGGGTTTGCCGTTGATAAAAACCGTCCCTTTTCGCACCCTGACCTCCTCCCCCGGCAGGCCCACAATGCGCTTGATAAACGCCTCGCGAAACCCCTGGGCTTTCAGGGCTTCTGTGGGTTGAAAAACTACGATTTCTCCCCGCAGCGGGTCGCGAAATTCGTAGGTCAATTTGTCAATGATCAACCGGTCGTTGACCGCCAGGGTAGGCAGCATGGATTCCGAGGGAATATAGCGCGCTTCCGCCACAAAGGTACGAATTCCAAAAGCAAGCAGGACACTCACCCCGATGGTTTTGCCCCACTCAACCGCAGCATTTTCTTCGGTGGGTTGAGACCCGGGCCGAGACCGATGTTTGTCCACTTTGGTCATAGTTCCCAAACAGGCATACCACTGCCATTAATGAATGTAGCGCATCCTGCTCCCCTCAAAACTGCTAAGCCAGGGGGCGATACACCCGGTAGTTGATATGAGGAAAGATGTTGTCGATTTGTTCCAGTTGGGTCAGCCATTCCCGGTCAATTTTCCCCGCCTTGATCTCCTCGTACAAGCGGTTGAGCCGTTGCAGGTGCGAACGGGTACGCCGCACGGCATAGGGGACCATCGTCCCTGTGCGCATGATAAACGCCCAATCCGACGACTGCGCCAACAGCAACTCCCGCGCCGCCTGGTTGAGCGCCCGCCATTCCCATTCATCCTGGGGTTCCCGCTGGCTGAGTTCAATCATCCGCTCGGTGGCCTTGTGCAGGTGGGGATAAATCCACGCATTCGTCTCATTGAGCCAATACTCGTGAAACCCCTTGTACCCCCAACTGGACTGGGCAGGACGGCACACCTGCTGGGTGGGATGGCGGCGCAAATAGTCGCTCAAATGAATCATCTCATACACATCCTGGTCGTAGTAGGACTTGCGGAATAGGAAGTCCAAAAACCAGGGTCCCTCGTACCACCAGTGGCCGTATAGCTCCGCATCGTAAGGGGCAGTCACAATCGGGGGACGCTGCATCAGTTCCGCCAAATGTCCAATCTGCTGCGTGCGGTTGTACATAAAATTCGCTGCGTGTTCCGCCGCTTTTTCCTTGGCCCAGTAGGGGTCATAAAGCGCCTTATCCGACAAACTGCTATTGCGGTGGGTAATGCGGTGGTACTTGATCCCCACATTTTTGCGCTGGCCGTTGGGCATGATGTAGGGCTTGATGTACTCGTAGTCCGCTTCCCAGCCAATATCCTTGTAGAATTCCCGGTACACCGGGTCCCCCGGATAACCCACTTCGGACGACCACACCTGCTGCGAGGTTTCGTGGTCCCGCGCAAACGCCGCCACCCCTGTTTCCGTAAACACCGGCGCATAGGTGCCGTAGCGAGGCCGGGGCCGGGCGTAGAGCAACCCATGCCCATCGCAGATGAAATAGCGAATCCCCACATCCGCCAACATCCGTTCCAGCCCTTCGTAGTAGGCGCACTCCGGTAGCCAGATGCCCCGGGGTGGACGGCCAAAATGCTCCTGGTAATGTTCCACCGCCACCTGCAACTGCGCCCACACCGCCTGGGGATACATCTGCATCAGGGGCAAATAGCCATGGGTGGCGCCGCAAGTAATGATGTCGAGGTTATTCGTATCTTGAAATTGCTTAAAGGCGGCCACCAAATCCCCGTCGTAATCTTCCCAGGTCTGCCGAATCAGGTTGAATTCCCGGGCGTAGTGTTCCGCCAGGTAGCGAATATGGCCGTTGTACTGATTGTGTTCAACCTCCAACTCCGCCAATTCTTCTAATTTGGCCAAGTATGCATCATAGCGTTCCTGCAACAGGGGGTCACGCAACATCTGCACCAAAGGCGGGGTCAGACTCATGGTCAGTTGGAAATCAATCCCGTCCCGTTTGAGCCCCTCAAACACCCGAATCAGGGGAATATAGGTTTCTGTAATGGCTTCGTACAGCCATTCCTCTTCCAGAACGTAATCGCTTTCCGGATGGCGGACAAAGGGCAGGTGAGCGTGTAGTACAAGCGCTAGATAGCCAATAGCCATGCGGGAACCCAAAATATCGCCACTATCCTAGAATTTTCCCATACTTTGGGCCGGACGGACCGACCCCTTGGTCGCAAAGGCTGTTTCCTTTGAGGGCAGCAGTTGTTTTTTCATTGTAAAAAAAGGACTGGCAATGGCATGGATGTGAGGTCGGGCAAACCCGTCGAGGAACCCTGCTATGATGCGAAATGATCCTAAATGGGCATCTCCCCATGAGTTTATTTGATTGGTTTGCCAACCGTCCCAAGGCTGCCCCTTTGAGCCAGGAGCACCAACAGCGGGAAATTGCTGATGGCCTGTGGACCAAATGCCTGGCCTGTGGGGCTTTGACCTACACCAAAGATTTACATTTGAATAACAAAGTCTGCCCGGAATGCGGCTACCATCACCCGGTCAAAAGCCATGAACGGCTCAAGCAATTGCTGGATGCGGATACCTGGCAACCCCGGAATGAACACCTGACCGCCTGTGACCCGTTGCATTTTGTAGACCGCAAGCCCTACAGCGAACGTCTGCGGGAAATGCAACTGAAAACCGGGTTGAACGATGCCATCCAAACGGGGTTCGGCAAAATTGAAGAGCAGCCTGTGGCCCTGGGGGTGATGGATTTTGACTTCATGGGCGGCAGCATGGGTTCGGTGGTGGGGGAAAAAATTACCCGCCTGGTGGAAGAGGCCACCCAAGCCCGCTTGCCTGTGATTTTGATTTGCGCTTCCGGGGGGGCCCGGATGCAAGAGGGGATGCTGAGTTTGATGCAGATGGCCAAAACCGCGGCGGCGTTGGGACGCCATCGGCAGGCCAATTTGCTTTACATCAGCGTCCTGACCCATCCGACCACCGGCGGCGTGACAGCCAGTTTTGCCATGTTGGGGGATTTGATTCTGGCCGAACCCAAGGCGCTCATTGGCTTTGCCGGACGGCGGGTGATCGAACAAACCCTGCGGGAAAAACTACCTGAGAATTTCCAAACCGCCGAATACCTGTTGCAACACGGGTTTGTGGATATGATTGTGCCCCGCACCCGCCTGCGCAGTACCCTGGCGCGCCTTTTGCGCCTGCATACCCCCACGCCCGTACCCGTAGGACAGCGGTATGTGACCCCCGGATTCCTGTTAAGCTAAAAGGTGCTGCTGTGTTGGGCGTACTGAGGAGAATTATGGTCAGAACCTGCCTGTGGCTGTTACTGAGCGCCTGGCTGTGCCTGGGCTGGACCCTGCCTGTTTGGGCGGTGGAATTGGATGCGGCGACCCGTACCGTGCCCCTAAATGATAAGGGTGATGTCGTCACCTTGAGCCTGCAAGAAGTCCAACGGGGCAAACGCTTATTCAACGCCAAGTGTGCCACGTGCCATGCGGGGGGCATTACCAAAACCAACCCGGTGGTGGGGCTAGACCCAGAATCTTTGGCCTTGGCCACCCCGCCCCGCAATAACCTGGAGGCGCTGGTGGACTACCTGAAAAACCCCACCAGTTATGACGGCTTGACTTCGATTGCGGAAGTGCATCCCAGTTTGGCCAGTGCCGACCTTTACCCCAAGATGCGGGATTTGACCGAAGATGACCTGTATGCCATTGCCGGGCATATTCTGATTCAGCCGAAAGTGCGGGGGGTCAAGTGGGGCGGCGGCAAAGTGCATTACTAATGGGGGCACTCCTGCTGGCGTGGGTGGTGTGGACCTGGCTCCTGCCGCCTGCTTGGGCTGCCCGGATTGACCCCTACGTGCGCCGTTATCTCCAGGTGGCCCAGCCAGTGCAACTGCCGGCGGATGCCCAGGGAACCCAGCAAGCGTTTACGGCCTTAGACCTCAGCGCGGGCAAGCAGTTGTTTGAACGCAACTGTATCAATTGCCATGTCGGGGGAGCCACCCTGCCGAACCCCCGGGTCTCCCTATCTCTGGCGGATTTACGGGGCGCCTTCCCCCCCCGGGACAACATCCAGGCATTGGTGGAATTTATCCGCGCCCCGAAAAACTATAGTGGGACGGAAGACAGCTATACCTGTAGGGCCTTGCCCCCCACCAGCGCCAGCGATGGGGAAGTAGCACAACTGGCGGCCTTTATCCTGCAAGCGGCCCACGTGGCTCCCGGTTGGGGCAGCAAGGAGTTTTAGCTAATCCGCCGTTCGCGCAAGCGGGACGTAGTCCTTGAAGCCCCGCTCTGTACCCATAGGGTCAGAGTCGGGATGAAAGGCGGGGGTGTTCTGATCTTCGATATATTGCCGCAGAACAGAGACAGTTACTCCCCCGCATGAAGCAATAAAATACGATTCATTCCACAAGACATCTTTCCAGTAAATTTTGTCAATATATTGCCTAAACTCACTCCTAATCCTACGACTAGATACAGACTTGATATTATTTACAAATTTGGACAAGTCCATTTGTGGGTAGTACTGAAAAAGTAAATGGATATGATCCGCTTCGCCATTAAATTCAATGAGCTTGCAGTTCCATTTTTGACAAAGGTCATACAAAACTTCGTGCAGGCGTTTCAACATCTCGCCGGTGAACGCTTTACGACGGTATTTTGTTGTCAAAACCAAGTGCGCTTTTAAGTCAGAAACGGCTCTACCACTAGCCACAAAATCGTTCTTCATTGCCACTATCAAAAGTTGATGCTATGATGAGCGTATCATGAATCGGCTACACTTATCGTGAGAACAACTTACCAGTACCGCTTACGCCCCACGGCCAGCCAAATCGCCGTGATGGAAAACTGGCTGGAGTGGTTGCGCAAGCAGTACAACTATCGTTTGGCGGAGCGGTTCAACTGGTGGGAACAAAATCGGTGTCCGGTCAATGCTTGTCCCTTAATCTGCCACTTGCCAGAGTTGAAGGAACAGCCTGATTTCTACTCACAAAAACGGGATTTGGTAAACACCAGAGAACGGTTCCCTGAATACGAAGCGATTCACTCGCACGTGCTCCAAAACTGCATAGAGCGAGTACACAAAGCATTTGACCGCTGGCTAAAAGGAGACAGTAACGGCAAGAGACTAGGTAAACCAAGGTACAAAGGGGTAGGTCGTTATCGTTCTTTTACCTTCCCTCAGATGAAACAGGATTGTATTCAAGGGAAGTTTATTTATTTGCCGAAGATTGGTTGGGTTAAATTCATTCAACATCGTCCTTTGCCAGAGGGCTTCACGATTAAAACCGCTACCATCATTCGCAGGGCTGATGGATGGTATGTGAGCCTGAGTTTGCAGGATTCTACGGTTCCTGAGTTTACCCCTGCCCCTCCGACTTTGGACAACACGATAGGGATAGACATGGGGTTAAATGATTTCTTGGTGACCGATGAGGGTGAAGCGGTTCCAGTTCCGCAATATTACCGCAAAGCACAAAAGAGACTAAAGCGACTGCAAAAGGCTGTATCTCGCAAGAAGAAGGGATCAAACCGTCGTAAGAAAGCGATAAAAAGGTTGGCTAAGGTGCATCAGAAAGTAGTCAACCAGCGTAAAGACTTTCACTATAAAACTGCTCATAAACTTTTGAAAAAAGGAGGCACATAGCGCATGAGGCGTTGAACATCAAAGGTCTGGCCAGAACAAGACTTGCAAAGTCTGTCTACGATGCTGGATGGGGGCAATTCCTGCAAATCTTGGCGGTCAAGGCTGCAAGAGCTGGGCTGCTGACGATTGCAGTGAATCCAAACGGCACAAGTCAAGAGTGTTCGCGTTGTGGTCGAGAAGTGCCTAAAAAACTCAGCGAGAGGTGTCACCATTGTCCTCATTGCGGGTTGAGGCTACCGCGAGACCAGAACTCGGCCCTTGTAATCAAATACAGAGCGGTGGGGCATCCCGTTCTTTTTCGCGTCAGCGGCGCGGAGCGCTAAAGCTCAGGAAACGCCCGTTCGCATTAGCGGCGCGGAGCGCGTTGCACGAGCAGGGGTCACTGTTTGCAGAGCGTGGCGTAAGCCATGAAGCCCGCCCTCTGTCCGTAGGACGGGGGACGGGAGTATGTCACGGAGGGGTTAAGAGGCCATCGCCACCGCCACTTTTTCCTGCAATTCCCCAGATTGGTACATTTCAATCATAATGTCGGAACCACCAATGAATTCCCCGTTGATATACACCTGGGGAATGGTCGGCCAATTGCTGTATTCCTTGATCCCTTGCCGGATTTGTTCATCGCTGAGTACGTCAAAGGTTTCATAGTCTGCCCCAAGGGCATTCAAAATTTGCACCACATTGTTAGAAAAGCCGCACTGGGGCATGAGTTTGGTGCCCTTCATAAAGACCATAATTTTGTTGCCTTTGATGAGGGCTTCGATGCGGGCTTTCGTCTCCGGTGACATCTTTTTTACCCCCTACACGCCGTTTCCCCCGTTATTATAGCAAGGGGGGGGAGGTACAATCAAAAAGGGGGCGGCTGGAGGATTTCATGCGTTATTCTCCCCTGTGGACGTGCTACCAAAATGAAGCAAAATTGACAGAATTTGCAGGTTGGATGCTCCCGGCGCAATTTGGTGGGCTAACGCTTGAACATGAAGCGGTGCGGCACCGCGCGGGATTATTCGATATTTCCCACATGGGGCAAATTGAACTGCAGGGTTCGGCGGTCTGGGAGTACTTGAATGCCCTTGTGCCAACGGACATCCTTCATTTGCCGCCGGGGCAGGCGCGCTATACGGTTTTGCTCAACGCCGCCGGCGGCATTATTGACGATCTGATTGTTTATGCCCACGACCGGGAGCATGCCACGTTGATTGTGAATGCGGCCTGTACGGCGAAAAATGCGGCCTGGTTGCGGCAGCATCTACCCCCGGAGGTGGCCATCGAACCGGTGTCGCAGGCGTTGTTGGCGGTGCAAGGCCCCCAGGCGACGGCCCTGTGGCAAACCCTGACACCCGATACCCTGGCAGGCATTCCCCGCTTTGGGCATGGAACGGTCAGCACGCCTTGGGGCAGGGTTTGGGTGGCGCGCACGGGTTACACGGGCGAAGATGGCTGGGAAATTCGGGCGGCGCCAGCGGTGGGACAAGCGCTGTGGCGGGCGCTGGTGGCGGCGGGGGTTACGCCCTGCGGGTTGGTGGCGCGGGATGTGTTGCGCTTGGAAGCAGGACTGCATTTGTACGGACAGGATATGGACGAAACGGTGACGCCGCTTGAGGCGGGGCTGGGGTGGTTGGTGGATTGGGACAAGGGGGATTTTCTCGGACGGTCGGCCCTACTGGCCCAAAAAGCCCAAGGGGTGGCGCGCAAGTTGGTCGGTCTTGTTGGCACAGGGCGGCGGATTTTCCGGCCCGGTTATCCGGTGCAGGCGCAGGGGCAAACCGTGGGACGCATCACCAGCGGCACGCTCTCGCTGAGTTTGGGGCGACCCATTGCTTTGGCCTATGTGGCGGTGCCTTGGACGCCGCTGGGCACGTCCTTGACCGTGCAGGTACGGGAGCAGGCCTTGCCGGCTACAGTAGTAAAAAGAACCTTCTACAGCCGTCGTGCGTAAACCAAAGCTATGGCGCTCACCTACCCTCCCGAACTCCATTACACGGCGACCCATGAGTACGTTGCGCTGACCGACGACGGGGCGGTGGTGGGGATCACGGCCTTTGCGGTCGAGGAGTTAGGGGATATTACCTACGTGGAATTGCCGCAGGTTGGGCGCAGGTTCAACCGGGGGGAGCGCCTGGGTACGCTTGAGTCGGTCAAGGCGGTGGCGGATGTGTATGCGCCGGTATCAGGTGTGGTCACGGCGGTACATGAAGCCTTGGTGGATGCCCCGGAGCGGATCGCCGGTGACCCCTACGGGGAAGGTTGGTTAGTGAAAATGCAACTGACCCAGCCAGAGGAACTCCAGGAACTGTTGACAGCGGCGGCCTATCAGGCGCAGGTGGGGGGCTAACTGGGTACCCCCCAGGGAACCGGGCTGGTGTAGGATTGACAATCAGACTTGAGCACGTGAATATGACCGACGTTTTAACGGTAGAAGGGATTCAAAAATTATTGCCCCATCGGTATCCGTTTCTGCTGGTGGATCGGATTGTGGAGTATGTGCCGGGGGAGCGAGCGGTGGGCATCAAAAATGTCACCGTGAATGAGCCGTTTTTTCAAGGGCATTTTCCGGGACGACCCCTGATGCCGGGCGTTTTAATCGTGGAAGCAATGGCGCAGGTAGGCGGTGTGGTGGTGATGCAATTGCCGCAAGCCCAAGGCCATTTATCTGTATTTGCCGGGATGGATAAAGTCCGTTTTCGCCGCCAGGTCACGCCTGGGGATCAACTTATCATCGAAGCCACATTGGTACGATTACGTCTGGGACGTTTTGGGCAGGTGCAGGCCAAGGCAATGGTCAATGGCGAGCTGGTTGCGGAAGGAGAATTGCTTTTTTCTTTAGTGGAATAATGCCCGCTTTAATCCTATTTTGGCACCGGCGAGATTTGCGGATTGAAGATAGTGTGGGTCTGCATACGGCCCGCCTATTGACCCCCAAAGTGGTTGGTGTTTTTTGTTTTGATCCCCACATTTTGCAGGGAGATGACATAGCGCCGGTGCGGGTGTATTATCTGCGGGAATGTCTGGCGGATTTACAGCGGGAGTATGAACGGGTAGGGAGTGAATTGCTCATCCTGTGGGCTGATCCGGTCGTGGCGATTCCCCGCTTGGCCCAGGCGCTCAAAGCGGCAGCGGTGTACTGGCATTGGGACGTGGAACCCTACAGTCGGCAACGGGATCAACAGGTGATGGATGCCCTCAACCGCCAAGGAATTGCCCATCGGCAGTTCTGGGATCAATTGCTCCATGCCCCCACCGAAATTCTCACTAAAACCGGGCAACCCTACACCGTTTTTACGCCGTTTTGGAAGAATTGGTCGCAACAGGCCAAAGCATCTCCCTACCCCCCCCTAACCAACTGCACCAAACTCACCGAAACCGAGCGACAAATTGCCCAAGAGGCCGGGGTGATTCCCCTGCCCACGATGCAGGCGTTGGGGTTTGCCTGGTCCGGGCCATGGGACTACGAACCGGGCACCCAAGGGGCAAAAAAATTGCTTGCGGAATTCACCCAGTCGGCCATTTATCACTACCAGGAGCAACGGAATTTCCCCGCGGTTAACGGCACGTCTCGGTTAAGCGCTGCCTTGAAATTTGGGGTGATTGGCATTCGTACTGTTTGGCAAGCGACCCAAGCGTGTTTGCAGGATTTTCCGGGTAATGAATCGGTAGTGACCTGGCAACAGGAATTGGCCTGGCGGGAATTCTATCAACACGGGATGTATCATTTCCCAGAATTGGCAAGCCGTAGCTACAGGACAGAGTTTGAGGCGTTTTCTTGGGAGAATAACGAGCACTATTTCCGGGCTTGGTGTGCAGGGGAAACGGGTTATCCGATGGTGGATGCGGCCATGCGGCAATTGAACCAAACCGGCTGGATGCACAACCGTTGCCGGATGATTGTCGCCAGTTTTTTGACCAAGGATTTACTGATTGATTGGCGGTGGGGAGAACGGTATTTTATGCAGCGTTTGATTGATGGGGATTTGAGTGCCAATAATGGCGGCTGGCAATGGAGTGCTTCTGTGGGGATGGACCCCCGTCCTTTGCGCATTTTTAATCCCAATACCCAAGCGGCAAAATTCGACCCGGAAGCGGAATATATTTATACGTGGGTGCCGGAGTTGCGTTCTGTGGATGTGTCGCAAATTTTGCGTAATGAAATCACGCCCCTAGAGCGGCGAGCATTGGGGTATCCGCCACCGATTGTCAATCATCAAAAACAACAGCAACTATTCAAGCAAAAATATCAGATGGTTTCCCGTTTTTTGACACTTCCACCGTCTAAAGACGGGGGATGCTTGCGCAGTCCACAAACGGACTCGTAAAGGCATTGTCAAGACGCCCCCAGACGGTTCCTTGCCACTAAGTCGCCAGGTTCCGCTTACTTACGCTCGCACCGTCCGGGTTGTTCACCGGGGTAGGTGACTGTTTCGTCACCAATAGCATTGGCAGGTGACTCAGGTCGCTCAAGGACTATGTCCCGCTAACGCGAGCGGCCTTTTCCACCCCGTTGTACGGCGCTACCAGGCTATTTACGGTGTGGTTCCCCCCACATGATAGGATGAGAATTTGACTGCTGGGGTGCCTATGGCGACAATTTCCAAACTGCTGATTGCCAATCGCGGGGAAATTGCCGTGCGCATTTTACGGGCCTGCGGCGAATTGGGGATTAAAACCGTAGCCGTCCATTCCACTGTTGATCGACAATGTTTGCACGTGCAGTTGGCGGATGAGGCGGTGTGTATTGGGGAAGCACCGAGTGCCAAAAGTTATCTGAATATTCCCAATATCATTGCTGCTGCCCTCACGCGCAATGCTACTGCCATTCACCCCGGCTATGGTTTTTTGGCGGAAAATGCCCGGTTTGCCGAGATTTGTGCGGATCACAATTTGATTTTTATTGGGCCGACGCCCCAGGCGATCCGGGCGATGGGGGACAAATCCACAGCCAAGCGCACCATGCAACAGGCGGGTGTGCCGGTGATTCCGGGCAGTGAGGGGTTGTTGACCGACGAGGCCACAGCCCTGAAAATTGCCCAGGAGCTCGGCTTTCCGGTGATCATCAAGGCCACAGCGGGCGGCGGCGGGCGGGGGATGCGGGTGGTGCGCCAGCCGGAGGACTTTGGGCGGGCTTTTGTGGCAGCGCAGGGGGAAGCGGAAGCGGCTTTTGGCAATCCGGGCGTGTATTTGGAAAAGTTGATTGAGCGGCCTCGCCATGTGGAAATGCAAATTTTGGCGGATCAATACGGCCATGTGGTGCATCTTGGCGAACGGGATTGCTCGGTTCAACGCCGTCACCAGAAATTATTAGAGGAAGCCCCCAGCCCCATCATCACTCCAGAATTGCGGGAAAAAATGGGAATGCAGGCGGTGCGGGTGGCGCAAGCGATTGGTTATGTGGGGGTGGGTACGGTGGAATTTTTGGTGGATGAACAGGGGAATTTTTACTTTATGGAAATGAATACTCGTATTCAAGTGGAACATCCGGTTACCGAAGTCGTTACCGGGCTAGATTTAATCAGTTTGCAAATTCGCATTGCCCAGGGAGAACCTTTGCCGTTTACGCAGGAGGATGTACAACTGCGGGGTCATGCAATTGAATGTCGGATTAATGCGGAAGACCCGGATCATCAATTTCGTCCCTGTCCTGGGCGAATCTTAGCCTATTTACCGCCAGGCGGGCCGGGGGTGCGGGTGGATTCTCATGTCTATCCCGATTACGAAATCCCCCCCTATTACGACTCACTCATCGGCAAAATTATTGTCTGGGGAGAAAATCGTCGTCATGCGATTGCCCGGATGAAACGCGCCCTGCAGGAATGTGCAATTACGGGGGTGAAAACCACGATTGAATTTCATCAGCGTTTACTCAACCATCCTGATTTTATCAATGCCCAAATTGATACCCATTTTGTGGATAAATGGATGCAGAATGGCTACAGCAGCTTTTCCCTGAATCGTTAGTTTCTCAATTTATTTAAGGAATTATTGAGGAATTAAAATCCCCTAAGTCTATCGTAGGGTGATTCTGCTTAGATGCAGTGACGTTTGCGCGATGGTTAGCGGTGCATTAAGCCTATCCGTACTCATTTGGGACATCGTTCGTAATGGTTGCGCAGGTTCGTGTGGCATGCTACCCGAAATA